>Ga0137796_10000395_pt1 | contig 27565 bp, 22 predicted proteins | sample OV2TP3_FD_97704 | JGI IMG/M metagenome (GOLD analysis project Ga0137796, IMG submission 97704) | reverse complement strand
CCCTCGCCGATCTCAGCGAGACGGGAAACGTTCTGATCGAGGAGGCCCGAGCCAAACACAAGCAGGAGGAGACCGCCGCGCGCTTTGCGAAGGAGGAAGCCGATCGGAAGCGCCGTGCCGGGGGCTTCTCGGACCTGGAACTCCTCCGCGCCGATGCGGAGGCGGAAAACCGGGCGGCCGCCGCCGAGACCGCACGACTCGCGGTCAGCCGCATCCTGTGGGAACAACGGACCAAGGTCTCGGGTCAAGTAGGCACCGTGGAACATCTCAAGCGCGAGGTCGCGCGCCTCGAGGGCGAGATGGCCGCGGGACACTCGACGATCCGCCGACTCGAAGAGGAGATCGACAAACGTCTCATCCGCGCCCCGGTGGCCGGGCTGGTCGGGGAATCCGCGAATCTCCGCGTCGGAATGACGGTCGTCGCGGGGGCGCGACTCGGAGCGGTCGTCCCGGCCGGCGGACTCCGACTCGTAGCGGATTTTCTCCCCTCGTCGGCGCTCGGCCGAATCCGCGAAGGTCAGCCCGCCCGTCTTCGCCTCGAGGGTTTTCCTTGGACGCAGTACGGCACCGTCGAGGCCGTCGTCAGCAGCGTTGCGGGAGAGGTCCGCGACGGCAAGGTCCGCGTCGAGTTCATCTTGAAGCCGGAGCCCGGCTCGCGCATTCCGCTGCAGCACGGACTTCCCGGAACCGTGGAGGTCGAGACGGATCGCATCGCTCCGGCCGCGCTCGTCCTGCGTTCGCTGAGCCGCCTCTTCGCCTCGGGCGGGAACGACCGGTGAAGGGTCGCCGCTTCTTCGCCCCCGAGGTCGTTCAGACCTCGGCGATGGACTGCGGGCCCGCCGCGCTCAAGTGCCTCCTCGAGGGCTTCGGAATCCCCGTCAGCTACGGCCGCCTTCGCGAGGCCTGCCAGACCGACGTGGACGGAACCTCGATCGACACGCTCGAAGAGGTGGCCGGGCGATTGGGACTCGAGGCGGAGCAGATCATGTTGCCCCGCGACCATTTCTTCCTTCCCGAGGCCCGCGCCCTTCCCGCGATCATCGTGACGCGGCGACCGGACGGACTTACCCATTTCGTCGTCGCCTGGCGCCGGCATGGCAAGTGGCTCCAGATCATGGATCCCGCGACCGGACGCCGGTGGGTCCACTGGGCGCGGTTCCGCGACGAAGTCTACGTCCATCGTCACGCCGTTCCCGCGGCGGACTGGCGCGCCTGGGCATCGTCCGAGGACTTTCAGGCCGTCTTGAAGAACCGTCTCGAGTCGCTGGGAGCCGACCGGGAAGCGTATGGGCGTCTCCGAGATTGGGCGTTGGCCGATGCGGGATGGCGCGGAATCGGCGCGCTGGATGCATCCGTGCGGATGGTCGATGGGCTGGTGCGGGCCGGGGGCATCGCTCGCGGGTCCGAGGCCGCGGGTCTGGTGGAACGCTTCTTCCAGGAAAAGGACGACGTCATTCCGGACGGCTACTGGTCCGTGCGTCCCGAGGCGGAGGGGCGCTTGATTCTCCGAGGAGCGGTTCTCGTCCGCGTGCGGGGCGTCAAAACCGAGAAGCCGAAGATCCAGGAACTTCCTCAAGAGTTGGCGGCGGCCTTGACCGAGCCTCCCGTGCGATCGCTTCGGGAGATGCTCCGATTCATCGGGAAAGTCTCGCCGGGCGTGATCCTCGTCGCCCTGGTGTTCGCCGCCATCGGCACGATCGTGGAAGCGCTTCTCTTCCGCGGGATGTTCGATCTGGCCCGGCAGCTCGGCATTGCGGAGCAGCGCTTGGCGGCGGTGTGCGTCCTCCTGCTCTTTCTGGCGGGACTCGTTCTCCTGGAGTTTCCCATCGTCGCCGGCGTAATCCGTATCGGACGCCATCTGGAAATCCGACTGCGCTCCGCCTTCCTGGAGAAACTGCCGCGACTCGTGGACCGATATTTCCGGAGCCGTCCCTCCTCCGATATGGCCGAGCGGAGCCACAGCCTGCACGCCCTTCGCTCCGTTCCGCCCGTCGTGAGTCACCTGATCCGCGTCTCCTGCGAACTCCTCGTGACGATGACGGCGCTCGCGCTTCTTCACCCCGGCGGCGCCCCTCTTGCCGTGACGGCGGCGCTCGTCTCCATCCTACTCCCGCTCGTGCTCCAGCCGCTCTTCACCGAGCGCGATCTTCGAATCCGGACGCACTCCGGCGCGCTCTCTCGGTTTTATCTCGACTCGCTCCTCGGGCTGGCGCCGATTCGAAGTCACGCCGCCGAGCGTCCGCTCCGTCGGCAGCACGAGGCGCTCTTGGTCGAGTGGGCCGAGGCGAGCCTTCGGCTTCAGCGCCTTTCCGTCGCCGTCGAGGGCATCCTGGCCTTCGTGGGATTCGGCCTCACGGCGTGGCTTCTCGTCACCTACCTCGGTCGAGGAGGCGAGGTCGGAGGAAGCCTCCTTCTGGTCTATTGGGCCCTCAGTCTCCCCTCGCTGGGTTCCGAGCTGGCCTTGGTCGCGCGGCAGATCCCGAGATATCGAAACCTCGCCTTGCGACTCCTGGAACCGCTTTCCGCCCCCGAAGAACCGCGTCCTGCCTCGGCACCCGAAGCACGGACGGGACCCGTGCGAGTGGATTTCGAGGACGTCGGCGTGCTCGCGTCCGGGCACACGGTGCTCGAGGGAGTGCGGGCGGGGATCGCGCCCGGCGAACATGTCGCCGTCGTCGGCCCCTCGGGCGCGGGCAAATCGACCCTCGTCGGACTCCTTCTCGGCCTCCAACCCGTCGCCTCGGGTCGCCTCCTCATCGACGGAGAGCCGCTGGACGCCGCTCGAGTCGACGCGCTCCGCCGGCGAACGGTGTGGGTGGATCCGGAGGTCCAACTGTGGAACCGGTCCCTCCTCGATAACCTCCGGTACGGAACCATGGCGGTCGATCCCGATTCCATCCGCGGAGCCATCGAGAACGCGAACCTCGGCGAGCTTCTTTCTCGCCTCCCCGGCGGAATGGAGACGCCCCTCGGCGAGGGCGGCGGGCTCGTCTCGGGCGGCGAGGGACAGCGCGTGCGGTTCGCGCGGGGACTTTTGCGCGTCGATCCCGGTCTGGTGATCTTGGATGAGCCCTTTCGAGGATTGGATCGCGATCAGCGTCGCGCCCTTCTCGGACGAGCCCGCCGACATTGGCGCGGGTCCACGCTTCTTTGCGTGACTCACGACGTGGGGGAAACGCGCGAGTTCGACCGCGTCCTCGTGATCGAGGGCGGCCGGCTCGTCGAAGACGGGGCTCCCGGGGAACTCGAGAGTCGAACCGACTCGCGCTACCGCGCCTTGGTGGAGGCCGAGCGCGAGCTTCGCGAGGGGACCTGGGGAAGCGCGTGGCGGAAACTCCGAGTGGCCGCCGGTCGGGTGGAGGGAGCCTGATGGCCGACCCTATCGCCCTGGCCTGGAGCTTGCCTCGACTGGGGGAGGCGATCTACGCGCTCGCGCACGCGGCGCGCTTGGCGCCGCGCCTCGCGCAGGTCTCCGTGCCGCCCGTGGATCTCGAGCAGTCCGGACCGGCCTTGGATCGCTGGATCGACGGGGCCGCCGCCGCGCTCGGCCTGGAATCGGAGCCGGTGGAATCCACGTACGCGGAGGTCGAAAGTTTTCTCCTCAAGAGCGGGCCCTCGCTCGTGCGGATCTCGGCGGACGGAGACGCGCGATTCCTCGCGCTCCTCGGTCGTCGCGGAGAGCGGCTCCTCGTCCTCCCGCCCGACGATGAAGTCGTCGCGGTCCCGCTCCAGGAAGTGCGGCAGTCGTTGTGTCGGACCCTCGAGGCTCCGGCGGCGACGGCCTTGGATTCCGTCCTGAGCAAGGCGGGCGTCGCCGAAGGGCGGCGAAGCGTCGTTCGGGACGCGATCCTGCGCGACCGGCTCGGCGCCGCGAGGATCGGGGGAGGATGGCTGCTGCGACTTCCGCCGGGGGCGTCGTTCGGACGACAAGTCCGCCTCGCCGGAATCGGGAAGCGCTTGGGGATCCTGGTCGGGGCGCACGTCGCCCAGTACGTGCTCTATCTCCTGGCCTGGGGGATGATCGGTCGGGGCGCCCTCGAGGGGCGAACGGAGCCCGGCTGGCTCGCGGCCTGGGGACTCATCCTCATCACGATGATCCCGATCCGGATGCTCTTCACCTGGACGCAGGGGACGTTGACGATCGGGCTTTCCGGTCTGCTCAAGCGCCGAATCCTCCAAGGAGCGCTTCGGCTCGATCCCGAGGAGATCCGGCACCAGGGCGCCGGCGGGCTCTTCGGACGCGTGCTGGAGGCGGAGGCTCTGGAAGCCCTGGCGCTGAGCGGAGGCCTCATCGCGGTCCTATCTCTAATCGAAATCGTCTTCGCGGCCACCGTGCTTTGGGCCGGAGTTGGCGGGACGCTTCATGCCGGGGCTCTCCTTCTCTGGGCCGGGATCGCCGTCGCGATCGCGTGGAGCTACGGCCGCAGGCGAACCGAGTGGACCTCCGCCCGAATCACGATGACGCACGATTTGGTCGAGCGCATGACGGGGCATCGCACCCGACTCGTGCAGGAGAGTGCGCGTCACAACGACGAGGATCTGGAGCTGGAGCGATACCAAGGACGTTCCCGAGCGATGGACCGCGCGGAGATCTGGCTCTCCGCCTTGATCCCCCGCGGATGGATGCTGCTCGGGGTCGCGGCCCTCGGGGTGGCGTTCGTTTCCGGAAAGGCGACGCCGGGCGGGCTGGCCGTGTCCCTCGGCGGCGTAATCTTGGCGTACCAAGCCTTGCACCGGTTGACGATGGGGCTATCGCAACTCATCGGAGCCGGCATTGCTTGGAAGCAGGTCGGCCCTCTCTTTCGCGCGGCGGCCCGTACGGAGCCTACGGGCTCCCCCGTCTTCGCGGCGCGGACGACCCCCTCGGCGCCGGGCGCGGTGGTCGAGGCGGGCGATCTCGTCTTCCGGTACACCGATCGGGCCGAGCCGGTCTTGCGGGGGTGCTCGCTCCGGGTCGGCTCCGGGGAGCGGATCCTGCTCGAAGGCGCGTCCGGCTCGGGCAAGACGACGCTGATCTCGATTTTGGCAGGGCTTCGAACGGCGTCCTCGGGCCTTCTGCTCTTGCGCGGATTGGACCGACATGCGTTGGGGGCGGACGGGTGGCGACGGAGAGCGGTACTGGCCCCGCAGTTCCACGAGAATCACGTTCTCACGGAAACGCTCGCGTTCAATCTCCTCATGGGGCGTCGCTGGCCGCCGGAGCCGGAGGACATGAACGAGGCCGAGACCGTCTGCCGCGAACTCGGATTGGGTCCGCTTCTTCAGCGAATGCCGGCCGGACTGCTGCAGACGGTCGGAGAAACGGGCTGGCGCCTTTCGCACGGAGAGCGGAGCCGCGTCTTTATCGCGCGCGCCCTACTTCAAGGGGGCGAGGTGATCTTCCTGGACGAGAGCTTCGGCGCGCTCGATCCGGAAAGCCTGCGTCAGGCCGTGCGATGTGTCCACCAGCGCGCGCCGGCGCTGGTCGTGATCGCGCATCCGTAGTCGTTATCGCAGGACCCAGGTTCTCACCTTATGGTCGCCGCTGGCGCTCACCAAACTCTTGCCGTCGGGAGTAAAGGCAAGGGACTCCACTCCGCAATCATGACCCGGAAGTTCTTTGAGACGCCGGCCCGATTCCACGTCCCAAACTTCGACGGAACTGGTGCCCCGAATCATGGGGTATCCGGTGGCGAGCCGCTTGCCGCAGGGGGAGAAGGCCACGCACTGGATCTCGCCGGACGCCTCCGAGTCCTGGACCGAACACCGTTTCCGGCCGGTGGATCCATCGAGAATAACGTATCCCCCCCATGTTCCGACCGCCAGACTCTTGCCGTCCGCAGACCACTCCACGGAAAAACACTGCCGATTCTCGGCAATCCGCCAGCTCTCCCGCATCTCCGTCAAACTCCAGACCGCAATTGCCCCCACACGTACCCCTTTTTCGAGCGAGGAGCCGGCTAGCGCCACCCACTTGGAATCCGGAGAAATCGCCACGCTCTCCACGGACTTAAGTGGAGCCCACTCCTTCTCTAGGCGAATCGATCTCACATTCCACTGGCGCACGACTCCCTCGGCGGCGCTCACCACCCTTTCCCCATCGGAGGAGATATCCACGGGAAATTGCCCGAACGCTTCGGGATGTCCTTTGAGTTGTCCCAGAGGTTTCCCCGACTCCGACCGAATCCCATGTAGCCCGCGATCCTCATCCACCGCGATCAGAAACAAGCCGTTCTTCGAGAACCGGACTGGAGAGATTCGCCTCTCGAGTTCTAGAGCGGGTTGCTTTTTCCCGCCGGGTAATTCGCGTAACTGGGCCTGATGACCGATAGTGGCACTTGCGATTCGCTTGCAATCCGGCGATATCAAAACCCGAAACGTCCCCTCCGGCGACTCCAAGGTGGATTGCGGATGGGGCTCTTTATCGCCTTGTGCCAGGAAAGTTCCCATCGGGTAGGAGGCGGTGAGTGCGAAGACAAGCGTGAACATATCCCCTCCAGGAGGTTCCGTTTTTGTACCGAATCCCTACTGGGCACGTCCTTACTAGAGAGCGCATTGGCAGCAAGAGGGTGCGTTTTTTCGACAAAACCCATCGATCCGAGCTGGAGCCTATCCGGACTCGCTATCTGGGTCGAGACTCGACCTCCACGCTCGGGAATCCCGAAAGGGCGACGAGATCGTAGCGGAGAAGCGCGCCTTCTTTCCCCTCGGTGCGTACGACGCCCAGGCCAGTTTCGAGAACGAGACTAATCGAAGATCCCGGAGGAATCGAACGAGTCTCCATTCTCTGACCAGTCTCGCTCCGGATCTCAAACTCGATTGCGGACGGACCTAAGTTTCTGAGGGACATCGTCCCCGAGGATCGATACCGGAGGAGGATCTCCGTATCCGGGGTGACGGGGCAGGTACCTTCGGCATGAACCAGGGTGTTCCCCCCGCATCCCGCCGCGAGGCACGAAAGTAGGAGCAGGTTTTTCAATGGCCCACCACCGAAATGTGCGGCGACGTCGCTTCCGCATAGACTTCGTATTCGACGAGAATCGGCTTACCGCTCTTGTTCGCGATGATGAGGCTGCCGAACTCCGGACCGAACCGGTGAAGAAACGTGGCGCCTGCGGCGAGCGAGGAGGTTCGACCCTCCAGCAACACGGTCAACTCGGCCTCTCCGCGATTGCGCACCTGGACGTGTCCGTTCTTGGGGCTCTCGACCCGGATGACGAGGGTCTGATCGAGGAGATGAACTCCCTTCGCCTTTCCCGGGGCCACGACGTGGCAGGCAGAGAGAGCGGCAAGGGCAATGAGGTAAACGCTTTTCACTGGAGCCCCACCAATCCTAGCACCAGGCCGATTCCCACGAGCACGATTCCGAGAATGAGCGCGGCTACGATGTCCTGCAACTCCCGCCGCCGAAGGATGGCCCGTTCCGGCTGGTTAGGATTGTAATACACCTGAACCTCGTCTTGGAAGGCCCTCAAGAAGTCCCAACCCGCAGCGGCCGAATGGAAGTGACGAGTCGAGGGGGCGATCCGTTCGCCTCGATAGGAACGCCCTGCAACGACGTACTCGTAGACAAGTCCGGCGGCGAATCGCTTGGGATGGCGTTCGGAGGCGCGCGGAAGTTCGCGGACCTCTCGGCCGGTGACTCTTCCCGTCGCCGTCGGCCATCCGCCCATCTCGCGACGTTCCTTCGCGCACCGGGCCGCGAACCAAAGGGGGACGAGTCCGCCGGCCATTCCGAGGAGACCGAGAATGCCCAGGGTGGTCATCGGAGAGATTCTACCTTGTCTTCCAGGCATATCCAGGAGGCCAGGTCACGCAAGACGTTAGCGGCTCGGTGGGGGGGGCGCTACCGAGTTGTCTCGGCCGCAGATCCGTCAGGACAAGTTTTCCACCGAGGAAGGCAAGGCCAGGATGGGCACGACTTCGACCTTGTCGTGGAGGGGATATCGGGCCGTTCCAGGATGGACGACGAACAGCCGATCGAGCCGAAGGTCTTTCAGGGCCATGGCCATGGATTTCGTCAGCGTCGGGGCGTCGGAGAGCTTGACTTCGAACCCGTACCGCTTCCCTCGGTGCAGCACCAGGAGATCCAACTCGGCTCCTTGGTGCGTCCCCCAGAAGAACGCATCGGAGACCCGCAGAAGCGAGAGAATCTGCTCGAGGACGAAGCCTTCCCAGGAGGCGCCGGCCTTCGGATGCGCCATGAGTTCATCGTTCGTCCGCAGTCCCAAGAGAGCATGCAGGAGTCCGGAGTCTTGCACGTAGATCTTGGGGTGACGCACTTGGCGCTTGCCGAGGTTTTCGAACCAGGGCGGAAGCTGGCGGACGACCCAGGCGTCGGAAAGCAGGTCGAGATACCGGCGCGCGGTCGGTTCGGACGATCCCAAGGAGCGAGCGAATTCCGCGCCGCTCCAGACGCACCCGTGGAAGTGCGCCACCATGTTCCAGAATCGTCCGATCGCCGCCGCGGGAATCGTCACGCCCAGCTGCGCCAAGTCTCTCTGGAGGAAGTCGCGAATGTAGTTCTGCCGCCAGGCAAGACTGGCGGCGTCGGAAGCCGCTGTGTAGGCCCGGGGGAAGCCTCCTCGCGTCCAAAGGCGGCGGAAGTTCGGCACGCCCGTCTCCGACAGGGTAAACCCGGCGATATCGATGTGGCTGACGCGGCCCGCCAGGCTCTCCGATACGCCGCGGACGAGGCGCGGGTCCGCGCTGCCGAGGATGAGAAAGCGCGCCGGAATGCCCGGCCGGTCCGCGAGGACGCGCAAGAGTTCGAACAGGGCCGGCATCCGCTGGATCTCGTCGATGACGACGAGTCCTTGAAGCGACTCCAGCGCCGTTTTCGGCGCCGTTAGGCGCGCGACATCGGCCGGATCCTCGAGATCGAAAAACGTCGCGCGTCTCCCTGCGGCGAACCGGCGGGCGAGGGTCGACTTGCCTACCTGGCGTGGTCCCAGAATGGAAACAACCGGAGATCGGCGCAGCGACTCGCGAATGAGGGAGAGAAGAGATGGTCGGCGGATCATCGCCGGCAGAATACCATGAATAAGACACGTATAACATTAGAATTTCATGGTTCTATTGCCCCGAACCGACCGGACGCGTTTTCCGTTTTCGGGGGCGGCCACGGTATCGCTCTTCGACCCGAACACGCGAACGTGCTGCAGCGGGTCAAATACTCCCAGCATTCCGGGTGATGGGGGGTACGGCAGGCCTCGCAACAAACGGCGTTCCTATCGAACACCGTGCCGCAAACTTGGCAGACTCCTTCCCATTGGTGGCTCGATTTGAGTACGTCGACGCCTGTCAGCGTGACCTTGCAGGCGGTAAGGAGACCCTCCCCGAATACCGCCAAATCGATCGCTTGCCGGGGATTGACGTGGAGCTCACATTCCAACAGGACGCGATTTGGACTCAGGAGAACCAAGACGAGAGCGCGCGCCCATTCTCTTCGAGCAACGGAAAGAGTCCCTCGGAGAGGATTCCTTCGGCCCGTGCTGGATCTGTGGATTCTGTTTTGAAACCGTTCCGAACCGGTCGGACGGGGCGGGAGCGCGGCGGGGACTTCAAGAATCGCGTGGACCGCGTAGAAATCGCGCTGAGAACGCCATCCGCCGCAGTCTCGATTTCCAACGACGTACCGGGAATCCCCGGATACTCGATGAGCCATCGATAGAGTTTGAATCGCGCACCGAATCTGACGAACACTACGGAACGGTCTTCGTTGAGAGAGCCTCGGAGAGCCGCGGCAATCGTTTCTAGCTCGGTTCGATCGTAGAGGCGCCGACGGCACCGATACACCCTCAGAACGCGCGGTACGTCCCGCAGCACGATCGCACATCCAATAGCGAGCGGTGGGAGGATGAATACCAGGAAGAAGACGCCCCAACCGATCTGGTCGCCATCGGCCATTCTCATTCTATTGGACGCTACGCCAACCGAGGATGATCCTGTACCGGAACGCGGGGGAGTTTATCGGCCCTTCTTCGCCCTCTCCCACAGCTCTCGGAATTCGGGCACCGAAGCGGGCGAGAGCTCGGCCGCTCGCCGAAAATCCGCGTCCGCCCCGGCAGAATCGCCGCGCAGCCATCGGCAGTGGCCGCGTCGCCAGAGAGCGTCCGGGGAGCGGGGGTTGGCCCCCAGCACCGCATCCCAGTCGCGCGTGGCCCCTTCGAGCAACGTCTGAGCGAAAACGGCGTCGTTCGCTCGGTGAATCGCCAGGCTCATCCGCACCAGGGCGCGAGCCGTCCGCAGTTTGGACGATCCGGAGCACCTCCCCAGCCCCGCATCGCAGGCGGTCAGCGCACGCTGATACCTCTCCGTGGGATCCTGACGGTTCTTCTCCGCATGAATCCCCCAGTGGAGTTCCGTCCAGGCCCTCACGAGGGAGAGTTCCCAACTCGGGTAGGCGAGCGCCTCGGCCGCGGCGCACGCCTCGATCGCCTCGCGGAATTTCGGTGCCGGATCCCGACCCTCGCGGAGATCTTCGACGCCGAGATTGCAGAACGCGTTCGCTCTCCAGAGATGCACCTCCGCAGATCGCGGCTGGTGCTTCAGGAATTCTCGACAATCCTCCAAACCGAATTCGTAGAGCTCGCGGGTCTTCTCCGATCGCTGACTCGCCCATCGGATGCGGGCCCTTCCGCGAACGAGATAGACGTTCGGGATCGCCGGGGTCCGTTTCAATAGCTCCGCGCAGTCTTGGAGGGCCTGGTCATACAACTCGTCCCGTTCGGGGGACGGACGGGTGTGGGCGAGACTCGCTCTCGCCTGAGCCCGGCAAAGAACCGCATCCGTCGACGCGGGGATCCGTCGCAAGGCCTCTTCCGCATCCGCGATCGCCTTTCGGAGAAGGGCCTCCGCATCGAGCTCGCGGCCTTGCTCGAACATCCCCCAGTTGAGGTGGACGTACGAGCGGACGAGATACGGCATGGCGGATCCGGGCGAGAGCTGAATCGCCGACTCGCCGTCCTGGGCTCCCCGTTCGTACAGATCCGTCGGATCCTCGCCGCGCCCTTGTCGGTGGAGTCCCCACTTGAATCGGGCGAACATCTTCCACAGCGGCGCAGGACATTCCGAGATGGCCTGCAGATAGCGAGATTCAGGATTGCCTCCGGCCCGAGCCTCGCGGTCGCCTACGTGGGTCAGGATTTGGGCGCGAAGCAAACGCGCCCCCGAAGAGCGGGAGCGCAGCGCCAGGGCTCGTTCACAATCCTCCAGCGCCGCGGTCCAGCGGGCCGTCGAATCTTCCCCGGCCAGAAAGCCCTGCCGGAACCGCGCCAGGGCGCGGAGCAGGAGGTACGGAACGTAGCCCCGATCCGACTCGTGGCCTCGGGTGCACCAGTCGACCGCCGAATCGAACTTCCCCTGCGCCATCGCTGTTTCGGCCAGCGCTTCCAGGGACTCTTCGAGGCGAGGATTCGCTTCGAGCCTTTCCCGAGCCTGCTCGGCACGTCCGCCATACGTCCACCAGAGTCCTTCGGCGATCCTTCGTTCGGGGGCGGTCTCCGGAAGAGACTCCAGGTCCCTCTGAATGCGTTGTCGGAGATCTCGAAGCTTGTCGTCGCGCTGATGTACCTCCTCCACCGCGGGGAACCGAACGGACTCGCCGCTCTGGGAAAGCGAGGCCTCCAAGGCGATCTCCTGGAGACGGAGTCGGTACTGTCTCGTCAGGAGCACGATCCGTTCGTAGAGACTCGGGGCGAACGAGGCGTTTTTCGACAGAGCGCGATCCTGGTGAACCAAGGCCGAATCGAATTCCATCCGGGCGCGATCCATCCGACCCTCGTAGTAGTGAGGCTCGGGTAGATTCGCCCTTTCCGCGACGGTTCGACGACACGCCTCGCGGAGGAGCGAGGCTTGGCGGTCCATGGCCGCAAGGTCCCCCGCGCGACGGGCATGAAGGGCGGCCTCCAGATGCGTTTGGGCCCGCAAAGACAATTCCGCTGCGTACCGATGGCGGGTTTCTTCCAGGCGTCGGGTTCGGACCGCGGCCGTAATCGTGAGCCCCACGACGATCAAGACCAACGCCGCGCCGGCCGCTTGAAACGCGCGAGGGACGGCGGGAGTCGCCCGCGCTCGTACCGGTTCTCCCCGGATCCACCTTCCAAGATCGTCGGCGAATTCTCCGGCGGAGGGATAGCGTCGAGCAGGGTCCTTCTCCAGTGTGCGTAGGAGGACCCGACGCAAGTCTGCGGGAATCCTCGAACGAGGCCAAGTCGGCTTCTCGTTCACGACCTTGTAGATGAGCTCGGATATCGACTCCGCCACGTGGGGCAACCTTCCGGTCGCCATCTCGAATAGCGTTGCTCCCAGGGAGTAGATGTCCGTGGCGGGACCGATCCGGCGCTGGTGGCCCTGGATCTGCTCCGGCGCCATGTAGGCGGGGGTACCGATGACGTCCCCGCTCCGCGTCATCGGGATGCGTTCCGATTCCAGTCGGGCCAATCCGAAGTCGAGAATGTGGGGACGTCCCTCGCCGTCGATGAGAATGTTCGAGGGCTTTAAGTCGCGATGAATGACCCCTTGCTGGTGGGCATAGTGCAGGGCCCGGGCGACGCGTTCGATCAGTCGAACGCTCTCGCGCAGGGAAAGCGAGCGGCTCTGGAGGATGGCGTGAAGTTCCTTCCCTTCGACGAACTCCATCGCCAAGTACGGCATCCCCGAGACGTCCCCCGCTTCGTAGAGAGCCACGATTCCCTCGTGGCGAAGTCGCGCGAGCGCTACGGCCTCTCGTTGCAATCGCTGGGCGTACGAAGGGTCGGTTCCGGGGTCCGAAAGGGCCTTGAGCGCCACGGTGCGCTTGAGTCGAGTGTCGTAGGCCTTGTAGACGACCCCCATTCCTCCCGCGCCGATTTGATCGAGGATTTCGTACTGGTTCACTCGGGCCCCGGCTGAGAGAGGACCTTTCGAGGGAGCTACGTGGGTGTCGGACGGAAGCCGAGTAATGTCGGGACTCGACGGGTCTCGAAGGAGCCGCCCCGCACCTCGAACTCGGTCGTTCACGGCAAGAGCCGACGGAGATGCTCCAGCTCTTCGTCGATCTCCTCGGGATGGCGGACGGTTTCGGCGACCTTGAGCCTCATGGTGGAGCGGAGTTCCTCCCGGACGACGGAGAGCCGCTTCCACACCTCCCAATCGGAAATGCCGTATCGCTTTGCCAAATCGGAGTACGTCGGTTCCGCGTCCCCTTCCGATCGAGTGTAGGTCGCAAAGATCTCGAGATCTTGTTGCCGCCCTTCGCGCCGGAGTCGCTGGGCGAGTTCGTCGAGGGAGTGCTCCAAGAGCTGCCTCGCCCAGGCGCGATCGAAGATCTCCCCGGGGGTCGGATCCTCGGAGGGAAGATCGCATTCCGGCGTGAGCGAACGCGGCTGTTCCCCGCCTCCGCGCTTCCGGCGGTGCCGGCGACGGTACTCGGTCGAAAGGAAATGGCGGAGCACTCCTTTGACGAAGGATCGGAATTTGGCCAATTCGGGTGTGGCGCGAGGCAAGACGCGACGCTCCAGTACGTAGGCGAAGAATTCCTGCGTAAGGTCCTCGGCATCGACGGCGTTCAGATTTCGAAATCGGCGGAGATAGGCGTAGACCGGATTCCAATACTGGCGGCAGAGGCACTCCAAGCTCTGCCGCGAACGATCCCCGTCCTCGGCTCCGGCGCCCACGACCATGCTCCAGCGAGTCGTTCCGAACCGGAATTGCTGCGTGTTCGGTTCCGCCATGGTTCACGCTCCCTGCGGGCCTTCTCCTTCATGGCCGTTTTCGGAATCGGTTTGCGGGAATTCGGGGGGATCGAGAGCGGAGGGGGATACGGAAAGCCGGTGGAAATCTCTGGGAGAATTCCACGATCCACGCGTTGATGACGACCCTGATGGCGCTTCAGTCCGGGTCGTGGGCTTCGGGCGATCCGGTTCCGACGGCGCGGCTGCGGCCACGGACGGCGATTGTCTTTCATTCTTGGGCGAGCAACCTGGTGTCCGGAGACACTAACGGCGTCGCCGCCATCTTCCTCCATCTCCTCGCCACCGGCGAGACGCTTCGGGTCAGCGTTACGAACGCAGAAGGACAAGCCAACGGAAGTTCGGACGAACCCCCCGTTCCGGGCGACGGTCGATAGGTCGCGTCCCAGTCTCAGGCGTACAACTTGGTCTCGGGGGACACGAACTTCGAAGACGACATCTTCGTGCGCGATCGATGGACCGGCACGACGATGCGCGTCAGCGTGACTTCGGGAGGTTCACAGGCCAACGACAGTTCTGACGGAGCGGCCATCTCCGATGACGGAACGTACGTCGCATTCTCGTCGGACGCCACCAACGGATTCCCGGACGTCCTTGTCCACGATCGATTGAGGGGGAGCACGGAGCGGGTGAGCGTCGCTCCCTCCGGGGGCCAAATCGCCGCGCTTTTGGGGGATGCTCGGATCTCCGGGAATGGAAGGTTTCTCTCCTTCACGGCTCCTTACGCCCGAGTATTCCTGCGCGACCGAGACTTGGGAGCCACCGACGCAGTCAGCGATGGGAGCACGAGTCCTGGAGGCCGCGCCCTCTCGAGCGCGGCCTCGCCGAAGCATCACACGATGATCAGGGCGAGCATCACTGCGTATTCCACTGCCGTCGGGCCGCCCTTAACGTTCGATCGAATCTTCACGAATTTCTCCTTCGGGATTTGGGATTCCTACGAGATGCACACCACGATGATCAGGCTCAACATCACCGCATACTCGACCGCCGTGCCCGCTTTCACGTTTGTGTTCGTCTTCATTTTCAGCTCCTTTTCTCCATTCCTGACGGAGAGTACATTCGCCCTCGCGGAACGAAGGTTTTGGGTTGGTTGCGGTTGCAACAATATGCGGGGCAGGAAGATACGTCTTTCTTGTCCGTGATCGCCCACCGCTCCGGTCTCACGCGGCTGTCGCACCCCTTCTGCGCTTTCTGTGTTCCGGGGTTGACATCCGAAAAACGGCAGGACTATAATTCCGCGCCGAAGATGGGGAAACGAGCCACCCAACGGAAAACGAAGGACAACGGCAAGGCCGTCGTCATCGTCGAGTCTCCCGCCAAGGCGAAGACGATCAACAAGATTCTCGGTACGGGGTTCGTCGTCAAGGCCTGCTTCGGCCACGTCCGCGACCTTCCGCAGCGTTCGTTCGGGATCGACGTCGAGCACGACTTCGCCCCGACCTACCAGACCATTCGCACCAAGTCCAAGGTGGTGACGGAACTTAGGGGGGCCACGCGAAAGGCTTCGGAGGTCTATCTCGCGCCCGACCCGGACCGCGAAGGAGAGGCGATTGCGTGGCACTTGGTCCAGGCGCTCAAGATCCCCGACGCCAAGGCCAAGCGCGTCACCTTCAACGAGATCACGAAGAAGGGAGTTCTCGAGGCGTTTCGCGTCCCGGGATCCATCTCGATGGACCGGGTGAACGCCCAGCAGGCCCGGCGATTCTTGGATCGGATCGTGGGATACAAACTCTCGCCCCTCCTGTGGAAAAAAGTGGGGCGGGGCCTTTCCGCGGGTCGCGTCCAGTCCGTCGCCGTGAGGCTCATCGTCGAGCGCGAACGCGAGATCCAGGCGTTCAAGCCGGAAGAGTACTGGACCGTCGAGGCCCGTCTGGCGAAGAAGGACGGCGTGGAGTTTCTGGCCGAGCTGGCCAAGGTCGACGGACAGGATCCCGCGCTCCGGAACGCCGAAGAGACGAAGCGGATCGTCGACGAACTAACGAAAGAACCGTTCGTCATCGCGGACGTCCAGCAGAAGGAGAAGATCGAGGCGTCGCCGCCCCCCTTCACCACGAGCCTTCTCCAGCAACAGGCCTCGACGCGTCTCCACTTCTCGACCGCGCGAACGATGCGAATCGCTCAGAGCCTCTACGAGGGCGTGAAGATCGGCGACGAGGGGGAAATCGGCCTCATCACCTACATGCGCACGGACTCGTTCCGGATCGCCGACGAGGCGCTTGCGGAGGTCCGCGAGCACATCCGCTCGGCCTTCGGGGATCGGTACGTCCCGGAGGCGCCGATCCTCCGCGCGAAGCGCAAGGGGATGCAGGAGGCGCACGAAGCGATCCGTCCCACGTCGGCGATGCGGACGCCCGACTCGATCCAAGCCTACCTGTCCGAAGACCAGTTCAGGCTCTACAAGCTCATCTGGGGACGCTTCGTCGCCTCTCAGATGAAGCCGGCGGAGTATCACGTGACGGAGGCGCAGATCCGCGCGGGGCGCGGGATGTTCTCGGCGCGGGGACGCGAGCTCCGATTCGACGGGTGGACGGCGCTCCTCGGTCACCGGCTCAAGGAGGACGAACAGATCCTGCCGCCGCTCGCGGCGGGAGAGGCGCTCGACCTCAAGGAGCTGAAGCCCGAGCAGCACTTCACCGAACCTCCGCCGCGCTACACCGAGGCGGCGCTCGTCAAGGCGCTGGAGAAATTCGGGATCGGCCGTCCCAGTACGTATGCCCCGATCATCCAGACCATCCAGGATCGCGGGTACGTCTGGCAACAGATGAGGAAGCTCCTTCCTACCGAACTTGGGACTCTGGTGACCGACAAGCTCGTGACCCACTTCGACAACATCATGAATACGGGCTTCACGGCGAGGATGGAGAAGCAACTCGACCGGATCGAGGAGGGACGAGCCTCTTGGGTCAAGGTCTTGCGGGACTTCCACGACGTCTTCGTCGGAGATCTGGACAAGGCGCGCGACGAGATGGAAAGCGTCAAGGCGAAAGAGCCCGAGGTTCGCGTCGAGTGCGAGAAATGCGGCGCGCCGATGCTGGAGAAATGGAATCGATTCGGAAAGTTCCTGGCGTGCTCGAAGTACCCGGAATGCAAGAACGCGAAGTCGCTTCCTTCGCCGGAGTCGGAGGGCCAGAAGTGCGACCGCTGCGGGGCGGACATGACGGTGAAGAGCGGCCGGTTCGGGCGCTTCCTCGCCTGCACGAAGTATCCCGACTGCAAAGGGACGAAGCCCCTTCAGCGCGGGGGGCGCAAGCTCAACGTTCCGAAGGATTTCAAGGAAGACTGCGACCGGTGCGCAAAGCCGATGATGGTGAGGTACGGGAGGCGGGGCGCCTTCATCGCGTGCACCGGCTATCCCGAATGTAAGAACACGAAGCGGGTTCCCAAGGAATGGTACGAATCCTCGGAGCCGAAGCCTCCCGAGGATTCCGCCGCGCCCGAAGCCCAGTGAAATCCCTCTTCGTCACCGGGACGGACACCGGGATCGGCAAGACCGTGGTCGCCGCGGGAGTGGCGGCGGCCCTCGCCCGCAAAGGCGTGAACGTCGGCGTGATGAAGCCCGTGTCGACGGGGGCGCGCCGGCAGGGCGCGAAGTTGATTTCCGAGGACGCCCGACTTCTCATCGAGGCGGCCGGAGTTCGCGATCCCGTCGAGCTCGTCAATCCGGTGTGCCTCCAACCCGCGCTCGCCCCTTCGGTCGCCTCGCGGGTCTCGCATCACCCCATCGACCTCACGCGCATCTGGAAGGCCTACAAGATCCTATCCAAGATGCACGAAGTCGTCATCGTCGAGGGCGTGGGGGGGCTCCTCGTCCCTATCCTCGAGCGGTACTACGTTTCGGACCTCATCGAACGGCTCGATCTGCGCGCGCTCGTCGTGACGCGGCCGACGCTCGGGACGATCAATCACACGCTGCTCACCGTCCGAGTCGCGCGCCAGCAAGGGATCGAGCTGTGCGGACTCGTCGTGAACCACCACGAGAAGTTCAAGCTCGGCATCGCGGAACGGATGAATCCCGAACTCCTCGAGTCGCTCGCCAACGTTCCTCTCCTCGGGGAGGTGCCCTTCCTGGGCGATCTTCGTGGACGGCCGCCGGCGGCGGAGATCTTCGAAGAGATCGTGAACGGGCTCTGAACTACTCCTCCTCCATCGGCAACGGCAGCGGTCCGGACCGAATGAGAGCGACCAGGTATTTGGCCGAAGCCTCCCCGTCGAGTTGGAGAACCCCTCCGAACTGCTCCGCTTTGACGACGGCCACCCGGAGCACGGCCCCATCGACCACGAATGCGATCAGCCCCGGCGGGGTCTGAGCGAAGAGCCGCTTGGCGGTGGCGTCCAGTCGAGCGGCGCTTTCGTCGGACATGGAGATTCTCAGCTTCGCGTGTCCGCTTTCCGTCAGATCCGCGGAGGCATCCTGAAAATCACTCCCGAGAACGATGGGTTTGCGCTCGACGATCAGTTTTTCCCCGGCCAGGTAGCCGTAGGTCGACGACCATTTCATCACCTTAGGCAAGGGAAGGCGATCGTAGGGATCCGGGAGGATGGAGAGACGTTCGTAGATCTCCTTCGGCGCGACGGCGCGAAACTCGATTCGACCGGGGATGAAAAGCGCGCGGATGGCCGCCGCATCCTCCGGCCGAGCGACGAGACATTCAAGGCGGTTCTCGTCTACGAGCGTGACTTTCCCGTCGAGATCTCGTGCCTCCAGACGCTTGCGCAGGACGGCGAGAATCTCCGCCGACGTCGTTGCGCGATCGAGGCGGAATTCCGAAGGATAACGAATACGGAAACGAAGACTCTCCTTCGGCTTCTCCGCCGGCCGTTCTCTCTCCAACAGACGGTCTCGATCTCGCCTCACCTCCAAGCGATGAGGCCAATGGGGGGGGGCCAGCTCCAACGCTCGAGTAAAGTCCTGTAGGGCGCCGGCCAAGTCTCCCCCGGCGTGACGAGCCAGTCCTCGAATCCGATAGGCGTCGGCGTCGCCAGGGGAAAGCCGGAGAGCCGAATCGGTATCCAGAATGGCGCCATGGAGATCTTGCTTCCGAAGTTTCGCCGTCGCCCGACCTACATACCCCGCAACCAAGGTCGGGTCGATTTCGATCGCCCTGACAAACGCGGAAATCCCGCCCTCGTTCTGGCGCTCTGCCAGGAGAACATAGCCTCGCACGACGAGAGACCTCGAGCTCCTGGGATCGATTGCGACGATCGCTTCGGAGGATTTCGCGAGTTCGGAGAGGGCGTCGCCTTCGGCGCGTTGCAGATTCTCGACGTCTTCGTGCAAACCGGAAACGAGCGAAAGGGTATTCGTGAAGATCTTCTCTAGATTCTCCGGGGCCTTCTCTTTCTTGGCCGCAATGCCGTGGAGGAGCGTCCCCCACTCGCTCAACGCCTTTAGGGCCATCTGGAGGCGGACGAGCCGGGATCGCTGCCAGTCGACCTGGATTCGAGCCTTGGGCGAGTCGAAAAAGAGGATCAAGTAAGGAGCCGTGATCTCGTCATGCACCCCCTCGCCCATCCAAGAGCGGGGCTGGAGCAAGCGAACGGCGGCTCTCCACCGATCTCCGCGGCGCTCGACCGATTCGACGTGGATGGAATACCCCGAGCTGCCACAAGGCCCGGCGAGAAAGACGGCCGCTGTACCTCTCGAGAAGTCGATTTTCGGAACCGCGGCGTTCTTCCGATGTCGGGCATAGAACGTCTTCCACGTCTCTTCTTGATCGAAAACGAGCATCGTCGCTTCCGTGGCTGGGTACGCCGTTTGTGGACCGGACTCGATCTCCCGCCACTCGGACGTCTCCCCGAGATCCTGCGGTGGTGAACCAAGAGAAGGCACGGTGTCGCGCCGAATCGTGCGGGTCGAATCCAGTCCTCCGGACACCCACAGGACGAGAGCGGCGAACAGGGCGGCGGCAGCAGCCATCGGGAAAACCTCCTTCCAACGATTCGATCGGGCGAGACGACTTCGGGCGCGCGCGAGCTCCGAGCGAACTTCCTCCGGAACCGGATCTTCGTGGGACGCCGCGGACTCTCGAAGGGCGAGTTCGATCCGTCGGATTTCCTCCGCCTCTCCGCGGCACCGCGCGCATTCCGCGAGATGGCGCTCCATCTCGCCCTGCTCTACGAGACCGGCCGCGTATTCGGCGCTCCGACCGCAGGGGCTCACGGCTCCTCTCCTTTCAGACTCCGGCGTACCATCTCCAATCCACGCGCGACATGGGACCGAACCGTCCCGACCGGACACTCGAGAATCTCGGCCATCGAGTCGTAGTCGAGCGCTTCCAGATACCGCAGGACCAGCGCATTCCGGTAGAGTTCGGGGAGCTCGTGGACTCGCCGGAGAACCGCCTCGACGTACTCTCGCGTCCCCGCAGGGTCTCCGACACCGGAGTCCGCGAGGTCCGAGTCCAGCCGTGCGGTTTTTCGACGACGGACCGAATCGCGCCAAACGTTCGAGGCGATCCGAAGCGTCCAAGGTATCCAGCGGGTCTCGTCCCGCAAGCCGTCCATGGCGCGGAGCACCCGGACCATCGCCTCTTGCCCGAGCTCCCGGGCCTCTTCACGATCTCCCCGGCAAAGACGGACCAAGTACCGAAAGATCCGGGCGTAGGCCTCCTCCAGAAGGCTCTCGCGGGTCGATGGGGCGGCGTCCACCATGGTCATGCCATCTCAGAGAGACGCGGAAGTCCTGAAACCGTTGCAGTATAATGAAACGAAGGCCCTCTCGCCGTCTTGTCGGGCCGATCGCACGGATATGAACCCGTGACGTCGCGGGAAGACCCGCCGATCGCCAAGAGGCTTCTCCCCCTGGCTCGCGAGATCGAAGCGGACATCGTCATGCCGAGCAGCGGTCCCGGGGGATGGATGCGCCGCCTTCTTCCCGACGCGCTCCTGGAGGGGATTCGGCACGCGGACCGACCGATCTTCCTGTCGCATTAACTTGCGGGATCCTGCTCGGAAGGGTATGAAGTCCCGGTGGAAATCCCGAGCGTGCTCGCCAGGCCCGTCCGCGAAGGATACGTCGGGGGCGACCGGCGGCTGCGCGTCGGGTACGAATACGATCCGGAAGGTCGCAAGGTCATCGGCCGCGCCTGGTTTGGCCCCCGAGCTTCCGGTGCGCCCGGGCTGGCCCATGGCGGAAGCATGCTCGCCATCCTCGACGAGGTGATGGGACTGGCCGCCTGGATGTCGGGACACTACGTGATGTCCGTTCGCCTCACGGCGGAGTTCTTGCGGGTGCTGCCCTTGGGAACGGAAGCGCGTGTCGAGGCGCGCGTGGTTCGCGTTCGAGGGAGGAAGGTGCATACCCTGGGGACGCTCTCCGGCGCGGATGGAGCCGCCTTCTCCAGAGCGAAGGGTCTGTACGTCGTACTGCCCTCGGACATGATCGAGCAATTCCGCAGGGCAGTTTCGAAATAACAAACCGCCCGGGCCGGAGCCCGGGCGGTCAAAGTCCCCCGATGGCCTCTCCTCGCTTACGGTGCCGATTGCACCTTCCACTTCATCGTGGCGGTGAACACCTTTTCGTTCGTCGTGACGATGCAGTACGGCTTGCTCATCGGATTCGGCGTCGGGCCCGTCGGAGTCGTTTCGAGAACCGACACGGTCACGCTTTTCTGCGGGTAGTTCCAGAGGATGTTCTGGACGCTCACGGAGTATCCCCAATTGGGCCGCCACCCCGCGATGACGACGATCGCCGACTGTTTCCCGAAATCGACCGAGGGCGCCGCCGTTCCGGGTTTGTGTTGCATCCAGAACGTCGTCCACGCCGTGGGATCGTTGAAGACCAGTAGCTTCGCGTCGTTCGTGGGGAACTGAGTCTTCGGGCCCTGGTCCAGGGCCGAGAAGATCACTTTGCCGAGCTTCTTCCCGGCGAGAGTCGCGGACATGAGGACCGCGTTTGTCGGACCGATAAGGGACTGCTCCGACCAGTGAACGATCCCGACCTTCGGGGCCACGACGAAGTGGGTCACGCCGGCGTCGGCGACCATCGTGTTGACGAAGGTGAACCGCACGCAGTTGTAAAAGGTCTTGTTCAGTTGGGCGTCGTAGAAACGCTCCGACTTGGTCTTGACCTTGACTTGGACGTTCAGCCAGAGCGCGTGATCGAGATTCACGGTGTACGTGGTGCCGGTGACGGCGCCGAACTTGAGGAACTCGCGCCAAGCCTTGGCCGACTTGTTCCACGCGTAGAGGGTATTTCCGGACCACGCGAGCCATACGCCGTCCTCGAGCCCGGGAAGTCCCTCGACCCAAGCCACCCCCGAGTAGTTCCCTTGTACGGAAACGGAATAGGGGGCGAACCTGGCCACCGGGTTCGACTTCGAGTACGTCCACGAATTGCCGTCGTCGAGCGGCCAGTACTTCTGATAGTGATCGGCCCACGCCGTACCGGCGGAGACCAGGAGCGCCAGGACCATCGGAATCGTCTTTCTCATCTCTTCTCCTTCCAGAGTAAGGCAGGGCATTCTAACGCAGCGCGTCATGGCGTCAAGGGAAACCTGGAACCGGGCGATGTTCCGGATCGTCTAAAGGGGAAAGGAGGAAGGAAATGAATCTGATCCTGTTGCTGTGGGCCGTTCCGACCGATGAAAAACCCATCTATCCGACGGCGAAAGGCACGAAATGGATCTATCGCGCCGACGGGACCGAAAAGACATGGACCCTGGGAGAAGAGGAAACCATGCCCGTGCGTGGGCTGGATGTCGGCCTCGGTCGCGGTCGGAAGATCCTGGGATGGGGGCGCGAAGCCTACGTGGTCGAGACGAAAGACCGAATTCGGATCTATGAGCTCCGGTCCGTGGGAGAAGGCGGGATACGGCGACTCGTCGTGGTGTGGGAATTCCGTTGGGATCGGGAGAGGTGGAGATACGATTCGATCGACGGCCGTATCGCCGAGACCATCCAGGGCCGTCGGCTCGAGAGGGAGAAAATCGAAGTTCCCGCGGGGAAGTTCGAGTGCACGAAGTTCCTTCTGAACGGAGACACCTACTGGATCTCGCGGGGAGTGGGGATCGTGAAGTGGACCGCCGGCCAAAAGACTTGGGAGCTGGATAAGAGGTAGCGGTTCACTTTTTCACTTCCGGGTGCGCTTCGGGATCCGACGTCCGTACTCATTCGGTTCGAGGAGGAAGACGTCATGAGGATCCTGCCGGCCTTGCTCCTGGCGCTGGTGGCGGTCGCGGCGGCGATCCTGTTCCTGAAGCGCACACCCTCGCCCGCGCGCGTCGTCCGAGAGTCCGCCTCGGCCTCCCCCCAGGAGGTTCGAACCGCCGCGGCCCCCACGCGCCTTCGAAAGAAACGAACCTCGCCGCCGCCGACTCCGCCCCCGCTTCCGGAAGATCGGGAGTGGGAGTCTGGCCGGCCCGGAGAACGCGCGGCCACCACGAGCGGCCGAATGTATGCCCGATCCGTGGAGGGACGGTGGACCCCCGAAGAGTCCGCCGAGCTTCGCCGCCACTTTCTGAATTCCCCGGACGACACGACGTGGAGCGTCGCGCTCTGGGCGGTGCGACGCCACCCGTCGTCGGAAATCCTGAGCTGGATCGAGGAACTCCTCGCCTCGAACGCCCCGAATCGGCAAAAGACCTTGGCGCTACGGATCCTCGCGCAGCGCCGCGAACCCGAGGCGTTGGCCATGCTCGCCCGCCATCGCGAATCGTCGGAGGAGGCGTGTCGGATCGCGGCCGCCGAATCGCTCCGGGATCGGAGTCGATGGGACCCGCTCGCGCGATCGTGGAGGGCTCGATGATCAGATGGATCGCGCCGTTCGTGATCGCCGCATCGACGGCTTCGGCGCAGGAGACGCCGGAAGAGGTCCCCGAGGTGGAATGGAGGCCCGCGGCCGCCCCGAATTACCGCGTCGACAATCGCGGACCGAACGACATCGATGCGATCGTCGTCCACGATTGGGGCGATCTGGACCTCGCGGACGTCATCTTGCTCTGCCAGGACCCCGCGGAACGGCGCGCCCCGCACTACGTCATCGGAGACAACGGCCGCATCGTGCAAATGGTCGCCCTCAAGGATGTGGCCTTCCACGCGAGGGATTGGAACGAGTGGTCGATCGGAATCGAGTGTGCCAAGGGGCCGCGGCAGGTCTGGACCGACGCGCTTCTCCGGTCGCTCGTGGTCCTCGTGAGATGGCTGTGCCAACAGTATTCCATCGCCCGTTGGAATCCGCTCTGGCCCGCGAATGAAGCCGCCCTCTGCGCGGGAGGAATCGGGCCGATCCGCGGCATCTTCGGCCATCGCGACGTCCATCCGTGCGAGGATCTCCCTCTGCACATCGACCCGGTCGGATTTCCCTGGGAGTCGTTTCTCCACCGAATCAACAAGCCCGCGCGGGTGCGGAGCGTTTCCCCGGGCGGCTCGTATGCAGAACGCCATCGATGGGTACTCCAAGGTCGAGAGGTGACCGTCGGATGGGAGCCGATGGTGCTCTCCCCCAGCGACCCCATCGGCATGGTCCCGGTGCCCGCGCCCCGATCCGTGACTCACTGGGAGATCGAGATCCAGTACTTCAACAGTGATGATGGGAGCGATGGAGACAATCCTCCAGACGATCCGCCTCCTCCGGACGAGTCGGAGGACGATCCTCCCGAGGAGCCTTCCGAACCTCTACCGGACGACGAGGAAATCTACCCCAATCCCGAGGGCAACGGCATGCCGACGCAGCCATCGCTTCGGGAGCGGCTCGGCCGCGCACCGTGGATCAATCCGGGACCGGAGGGCAACTTGAACGGCGTCCCTCCGGGAGTGAGACGCCCGCGCGATCGGAGCTGGCAGAGCCATCCTGGCCCCGGGGACTACGAGTCCAACAAACCGCCGGAAAAAAAGGAGAAGAAGGATCCCGGATACGTGGATCCGCCGAAGGAGATGTAATCCGGATGCTCGTCCCGGGTCTCCCTCGGGAGACCCGGGCGTTGCGCCCACCGGGAGCGGCCGGTATCATGCCCCCCGCATGAGCCTGGCTGACCTGCTCGTCGAAACTGCGGGACGCCTCGGATCGAAGCGCGCCCTCTTCTGGCAGGAGCGATCGTGGACCTTCGCGGAAGTCCTGGACGCCGCGCGCCGGTGCGCGGGCGGGCTCGCGAAGCTTGGGATCGGTCCCGGCGACCGCGTCGCCGTCTTCCTTCCGAACTCGCCGGAGACGATCTTCGTTCACTTCGGTGTCCAGCTTGCCGGCGCGGCGCGCGTGCCGGTGAACTCGGCCTACACGCTCCGCGAGGCGGCCCACCCGATCGCCTTCACCGGAGCCAAACTCGTCGTCGTCGATGCGGCTCGGCGTCCGACCGCCCAGGAGGCAGCGCCGAATGTCCCGTACGTGACCCCGGAGGAACTCCTTCGCGCGGCGCCGCTCGAAAGGGCGCGCGCGAACGACGAAGACGTATCCCTCATTTGCTTCACGTCGGGCACCTCGGGAAAGCCCAAGGGGGTGCCGCTCTCTCACGCGAACCTCGAACACAACATTCGCGGACTCGCGGAGATATGGGAGTGGACCGAGCGGGACACGCTCCTCCTATCTCTTCCGCTCATGCATGTCCACGGCCTCTGCAACGGTCTCAACGGCTGGGCGCTCACGGGATGCGGACTCGTTCTCCAGGAGAAGTTCTCCCCGGATGCGGCCCTGGACGGCCTCGCCCGATCGGACGCCACGGCGTTTTTCGGCGTCCCCGCGATGTACCATCGGATGCTCGAGGCCTCCAAGCGCCCGCTTCCCGTGATGCGCCTCTGGGCCTGCGGCTCCGCGCCGCTGGATCGCGGGCTCGAAGATCGCTGGGAAACGGCCTACGGTCGGCCGATCATCAACCGCTACGGGATGACGGAAACCGCCATGATCACCGCCAATCCGGTTTCCGCGCCGCGGAAAGGCTCGGTGGGAAAGCCGCTCCCCGGAATGGAAGTACGGATTCTGGAGACGGGGGAGATCGTCGTGCGCGGTCCGAGCGTCTTTGCGGGCTACTGGGGCGGGGAAGTGGACGCGGCGACGCGCCATGAGGGGGGCTTCTTCCGCACCGGCGATGTCGGACGAATCGACGACGGGTACGTCACCATCACCGGTCGCGCGAAGGACATCATCATCTCCGGAGGAACGAACATCGCTCCGGTCGAGATCGAAGAGGTCCTTCTCCAGCACCCGAACGTCGCGGAGACGGTCGTGGTGCCGATTCCTGATCCCGCGCTCGGCGAGGTGATCCGCGCGGTCGTGGTCCCACGTGGAAGCATGACGGCGTCCGTCGTGACCGAGTGGTGCGAAACGCATTTGGCCAAGTACAAGCGCCCGCGAGACGTTAGAATAGTGCCGGGCCCGCTCCCCCGGAATGCGATGCAGAAGCTGGATCGCAAGAAGGCGAAGGAGCTTTACGGATGAAGCAGATTCTGTTTGCACTTCTTCTCTGTCTCGGCGGTCAAGACAAGATCGACGACCTTTTCCGGCGGTTGGGACACCGGGACGTGGACGTGCGAGATCGGGCCATGGAGCGGCTTCGAGCCTTGGGGGGCTCTGCCTTGGACAGCCTCCGAAAACACCAGGACGATCCCGATCTCGAAGTCCGAGAGCGGACTCGGGCGCTTCTCCGGGAACTCGAGAGAGAGGAAATACGAAAGCTCCGACTGAGCCTGATCACTCTGTCCGTCTCGAACATCACTGTCGGAGAGCTGATCCAGGAATTGCGAAAGCAGGCGTGGTTGCGTCTCGATGGTGGCGAGGTCGATCGAAACCGAAGAGTGACGATCCACGCAAAGGATGCGCCTCTCCTTCAAGTTCTTCATCAGGCAGGGCTCACTCATGGAAAGCAGATCGGGACCCTGGTGGAGCGGAAGCTCCCAATGACCTCCGCCTACATTCCCGGAGGAGGGTTTGTCTTCCGACGCTCGACTTGGATTCAGGAGAACCAAACTGCCGGAACGGTTTTCCACACCGCGTCGATGCGCGAATTCGAGGGAGAGCTGGAGTGGGAGGTCGTCCGAATCCGTGCCGGAGGGGACCAAGAGTTCCTCAAGTGTTCCCGGCACAGCCCCGGAGTCGTTTTCGTCGAGGATTCCAAACTCGCCGATGCCGTGGTTACCCTCCGAGGAGTTCGTCGTTGGTATCGAGCGACCTCCGTGGAGTTCCTCTCGCCCTCGGAGGGGGATACGCGCCACGTCGGATCGTATTCGCTCGAACTTCGATGGCCCTCCGTCATCGTGCGGAGCGCCCTTCCGATGGCCAAGGATGTCCTGGATCGGACTTGCGCGCCATGCGACATCCAAGTCAGAGTCAAGCCGGGTCGAGAATGGAGAGGGTCGCTTCGAAGCAGTTCGAGCTGCGTTGATATCGAGTTTTGCGGAGTCGAACTCGAGGGTACGAGAGTGTGGTGCGGCTGTAATGAAGCTCCCGCGAGGCAGGAGAAGGCGAGGCGCAACGTAGTGCCGGAACGTCGTGTCGAGTACTCGGGCACCTCCCGCGAGGCTCCGCTCGAGCACCTCGACTCCATTACCGTTCTCTTCCATGAACCGATCGAGGAGCGATTTGAGGTCACGTCTCCAGTTCTAGGCGGACCCTAACGAGTCTGATTGAGGAGAGCTTCGATCGCCGCGCGTTGATTCTCCGGCGCGTGCTTCCAGGCTCCTTCCAACGCCTCCCTCGCCTCGTCTTTCCTTCCTAAGCGCAGCAGGAGCTTCCCCCGGGAAACCCAGGCGGGCCAGAAATAGACCTGGGCGAGATGGCACACCTCGAAGTCGTCCAAGGCGCGCGCGAATTGACCCGCGCCTTCGAACATCACCCCGCGATTGAAAAAGGCTGCCACGTGATTCCCGTTGATTCGGATGCACTCGGTGAAATCCCGGATGGCTCCGGTTCGATCTCCCCGCTC
>Ga0137796_10000393_pt1 | contig 27681 bp, 31 predicted proteins | sample OV2TP3_FD_97704 | JGI IMG/M metagenome (GOLD analysis project Ga0137796, IMG submission 97704) | reverse complement strand
CGGCTGGCCCTCGCCGAGGAGCCGGACCGCGCGGTCCACCACGAGCGGCCCGCGGTGCACCCCACCCTGGACAAGAATGGTGTCGCCAGGCGCGGCTGCCTCGAGAGCGTCCGCGATCGAGGCGGCGCCGCCAGGGCCGACGGTCAGCGTCTGCGCGTGCGCGGCGGAGGCCCAGCAGAGCGCGGCCGCCAGCGCCGCCATCGCAACCGGCGCGCCCGGACGGCGGCACCCCCACAGCACCAGCGCGAGGAGGATGCAGACCGAGGCCGCCACGCTGAGCTGGAACCCTTCCGCAAACCACGCCACCGAGTCGAACTGGCCCACCCGGCCTTCGCCCACCAGCGTCGGGATGAAGGGCTTGATCGACCGGTTGAGCGGCGCGTGCGGGTTCAGGTTCAGGCCGAACCGCCGCAGCCACCAGTAGAGATCGCCGGCGAAGACCACCGGAAAGCACAGCGCCGGCAGCACCAGAAGCGGCACCCGCCGGATGCGGAAGAGCGCGGCCAGCACCAGCCCCAGCCCGGCCATCAGCCCGATGGGGCGGGCCAGGCGCCGCTCAAACTGGGCCCCTTGGGCCAGCGGCCGCATGCCGATGTAGTGGTTGAGCGTATCGATTTCCTGCACGTCGCCTTCCAGCCGATCCGGGTAGACCTGGAGCGACAGCCCCTTCGGATACTGGGGGGCGCGGACGCGCATGGACCAGTACGGCAGCCCAAACGAGGCCCACAACAGCCCGGCGGCGGCGACGAGGAGCAGCCGCGTCGCCCAAGCTGCCCAGCGTGGTGCGCCGTGCTGACGTCCGCTCATCACGCTCCGCCCTCCTCCGAATGTCTCAAAAAGTGTCAGACACTTTTCAAAGCGGGAAAAGTGTCTGACACCTTTTCTGTGTCGCTTCACCCTGCGCTCGGATGCGCCTCAGCGGTCGGGGCCGGCGTCGCCTAGTCCGCAGCCGCCGCCGGCTCCACCAGCAGATAGCCGGCCATTTCCAGGTGCAGCGCCGAGCAGAACTCCAGGCAGTAGAACGGGTACACGCCGGCTTTGTCGGCGTCGAAGGCGATAGTCACCGTCTCGCCCGGCTCGATGCTGGCGGCGATGTTGTACCCCGGCACCGCAAAGCCGTGCGTCGCGTCGCGCGTGCGCTCGAGGTTCGTGATGGTGAGCGTCACGTGGTCGCCTTGCTTGACGCTGATGTGCTCCGGATCGAAGTGGCTGCGGATCGCCGTCATCGCGACGTCGACCGACCGGCCGGCGCGCACGACCTTGCTCTCATACGATGCGTGCGGGCGCTTCGCCTGCTCCAGCGCGTCCCACCCGACCTCGGGGTACACCTCCCACGCCTTCAGCTTGTCCGCCTTGATGATCTGCGCGTAGTGCGGCTCGCCGATGCCGATCGGCATGTCGTAGAGCAGCCCCATCTGCTCGCCGCCCCGCGCGATGTCCACGAGCTGCAGGTTCTGCGGCAGCAGCGGCCCGACGTTCAGGAACCGGTCCACCGACCATTTGTTGAGCGACACGAGGTACTTGCCGTCCGGGCTGACCGTGTCGCCCTCGGCGGAGGCGATGTGGCCCACGTTGTAGTGGACCGGCAGTTTCCCGACCAGCTTCCACGGTCCCTCCGGCGCGCGGAACTTGCAGTCGCCCATCGTCCAGCGGGCCACCGCGCTCTCAAGGAAGAGGCTGGTGTACGCGTAGCCCTGGGCATCGAACTGGGTGTGCAGAGGCCCTAAGCCCAACTCCACCTGCGCTTCCTTGGCCGCGTCGAACCGGATGATCGGGATGCCGTACGCGTCCTTCCCCTCGAAGTCCTCCTTCGCGATCGCCTGGAGGATCTGCTCGAAGTTGAAGATGGTCACATGCGGGTCGAGCTTGCCGGCCACCACCAGGTGCTTGCCCTCCGGGCACACGTCCACGCCGTGCGGGCTCTTCGGCTCCGGCAGGAGGTACACGACCTGCTCCTGGATCGCGGCCGCCAGGGGGATGACGCGGAAGCCGTTCACTGTCGTGCCCTTCCCCTGCGCCACCACCTGCTCGGCCTTGCGCCAGTTGATGAGGTGGAGGTAGTCCATGTCGCGCTCCGAGGCGCCGGCCTCGAACGGCGGATTGCCCGCCTCGATGCCGCCGGTGGCCATCTCGGTGTTGAAGGAGTTGACGAACGCCCAGCCATCGCTCACGAGCTTGCCGGCATCCGACAAATCCTGCCAGTAGGGCGGCAGCTCCACCGCGAAGGACTGCTCAGGAATAAGCCGCCCACGCGCCCGGTCGAATTTCCAGAACGTCATCATCCCGCGGTAGGCCTGCTGGTACTGGTCGAGGGGGGCGTACGCGCCGCCGAGCGGCATGGCGTACTGCGAGCCTTCGACCACATACTCGGTGTTCGGGGTGACGAACGCGGCGCCGTGGTTGTTGAAGAAGATCGGGTTGTCCACGATCTGCTTGGCCTCGAAGTCCCGCAGGTCGATCACGACGAGGCGCCCGTTGGCCTTGTCCCCGATAAAGAGGTACTGTCCGTCATAGTCGCCGTTGGTTTCGCTCAGGGCGGGGTGATGCGTGTCGGCCCATGTCAGCCCCAGCTTCTCCGGCGTGCGCCCGGCGTCCTTGACGTACAGCGGGTTCTCCTGCACGCCATAGCCGAACCCCTGCCAGGATTCCGGCGTGAATGCGGCGATCACGCGCAGCAGGCGCATCGAGGGCAGCCCGATCGCCAACACCTGGCCGCTGTGCCCCCCCGAGGCGAACATCACGTATTCGTCGTAGCGGCCCGCCGGCATGTACGTCGCCAAGGCGCCGGTGACGTCGGCCGGGTTGAGGTTGCGTTCGCGGATCAGCTCGGCCGCATCCCCTGGCATCACCGCCGTGGTGGCCTCTGGTGCCACAGCCGATGCCGTTGCGCTCGGCTGTTGAGGCGTCCGCGACCGGCCGATCACCAGCCCCGCTAACGCCGCTGCACCCACCACCCCTACCAGCACACCCAACCGTTTCATCGCTGCTCCTCCTGGTTCGTGTCTCTCGCGTCCCCGCCTGCGTGCACCGCAATGAACGCCCCGATCGCGTTCAACACCACTTGACTGCGTGGCAGCGCTTCCCCGCGCTCCCACCGGCTGAGCGTCGCGTACGTCACCCCCAGCTCATGGGCGCATCGCTCCTCAGACCATCCCAGGTGCTTCCTGATCGCGGCGAGCTGCTCGAGCTTCCGTTTCGTCAACGCGGTCTGATCGTCCATGCGCCCCCCTTGGTGCGCTCACACCTGCCATAACAAACGTTACATCAGGTGGCATCGCGCCGACCATGACGCGGGTCATACAGGAAACGGCCTCAGACGCGGGAGGGGGCGAAGGGGGTGAGGTCGAACGAGGGGCGGCCGCGCAGGATGAGCTCGGCCATCAGCTTGGCCGTGATCGGGGCAAGCAGGATGCCGTGGCGGAAGTGGCCGGTGGCGACATAGAGCCCCTCGACCGGGGTCTGACCCATGATCGGCAGGCGGTCGCTCGTGGCGGGCCGGAACCCGGCCCAGGCCTCCATGAAGGTGCACGCATCGAGGGCGCTCGTCAGATGCCGAATGCCGGAGAGGATGCTGTGGATGCCGTGGACAGTGAGCGCCCGCTCAAAGCCGACATACTCCACGGTGGAGCCGACGAGCAGCCGTCCATCGCGGCGCTGGACCACATACGCGCGCTCGGCCATGATCGCATGGCGCACCAGCCGCGTCGGCCCCTTGAAGACCAGGATCTGCCCGCGCGCCGGCTCGACCGGAAGCGGGACCGGAAACGCCCCGTCCAGATTCGCCCAGCCGCCTAAACAGTTCACGACGACCGGCGCTGCCAAGAGGCCCTGCGCGGTTTCGACGCCGCGCACCGCGTGGCGCTCTACCAGGACGCGTCGGACCGGGGTCTGCTCCAACAGCGCAACCCCCGCCTTCCGACACGCCGCGGCCAGCGCGTGCATCAGCACGACGTTGTCCACCTGCGCCTCGGTGGGAAAGTGGAAGCCGCGCCGCAGGCGGCCGTCGAGCATCGGCTCATGCCGTCGGACCTCCTTCGGCGACCAGATGTCGACGCGCAGCCCCAGCCGTCGCTGCCAGCGGGCCCGCCGGCGCATCACCTGCTCTTCCTGGCCGGTCATGGCCGGATACAGGATGCCGTCAACGTGGTAGCCCACCGAGATCCCGGAGCGCCGCTCGAGGTGCTCCACCCAGCGGGGATACATCCGCCGGGCGGCCTGGCACAGCTCAAACAGCGGCCCGGGGCTGACGAGATCGATCTGCGCGGCCAAAATCCCGGCGGCGGCCGCGGAGGCCTCGGCGCCGATGCGGCCGCGCTCGACGACCGCCACGCGCTGACCGTGGCGCGCCAGCTCCTCGGCCAGCGCGCAGCCGATGATCCCTCCGCCCAACACGATGACCTCAGAGGGCTTCATCTCCTCACGAGGTGTCGCAGGGCGGCACCGTCTCGGTCAGCTGCCGGCGCTTCGCCGGGGTGAGCGCGGACACCAAGCGAAAGCCTGGCTGCGCGTGGGCATCCGCTTTTTTCATGAGCAGCCACTCCTTGCCCGTCGCGCGCGGACCCTGCAGTTTGATCAGCGCAAATGCCCCCTTCAGCCGCTTGCCCGCCAGCTCGAACCTCAGCGATCCGCGTGACAGCGCCGCGCCTGGATCGTCGGGTTCCAGCGGCGTGAACGCCCCCCGGTCCCAGATGACGACCGGCCCGGCGCCGTACCGGCCGGCCGGGATGATGCCCTCAAAATCGCCATACTCGAGCGGATGGTCATCCACCGCCACGGCGAGCCGCTTGTCGGCCGGGCTCATCGACGGCCCCTTGGGCACCGCCCACGACTTCAGCACGCCGTCGATCTCCAGCCGGACATCATAGTGGAGCCGCGAGGCATGATGCTCGTGGATGACAAACGTCGGGTGGGCCATCAACTTGCGGGGTCACGCCGCGGCAGGACCCGTCGGGCTGGCCTGCGGCTGCCCGATGCGGACGAACGGGGCCGGAACCTGGGCGACAAGGAACACTTTGCTCTCGCGAAAGAACACCACGCCCGCCTCATGCGCCTCGCGCGCGAGCACGCGCGCGATGACCGGTTGCTCGATCTTGCGCTGCGCGACGGCCAGCGCCTCCTCGGCCGTCTCGCTCAGGTGCAGCAATCGCCGGTCGGTCGGCTTCAACCCCGCTGTCCGAACCGTCTCCGCGCTGCCCGCCGCGATCCCGTGGTATAGCTGGGCGGGCGGCTCGACGGCAGGCCCGGGCGGCTCGACGGGGATCGAGTGGCCGTAGCGGGCGCGGATGCGCCCCTGGGCGATCTCAAACCGCTCGGCCCCGGCCGACGCGGTGATGAGCTCGCGCAGCCGCTCCGGTGTCAGCGAGGGGTAGCGGCCGCACGCGACCCGCCTGAACTCCTCGAAATCGACGTAGCCGTGCCGGTCGATCTGCAGCCCGTAGCGCTCCGGGTTATGCCGGAGCACGTAGGCCATCCAGCGGCTGAACCGCTCGGCCGCAAACTCGTAGGGGATCATTTGCAAATGCGGAATGACCAATTCCACACTCCGCACTCCGCATTCCACAGTGCGCAATTACTGCTCAACGGGAAAGCCGGCGCGCTTCCACTCCTCGATCCCGCCGATCATCTCCCGGGCGCGAAAGCCCTTGGACGCGAGGATGAGGGCGGCCTTCGTGCACAGCAGGCACGTCACGCTCCAGCAGTACGTGATGATCTCTCTCGTCTTCGGCAGCTCCGAGAGCCGCGTGGGGAGCTCCTCGAAGGGAATGTGGAGCGCCCCGGGAACATGGTCTTTGGCGAACCCCTCCCGCGTGCGAACATCCAGGATGACGATGCGGCCCGGCTCCAGGTCCATCAGCCGTTTGACGTTGTGCGGCCCCAGTTCGGCGGCAAGTTTCGCCTCGAAATAGCGCTTCAGTTGCGCGGGCGTCGCAGGGTTGATCGCGGGCGTCACCGCGCGCCGTGCGGCAGTAGCTGGCATCCTCTCCCTCCGTGTTGCGTCAGCCCCAGGGACATGTCTATTCTCCCACAGGGGGTGAAACGGTCAAGCGGTTGTTGACAGCGCGGGAACGGGTGCGCTAGACTCAGCCGAGACGACCACAAGGAGGATCGCATGGCGCTCGACACGAAGAAGCTGATCCAGCTGATGAACGAGGGGCTGGAGATGGAGTACGCGAGCCAGATCCAGTACCTGACGCAGGCCGCGGTGACGACGGGGCCCTACGCGGAAGGATTGATCGCGCGGTTTGAAGAAATCGCCGCGGACGAGATGGAGCACGCAAAGATCCTGCGCACGCGCATCGCGGCGCTCGGCGGGATACCGACGACCAAGATCGGCCCGATCCAGCTCCACAAAGACTCGCTGCAGGCGGTGAAGATCAACCTGAAGTACGAGCGCGACACCGTCGAGTTCTACCGCAAGACCCTCAACCTCATCCCACATGATGAGGTGATCCTCTACGAGGCGATCGAGCACATCCTCGAAGACAGCCAGGAGCATGTCGAGGAGCTCGAGCGCCTCGTCGGCAAATAAAAGTGCCAGGCACTTTGCCGCTTCAAATTTCCGACCACCTGTGGAAAACCTAAGTTTTCCACAGGTGCGCGAAAAATCCAACCGGCAAAGTGCCTGGCACTTTTAAATGGCTTCGACGCCGGTGATCTCCGGCACCTCGGCGCGGATCGCCCGCTCGATCCCCATCTTGAGCGTCATCATGGACGACGGGCATCCAGAGCACGAGCCGACCAGGCGCAACTTCACCAGCCCGCCCTCGACCCCCAACAGCTCGATGTCCCCGCCGTCCATCTGCACGGCCGGCCGGATTCGGTTGACGACCTGTTCCACGCGCGCTCGCATAGGCGTATCGGCCATCGCGCTCTCTCCTTGTTGTCAGGATACCACCGGGGCGCCTCGAGGTCAAAAAGTGTCAGACACCTCCCGCGCCTGGTGAAGTGTCTGACACTTTTCTAAGGTGCGCTTTGACCGTGCGGCCGATGGCGGCGGGGCTCTCGATCACGGTCACGCCCGCCTGGCGCAGGACGGCGATTTTCTCCGCCGCGGTTCCGCGGCCGCCCGCGATGATCGCCCCGGCATGGCCCATGCGCTTGTCCGGCGGCGCCATCCGCCCGGCCACGAACGCAAAGACGGGCTTGGTCATGCGGGCCTTGATGAAGGCGGCGGCTTCCTCTTCCTCGCTGCCGCCGATCTCTCCGATCAGCACCACCGCCTCGGTCTGCGGATCCTGCTCGAACAGCTCCAGCAGGTGGACGAAACTGGAGCCGAGCACCGGGTCGCCCCCGATGCCGATGCAGGTAGACTGCCCCAGCCCCGCGTGCGTCAGCTGGAAGACCGCATCGTAGGTGAGGGTGCCGCTGCGCGACAGGACCCCGACGGCACCCGGCTGATGGATGTAGCCGGGCATGATGCCGAGCTTGCACTGCCCCGGGGTGATCACGCCGGGGCAGTTCGGTCCGATGATGCGGACCGCGCTGCCTGCCTGCGCCGCGCCGGGCGCGGCAGGCAGGCCCGACACCCGCCGGCGGACCCGCACCATGTCCAGCGTCGGGATGCCTTCGGTGATGATGACGATCAGCGGCACGTTCGCGTCGATCGCCTCGTGCGCCGCCTCCGCGGCGAACTTCGCCGGCACGAAGATGACGGTGGCATTCGCGCCCGTCTGCGCCACGGCGTCGTTGACCGTATTGAAGACCGGCACCCCGTGCACCGCCGAGCCGCCCTTGCCCGGCGTGACGCCGCCGACGACCGACGTTTGGTACTCCAGCATCTTCTCGGTGTGGAACGCGCCGGCCTGGCCGGTGATGCCCTGCACCAGCACGCGCGTTGAGCGATCGACAAGAATCCCCATCCTGATCTACGTGGCTCTGGGCTGGGGGCTGGGGGCTCCGGGCAGTCGCCCTGAGCCCTGCGCCCTGCGCCCTGCGCCGGCAAGCTCCACGACTTTGCGGGCGGCGGCTTCCAGCTCATCCACGCTCAGGAGGTTCAACCGCTTGGCTTGGGCCAGCAGCGTTCTCCCCTGCTCGACGTTCGTGCCCTGCAGGCGCACGACGATCGGCGCCGTGACGTCGAGCTGCCGGGTGGCGTTGAGCAGCCCCTGGGCGATCCAGTCGCAGCGCATGATCCCGCCGAAGATGTTGACAAGCACCGCCTTCACGCGCGCATCGGCGAGGATGATCGCGAAGGCGTTGGTGACCTGCTCGACGCTCGCGCCGCCGCCGACATCCAGGAAGTTGGCGGGCGCCCCTCCGCACAGCGTGATGATGTCGTTGGTCGCCATCGCCAGGCCCGCGCCGTTGACCAGGCAGCCGATCGTGCCCTCGAGCCCCACGTAGGAGATGCCGAGGCGGCTCGCTTTCAGCTCCAGCGGATGCTCCTGGCTTTCGTCCCGCAGGGCGGCAAGCTCCGGATGGCGGAAGAGCGCGTTGTCATCCAGCGCGACCTTGGCGTCGAGCGCCACAAGCTGCTGGTCCTCGGTGACGACGAGCGGGTTGATCTCGATGAGCGAGGCGTCGCTGGCCACGAACAGCCGCCAGATCGCCTGGCTGATCCGGCCGGCCGCCTGCGCCAGCTCGCCTGCCTGCGCCCCGCCGGTCGGCGGGGCAGGTAGGCCGGACAGGCCCAGACCGGTTGCCAGGCGCGCGGCGGCCTCAACGGTCAAGCCCTGGTTGATGTCGATCGGCTCGCGGAGCACGGCAGCCGGGTCGGTGGCGGCGACCTCCTCGATGTCCACGCCCCCCCGACGGCTGGCGAGCGCGACCGGCCTGGCCTGGAACCGGTCCACCGTCATCGCCAGGTAGAGCTCGCGCTGCACGGCGATCCGCTCATCGACCAGCACGGCGGCAACCGGCAACCCCGGCGGGCCGGTTTGCTGCGTCACCAGCCGCCGGCCGAGCAGCGCCGCGGCCTTGGCGGCAGCGTCCTGAGCGCTTGCGGCGATCAGCACCCCGCCGGCCTTGCCGCGCCCGCCGGCATGTAGTTGGGCTTTGACGTTGCAGGCGAACGCGCCTGACGCGCCGACGGCCTTCCGCAGCCGGTCGAATGCGGCGGCGGCTTCCCCAGGGGCCTTGGCGACATGCCCGCGGGGCGTGGGGATGCCGACGGAGGCGAAGAGCTGCTTGGCTTGGTACTCGTGGAGCTTCATCAGGAGGTGTCAGGCACTTTTCAAAGCGGGAAAAGTGCCTGACACCTTGTCGTTGGTCATCGCTGGTCGAGGGGGGCGAGGCGCAGGTCGCGAGGGCCGACGTACTGGGCGAGCGGGCGGATCAGGCGGTTGTCCGAGGCCTGCTCGATGATGTGGGCCGACCACCCAGCCATCCGCGCACAGGCGAACATCGTCGTGAAGAGCTCCGTCGGAATGCCGAGGTAGTGCAGCAGCGAGGCGGAGTAGAAATCGACGTTGATGTAGAGCTGCTTGGCCTTCCAGACCGCCTCCTGCAGCCGTTCGGAAATCGTGAACCACTTCAGCTCGCCGGCGGTTGCTCCGAGCTGCCTGGCCAATTCCTTGAGGTGCTTGGCGCGCGGATCCTCGCCCTTATACACGCGGTGCCCGAAGCCCATGAACCGCTTGTGGTCGGCCAGCGAGCGCTGCACGTAGGGCTCCACCTGCTCCGGCGTGCCGATGTCCTGGAGCATCTCCATCGCCTTGCGGTTGGCCGCGCCGTGCAGCGGGCCCTTGAGCGCGCCAATCGCCGCCACGATGGCCGAGGAGTAGTCGGACTGCGTCCCGGTGACGACCCGCGCGGTGAACGTGGAGGCGTTGAACCCGTGGTCGGCCAGCAGCACGAAGTAGGCGTCGAGCGCGCGCGCCTGCTCGCCGGTTGGCTCCTTGCCGTGCAGCATGAAGAGGAAGTTGGCTGCGTGACCCAGCGTCGGTTTCGGCGCCACCGGTGGCTGGCCGGCGCTCAGCCGGCCGATGGCGGCGACGATCGTGGGGGTCTTGGCGATCGCGCGCACCGCCTGCCGCCGGCTGGCGTCAAGCGACGTCGCCTCGGCGTCGGGATCGTGCAGCGCCATGGCGGAAAGCGCCGTGCGCAGCAGCGCCATCGGATTGGCCTGCGCAGGCAGCGAGCGCAGCCACGACACCAGCGCCGGCTCCAGGGGCCTGGCCGCATCAAGCTGGGCGGTCCACTCGGTCAACTGGTGGCGGGTCGGCAGCGCGCCGAACAGCAAGAGGTGGCTGACTTCCTCGTAGTTCGCCTTGCCGGCGATCTCATCCAGCGCGTAGCCGCGATAGACGAGCTGGCACCGCTGCCCGTCGACATCCGAGATGGCCGTCTCGCCGGCGACTACCCCCTCGAGGCCTTTGCTGATCATCGTAAACTCTTGATGCCGGCGCGGACCTGGGTCGCCGAGGCCGCCAGCGCCTCGCGCTCCTGCGGCGAGAGCGGAAGCTCGACGATTCGCTCGATCCCGCCAGTCCCCAGCTGCGCGGGCACGCCGATGCACACCTCGCGCAGCCCGTATTCCCCGTCGAGCCACGCGCACACCGGCAACACCGCATGGCGGTTCTGCAGAATCGCCCCGGCCATCTCGACCACGCCGCTCGCGGGCGCATAAAAGGCGCTGCCTTGCTTGAGCAGCGCCACCATCTCCGCCCCGCCGTCGCGGGCGCGCTGGATGAGCTGCGCGAGCTCCTCGGCGGTGAGCCGCGTCGCCGCCGGCTGGCCGTCCACCGTGATCGAGCTCACCACCGGGACCATCAATTCGCCATGCGAGCCGAGCATCATCGCCGACACCGCCGTCGGCGCCACGCCGAGCCGCTGCGCGATGCACGCGCGCAGCCTCGCGCTGTCCAGCACGCCGGCCATTCCCATCACGCGCGAGCGCGGGAACCCGGTGCGCTGCAGGGTGAGCGCGACCATGACATCGAGCGGGTTCGTGACCACGATGACGACCGCCTCCGGGCAGGTCTTGGCGATGCGCTCCGCGATCGGCCCGACGATGGCGGCGTTGGCGGCCAGCAGATCCTCCCGGGACATCCCGGGCTTGCGCGGAAGGCCCGCCGTGATGATGACGAGCTGGCTTGCCGCCATCGCGCCGAAGTCAGTGGTGCCCTGCACCGAGACGCCGAAGCCTTCCACCGGCGCGGACTGGCTGATGTCCAACGCCTTGCCCTGCGCCAGCCCCTCGACGATATCAATGAGGGTGATGTCGCCGAGCTGCTTCAGGGCGAGCAGGTGGGCGGTGGTGGCGCCGACCTGGCCGGCGCCGATCACCGTTACACGCGGACGGGCCATGCACTCCAGAGCCGGAGGCCGAGCGCGACGAAGCCGGCTCCGGCCAACGTCCAGAGCAGCCAGCCGGCCAGGGCGGACAGCCAGCGCAGCCCCAGCGCCATGCCGGAAAACCCGCCGCGAAACCAGGCGTCCCAATCCTCGGGGGGAACGGGCAGGCCTGCCTGCGTCCGCTGGTAGGTTCGGCTCGCCGCCTTCAATCCTTGCCTGGCCAGCAGCGCGCCAGCCACCGCGGCCCCCACCCCGGTGAGCACCATCACGGCCCCCAGGATCCCATACGCCATGTTCATCGGTTCAGTCTAGCAGAGCGCTGCGGCAGCGTCAACGCTGGGGTCGGCCACAGCGAAAATAAGGAAAAAGTGTCAGACACTTTTCGAGCGGCTTGACAACGAGGGGGTGCGGCTGCTCTAATACCGTCACGCAACCAACGGAGGCGCACGATGAGGCGATCGCACATCCTGCGGCTGGTGGGGCTGGTGGTCTTCGTGGCGGGCGCCTCACCGATCCTGGCGCAAGACCCGGCTGAAACGTCCCAGGTGCTGCGGGGGGAAATCGTGGACCCGGCCGCCTACCTGAAGACCGCGCAGCGAGGGGCTGAGGTGAGCGAGCAAACCTACGAAGCCGTGGATGGCGGGCAAACGCTCGCGCTGCTGGAAGAGGACAGCCAGGCGCTCTATCTATTGCTGGCAGAGGAGCCGGGCGAGGACCCGAACGAACTCGCGTACGATTTCGTGAACCAGCAGGTGACCGTCCAGGGGACGGTCTATGAGCGGGGCGGCCTGCGGGGGATCGTCGCCACTGCCATCGAGCCAGTTGAGACCGTGGAAGACGTGGAGGCCGGTGCAGCCGGCGCCACGTACTAGCACCGGTTGTCGCGCTTAGCCCACCCGGCGGATCACCACCCGCCCCAGCAGCCGTTGCACATCCGCAGCGTGGCACAGCTCCGTCCCTGGCGTCAGCGCGGTCGCGGTGCCGCTGGCGATGCCCAAGCGAAACGCCTCGAGCAACGGTTGCCCCCGCACCCAGCCGGTGACGAATCCACCGATCAACGAATCACCCGCGCCGACCGCGGAATCGACCTTCACCGCCGGCGGCCTGGCGTGCCACACCTGCGCATCATGCGCGAGCAGCGCCCCGTCAGCTCCCAGTGACAGCACCGCCACCTGAGCCCCCGCACGGGTGAGCTGCCGCACGGCCCGGACCATCTGCCCCTGCCGCGTCAGCCGAAGGCCCAACAGCTCCTCCGCCTCCTGCCGGTTCGGTTTGATCAGCCACGGCCGCGCCGCAACACCCATCCGAAGAGCCGGCCCGGAAGCATCCAGCACCGCTGGAATCCTGAGCTGCTGAAGCCGACGAACCCACCGCTGGTAGATCGTGACCGGGACCCCCGGCGGCAGGCTGCCGGAGCACACGACCACGCTCGGCCGCGCGCGCAGCAGCCGCCGCTCCAGCTCGCGGATCACCTGGGCGCTCACACGCGGACCGGGCGTGTTGATCTCGGTCAGCCGTCTTGGGCGGTCGGTCAGGATCTTGTAGTTGTTCCTCGTGCTCCCGGCCACCGCCATCCACGCCAGCGGGATGCGCAGCCGCCCCATCAGGTGGCGAAAGATCACCCCGTCCTCGCCGCCGATGAGCGCGAAGGCGACCGTGCGGCCGCCCAGCTCGTGGATGACCCGCGAGACGTTGATCCCCTTGCCGCCGGGATACCGCGCGAATCCGGCGGCCCGGTTCAGCGCCCCAGGCCGCAGCGACGGCAGCAGGACCCACTCATCGAGCGACGGGTTCAGCGTGACGGTCGCGATCATCAACCAGGTGTCAGACACCTTTCCCGCTTTGAAAGGTGTCTGACACCTTTGTTTAGACGGGGGCTTTGGAGCGGGACCCGTGGGGACGGGCGGCTTTGGCGAGGGCACGCTCGTAAACCTGCGCATAGGCTCGGGCGGAGGCGGTCCAGGAGAAATCCTGGCGCATGCCGGTCGCCACGAGCTGCGTCCAGAGCGCGTGGTCCTGAAAGGCGGTGGCCGCCCGGCGCACCGCCTCAACCAGCGCGCGCGGCGAATGCTCCTCGAACACGAAGCCTGTCGCCGTCTTCTTCGCAAGCGTCGAGGAGGTCACGTCGACCACCGTGTCCGCCAGGCCGCCCACCCGGCGCACGACCGGCACCGTCCCGTACCGCATGCTGTACATCTGGTTCAGGCCGCACGGCTCGAAGCGGGACGGCATGAGGAACGCGTCGGCGCCGGCTTCAATCTGATGCGCAAGCGCGTTGTCAAAGGCGAGCTGCACCGCGAGCTGCTCCGGGTGCTGCGCGGCGAGCTGCTCGAGCTTCTGGTGATAGACCGGATCGCCGGTACCCAGCAGGACGAGTTGCACCGGCAGGCGCATCAGCTCCTCCATCGCCTGGGTCAGCAAATCGATGCCCTTCTGCTCGGCCAGGCGTTGGATCATGCCGATCACCAGATGGTGCCGCTCCGGCAGCTGCTGGCTCTTCTGCAGGGCCAGCTTGCAGAGCGACTTGCCGGCCAGCTCATCGGCCGTGTAGTGCGCGGGCAGATGCGGATCGGTCTGCGGATTCCACTCCTCGGGATCGATGCCGTTCAGGATGCCGACGAGGTCCCGCTGCCGCACCCGCAACACCCCCTCGAGCCCGCAGCCGAACTCTTGGGTCTGGATCTCGCGCGCGTAGGTGGGGCTGACCGTCGTCAGCAGGTGCGCGCTGACGAGCCCGCCCTTCAGGCAGTTGATCTGCCCGTAGTACTCCAGCCCCTCCATGCCGAACAGCTGCTCGGGCAACTGCGTCAGGGCCCAGGCCTCGCGGGGGAACAGCCCCTGGTAGGCGAGGTTGTGGATGGTGAAGACCGTGCCGACGGATGTGAAGGGGCTCTCCCGTCCGATCGCGCCGTGCGCCAGGTGGGCGCAGGCCAGCGCGGCCTGCCAGTCATGGCAGTGGACGACCTGCGGCTTCCAGCCCATCGCCGCCAGCGCCCGCAGCGCCGCCTGCGAGAACATGCTGAAGCGCTCGAGGTTGTCCGGGTGGTCCTGGCCGCCCTGCTGGTACAGGCCGTCCCGATCAAAGAGCGGCGCGCACTCGATGAAGGTCACCGGCACGGCGCTGCGCGGCAGCGTCGTCTCCCACACCTGGCCGTCGTGCGTCGTGGCGCCGACCGGCACGCGGACGCGCGTGCCGGTGGACCGCAGGGTCCAGCGCGCGCGATCGACCTGGCGGTACAGCGGCAGGAGAATCCGGACCTCATGGCCGAGTTGGGCGAGCGCTCGAGGCAGGGCCCCCGCGACGTCCGCCAACCCGCCGGTCTTCGCGAACGGGTCGACCTCGGAAGCGAGGAGGGCCACCCGCATCAGTGCCGCCTACCGCTGGGTCGAGCAGCAGCTCGATAGGCAGCGGGTGACGCGGAGCGGGGGCCCCGCGCGCCCGGAGCCGACGACGCCGATCGTGCGGCGCGGCGAGGACGCGTGGGGTCGCGCAGCGGCCTGCCTGCCCGGCAGGCAGGCAGGACCTGCTGCCATTCGGCTGCTCGACTGAGCAGTCGGCTACGCATAGACGCGGTAGTCCAAGAAGGGGAAGAGATTGTCCCTCGCCTCCACCTCGGCCAGCCATGACTCGTCGAGGCGGCCAGGCCAGAGCGCCTCGTAGAGGCGCGTGAAGCGGCCGAGGTGCTCATGCAGGCGGCGGTAGGCGTAGGCCGTGTGGGTCTGCGTTTTGAGGATGAACGCCCAGTCCGACGCCTGGGCCAGGCACAGCTCGCGCCCCATCTGGTTCAGGATGCGCTCCCGCAGCGGATCCGGACGCGGATGCTCGCGGGCCGCCTGGGTCATCCGCTCCGCCGCCTTGTGGAGGTGGCGGTAGAGCCAGTCATTGGTCCCGTTCAACCACACTTCATGATAGCCCTCATAGCCCCAGCTCGACATCGAGGGCTGCAAGACCTGATTGGTGGGGTAGCGCGCGAAGTAGTCCGAGGGCGCGATGAGCGTCAGCTCCCGCTGAGCGCCATGGATCTTCCGGATCAGGCACTCCAGCCAGTCCGGCCCCTCGAACCACCAATGGCCGAACAGCTCCGCGTCGTATGGGCTGACGATGATCGGGGCGCGGCCCATGACCGACCGGAGGTACTCCGCCTGCTTCTGCCGGTTGAACAGGAAATTGCCGGCGTGGATGGCCGCCTTCTCGATCGCCCGGTCCGGATCATACGGCTGCTTGTCGTCCGTCTCGCCGGTGATGCGGTAGTACTTGATGCCGGTGTTCAGGCGCGCGCCGTCGCCGTTGAGGTAGGGCCGCACGTAGTCGTAGTCCAGGTCGTAGCCGATGTCGCGGTAGAACTCGCGGTAGTCGTAGTCGCCGGGGTAGCCCCCCTTCGCGCTCCAGACGCTCTTGGACGATTCGAGGTCCCGGCCGAAGGCCGCCACGCCGCTGGGGCAGATCGCCGGGGCGTACACGCCGAACTTCGGCCGGGGCGACCCGAAGAGCACGCCGTGGGCGTCGGTGAGGACGTAGCGCACGCCGAGCGACTTAAGCAGCACGTCATGGCCCGGGTGATAGCCGCACTCCGGCAGCCAGAACCCTACTGGGCGCGCGCCGAAGGCGTGCTCGAAGGCCTGGATGCCCAGCGCCATCTGCGCCCGCACCGCCCGGGGCGCCACATCCATGAGCGGCAGGTACCCGTGCGTCGCCCCGGAGGCCAACAGCTCCAGCACCCCGCGCTCGGCCAGCTCCCGGAACGGCCGGATCAGGTCTCGTCGGTGCGTCTCCGCAAACGCGCGGCGCGCGGTCGTGAACCGGTGGTGGTAGAAGAGCGCCAGCCGGTGGAACGGCGGCATCCACCGCGTGCGCTGGATTTCCTTCTCCGACAGCTCGACGAGCTTGTCGAGGTGGCGCACGTACCGCTCCTGCAGCAGCGGATCGGCCAGCATCGCCAAGAGCGTCGGCGTAAACGACATCGTCAGCCGAAACGGCACCCGGTCGTCCACCAACCGCTGGAAGCGCTCCAGCAGCGGCAGGTACGTCTCGGTGATCGCTTCAAAGAGCCAGCGCTCCTCGAGGAACTCGGCGTGCTCCGGATGGCGGACGAATGGCAGGTGGGTGTGCAGGACCAGCGCCAGCATCCCCCCACCTGCTTGCCCGCCCTGGCTACTCATGTGACCCAAGGCGGGGCGGGCTGATCATTGCACGCAATGGACGAACCCTTTCCCGCGGTTGATCCAGGCGGCCTGACACGGTGGAACTCATGAAGCCGCCTTGAGAAGCAGCCTTTCATAGATGGGGGGACCATCACGTAGCTTCCTGCCGTGATGCCCGAGAGGTCGGGTTCGGCTTGGACAACGGCTCCATGGCCTTGGTGGGATCCGGATGCAACGAGCCGGCCCAGGAGAGGCTGACGATCGGCGTCACCATCCGCGTCTGGCGGCCATCCGCCGAGGTCACTTCCACCGCGATGGCCTGCGCGCCTTCCGGCAGCGCAACCCGGAGGCTGAAGCTGCCGTCCTTGCGCACGGCGACCGCCTGGTCCTGGATCTTCACCGTCGCTTTCGGCTCCGTGGCCCCGTGGACCACCACGTCGGTATCCACCCGGAACCAGAACCCCTTGATCGAGGGCGCGCTGGTCCGGACCAGGCCGGCCGACGACCATGCGCCGGAGAACAGCGCGTGCGATAGCTCCTGACCGCGCGCCATCGGGCTCGCGCCGACCCCAATCCCGGCCGCTAACCCGAACAGCTTCCAGTAGAGCTCGTCCGTCGTGACCCATGCTTCATCGATCACGTCCGACGGGCCGAAGCGCGGCGCGTCCACGCGGTTCGAGCGCGCGAGCAGCAGAAACCGGCCGCTGCGGGTGAGCAACCCGATGTCCACGAGGAAGGACCGGCCGGGGGCGTCGGTGTGGATGAACCAGCTGGTGGCTAACCCGGAGAGGGGGATGTCGAACGAACGGTGGGCCGGCTGCTCGGGAAACGTGACCTCGGTGACGTCATGCACGCGCAGCACCGACCGCAGCCCGGCCACCTCCTCCGGCAGCAGGTGGCTGCGCGCCAAGCGCTCAAGGTCGGGCTGGATCTCCCAATACGCGTAGAGCCACCAGGGATCCTTGACCATGAGGACAATGTGGTGGTCGCCGTAGCCGAGCGGGAGGGAAAACGGCTCTTCCGCCGACGGCGCGCGGGCCGCTCCCGTGATCTCCGGGGCAGGAGCGGATGGGGGGGCAGAGACCGACGCCGGACCGAGCGGAAGTGGACCCGGCATCGCTGGCCGCGCCGGCGTTCCCGAGGGCGGAGCGGGGAGTGTCACCGCCCTTGGCCGACGCATGAGGCGTGCCGCCCGCACGGTGGGGCCGCGGACGGGTTTCTTCACGACCGACTTCCGCGCGGCCCGCACCGTCCCTGCCTGCGCCCGCCGGAGGCGGGCAGGCAGGCCAGCGGCCCGAGCGGCGGGTGCAGGCGGCGTCTCCGTCTGGGGGGGGGCGCGTCGTCCGCGTAGCGTCGGTCCCCTGGCGGGTTTTTTCACCACCGAGGTCCGTTTGAGCGGGGGAAACGATTTACTGGACGACGCGAGAGCGGCTTGTGGAGGGGTCGGCGCGCTGCGCGCGGCCGACAGCTTGGCGGAACCTTTGGCGGCGCCCTTGCGGGGCGATCCCCGGCGTGCCATGGTGCGTGCCTCCGGTCCTCACGAACAGCGAAGCTCCCACAGCACGGTATTATAGCGAAAAAAACTCGCTGATTCTACCCCGTCGCCATCAGGTGTCAGACACCTTTCAAAGCGGGAAAGGTGTCTGACACCGCTTGCAGACCGCGTCACCTCCAGCCGAACCGAACCAGCGCAACGACGGAGCGGCGGAACGCCGGATTGAGCAGATAGCCGACCGTCACCACCAGGTACCCGTACCCCAGCAGGGTGCGGATCTCCGGCGTGGGCCACAGGAACTGGAGGACGAACAGGCCCAGCAGCAGCAGCGCCTCCCCGAGCCCAAAGCTGAGGTTGGCCAGGACGACCAGCGCGAGCAGCGACTGGGCCGCGGTCAGAAACACCTCCTCGGCCTGCCGGGCATCCAGCACCATCGGGGCCACATGCATCCCCGAGATCGCGTAGACCAGCGGCAGCATGCCCACGAGGAGCGTCCACTGGTTGACCTTTGAGGAGATCAGCGTGCCGAGCCCGGCGGTGGGGTTGCGGCGCAGCGCGAAGATCACGGCGACGATGAACTCCGGCGATTCGGACGCCAGCGGCGCCAGCCACTGGATCAGGATGAACTCCTCGATCCCTAATCGCCTCGCGTTGTGGAGCAGGCCATCGGCGAACGGCTCCGCCGAGATGACGATCGCGTAGGCGGGCAGCACAAACAGCGCCCAGGTCGCCAGCCGCCGCCATCGGCGCGGCAAGAGCGCCAGCCGATCGGGCGGGCCGGCGAGCCCGGGCTCCTCCACATGGCCTTGGCTCGCACGGCGGATGTAGAAGACAAACAGGGCGAGGAAAAACGCCGTGTCCAAGAGCGAGAGGGTGCGCTTGAACGGAATGAAAAACGCATAGCCGGTGGCCAGCAAGAGCGTCAGCAGCTCCAGGCGCTGGGCCGGCTTGACCGTGATCTGCCGCGCGCGCGTCCGCAGCCAGTAGACCAGCAGGACCGTGGACCAGCCCATGCCGATGAGCAGCCGGTTGGCGCCGGTCATGTTGGCCGCGGCGTAGGCGGTGTAGGCGGGCTCCTTCGCCGCCTTCCACGCCAGGTACATATCGACGGCGTACTCGGGCAGCACCGCCACGAGCGCCAGGCCGGCCAGGGCAAGCGCCTGCGCGATCTCCAGCTGCGCCAGCTCCGCGCCCCAGGAGAGCAGCGTCGCCGCGCCGAAGATCGCCAGGCCCGGCAAGACGGTCGACGCCACCGGCCCGAGCGCCCCGCGGGCCACGGCGTGAATGGCGATCCACTGGCCGATGAGGAGGAGGGCGCCTGCGAGGAGGGCGTAATCCCTGACGAGGGCCGCCCCGGAGAGCGGCTTAGGTGATGACGTCGCCGACGACGGGCTCAACCTTGACACCCTTCTTCTCCAAAAAGGCGACCGCCTTCTTGAGGCTGTCCTCGGAGCCTTCCAGCTCGAGGGTGACTTCCCCCACGCTCTCGGTCACCCGGGCGCGCCGGATGTTCGGAATGACGTCGTACTCTTTCGCCATCATGTAGATGACCGGCTCTTTGATGAGGTGTTGCGGGAAGATCAACGTCACCTGCTTCCTGGCCATGCCCCCTCCTTCAATGAGGACGCGACTTACGGAGCGAAGCGAACGTCAGTCGCGGTCCGAATTGATCCCCCCACCTGTGCTCGGCCTGCCCGGCGTCGATCACGCCCATGGCGGGCAGGCCGTGTGCTCGACATCCGCCGGTCTCGGCGTCATGTGCAGCGCGCGAGCTCAACAGCCGCCAGCTCATGGATCGTGGGCGCCTGCCCACAGACCGCGCACGCCGCATCCCGTCTGACCGCAATCTCTCTGAACCGGCTGCTTGTGCCGTCGAGCACCAGCAGCCGATCCGTCAACGGCTGCCCGAAACCCAGCAACACTTTCAACGCCTCATGCGCCATGAGCGTGCCGAGGATGCCGGCGACGGGGCCGAGCACGCCGGCCTCCTGGCAGCTTGGAATCGTCCCGGCGTCCGGCGGCTCAGGGAACACGCAGCGGAAGCAGGCGCTCCGCCGTGGGAAGATGGTCAACAGCTGCCCCCGGACGTGCACCACCCCGCCGTGCACCAGCGGCGTGCCGGAGAGCACACACGCGTCGTTGACGAGGTAGCGCGTCGGGAAGTTATCCGAGCCGTCGAGCACGATGGGGTAGCCCTGGAGGAGCTTACGCGCGTTGCTCGCCGTGAGCCGCTCCTCGAGCGCGGCGACAACCGTCTCCGGGTTGAGCGCGCGCAAGGTCTCCTGCGCGGACTGCGCCTTCGGCCTGCCGACATCCGCCGTCGCGTGCAGGATCTGCCGGTGGAGGTTGTGCAGCGCCACCGTGTCGCTGTCGAGCACGCCGAGACGGCCGATCCCGGCGGCCGCCAGGTACAGCGCGGCCGGACAGCCCAGCCCGCCGGCTCCAATGACCAGCGCAGCGCTTCCCCGCAGCTTCTGCTGCCCCGCGATGCCGATCTCAGGCAGGATCAGCTGCCGGCTGTATCGCGCGATCTGTTCCTTCGTGAGTCCCATCGTGCGTCCGGTGTCTGACACTTCGCGGTCGCTTCCGTCAGCGAAGTGTCTGACACCGGCGTGCCCCGCCAGCGATCGCCGGGATAATCGAGACGTCGTCGCCGTCTTTCACCGCCGTCTGGTCGCCCTGGAGGAAGCGGATGTCTTCCTCATTGACGAACACGTTCACGAACCGGCGCAGCTTGCCGCCTGGATCGCAGATCCGCTCCTTGATGCCGGGATAGCGGCGTTCCAGATCGCCCAGCAGCTCGCTCACCGTCTTGCCCTCGCACGTCACTTCCCCCTGCCCGTTCGTCAGCCGCTGCAGCGGCGTGGGAATCCGAACCGTCACCGCCATCGCCCCTCCTTATGCAATTTGACCGGCCAGTTGCGATTCAAACGAAGCGAGCGTCGGCTTGATGCGCGCCGCCTGGCCCACCCGGCTCATCAACGGCTCCTGGGTCTTCAAGCCATTGCCGGTGATGCAGACGACGACCGACTCCCCGCGTGGAATGGTGCCCTGCTCGATGAGCTTTTTGGCCGCGGCGAGCGTCACCCCGCCGGCGGTCTCGGTGAAAACCCCTTCGGTCTCCGCCAGCAGTTTCATCGCCTCGATGATCTCGTCATCGCTGGCCGACTCCGCCCAGCCGCCCGACTCCAAGACGGCTTTCGTCGCGTAGTAGCCGTCAGCCGGGTTGCCGATGGCGAGCGACTTGGCGATCGTGTTGGGCTTGACCGGCTTGACGATGTCGGAGCGCTCCTTGATCGTGGTGACGATCGGCGCGCAGCCGGCCGCCTGCGCGGCGTACAGCTTCGGCGGCTCCTCATGCACCAACCCGAGGAGCGCGAGCTCCTTGAAGGCCTTGGCGATCTTCGTGATGAGCGAGCCGCCGGCGGCCGGGATGACGATGTGCCGCGGCGCGCGCCAGCCGAGCTGCTCGGCGATCTCGAAGCCGTAGGTCTTGGAGCCTTCCGCGTAGTAGGGGCGGATGTTGATGTTGACGAAGGCCCAGGGGTACTTGGCGCCGATCTCGGCGCAGAGCCGGTTGACCTCGTCGTAGGTGCCTTCGACCGCCACCAGGGTGGGCTGGTAGATGAGCGAGGCGATGACCTTGCCCATTTCCAGATCCGCGGGGATGAAGATGTAGCGCTTCAGGCCGGCGCGCGCGGCGTGGGCCGCCACCGCGTTGGCGAGGTTGCCGGTGGACGCGCACGCGACCGTGTCAAACCCCAGCTCGACCGCCCGGGTCAGCGCGACCGACACCACGCGGTCCTTGAAGGACAGCGTCGGATGGCAGACGGAGTCATCCTTGATGTAGAGCTCCTCGACCCCCAAGGCGCCGGCCAGCCGCCCGGCCCGGAAGCACGGCGTGAAGCCGGACGCCGGGCCCGCGGTCGGCTCCCCCTCGATCGGCAGCAGCTCCCGGTAGCGCCACAGCGACTTCGGCCTGGACGCCACGGACTCGCGGGTCAGCGTCCGGCGGATCGCGTCGTAGTCGTAGTCCACCTCGACGCTGCCGAAGCAGTACTCGCAGACGAAGACGACCTCTTTGGGGTAGAGCCGCCCGCACTCGCGGCACTTCAGTCCAATGACGGTGCTCATCGTTGTCTGAGTTTCAACAGATACCGCAAATCCTCTCGATCCTTGGCCCGACCTGCGGCGCGCTTCATCTTAATCAACGCTGGCAGAGAGGCGAAATAGGCGACCGTCCGGCCGTAACGTGACTTCACCTTGCTCTTCCAGACCTCGTCAAACGTGACCCCAGCAACATGCGGATGCACGTCCACTTCAACGGCGTACTGGCGGATCAAGAGTTTTTTTGTCAACAGGTCCTCCACACGGACGTCCGTCAGATCGTACCCGAACGCTTTCAACGCCTGCCACGCCCGTTCGGCATTGGCTTGATCGGGTCGGATAAACACATCGAGATCGAGCGTCGCCCGCGCATAGCCATGCACTGGAAATGCTGTGGCTCCAATCACCACAAAATCAACGTGGTGGTCTTTTAAGGATTTGAGAAGGCCTTCGGTGTCCACTGGCCGTCAGGAGGGCGAGCAGCTCCTGGGTCTTGCGCCGCATGAGCTCAAATCGCTGAGATGTTGTGAGCGACGTGAGAAACCGCAGCTCAAACTCGATCTCCCGCCTGGGATCATGGCGAGACACTTTCAGGACGCGCGCCCGCCTCATCCCACCATCTGGCTGTCCCGCCACTGGCGGGATCCAGCCCTCCGAGAGATCCCACCCGCATGGCCGGACGGCTCCGGCGGGGGAGCCCAGCTAGGGTGTGGGATCATGTCGCCGGCGCTCGCTTCCTGACAAGGAGCCGCACGCCCGGCTGCGCCGGCTCGCTCACGAGGATCTCATGGCCCTCGGCGCGCAGCCCGAAGGGGATCGTGTTCAACGCGTCGCCGTCATCAAGGTGGAGCTCGAGGATCCCGTTGTCGGCCATCGCGGCGAGCCGCTCGACCGCCTGGCGGTAGCCGTCCGGGCGCTTCAGGCCCCGGATATCCAGCGTGTGATCTACCCGCAACCCTGATAGTGGCATGCGACGCAACTCGACTCCGGGCTAGCCCTCAAAGTAGGGTTGGATGCTGAAGTAGCGTTCGCCGGTGTCCGGGAAGATCACGACGACGGTCTTGCCGGCGCCCAGGTCTTTCGCCACCTTGAGCGCCGCCCAGCACGCGGCCCCGGCGGAGATCCCGACGAACAGCCCCTCTTCCCGCGAGAGCCGCTTGGCGGTCTCGTAGGCCTGCTCGTCCGAGACTGTCATGATCGCATCAATCACCGCGCGATTCAAGACCTGTGGGATAAACCCGGCCCCGATGCCCTGGATCATGTGGGGGCCGGGCGCGCCGCCGGAGAGCACCGGCGAGCCCTTCGGCTCCACCGCGACCACCTTGACATGCGCCAGCTTCTTCTTCAGCACTTCCCCGACCCCGGTGATGGTGCCGCCGGTGCCGACGCCGGCGATGAAGGCGTCGAGCTCGCCCTCCGTGGCCCGCAGGATCTCCTGGGCCGTGGTCCGCCGGTGGACCTCCGGGTTGGCCGGGTTGACGAACTGCTGCGGCATGAACGCGCCCGGCGTCTGCTTCAGGATCGCCTCGGCCCGCCTAACCGCCCCCATCATCCCCTCCGAGGCCGGGGTCAGCACGATGTCCGCCCCGTAGCTCTTGAGGATTTGGATCCGCTCGGCGCTCATGGTCTCCGGCATCGTCAGGATGGTCTTGTAGCCCTTGACCGCGCAGAGCATCGCCAGGCCGATGCCGGTGTTGCCGCTCGTCGGCTCCACCACCGTCGCGCCGGGCTTCAACAGGCCGCGCGCCTCGGCGTCCTCGATCATGGAGAGGCAGATGCGGTCCTTGACGCTGCCGCCCGGATTGAACGACTCGAGCTTCGCGAGGATCGTGGCCATGCGCGGCTCGACGATCCGCGCAAGCCGCACCATCGGGGTGTTCCCGATGAGCTCCACGATGCTCTCGGCGACTTTCTGCTGTCTGACGGCGTTCGGCATCGGCCTTATCCCATCCGATGCAGGTGGAGCGTGCCCGGCCCGATCTCGCGCACCTCGAAGCCGCGCGAGGCCGCCCACACCAGCAGATCGTGTGTGACGTCCGGCGCGTTGACGCGCACGTCCACGCCCTGCCCCGGCGCCAACGGCCCTATCGCCCGCGCCACAACCGCCAGCGCCTGGGCGCACAGCATATCCCGCACGTCCACCAGCATTATAAAGTGCCTGGCACTTCGCCGCTTCGAATTTCGGCGCGCTGCACCGGCTCCTCCGTAATCCGGGACCCATCGATCCGGAAGCTGCGGATCACCGGACGCGCCTGATCCTTCAGCGACACGAGCACGTACGAGACATCCGGCGAGATGGCGAGGCTGACGTCCACGGACGACGGATACGCCCCGCTGGCGGTGTGCGAGTGATAGATCGCCGCAAGCTGCTGCTGGCGCTGCCGCATCAGCTGCTCCACCTGCAGCTGCTCCTTCGGGTCCATCGCATACCCGATCGGGCTGTCTTCCACGTTGCGCATGGGGTACACCTGGACAGCCGCGCGCGCCGCGTCCCCGCGCGCCTGCGCCAGGTACCCGCACGCCTCCTTCGGATACCGACTCTGGCAGTGCGCCACCATCTCGTCGTATAGTCCCCTCGACAGGATGAGCATGTGCTCTAGGCTCGGGGCTCGGGGCTCGGGGCTCGGGGTACTTGCCCAGAGCCCACAGCCCGGAGCCCAGAGCGACCGGCGGATGTCATGCGAGTCCCCAGCGCACCCGCACCTCGTGCTCCAGGCGCTTGAAGACGAGGCCGTCCACGAGGATCCCGATGGCCGCGATGAGCAGCATGAGGGCGAGCAGCCGGTCCATCTGTTGGGTCTTCGCGACCTGGTTGAGCCGCTGGCCCAGCCCGCTGACCGAGGTCAACAGCTCCCCGGCCATCAGGGCGCGCCAGCCGAACGCCCACGCCAGCCGCAGCCCATTGACGACCTTCGGGATGGCGGCCGGCACGACCACGAACCAGAAGTAGTGGACGCCGCGCGCGCCCATCGTCCTGGCCGCGCGCCGGATGAGCGGCGGTACCTCGCGGATGCCGGTGTCCGTTTCCACCATGACGATCCCGGCCGCCCCCAGCAGCACCGTGAAGATCACCGCCTGCTCGGTCATGCCGAACCACAAAATCGACAGGGGCACCCAGGCGGCGCCTGGAATGGCGTGAAGGGCGACGGCGAAACTGCCCAGGAGCTGATCGATGAGCGGCAGGCGGCCGAGCAGGATGCCGCCTCCGATGCCGATGAGCATGACGAGGCTGTAGCCAATCGCCATCCGCCTGGCGCTGCCGCAGAGCGCCTGGCGGAATTCCGGATCCGCGAGATCGGTCCCGAGCACCGGCAGCACATGCCGCAGGAGTGAGGGCCACCCGGACCAGAGCCACGAGGCCAGCTCCCACAAGATCACGAACGTCACCAGGGATGGCCACGTCAAAAACGTGTACCCCGGCGGGAACAGGGCGCGGAGCAGCCTGCGGATTGGCATGGGCTAGCTGTGCATCCCGAGCGAGCGGTCCGGGGGTGTGGCATGCTGCGCTTCCGGAAAGTGCACCTGCTCGCCCAATTCCTCCCGCAGCACCTGCTCGACCTCATCGCCGAGCAGGCCGAGGATCTTGTGCTGGTGCGCCAGCAGCGCGGCATCCTCAGCATGCCGCGGCCTCGGAAGGGTGATGCGCTCGACCTCGCGCACCCGCCCGGGACGCGCCGACATGACATAGACGCGGTCCGCCAACCCGATGGCCTCCCGGACGTTGTGGGTCACGAAGATGATCGTCGGCCGCGCGAGCTCCCAGATCTCAAGCAGCTCGTTCTGGAGGACCGCCCGCGTCTGCGCGTCGAGCGCCGCGAACGGCTCGTCCATCAACAGCACCTCGGGCTGCAGCGCGAGGGCGCGCGCGATCGCCACCCGTTGTTTCATCCCGCCTGAGAGCTGATGGGGAAACGCGCGGGTGAAGCGGGACAGGTGCACGAGCTTGATGAACTCGAGGGCCCGCGCGCGCCGCTTCGCGTTCGGCACCCGGGCCATGCGCAGCCCGAACTCGACGTTGCCGAGGACGTTCAGCCACGGGAACAGCGCCGCGTCCTGAAACACGACGACCCGGCTCGGGGACGGCCCCTCCACGGGGCGGCCGTTGACGAGCACGGCGCCGGATGTCGGCTGGTCCAGCCCGGCGATCAGGTGGATGACCGTGCTCTTGCCGCAGCCCGACGGGCCGAGCAGGCACACGAACTCCCCTTCCTCCACGACGAAGGTGATGTCGTGGAGCACGTCAAGGGTCTGCCCGTTGTGGGGAAAAGACTTAAAAACATGTTGGAGCTCAACACGCATGTCTGCGCCTGTCCCGCGCCCGCAGCGCCTCGATTAACACCGCCGCCACCTCGGGTCGCGAGACTTCCGGTGGCGGCGGTGTCCCGGCCTGGAGGAGTTCGCGGACCTTGGTGCCGCTCAAGCTGACGTGCCGCGACGGCTCATGCGGGCAGGTCTTGCTGGAGGCCATGCCGCCGCATGCCGTGCAGTAGGCCGCGTTCTCGAAGCGCAGCGGGGTGATGCCGATCTCCTCCGGCGAGAACTCGTCGAAGATGCGCTGCGCGTCGTACGTGCCGTAGAACTTGCCCACCCCGGCGTGGTCGCGGCCGACGATGAAGTGGGTGCAGCCGTAGTTTTTCCGGATGAGCGCATGGAAGATCGCCTCGCGCGGACCGGCATAGCGCATCGATGACGGGTTGACGGCCAGGAGGGCGCGATCCTTGGGGAAGTAGGTCGCCAGCAAGACCTCGTAGCTCTTCATCCGGACGTCCGCTGGCACGTCATCGCCCTTGGTCTCCCCGACGATCGGATGGAGCAGCAGGCCGTCGCAGATCTCCAGGGCGCACTTCTGCAGATACTCATGGGCGCGATGGATCGGGTTGCGGGTCTGGAAGGCCGCGATGCGCCGCCACCCGCGCTCCGCAAAGATCCGCCGCGTGTCCGCCGGGTCCAGCCGGTACGGCAGAAACGTCGTCGGCTTGGGCCGGTTCACCACGCTGACGCGTCCGCCGAGGTAGACCTCCCCGATGGACTTCAGCCGCGCCACAGCCGGGTGCGCCGCATCGGTGGTCCGGAGCACCTCCTGGGCTTCCTGGGTCTTGTCCGGAACGTACGTCTCCTCCAGGTGCAGCACCGCGACGACCGCGCCGTTCGAGGTCAGCGCCACGTCCCCTGTGAGCCCCTGCGCCTGCTCGCGGCTCACCGCCAGGGTGACCGGGATCGTCCAGACGGCGCCGTCAGTCAGCCGGCGCCGCCTGACGACACTCTCATAGTCGGCGTTCCCCAGAAACCCCTCGAGCGGGCTGAAGCCGCCGATCGCCAGCATCTCGACGTCGGAGAGCCCCCAGGCATCCAGCTCCACCTTCGGCAGCCGGCTCGCCTTCGCCAACAACTCGTCCCGCAGCTTGCCCTCGACGATCCGGTTCACCAGCATGCCGCCGTGCGGTGCAATCAGCGTCGTCATGGCTCTCCTCTGCTAAAAGGTGTCAGACACCTTTCCCGCCTTGAAAAGTGTCTGACACCTTTTGATCATGCCATATATGACAAAATACGTCAATGTATAATTTCTATTTTCCCATTCAATGTTTACTTAATAACTAGGAATACTAGGCTGCGCTCTTGCGAGACTTCAGGTAGGCGAGCCGGGCATTGAGGGTTTTCTCAAAGCCGAGGTCGGTCGGCTCATAGTAGGCAGGCGTGGGGCC
>Ga0137796_10000387_pt1 | contig 27956 bp, 21 predicted proteins | sample OV2TP3_FD_97704 | JGI IMG/M metagenome (GOLD analysis project Ga0137796, IMG submission 97704) | reverse complement strand
CGGGTGAGGCTAGCCCTAAAGCTATTTCGGGGAGAACCAGCTATCTCCGAGTTTGATTAGCCTTTCACTCCGACCCCCAGCTCATCCGAGCTGTTTTCAACCAACACCGGTTCGGGCCTCCACAGGCTGTTACACCTGTTTCACCCTGGCCAGGGGTAGATCACTCGGCTTCGGGTCTACTCCGTGCGACTAGACGCCCTGTTCGGACTCGCTTTCGCTACGGCTCCGCGCGTTTCGCGCTTAACCTCGCCACACAGAGTAACTCGCCGGCTCATTATGCAAAAGGCACGCGGTCAGGCCTTCCTCTTGCGAGGCATAGCCCTCCCACCGCTTGTAGGCGCGACGGTTTCAGGTTCTATTTCACTCCCCTCACTGGGGTTCTTTTCACCTTTCCCTCACGGTACTGGTCCACTATCGGTCGCCAGGGAATGTTTAGCCTTGGAGAGTGGTCTCTCCGGGTTCCCACAGGGTTTCACGTGTCCCGTGGTACTTGGGAACCGGATCCAGGGAGTCCGAGCCGTTTTCGCCTACGGGGCTATCACCCGCTCTGGCGGACCTTTCCAGATCCTTCGGCTAACGGTCGGATTGGTAACTCCCCGACGAGTCCGCAGCTCGTCAGACCCGGCCCCGCAACCCCCGATCGGCAACGCCTGCGGGCTTGACACCGATCTGAGTTTAGGCTCCTCCCCGTTCGCTCGCCGCTACTAGGGGAATCGCGGTTGCTTTCTTTTCCTCGAGGTACTGAGATGTTTCAGTTCCCCCGGTTCGCCTCCGCCGCCTATGGATTCAGCGGCGGATACGCGAGCATTACCTCGCGTGGGTTCCCCCATTCGGGCATCCGCGGATCGCGGCCTGCTTGCGGCTCCCCGCGGCTTATCGCAGCTTGCCACGCCCTTCATCGCTTCCTGGCGCCAAGGCATCCACCGTCCGCCCTTAGTAGCTTGACCACGGCGTTCGTGGTCTCTAGGACGCTCGAAGACGCTCTGGCTTCTCGAGGATCTCGTATGCGGTTGTCAAAGAGCCATGCGGGCCGTGCTGAACGGCCCGCTCAGCCTGCTCCCTACCTGGTGGAGATGAGCGGATTCGAACCGCCGCCCTCCTGCTTGCAAGGCAGGCGCTCTCCCACTGAGCTACATCCCCCCGCGGTGGTGGGCCTAGGTAGAGTTGAACTACCGACCTCGCGCTTATCAGGCGCGCGCTCTAACCACCTGAGCTATAGGCCCCCAAAGGGAAAATGCCACTGGCTCGACCGGTGGGTGACCGACCTCGGCGATCTGGCGGGACGGCGGCCCGAAGACCGCCGGCCCGCTGATCTCCTTAGAAAGGAGGTGATCCAGCCGCAGGTTCCCCTACGGCTACCTTGTTACGACTTCACCCCAATCACCGACCATACCTTCGGCGCCTGCCTCCCTTGCGGGTTAGCGCAGCGACTTCTGGTACAGCCGGCTTTCGTGGTGTGACGGGCGGTGTGTACAAGGCCCGGGAACGTATTCAGCGCGGCCTGCTGATCCGCGCTTACTAGCGATTCCGCCTTCACGAAGGCGAGTTGCAGCCTTCGATCTGAACTGAGACCGGCTTTTTGCGATTGGCTCCCCCTCACGGGTTCGCAGCGCTTTGTACCGGCCATTGTAGCACGTGTGTGGCCCTGGGCATACAGGGCATGATGACTTGACGTCGTCCCCACCTTCCTCCAGCTTACCGCCGGCAGTTCCCCAAGAGTGCCCGGCATTACCCGGTAGCAACATGGGGTAGGGGTTGCGCTCGTTGCGGGACTTAACCCAACACCTCACGGCACGAGCTGACGACAGCCATGCACCACCTGTGTCGGCTCTCGACTTTACGAGTCCGTCCCCTTTCGGTTCCGTACTACCGACATGTCAAGCCCAGGTAAGGTTCTTCGCGTTGCGTCGAATTAAACCACATGCTCCACCGCTTGTGCGGGCCCCCGTCAATTCCTTTGAGTTTCAACCTTGCGGCCGTACTCCCCAGGCGGGGTGCTTAATGCGTTAGCTTCGGCACGGGGGGGGTCGATACCCCCCACACCTAGCACCCATCGTTTACAGCGTGGACTACCGGGGTATCTAATCCCGTTTGCTCCCCACGCTTTCGCGCCTCAGCGTCAGTCACCGTCCAGAAGGCCGCCTTCGCCACCGGTGTTCCTCCCGATCTCTACACATTTCACCGCTACACCGGGAATTCCACCTTCCTCTCCGGGACTCAAGAGAGGCAGTTTCGAGCGCCGTTCCTCAGTTGAGCCGAGGGATTTCACACCCGACTTGCCTCCCCGCCTACGCGCCCTTTACGCCCAGTAATTCCGAACAACGCTTGCCACCTCCGTATTACCGCGGCTGCTGGCACGGAGTTGGCCGTGGCTTCCTCTTGGGGTACCGTCAGGCGCGAGGGCTGTTCACCCCCGCGCCCTTCTTTCCCCATGACAGGGGTTTACGACCCGAAGGCCTTCATCCCCCACGCGGCGTTGCTCCGTCAGGCTTTCGCCCATTGCGGAAGATTCCCCACTGCTGCCTCCCGTAGGAGTCGGGGCCGTGTCTCAGTCCCCGTGTGGCCGATCATCCTCTCAGACCGGCTACCCATCATCGCCTTGGTGGGCCGTTACCCCGCCAACTAGCTAATGGGCCGCGGGCCCATCTGGGGGCGGCAGCTTGCGCCACCTTTTCCTCCCCAGGACTTGTGTCCCGGGGAGCGTATCCGGTATTAGCGGCCCTTTCGAGCCGTTATCCCGGTCACCCAGGTAGGTTACCCACGTGTTACTCACCCGTCCGCCGCTAACCGCCTGAGTTGCCCCATGCGGTCCGCTCGACTTGCATGTGTTAGGCACGCCGCCAGCGTTCGTTCTGAGCCAGGATCAAACTCTCGAGTTTGAACCTTGCGAAACCATTCCCACGTCTCGGCCGTTTGGCGTTGACAGGGAAAAGGGCATGCACACCTTACCGGTGAGCCAGTAGCATATTCGATTGTCAAAGAACCGGACTGCCGTCTGTTGGAGAGCGGTTTCCGGTGATCGACGATCAGCCGGGCGAGTCTCGCGTACCCCAACGCCCTGACCCGAACGGGTCTGGGCACCTCCTAATGCTAGACGCCTACCCCCTGGGCTGTCAAGCGCTTTTTGGCTCCCAGGACCCCCCGGGGGGTACGAGCTCGACCAGCCTGAACTCCCGGCGGCCCCTTTGGACGAGGATCTCCTGTCCGGGCGTGCAGGTCCGCACCTGAAACGGGTCCTCGACGCGCTCCCCGTCGATCCGGATCCCCCCCTGGGAAATCAGCCGCCGCGCCTCGCTGGTGGAGCCGACGATTTGCGAGCCGGCCACCAGGTGGTCGACCCGGACCCGCCCGTCCGGGGGGAGGGTGACCTGGACCCTGGGCACCTCGGCCGGGACCTCGCGGGCGCGGAACTGCTGGAGGAAGCCCCGGTGCGCTGCCTGCGCCGCAGCCCCACCGTGAAATTGCTTCACGATGCTCCCGGCCAACTCCAGCTTGGCCTCCATTGGGTGAATCGTCCCACCCTGCACCCCGGCCTCGATACGACGAACGTCCGCAAGGGGATAGCCGCTCACGAGTCGGTAGTAGGTGATCATGACGTCGTCCGAAATGGACATCAGCTTTCCAAACATCTGCCCCGGGGGCTCGGTGATCCCGACGTAGTTGCCGAGGCTCTTCGACATCTTCTGCACCCCGTCGGTGCCGATCAGCAGGGGCATGGTGATGGCGATCTGCGGCTCCTGCCCGACGGCGCGCTGGAGATCCCGGCCCACCAGGAGGTTGAAGGTTTGGTCGGTTCCGCCCATCTCGACGTCCGCCCGGAGGGCGACCGAGTCCTGGGCCTGGAAGAGGGGGTAGAGGAGCTCGTGGAGGTGGATCGGCCGCTCGGCCTCGTACCGCGCGGCGAAGTCCTCGCGCGAGAGCAGGCGCGCCACCGTCACCTGCGCGCTCATGCGGATCACGTCCTCGGCCCGGAGCGGGGCCAGCCACTGGGAATTGAACGCGACGCGCGTGTTGTCGGCGTCGAGGATCTTGAACACCTGCGCCCGGTACGTCTGGGCGTTGGCCTCGATCTGCTCTCGCGTGAGGGGCTTGCGCGTCTCGGACAAGCCGGTCGGGTCCCCGATCATCCCGGTGAAGTCCCCGATGACGAAGTAGATCGTGTGGCCGAGGTCCTGGAGCTGCCGCATCTTCTGGATCACGACCGTGTGCCCGAGGTGGAGATCGGGGGCGGTCGGGTCGAAGCCGACCTTGACGACCAGCGGGGTCCGGGTCCGGGTCGAGCGCTCGAGCTTGGCCCGGAGCTCCTCCTCGGTCACGATCGCGGCGGTCCCGAGGCGGATCAGCGCGAGCTGCTCCTCGACGGGAGGGAACGGGGCAGGGCGCGGCATCGCGCAGGGTTGTATCACACGGTCGGCACCGCCGCAAGGCAGCGCGGCGCCCATTCCCGAGGCGCCCGCCGGCCGAGGCAGTATAATGAGGGCCGACCCCAAGGCTTCCGGAGACCGAGGACCGAGTGTCGGTGCGTTCCCGCTCCCGCTCCGCCGTGCTCCGCCGCCGGGCCAAGGCCCGGCGGTGGCGGCTCGCAGTGCGCCTCGGCCGCCGACGCCTCCCTCGTCTGCGGCTGCTTCCCCCGTGGCGCGTCGTCCGGTGGGTTCTCCTCGCGTTCGCGCTCGTCCTCGTCTTCGCCGCGACGGGGCTGGCCGTGACGGCCTACCTCTACTGGCCGACGGACCTCCCGTCGGTCAAGGCGCTCGAGGAGTACACCCCCAGCATCGGCACCAAGGTCTATGCCGACGACGACGAGCTCCTCACGGAGTTCCAGGCGGAGCGGCGGATCTTCGTCCCGCTCCGCGAGATCCCGAAGCCCCTCCGCGACGCCGTCATCGCCGTCGAGGACCAGCGCTTCTACTCCCACTTCGGCGTGGACCTGTCGGGGATCGCCAGGGCCGCCTACGCCAACGTCCGTCACGGGCGGATCGTGCAGGGGGGGAGCACGATCACGCAGCAGCTCGCGAAGATGCTCTTCCTCACCCCCGACCGGAGCTTCGAGCGCAAGGTCAAGGAAGCGCTGCTCGCTCTCGAGCTCGAGAAACGCTACTCCAAGGACCGCCTGCTCGAGATCTACCTGAACCAGATCTACCTCGGCCACGGCGCCTACGGGGTCGAGGCCGCGGCGCGCACCTTGTTCGGCCGGTCCGTCCAGGAGCTCACGCTGCCGCAGACCGCGCTCCTCGCGGCGCTGCCCCGGGCGCCGGGGAGCTACTCCCCCTTCGAGCATCCCGACGTCGCCCAGCGGCGCCGCGCCGTCGTCCTCGCGCGCATGGTCGAGGAGGGCTACGTCACGGCGCCCCAGGCCAAGCAGGCGAACGCCGCACCGCTCGGGCTCGTCGCGCCGGAGCGCCGACGAGGGAGCGGGCAATACTTCCTCGAGTACCTCCAGCAGAGCCTCGAGGCAAGGCTCGGGAGCGACCTCCTCTACAAGGGCGGGCTGTCGGTCTACACGACCCTCAACCCCGTGATGCAGCGCTCGGCGGAGCAGGCGCTCCGCGAGGGTGTCCAGGCCATCGGCGTCCGGCATCCGGTCAAGGCCGCGGGGCCCGGGGCCGGGACTGCGGCGGCGCCCGAGGGGGCCGTCCTCGTGATCGAGCCGCACACGGGCTACGTCAAGGCCATGGTCGGAGGCTCTGACTTCGCGCGGAGCGAGTTCAACCGGGCGCTGAACGCCCGGCGGCAGCCGGGCTCAGCCTTCAAGCCCTTCGTCTACATCGCCGCGCTCGAGGCCGGCGGGACACCCGCGGACATCCTCGACGACGACCCCGTGAGCTACTTCGCCGCGCCCGGGAAGACGTGGGAGCCGGAGAACTACGACGCCAAGTTCCGCGGGAAGGTCACGCTCCAGCAGGCCCTCGAGGAGTCGATCAACGTCCCGACGGTCAAGCTCGCCGAGCAGATCGGCGTGGCCCGGGTCATCGACGTCGCCCGCCGCCTCGGCGTCCAGAGCCCCCTCCAGCCCAACCTGACGCTCGCGCTCGGCAGCTCCGACGTCACCCTGCTGGAGCTCACGGCCGGGTACGCGGCGATCGCCAACCAGGGCGTGCGCATGGAGCCGATCGCCGTCCGCTACGTGACGGACGCGCAGGGCCGGCTCGTCGAGGAGAACATCCCCCAGGGCCGCGAGGCGCTGAGTCCCGCCGTCGCCTATGTCATCACGCAAATGCTGCGGGGGGCGGTCGAGCGCGGCACCGCCGTCCAGGCGCGGGCGCTCGGCCGGCCGATTGCGGCGAAGACCGGCACCACCAACGACTTCTCGAACGCCTGGTTCGTCGGCTACACGCCGTCGCTCGTCGCCGGCGTCTGGGTCGGCCACGACCGGGTGCGCACCCTCGGGCACGACGAGACCGGCGCCCGCGCCGCGCTGCCGATCTGGCTCGCCTTCATGCGGGAGACCCTCAAGGGCCGGCCGGCGGAAGACTTCCCGGTGCCCGAGACCGTGGTGCTGGCGCGCGTAGACCTGGCGAGCGGCTACCTCGCGAACCCCTTCTGCCCGAAGCCCGTCACGATGGCGTTCGTCACGGGGACGGAACCCAAGGAGTTCTGCCCCATCCACCCGCGTCCCACGGGCGGTTGAGAAGACCGGGAGGGGGCCTCGACGGCCCCCTCCCGAACCTCCCCCAGGAGGGGTTGCGGCGGCGAAGCCGCCGCCCGGAGCGGAACGCCTTGAACGCGAGGCCGAGCGTCAACCCGCGTCGCGACGAGCCGAAGGGTGGCGGGTCGGCAATCCGACCGGCTGGCGATCCCTCCACGGGCGCTGAGCCGCCCCCCCCCGGCCCTCAGAACGATCCTGAAAGAGCGCAAGGGCGCCTGGCCTGTCCGCACAGCACTGGCCGAAGCGCTCCGAGCGCGGGCTTTGCCCGCGCAATCGATGCTGGGCGGAGGTTCGGCCCCCCGGCGGGGTGGCGCGGCTCGTGCGGTGCCTGTCCCACGAGACGCGAAGGGGAACTGGAAAGGGGGGCGTAGCCCCCCTCCGAGGATCAGAACGGGGAGAGCGCCTGGGCCAGGAAGCGGGCGGTCCGCAGCGGCCCTCCGGCGAGCTCGGCCACGTACGCGTCGAGCAGCGCCGCCCCCTCCCGCTCCGTCGGCGCGGCGATCCGGGCGCGGAGCCGCGCCTCCCAGGTCGCCGTCTGGAGCCCGCGCAGCACCCCGAGCGCCCCGCCGGAGACGTCCAGCCCCCCCGCGGTCCGGCAGCGGCCGCAGACGACGCCCCCCGCACGCGGGTCGAACGCGGCCGCCCCCGCGGCGACCCGCTGGTGGCATCCCGCGCACCGGTCGAGCCGGGGCCGGTGGCCGGTCAGATCCAGCAGGCGAAGCGTGAAGGCGAGGTGGACGCGCGGGGCCGCCGCGGTCTCCAGCGCCCGGAGCCCGCGAAGGAGGAGCGTGAAGCACGCGGGGTGCGGGTCCCGCTCGGCCGTCAGCCGCGCCAGGGTCTCGACCATGCGGGCGCCGTGCCCGAGCCGCTCGAGATCCTCCCGGAGCGCGCGGAACGACCGGCGGATGTCGAAGTGGTCCAGCCGGGCCAGGTCCCGGCCCTCCCGCTCGAACCCCACCACCTCGCCCCAGGTGAAGAGCTCGAGCGCCCCTCCGAAGCGCGAGCGGACGCGTCGGGCGCCCCGCGCGACCGCCGTGAGCTTACCGAGGTCGCGCGTGTAGAGCGTCACCAGGCGGTCGTATTCCCCGAGGTCTCGCGTCCGGAGGACGATGCCCTGCGTGCGGAGGAGCGGCACGGGCGCTCAGGACGTCAGGCGATAGCCGAACTCGCGGAGGGCCTTGTCGTCCCGCCGCCAGTGCTTCCGCACCTGGACCCAGAGGTCCAGGTAGACCGGCACCCCGAAGAAGGCCTCCAGCTCCTGCCGCGCCGCCTGGCCGATCTGCTTGAGCAGGGCGCCCCCCTGACCGATGACGATCGCCTTCTGCGAGGGCTGCTCGACGAAGATCACCCCCCGGATGTAGAGCCGCCCGGACTCGCGCTCGGTGACCTCCTCGACCCGGACGGCCGAGGCGTACGGCACCTCCTGGCGTGTGAGGAGAAACAGCTTCTCCCGGATCGTCTCGGCGACGAAGAACGTCTCCGGCTGGTCGGTGAGCTGATCGGGTGGATAGAACGCGGGCCCCGGCGGCAGAAGCGCGAGGATCGCCGCCTCCAGCCGGTCCACGCCGGTCCCGTCGGTGGCGGAGAGGGGGATCAGCTCCCGGAGCGGGTACCGCGCCGCGTACGCCTCGAGGAGCGGCAGGAGCTGCCGCTTCTCGGGGACGAGATCCACCTTGTTCAGGGCGAGCAGCACCGGGACCGCGACCTGCTCGAGCGGCGCGAGCGCATCGACGTCGAGCGTCGCCGGCGTCTCGGTCGCCTCCGCCACGAACACGACGCCGTCCACGCCCTCGAGCGCCTGGACGGCGCTCGCCGCCATGAACGCCCCGAGCTTCCCGCGCGGCGGATGCAGGCCGGGGGTGTCCACGAAGACGATCTGCACGCCCGGCCGGGTGAGGATCCCGGTGATCCGGGTGCGGGTCGTCTGGGGCTTGGGGGACACGATCGCGATCTTCTGCCCCAGCAGGCGGTTCAGCAGGGTGGATTTCCCGACGTTCGGCCGCCCGACGATGGCGACGAAGCCGGACCGATGCTCAGGCGACGACGTGGAGGGTGGGGGCGGGTCGGGCATAGAGCCGACCGAGGAGGGCCATCTCCCGGAGGTGCATCAGCCGGGCCTCGAGCGGCTCCCGATCATCCCAGCCGACGAGATGGAGGCACGCGTGGCAGCAGAGGAGGTCGAGCTCCTCCCGGAGCGAGTGGCCGACGCGCCGGGCCTGGCGGCGCGCCGCCTCCACCGAGATGATCGCTTCCCCGAGGACCGGACGCCCCGGTCCCCCCAGGGGGAAGGCGAGGACGTCGGTCGCCCGCCGCGCCCCACGGTAGCGGGCGTTCAGCCGCCGGATCGCGCGGTCGTCCACGAGCGTCAGGCTCAGCTCGTGATCCCAGACCCCGAGCGCGGCGAGCGCCGTCCGGACCGTCCGGCGGATCCGCCCCCGGTCCACGGGAATCCGCTGGCGGTTGCCGATCGCGATCACCCGCGCTCCCGCCCGCCGCGGCTCCGGTCCCACTCCTCGTACGCCTTGATGATCTCGGACACGAGCTCGTGCCGGACCACGTCCCTCTCGGTGAAGTACACGAACGCGATCCCCTCGATGCCCTTGACGATCTCCTGGATCTCGATGAGCCCCGAGGCACGGCTCGACGGGAGGTCCACCTGCGTGATGTCGCCCGTGATGACCATCCGTGAGTTGAAGCCCAGGCGCGTGAGGAACATCTTCATCTGCTCGGAGGTGGTGTTCTGCGCCTCGTCGAGCACGATGAAGGCATCGTTCAGCGTCCGGCCGCGCATGTACGCGAGCGGCGCGATCTCGATGGCGCCCCGCTCGGTGAGCGTCGCCACCTTGTCGGGCTCCATCATGTCGTAGAGCGCGTCGTAGAGCGGGCGGAGGTAGGGGTGGACCTTCTCGTACATGTCGCCCGGCAGGAAGCCCAGCCGCTCGCCGGCTTCGACCGCCGGGCGCGTGAGGATGATGCGCGAGACCTCGCGCCGGGTCATCGCCGACACCGCCATCGCCATCGCCAGGTACGACTTCCCGGTGCCGGCGGGCCCGATCCCGATGACGAGGTCGCGCGACCGGATGGCATCCACATACCGCTTCTGCGTGAGGGTCTTCGGGGTGATCTGCTTCTTCCGCGACGGAACGGGAATCGTGTCCAGGAAGATGCTCTTGAGGTCCACGCCGTCGTCGTCGGTCAGCACGCGGATGGCCGCGCGCACGTCGGGGGGCTGCACGGGCAGCCCCGCCTCGACCCGCGCCCGCAGCTCCTCGAGGATGCGCGCACCGCGGGCGACCTGGCGCTCGTCCCCCTTGAGCACGATGTCGGCGCCACGCGCCACGATGCGGAGGTCGAGCTGGGACTCGAGGAACCGCAGGTTCTCGTCGTTCCGCCCCAGGAGCGGGAGGAGGTCGGATTCGGCAGCGAGGGTGATGCGAAGGGTGGTCGGCTCAGGCACGCGCGAGCGTCAACGCCTCCATGCTCGCCTCAGTATAGCAGAGGATCCTCGGAGGGGGGCTCCGCCCCCCTTCCGAACCTCCCCCAGGATCGATTGCGCGGGCAAAGCCCGCGCTCGGAGCGCTTCGTTCAGGAGCGCGCCGATGGGCCAGCCGCTCGTGCGTTTTTCAGCGCGCCCCTAGTGTCCGCCACTCCCGGCGGGGCCGGGTCCCGCCGGTCCGACGCCGGGCGGGGCCTCGACCTCGAGCCGGAGCCCCAGCTCCTCAAGCTGCCCGGGACTCACGGGCGCCGGCGCCTCCGTGAGGGGGCAGGTGCCTTTCTGGGTCTTGGGGAACGCGATGACCTCCCGGATCGACTCGACGCCCGCGAGGATGGCGACGACCCGGTCGAGGCCGAACGCGATGCCGCCCATCGGCGGCGCCCCGTACTCGAGCGCCTCCAGGAGGAACCCGAACTTCGCCCGGGCGGCGGCCTCGTCGATCCCGAGGAGCTCGAAGACCCGCTGCTGGAGAACCCGTGCGTGGATGCGGATCGAGCCGCCCCCGATCTCCTGGCCGTTGAGAACGAGGTCGTAGGCCTTGGCCCGGGCGCGCCCCGGGTCCAGGAGCCCCCCGGCCGCGTCCTCGTCCCGTGGCGCGGTGAAGGGGTGGTGCATCGCGTCCCAGCGCTTCTCCTCCGCGTTCCACTCGAACAGGGGAAAGTCCACGATCCAAGCCATCCGGTAGGTGTCGGCGGGGATGAGCCCGAGCCGTTGCGCCAGCTCCACGCGGAGCCGTCCGAGCACGGTGGCGGCGGCCGGCATCTCCCCGGCGACGAGGAGGACGAGGTCGCCCGGCCCGGCGCCGCAGCGCTCGATGAGCGCGCCCCGGAGCGGCTCGAGGTGGCGGGCGGCCGGGGACTGGAGCGCGCCGTCGCCGACACGGACCCAGACGAGGCCTCGGGCGCCCAAGGCCTTGGCCCGCTCCACGAGGTCGTCGAGATCCTTCCGGGAGAAGCTCCCGCCGGGGACGGTCAGCACCTTCACGGCCCCGCCCGCCGCGACCGCCTGGGCGAAGACCTGGAAGCTCGCGCCCCGGAAGAGGTCCGAGGCGTCGCGGAGCTCCAGGCCGAACCGGAGGTCCGGTTTGTCCGAGCCGTAGCGGTCGACCGCCTCGTCCCAGGTGAGGCGGGGGAAGGGCCGTGCCAGCGCGACGCCCTTGACGCGCTCGAAGATCTCGGCGACGAGCCCCTCCATGATCGTCAGGACCTCGTCCCGGTCGAGGAAGGCCGTCTCGATGTCGATCTGGGTGAACTCCGGCTGCCGGTCGGCGCGCAGGTCCTCGTCCCGGAAGCAGCGGACGATCTGGAAGTACCGCTCGAGGCCCCCGATCATCAGGATCTGCTTGAAGAGCTGCGGCGACTGCGGGAGGGCGTAGAAGGTCCCCGGCGAGAGGCGGCTCGGGACGAGGAAGTCCCGGGCCCCCTCGGGCGTCGAGCGGGTCAGCGCCGGGGTCTCGACCTCGACGAACCCCTGGTCGTGGAGGTAGTCGCGGACCGCCCGGCAGACCCGGTCGCGGAGGAGGAGGTTCCCGAGCACGGCCGGCCGGCGGAGGTCGAGGTACCGGTACTTGAGCCGCAGCGCCTCGACGGTCTCCTGGCTTTCGTCGAGCGGGAAGGGGAGTGGCCTCGACTCGTTGAGGATCCGGAGCGCCCGGACGTGGACCTCGATGTCGCCCGTCGGGAGCTGCGGGTTGGCGGCCCCGGGCGGACGGCGCTCGACCTGCCCCTGGACGGCGAGGACGAACTCGGCGCGGATCCCGCCCGCCGCCGCGTGCGCCGCGGCGTCCGTCGCCGGGTTGAACACGAGCTGGGTCACGCCCTCGCGATCGCGGAGGTCGACGAAGATGAGCCCGCCGTGGTCCCGCCGGCGAAACGCCCAGCCCATCAGCGTGACGGGCTGGCCGCCATCGGCCGCCCGCAGCGCCCCGCAGGAATGCGTGCGCTTCCAGTCGCCCGGGCCACCCGTCATCCGTCGTCCCCCGGCGCGGCCTGTCCCTCCCGGTCCGCGAACCAGTGCACCCTCGGCGACGCGGTCCCGTCGAACTCGGCGAACCCCTGGAACCCGCAGGCCTCGAGCGCCTTTCGCAACTGGCCCCCGCGCTTCCTCGCCCGAAACTCCAGTGACACCGCCAGCCCTTGCGCCCTCAACCGTCGCGCCGCCTCCAACACTCTCTGCCAGTCATCCGTCCTCTCGTCGAAGACCATCGCGATGCGCTTCTCCGGCCGCCCGAGCTCGCTCGGGTGCTCGAGCTCGAGGAGGATGGAGACGACCCGCTCGAACCCGATGGAGAACCCGGTCGCGGGGACGTCCTGACCGAGGATCTTTCCGATCAGCTCGTCGTATCGGCCGCCTCCAGCGATGGAGGACGCAAAGCGCGACGACTGGATCTCGAAGATCGGTCCGGTGTAATAGGACATCCCCCTCACGAGCGTTGGATCGAAGGCGATGCCGACACCCTGGGCCTCTGCCGCTTCGATGACGTGCTTCAGGGCGTCGAAGGCGTCGTCGGCGCCCTGGCCCTTCATCTGGCCTCGCATCCACTCGAACGCCCGCTTCGGGTCTCGCTCCGCGATCAGCAGATCCATCAGGTTGCGAATCGCGAGCCCCGGATGACCCATCTCCAGCAGCTCCGCCTTCACGGCGTCCCAGCCGAGCTTGTCGTGCTTGTCGAGGGTGATGAAGAGGCCCTCGTAGCGCCCCGGCTCCACCCCGGACGCACGGGCCATCGCGTGCAGAATCCGGCGGTCATTGAGCCGAACCCTCAGGTCTTCGAGCCCGAGCGCCGTCAGCGCTTCTGTGGTCGCCAGGATGAGCTCGATCTCGGCGAACTCCGACTTGACGCCCAGGATGTCGATGTCGCACTGGGTGAACTGACGAAGTCGCCCTCTCTGGGGTCGCTCGGCCCGCCAGACCGGCCCGATCTGGACGGCCTTCAAGGGCTTCGGTAGCTGCGCGTGGTTGTGGGCGTAGTAGCGCGCCAGGGGAACGGTCAAATCGAATCGCAGGCCCAGATCCACCAGATCGGCTTCGCTCGCGGCCCGGGCCAAATCGAGCTTTTCCCCACGCCTGAGGATCTTGAAGATGAGCTTCTCGTTCTCGCCGCCCTCGCCCCGCGTCAGGAGCTGGATGCTCTCGAGCGCGGGCGTCTCGATCCGACGGAACCCGTACCGACGGTAGACGGTGAGAATGGTCTGGACGGTCGCGTCGCGCAACTCGGCCTCGTCGGGTAGGATGTCCTTCATCCCGCGAGGCGGTTCCGTGTTGACCTGGGCGTGCGCCTTACGTGGGGTCTCGGACATCCGTCGCTACTTCTCCTCCCGGTACTGGTCCTTCAAGCGGACGTAGTTGTTGGTCGGGCGATGGATCAGCTCGAGGTCGGCGTCGCTGAGCGCCCGCTTGGGCCGCGCCGGGCTCCCCACCATGAGGGTCCGCCGGGGGATGCGCGTGCCCGGGGTGACGACGGCGCCGGCCGCGACGATGGACTCCTCCTCCATGACGACGCCGTCGAGGACGATCGCGCCGATGGCGATCAGGCAGTGGGGGGCGATCCGCGCCCCGTGCAGCCGCACGGCGTGCCCGAGCGTGACGTAGTCGCCGATCTCGACAGGGTCGCCGCGGTTGACGTGGATCACGCAGCCGTCCTGGATGTTGGTGTGGTGGCCGATGCGGATCGAGTTGACGTCCCCCCGGACGACCGAGTGGAACCAGACGCTCGAGTGCTCCCCGATCTCGACGTCCCCGATGACGTGCGCCGACTCCTCGACAAACGCCGTTTCGTGAATCTTCGGCCACTTCCCCTGGAACGGACGGATCATGGCTCCTCCCGGGTCCGGACGGCGACGCGCTGGGGGCCGTCGGGAGACGGGACGATGGTAGCAGGCCGGCGCCAACCCCGCAAATCGAAAAGCCGATGGGGCCGCGCCGAGCGCCGCGTGGCTTGACACGCGCCGAGGCCGGGTGGTATACAGGCTGACGACCGCGACGCGTCAGTCGCGGGAAGGGAGCGCGGGCGCTCCCTTTTTTCCCGGAGGGGACCCGGTGCCGACCTACGAGTACGAGTGCGAGCAGTGCGAGCGCGTGTACGAGGTCAGGCAGCGCATTTCCGCGCCGCCCCTGACCACCTGCCAGTACTGCGGCGGGCCCATCCACCGCTTGCTCGCCGCGGCCCCCTTCATCCTCAAGGGCAGCGGCTGGTACGTCACCGACTATCCCTCCGCGGCCCGGAAGAAGGCGGTCGAGGCGGAGAAGAAGGGCGCGACCCCGGAGACCACCGCGAGCCCGACCTCGTCGAGCGGCGGAACGGGCTCGAAGGCGGACTCGACCTCGTCCTCGACGGGCGAGGCCACGAGCGGCTCTTCGACGAAAAGCTGACCGGCGCGCCCGGGCCGATCCCGAGGCGCTCGCGCGCGCTACCCTCCCGGACGAAGATCTCGATCCGCCCGGAGCTGTCCACGAGCGCGCCCGGGGACCCCCGCGGCCGCTCGCCGTAGGCGCCCACCAGGCCCTCGATCCGCGCCCCACCCACTTCGACCGCGCACCTCGCCGCCGGGCCCGGCAGGTCCGCCGGCGTCACGTTCGTGAGCAGGTTGCCGAACCGGTCGGCCAGGAGCACCTGACCCACGACCCGCCCCCCGGCCCGGCGCGGCCGCGGCCAGGAGAGCCGGACGGGATCCCGGACGCGCGGGCCGAGCCAGGCGAGGGGAACGCCACGCGAGCAGTACCCGGCCACCGGGGCGAAGACGTCGCGCGCGTGGAACGTCCGGCTCGGGGCGGGCCGGTGGTAGGCCGGGTTCGCGAGCGCGACGGCGGTCGCCCCGCGGCGCTCGAACAGGAAGCCGAACAGCCCGTTGTCCGGGCCCACGAAGTAGTGCCCGTCCGCCAGCACCGCCAGGGGCCGCCGCGCGCCGCCCACCCCCGGGTCCACCACGGCGAGGTGCACGGTCCCGGGGAGGAAGAACCGGTAGGCCGCGTCGAGGGCGAGGGCCCCGCGCAGGATGTCCTGGGCCGGCACGGCGTGCGTGAGGTCCACCAGGCGCGCCGCGGGATTGATCCCGAGGAGCACGCCCTTGACCGCGCCGACGTAGGGGTCGTCGAGGCCGAAGTCGGTCAGCAGCGTGACGATGCCGCTCGGCCGCGGACCCGAGCGGCCGGCCCGGCGCGCCCGGGCCGTCACCTCGCTTGTCCCGGGTCGAGACCCGAGCAGATCAGGGACGCAAGGAGGAGGCGGCCCGAGGCGTACTCTCTGTACGTTGAGGGGCGCCGACGACCCCGCCGGAGGGACGGGACGCCCGCGAGGCCGCAGGCCGAGCGCGTCCCGGCGAGCTGGAGGACGCAGAGATGCGACGGGGATCGGGCCGGGGCGTCATCGGTCGCGGTGGACGACATACTCCGCGATCAGCGCGAGGGCCTCGCGCGCCTCGCTCGGCGGGAAGCCGGCCAGGCGCGCCGTCGCCTCGGCCGCGTACCCCGCGGCGCGCGAGACGGCGTAGCCGACCCCGTCGTAGACCTTGACGAGCCGGTGCACCTCGGCCACGTCCCGGTCGCCCGACCCTCGCCGCGCCAGCACGTCGAGGATCCGCGCGCGCTCCGCCTGGGTGGCGCGCTCCAGCGTGGCGATCAGGGGAAGGGTGCGCTTGCCCTCCCGGAGATCGGCGCCGATCGCCTTCCCGAACCGCGCCTGGTCGGCGTCGAAATCCAGGGAGTCGTCGATGATCTGGAACGCGATCCCCAGGTGCTCGCCGTACCCCGCCAGGTCCTCGGCCTGCGCGCCGTCCCGGCGTCCCACCAGCCCCCCGATCCGGCAGCAGGCCGACATGAACGTCGCCGTCTTCTGCCGGATGATCCGCAGGTAGTCCGTCTCGGCGAGCTGCCCGTCGCGCTTGCGCTCGAGCTGGAAGACCTCCGCCTCCGTCATCGACACCATGGCGGCGGCCAGGGCCTCCATGACGCCCAGGTCGCCGTCGGCCACCAGGAGCGCCATGCAGCGCGAGTAGAGGTGGTCGCCCACGAGGACCGACGCGTCGTCCCCCCAGCGGGCGTTCGCCGAGGGCCGCCCGCGGCGGAGCGGCGCCTGGTCGACCACGTCGTCGTGGATCAGCGTCGCCGTGTGCAGGAGCTCCACGACGCACCCGAGCCGCGCCGCGCGCCGCGCGGGACCCGCCACCAGCCGGGCCGCCAGCAGCACGAGGATCGGCCGGAGGCGCTTGCCGCCGGCCAGGGCGACGTACTCGCCCACCTCGCGGAGGAGCGGCACCGGCGAGGCCGCCAGCTCGCGCTCGATCTCGGCCTCGCAGGTCCGGAGCTCGTCGCCGATCAGCCGGCCGAGCCGCTCGCGGAGCGTCGCCTCGAGGGAGAGGCTCAGGCGGGACTCCGGGGGCACGGGGGGGTCCAGGTCATCGGCGGGCGGCCGCCCTCAGCGGAGGAGGGGCACGCCGAGCCGCGCGCGCTGCCGGATGTCGGTGTCGCCGCCGTCCGAGCGGAAGGTCCGGTCCTTCCAGCCCAGGACCACGGCCGGCGCACCAGCCCGGAGCGCGGCGGCCGGAATCCGGACGAAGACCCGGTCGGCCTCCCGCCAGTCGCGCCCGGCGCCCATGACCCCGGCGAGGTCGGCTGGTCCGTTCGTCGTGACGGCTGCGTTCTCGATCACCTCGACCTGGCTCCGCGCCACGAAGAACTCGGCCCCGGCCACCCCCCGGAAGGGCGGCGGGCCGCCCGCGAGGACCACCGGCACCCCGAACGGGAGCGCGAAGACGGGCACGCCGTCCCCGGGGATCACGGCGCGGCGCGCCAGGGCGAGCTCCTGCAGCCCGTCACCCGGCAGGGCGATGAAGAGGCTCTCGAGCACCTGGGCGATCGTGTGGAGCTCGCCCCCGATCTCGAGGACCAGCACGTCGTCCGTCCCCGCGCTGCGTAGCCCGACCTCCACCTCGGTCCACGCCGACCCGCCGGCGGGCGGCCGGACGCTCACGAGGTCGAAATCCCCGCGCCCGCCGAGCGCCGTCGCCTCGGCGGCGGGGAGGACCCGGATGGGCTTGGCGACGAGCGACCGGCGCTGGATCGCGCCGCGCTGCCACCAGAAGACGACGCGGTCCACCACGCCCCCGTCGAGGGCGCTCCGGAACTCCGGGGCCAGCGGCTGCCCGGGGGCGCGGACGACCGCCTGGCGGTGCTGGTTGACGACCCACTGGAGGAGCACGGCCAGCCGAACGCTCGCCGTGGGCGGCTGGGCCCAGGCGGGCGCGGTGGCAGCGACCAGGAGCGCGAGGACGAGGGCAAGGCCAAGACTGCGCTGTCGCATCGGGGTCACCTCGGGGCCGCGCGTGGCGTCGAGGCCCATTGTCCGGTCGGCCCCGCGGGGAATCAAGCGGAAAAGCAAAACGCCCCAGGGGGTGGCCCCCCTGGGGCGTTCCGTCAGGCCGAAAGAGACCTAGAAGGCGTAGAACGCCCGCGAGAGCACGGCCCAGGCGTTGTCGCCCTCGTCGGGAAGGAGGTACGCGAAGACGAGCTGGAACGAGAGCTGCGGGTTGAGCCGGTACGTCGGGCCGGCATCGATCTCGATGATCCAGTCGCCGAAGGTGCCGTTGTCCTCGGTGGCCCCGACCCAGGCCACCCCGCCGCCAATCGACAGGGCGGGCGTCACGGCGAAGGTCCCCGACACACCGGCACCCCACGTGCCGGTCGGGTCGTTGTAGAGCGGGTTGTTGGTGAAGACGTCACCCGTCGTCCGGGCGCCCGACATCCACTCCGCGACGTACGGCGCGCTCAGCCACGAGGCCCCGCCGATCGGCACCGGCAGCTTGTCCGAGTCGCGGTTCAGCGCCGTGGTGTTCGACGCCGTGGAGAACGCCTGGCCGGAGCCGGCCGTCACGGCCTTCGACGCCTGCGAGCCGACGATCCGGTTCTCGTCGCCGGTCGTGTACCACAAGTGCACCCAGGTCGAGAGCGGCCCGACCGGCATCCGCGCGGTTCCCTGCCACCCCCACCCCTTCTCCTCGATGTTCGTGTTGTTCGCGGCGGAGAAGAGCGCGCGCTGGCCGTAGACGAACGTGGTGTCTAGGCTGATCGTGGCGATCTTCGTTCCGACCGTTCCACCGAACCAGAACGTGTCGCCGACGTCAGCGTCGACGCATGTCCCCGTGGTGGCCGGGGCCACCGGTGCTCGGCGGGCGAAGCACTGCGAGTTGACGACCATTCCCTCGACCGTCACCCGGGTGTCCTTGGTGACGTTGACGCCGAGGCGGGCCACGTAGAAGTCGTTGTCATCCGCGTCAAACCGGTTGTTCTCGTCCGCCTTGGCCGTCCAGAGCTGGAGGTCGATCGGGTCGAATTTGAAGTTGATCTGGATCCCCATCGCGTCGTCATCCATGAACGCGCCCGTGGGGCTCGCCAGGAAGACGATGTTGTGCATGCCGAGGATGACGTCCACCCCCTGGACCCCCGGCACCTCGAACCAGAGGTAGGCGTTCTTGGTCTCGACGTTGGCGCCGTCGTTGCCGAGGCCGCCGCCGGAGCTCGGCCCCACGCGCGTCGTGCTGCCGCCGTACTCCGCCCCGGACCCGCCGCCGCCCGACCCGAAGGCCAGGTCGCCGACCTCGAGCGCCCACACCGCCTTGGCCTTCTTGTCGGCCGACTGGATCGTCGTGTACAGGCGGAACCGCTCGTGGGCCCAGGCCTCGTTGTCCTTGAATTGCGTGCCCCCGGCTCCGTCCGGCTCCGTGTCCGAGAAGTCCCGGGCGTTGTTCCAGAGGAAGCCGTTGACCCGCATCTGGCCGCCGAAGGACACCGTGAAGGGCGGTTGCTGGGCCATGGCGGGCATGGCGACCCCGAGAACCAGGGCCCCTACCGCGAGGAGCATCCCCAGTCGCTTCATCCTGCACCTCCCGTTGACTGCTGTGAGGGGTGGCAACCCCTCGAACCGCTGTGTGCCCTGCTAGGAGGAGACCGTTGGGTTGTCGACGGAGACTTGACCGGCCGGAATAACCGCTTGGGTGCCCGACACACCACCCCCCCTCGGGCTGCGCGAGACGCACGCTAAATGAGGATGATGCCAAAGAATTCCGACAAACGCGGGCTCACTCTACCACCCCCGGGGAAGCCCTGTCAAGCGCTTTTTCCCTGACAGCGGGTGTCCTTCCGACCCCCCCGGGCGACCCCGCTGGGGCCGCCTCCCTCAGGGCAACTCGTACAGGACCAGGCGCCCCTTTGGCCGGGCGATCGGGTTGAGGGTGTCGAGCGTCAGGCCGCGGGGGACGACGCCCACCACCACCTCCGGCGCGCCGTCCCCGTCGATGTCCCCCTGGGCGAAGTCGGCGATGTACCCGTCCGTCGGGTGGCTCTCCCAGACCCGGAGGAATCCGCCCGCCTGCCACCGGAGGCGGTGGATCCGGCCCTGGGTGAACAGGACCGGCGTCAGACGCGGCAGGAGCGTCCGGCCCTGCTCCCCCACGGGGAGCTGGTTCTCGAACACGAGGATCTCCGGGCCCTCCGGACCGTCCGGGAGCGGGATCACACGCCCGAGGATCCGCCCGATGGGCCCACCCATCTCGATCTGGCTCCGGCTCTCGAACGCCGGGGTGAAGGGGAAGGTGACGACGGTGCCGCCATAGCTATCGGCGCTGGTCCACAACCGCTGCCCCTTCGCCGTCCAGACCGCCAGCCGGTCCTCCGCGGTCAGGGCGACGACGTCGGGCTCCGGGCTCCCCGTGAGGCGCATGAGCGCGAGCCCGTAGACGGTCACGCCACCCGGAACACGGAGGGTGAGGCTCGCCCGGTAGCGCCCCCCCTGCCAGACGAGCCGCCGGATCGCGGCATCGAAGGGATCCTGGGCCCCGATGGCCTGCTCGAGCAGCCAGGGCTCCCGCCCGACCCGGACGACGCGGAGGTAGTGGCCGCTTGCCTCGTAGAGCGTCTGGAGCCGCTCGCCCGCGAGCTCGAGCACGCGCGAGCGGACGCCCTGCCCGAGCCCCCAGTCCACGACGACGACCTGAGCCCGGCCGCTCCCGTTGACGTCGGCGGCGTCCACCGACAGCACGAGTCCGCCCGGCCGGTACTCTCCGCCCGCCAGCGCGACCAGCCCCACCCCCGGCTGCCACCGGTACAGGGTGACCGCGCGGTCGTCCGCCACGACCACGTCGTCCCGGCCGTCCCCGTCCACGTCGGCGACCGCCAGCCCGCGGACAGGCCCCTCGAGCGGGTAGCGCCGCTCGAGCTCCGGCGTCTGCTCCCAGGCGAACCGCGGCGGGAACGCGGCGCGGACGAGCGGCGTGCGCGCCGTGATCAGCGTGATCCCCGTGCGGCCCGAGATCCACGCCCACTCGAGCACCCGGCTTCGCCCCTCCTGGACCACGCGCGAGCTGAGGACTGCCGGCCCCCCGAGCCGCCGCGCCACCTCCAGCGGCGTCGGCGGGGTCGCGACCCCCGGCCCCGCGACCTCCAGCACCCGCCGCGGGTCCACCGCGAGGAAGCGCCCGGTCTTCTCGAGGAGCGCCGAGAAGCGCGCGACGAGCAGGAGCGCCGTCTGCTCGCTCTCGCCCTCGACGCTGACCCCGAGCGGGGGGAGCGCGGCGACCGGAATCCGCCCCGCCGTGATCCGGGCGCCGTCCCCGACGACGGCGATCCGGCCGCGCTCCGTCACCACGACCCGCGCCGTCGCGTGATCCGGGGCGACCGCGGTGACAGCGAGCGTGGCCACCTCGTCCTCGGCGTGCCCGAGCGGCTGGCCTGTCACGGGGTGGCGGAAGAGCTCGCCCTTCCGGTAGGCGACGAGCTCGAGGCCCGGGCGCAACGCCCCGACACCCGCGCCCTCGAGCCGGACCTCCGCGTCGCTGACGGCGGCCACGCGGACCTCGACCTTCGGGAACGCCGCGCCGAGCTCCCGGGCAACCCCCTCGAAGGTGGCCCCGAGGTCCTGGAGGAGATCCCCGGACGCAGGTCCGCGGGCGAGCAGGAGGAGCAGCGCGACGGCGACCGCCGCGGCCCGCGGGCGGAAGAGGCGGCGCCGCTCGGATCCGCTCAAAACACCACCGACGGGCGGTGGGCGCCGAAGACCGCCCGGAGGCGCTCGCAGATCTCTCCGAGCGTCACCCCGCTCCGAACGGCGTCGAGGAGCCGGGGCAGGAGGTTCTCGCGGCCCCGCGCCCCCGCCTCCACGGCGTCGAGCGCGCGGGCCGCCCGGTCCCGGTCGCGCGCGCGCCGGAGGCGCGCCAGGCGCTCCGCCTGGACGGCTTCCACGCCGGGGGCGGGGTGGAACAGCTGCGCCGGGGGCGGCGCCTCGGTCGCGAACTCGTTCACGCCGACGACGATCCGGGCCCGCGCCTCGACTTCCTGCTGGTAGCGGTAGGCCGCCTCCTGGATCTCCTGCTGCATGAAGGGGATCGCCGCGACGGCGCCCCCGAGCCCCTCGATCTTCTCAAGATAGCCCTGGGCCGCCTCCTCGATCTCCGTCGTCAGCCGCTCGACGTGGTAGGCGCCGCCGAGCGGATCCACGCTGTCCGCCACGCCGGACTCGTAGGCGAGGATCTGCTGGGTGCGGAGCGCGATCCGGACGGCCACCTCCGACGGCAGCGCGAGGGCCTCGTCCATCGAGTTCGTGTGGAGCGACTGGCAGCCGCCGAGGAGCGCCGCGAGGGCCTGGATGGCGACGCGGACGATGTTGTTCTCGGGCTGCTGGGCCGTGAGCATCGAGCCGGCCGTCTGGGCGTGGAAGCGCAGCATCCACGCGCGCGGGTCGCGCGCGCCGAACCGCTCGCGCATCAGGCGCGCCCAGAGCCGGCGGGCTGCCCGGAACTTGGCGACTTCCTCGAGGAGGTTGTTGTGGGCGTTGAAGAAGAAGCTGAGCTGCGGCGCGAACTCGTCCACCTGGAGGCCAGCGGAGAGCGCCGCCTCGACGTACGCGATGGCGTTCGCGAGCGTGAAGGCCACCTCCTGCACCGCGGTGCAGCCGGCCTCCCGCAGGTGATAGCCCGAGATCGAGATCGCGTTCCAGCGCGGGACGTGCCGCCGGCAGTATGCGAAGCAGTCGGTGACGAGCCGGAGCGACGGCCCGGGCGGGAAGATGTACGTCCCGCGCGCGATGTACTCCTTGAGGATGTCGTTCTGGACGGTGCCCGCGAGCTGCGCCGCGGCGACCCCCTGGCGCTCGGCGACGGCGACGTAGAGCGCCAGGAGGATGGCGGCGGTCGCGTTGATCGTCATCGAGGTCGAGACCCGGTCGAGCGGGATCCCCGCGAAGAGCTCCCCCATGTCCTCGAGGCTCGAGATCGCCACGCCCACCCGTCCGACCTCGCCCCGGGCCGCGGACGCATCGGCGTCGTGGCCCATCTGGGTCGGCAGGTCGAACGCGACCGACAGCCCGGTCTGGCCCTGGTCGAGGAGGAAGCGGAACCGCCGGTTGGTCTCGGCGGCGGTGCCGAAGCCGGCATACTGGCGCATCGTCCAGAGCCGGCCCCGGTACATCGTGGGCTGGACGCCGCGGGTGAAGGGGTACTCGCCCGGGAACCCGAGGTCCCGGAGATAGTCGAGGCGCGCCACGTCGGCCGGGGTCGAGACCCGCGGCACGGGGGTGCCCCACGACGTCTCGAACCGTGCCCGCTCCGGGGCGCCCGAGAGCGCGGGTCGCAGGACCTCCCGCTCCCAGCGCGCCCGGGCGTCCTCGATCTCCCGCCGCTCTGGCTCGTTCACCACCGCCCTCTGCCCGGGAATTGTAGCAGGGCTGCCCTCCCGGGGGGAGGCAGGCCCGAGCCGTTCGCTGAAGAGCGAACGGTCTGGCTTTGCCAGAAGGGCCGTCGGAAGGGGGGCGGAGCCCCCCTCCGAGCTAAAGCGGGATGTTCCCGTGCTTCTTCGACGGGTTCTGGTCCCGCTTCGTGTGCAGCGTCTCGAGCGCCAGGACGAGCCGCCGCCGCGTCTCCCGGGGCTCGATGACGTCGTCCACGTAGCCCCGCTCGGCCGCGATGTAGGGGTTGGCGAACTTCGCCCGGAACTCGGCGATGCGCGCCTCCCGGAAGCCCGCCGGGTCGCGGACCTCACCGAGCTCCTTCCGGTAGAGGATGTTGACCGCCCCCTCGGGCCCCATGACGGCGATCTCGGCCGTCGGGAACGCGAAGTTCGCGTCGCCCCGGATGTGCTTGGAGGACATGACGCAGTAGGCCCCGCCGTACGCCTTCCGCGTGATCACGGTCAGCTTCGGCACCGTGGCCTCGGCGAACGCGTAGAGCAGCTTCGCCCCGTGCTTGATGATCCCGCCGTACTCCTGCCCGGTCCCGGGGAGGAATCCCGGGACGTCCTCGAACGTCACGAGCGGGATGTTGAAGCAGTCGCAGAACCGGACGAACCGGGCCCCCTTGAGCGAGGCGGCGATGTCGAGGCAGCCGGCCAGGTGGGCCGGCTGGTTGGCGACGACCCCGACGGGCCGGCCCCCGAGCCGGGCGAAGCCGATCACGAGGTTCGGCGCGTACTCGGCCTGGACTTCGAAGAAGTGGTGATCGTCCACCACCGTCTGGATCAGCTCCTTCATGTCGTACGGCTTGGTCGGGTTGTCCGGGACGAGCGCCTGGAGGGCCTCGTCCACCCGGTCGGGCGGATCCAGCGTCGCCCGGATCGGCGGGTCCTCGAGGTTGTTCTGGGGGACGAACGTGAGGAGCTCCCGCACCCCCGCGAGACACTCCTCTTCGCTCTCCGCCGCGAAGTGGGCCACCCCGGACGTCCGGGCGTGGGTGTCGGCCCCCCCGAGCTCCTCGAAGGTCACCTCCTCGTGCGTCACGGCCTTGATGACCTCCGGTCCGGTGACGAACATGTACGAGGACCCCCGCACCATGAAGACGAAGTCCGTGATCGCCGGGGAGTAGACCGCCCCCCCGGCGCACGGCCCCATGATCGCCGAGACCTGGGGCACCACCCCGGAGGCCAGGATGTTGCGGAGAAAGATGTCCGCGTAACCGGCAAGCGAGACGACCCCCTCCTGGATCCGGGCCCCGCCGGAGTCGTTGAGGCCGATGATCGGCACCCCGGCCTTGAGCGACAAGTCCATGATCTTGCAGATCTTCTGAGCGTACGTCAGGGAGAGCGAGCCGCCGAAGACCGTGAAGTCCTGGGCGAAGAGGTACACGGGCCGGCCGTGGATCCGCCCGGAACCCGTGACGACGCCGTCGCCCAGGACCTTCTGCTCGGCCATGCCGAAGTCGGCCGTCTGGTGGACGACGAAGCGGTCGAGCTCGTCGAACGAGCCCTTGTCGAGGAGCAGCTCGATCCGCTCCCGCGCCGTCTTCTTCCCCGCCTTGTGCTGGCGGGCGATCCGGTCCGCGCCGCCGCCGAGCTCCGCCTCCTGGCGGAGGCGGCGGAGCTGGGCGAACCGCTCCTCGAGGCTCACGGGATCCCCCGGGGACGCGGATCCGACGCCGCAGAGGCGAGCTCGACGGAGTGAAACATCGGTTGGCATTATACGGGCGTCGGCTTTCGAGCGTCAACGCGCGGGCCCCCGGCCGGAGCGGGAATTTGACGCGGCCGGGACGGTCTGTTACGGTAAGACCCAGCCGCAGGACGCCACCCTTCCCGAGAAAAGGGGCTCCGAATCGTGCTTGCCACCGCCGCCCTGATCGCCGGCCTGGCGTTCGCCCTGCTGGTCGTCGCCGCGATCCCGACGCTCCTCCAGCTCCGGCGCACGGCGCAGGCCGCCGAGCAGACGCTCGTCGCGGTCGAGCGCGAGATCCGGCCCCTGGCTTCCCAGGTCCACGCACTGCTCGAGGAGCACCGGGAGCTGGCCCACCGGGCGACGCGTGACCTGCGCGAGGTGGAAGGGGTCCTGCTGCACGTCCAGGAGCTGCTCGGGCGCCTGAGCAAGCTCGGGGGGTTCCTGGGGAGCCTCGGGACCGTGGGGAAGGTGGTGGGCCTGGCGTTGAGCGTGCGGAAGGGCGTGGACGCCTTCATTCATCGGTTGGGCCAGCGGCCGTGACAGGAGGGGCAGGACCATGGCGGACGACGTGCGCAGCGACCTCAACTTCCTCGGAGCCCTCGGGCTGATCGCGGTGGGCGCCATCATCGGCGCCGGGGTGGCGCTCCTCCTGACGCCGAAGACGGGGGAGGAGACCCGCGAGCTCCTCCGCGACAAAGGGACCGACTGGGCGCGCCGCGCCCAGGAGCGCGGCACCGAGTTCGCGCGGCGCGCGCAGGACACGGTGGGCGAGGCCCAGGGTCGCGCCCAGGAGTACCTCGGGCGGGGCCGCGAGATCGTCGAGGAGAAGTCGGCACAGCTCCGGGCCGCGTTCGAGGCCGGACGCGGGGCGATGCGCGAGGAGATCTCGAAGCTCCGCGGCAAGGACGAGCCGCTGGAAGGCGTCTAGAGATCCTGGGAGGGGGGCTCCGCCCCCCTTCCCAACCTCCCCCGGGTTGCGCGGGCAAAGCCCGCGCTCGGAGCGCTTCGACCGAGCCGCGCGGACGGGTAGCACGCTGCGGCACTTTTTCAGCATCCTGCTAGACTAGACGCCACCCTCTCCCTGAAGGATCACCTGCTGCTCGTCACGTTCCCCTTCTGATCCGTCGTTCGGGGGGAGGCAGGCCCGAGCCGTTCGCCGAAGGGCGAATGGTCCGGCTTCGCCGGAAGGGCCGCGGCGCAGGCGCGCCGGTCTGAACGGAGGGGGGCTCCGCCCCCCTCCGAGGATCTACAAATGGATCGCCTGGCCCATGGCGTCGAGGGCCGCCTCCATCACGGCCTCGGCCATCGTCGGGTGGGCGTGGATCGTGTGGCCGACCTCCTCGACCGTGGCCTCGAGGGTCTTCCCCAGCCCGAACTCGGCGATCAGCTCCGTGGCCTCGGCCCCGAGGATGTGGACCCCGAGGATCTCCCCGGTCTCGGCGGCCGCGACGATCTTGACGAGCCCCTCGGGCTCGGCGAGCGCCTGGGCCTTGCCGTTGGCCTGGAAGTGATACCGCCCGACCCGGATCGCGTGCCCCTCCTGGCGTGCCTGGGCCTCCGTGAGCCCGAGGCTGGCGACCTGCGGGTGGCAGTAGGTGCAGTTGGGGACGGCGCGAGGGTCCACGCCACGCGTCGCGTGGCCCGCGATCGCCTCGGCTGCGGTGATCCCCTCGGCGCTCGCCTTGTGGGCGAGGAGCGGCGGCCCCGCGACGTCACCGATGGCGTAGACCCCCGTGACCGACGTCTCGAGGCGCGGCGTCACCTTCACGAACCCCCGCTCCATCGCGACGCCGAGCGTCTCCAGGCCGAGCCCCCGGGTCTTCGCCCCCCGGCCGACGGCGACGAGCACGCACTCGGCACTCAGGCGCGCCGCCTTGCCCTCCTGGTCGATCTCGACGCTCACCGTGGTCCGGTTGGGCTTGGCGCCAAACACCGTGGCCCCCGTCCGCACGCCGATCTTCCGCTTGTCGAAGCTCCGCTGGAGGCCGCGCGAGATCTCCTCGTCCTCGATCGGCAAGAGGCGCGGGAGCGCCTCGACGACCGTGACCTCGACGCCGTAGGCCGCGAACACGTCTGCGAACTCGACCCCGACCGCCCCCGCGCCGATGATGATCACGGACTTGGGGAGGCGCTCGAGCCGGAGCGCCTCGTCGGAGGAGATGACGTGCTCGCCGTCGATCGTGATGCCGGGGAGGCTCCGCGGCTCCGCCCCCGTCGCCACCATCACGGCCCGCGCCTCGAGCGTCCGGGGACTCCCGCCCTCCTCCGGGTGGACGCGCACCGCGCCGGGGCCGGCGAGCTCGCCCCGGCCGGGGACGAGGGCGATCTTGTTCTTCCGAAAGAGGTACTCGACGCCCTTGGACATCCGGTCGGCGACCTGACGGCTCCGGCGGTGCGCGACCGCGTAATCGACGCGGAGGTTGTCGACGGTGATGCCGAACTCCGCCGCGCGGTGGAAGAGCTGGAGCACCTCGGCGTTCCGGAGGAGCGCCTTCGTCGGGATGCACCCCCAGTTCAGGCACACCCCCCCGGGCCGCTCGGCCTCCACGACCGCCGTCCGGAGCCCGAGCTGGGCGGCCCGGATGGCCCCGACATAGCCCCCGGGGCCCGACCCGACGACGACGACGTCGAAGCGCTCGGCTGCCATGGGGCTACACCAGCAGGCTCGAGGGGGCTTCCAGGAGCGCCTTGAGGTCCCCGAGGAAGCGCGCCCCCATCGCCCCGTCCATGACCCGGTGGTCGCAGGAGAGCGTCACGCGCATCCGCCTGCCGACGGCGAGCTGTCCCCCGACGACGACGGGCTTCTCCGCGATCGCGCCGACGGCGAGGATCGCCCCCTCGGGGGGGTTGATGATGGCCGAGAACTCGTCCACCGGGAACATGCCGAGGTTCGAGACCGTAAAGGTCGCGCCCGTGAGCTCCTGCGCCTTGAGCTTCCGTGCGCGGGTGCGCTCGGCGAGGTCCCGGGCCTCCGTCGCGATCTGGAAGAGCGCCTTCTGGTCGCAGTCGCGCAGGACCGGCGTGATCAGCCCGTCCTCGAGCGCCACCGCGATGCCGATGTGCACCGCCCGGTACCGCCGGATGGCTTGTCCCTGGAACGTCGCGTTGACTCCCGGGTGCTTGACGAGCGCGAGCGCGCACGCCCGCACGATCAGGTCGGTGAACGTCACCTTCGGGGCCCCGGCGAGCACCTGGAGTTCCTCGCGGAGGGCGACCGCCCGCTCCATGGCGATCTCGGTCGTCACGTAGAAGTGCGGCACGGGCCCCTTGGACTGGGTCATCTGGCGGGCGATGGCGGCGCGGATCGCGGTGAGCGGCTGGTCCTCGTACTCCCCCGCGGGCCGCGCGACGGCGGGACGGTGGACCGGCGCGACGGCGGCCGCCGGCGCCGGGGCCGCCGCGGCGGCCGG
>Ga0137796_10000386_pt1 | contig 27982 bp, 28 predicted proteins | sample OV2TP3_FD_97704 | JGI IMG/M metagenome (GOLD analysis project Ga0137796, IMG submission 97704) | reverse complement strand
GTTTGGCAGCTCGGCCGTCCTTCAACACGCGCACGCACGGGCTGAGGGACCCGCTCGCTTTATGACTTCGCTTGCGCGAAGTTCGCATAGACTTTATAAGTAAATATACGTTCATTTTATAATTAACACGATACAGCCCATCCCCGTCAAGGTTTGGCGGTGTTTTTTGCGGGTGCGGCCGGCCGGCTGAAGCAAGCTCTACGGGGCTTTAAAGGCGAAGGGGCAGATCGCTTGAAATGCGCACCACCGGCAGGCGAACTCTTGCGGCGTGGCCTGGAACTGCTGCTGGCGGATGCCCTCCGCCGCTTCGCGCAGCTGCGCCTTGGCGCGTTCAAGGTCGGCGTCTGTCACGTCCACGCGGCCGATGAGGCCGGTTTCCAGAAACCGCAGCTCCAAGCGAGGGATGCGCCCGTGGAGCGTGCGCCAGGCCAGCGCGTAGACGAGCATCTGCAGCGACCCGCGGGCTTTCCGGTCGGCGTCTCGCTGGTCGCGGACGTCGGACGATTTGTAATCGATGATGACCGCCTCATCGCCGCGGCGGTCCACGCGGTCCCAGCGGCCGACAACCAAGAGGTCCTCGAGGCGGAAGGCGAACCGCTCCTCGATCAGCGTGGGGGTTTCGGGGGCGGCCTGCTGCGCGGCGTAGAACCGCTTGAGCGCCTGCCGGCCCTGCGCCAGCCGCTGCTCCTCGTGCTCCCGCGTGAGGAACCCTTCGGAGCTCCAGGCCTGCTCGAAGGCCGCCAGCAGCTGCGCTTCATCCATCGTCTCCCCTGCCAGCCGCCGCCTGAAGAACTGCTCCACGGCCTTGTGCAGGGCCGCGCCGTACACCACGACGTGATGGCGCATGACCGGGATCTTGAGGACATGGCTGTAGCGGTACTTCAGGGGGCAGGTCTGATAGTCGTCCACGCCGTGCGGGTCCACCCGAAGGATGCGCCCTCGGGTGGCGGTGACCCCGACCGGCAGCGGGGCGCGCGCATGGGCGCGCTGGATCAGCTCGTTGGCGCTCGCCCGTTTCGCCGGCGGGCTGGGGGTGGCGAGGTCAAGCGCCTCAAGGACGAACTGGCTGAGTTTCCGGACGGTCTTCCCGCCGTAGTCGTACGCGCCGGAGAGGTGCAGCTGGTGCTTGGCCCGCGTCATCCCGACGTAGAACAGACGGCGCTCCTCCTGCAGGTGGTAATCGCCCGAGGGCAGCAGGTCCTTGATCAGCCCTTCCGGCAGCTCAATCGCGTCGCGGCGCTGGGGCGTCGGGAACCGGCCCTGCACCAGGCCGACGAGGAACACGACCGGGAACTCCAGCCCCTTGGCCTTGTGGATGGTGAGGACGTTGACGCGATCCGCCCAGGCGTCGTCCTCCTCCAGCGGCTCGTTGCCCATCGCCTGGAACAGCTCGAGGTGCCGCATCAGCTCCGGGAGGCTCCCGCCGGTCAGCTCCTCCAGGCGCCGCAGCTGATCGAAGAATCGGGCCACGGTCTGCAACCGCAGGGCGTCTTCGGGGCGTTCGACGCGGCTGAGGGCGGCCAGCAGGCCGCGGTCTGACAGCCACTGATAGAGCAGCTGGCCGCTTGAGCGCGACCGGGACGCCTCCAGCAGCCGCTCCACATCGCCCCGCAATTGGGCCAGTGGCTTCCGGCCGGCCTCGGACACCTGCTGGCTGAGGTCAGGATCCCGGTCCAACCGTTCGACGACCTCCCGGAGGCTCTCGTGGCGCCGGTCGGCAACCGCCAGCACCTTGGCGAGATCGCCCATCGGGCAGCCGTACAACGGCGAGCTGGCCACATGGTACCAGCTCAGGCTGTCATCGGGGTCGGCGAGCGCCTTCAGGCAAGACAGCAGGATCTTGCTCTCTTCCCTCGCGAAGAGCCCGCTGGCGCCGCTGAACTGCCAGGGCACGCCGGCGACGTTGAGCGCCCGCAGGAAGAGGTCCGCTTCGCGGTTGGAGCGCACGAGGATGGCGAAGTCGCTGGGGCGCCGGCTGCCGGCCTCGATCGCGTCGCGGATGGTCTTCGCCACCCAATCGGCTTCGCTGGAGACCGTGTCAAACACGTGCACGTGCGGCGGCTCGGGGGGATACGCGGTTTTCGCGACCAGGCGCTTGTCGATGCCCTGGCGGACCTCCAGGCGGTCCGGGTCGTTGAACCGGATCAGCCGGTAGGCGCAGTCGAGGATCGGCTGGGTGGAGCGGAAGTTCTCGGTCAGGACGACCGTCCGCACGCCCGCGTAGTACTCCAGGAACTTGAGGACGTTGCTGATCGCCGCGCCCCTCCATTTATAGATGCTCTGGTCATCGTCCGCAACAACCGTGACGTTGGCGGTGGGAGACGCCAACAGCTGCAGCAGCCGAAACTGCGCGAAGTTCGTGTCCTGAAACTCATCGACGAGGAGGTACTTGAAGCGGGCGCGCAGCGCCGCCAGGACGTCCGGGTGGCGTTCCAGGAGCTGGATCGCCAGCAGCACCTGGTCGCCGAAATCCACCGCGTCCGCGTCCCGCAAGAGCTGCTGGTAGGCGGCGTAGCTGCGGGCGAGCTCTCCGGCCCGGCGCGCGGCAGCCTGGAGGGTCTCGTCGGCAGGCGCCGCGGCGACCTGCCCCTCGAGGCCGCCGGCGTGGGCGAGAAATTCCTCCGGGCTGACCGCCTCATCCTTGGCGCGGGCGAACGCCGTGGCCAAGGCCGAGAGGAATCGGGTGGGGTCGGCGACCGGCCGGAACTCCTGCAGAGGCAGCGTGAACGCCTGGCGGCGCAGGAAGACGAGCTGCTCGGCCTGCGACAGGACGCGGCACTGGGGCGAACGCCCCAGCTTCAGGGCGTGCTCCCGCAGCAGCTGATCGCCGAACGCGTGGAACGTGCTGACCGCGATGTTGACATAGCCATACGGGACGAGGAGGTCGACGCGCTCCGCCATCTCCGTGGCGGCTTTGTCCGAGAAGGTCAGCGCGAGGATCTCCTCGGGCTGCGCCCGGTTCGTCGCCATGAGCCACGCGATGCGGCGGGCGATCACGGTCGTTTTGCCGGTGCCGGCGCCGGCGATGACAAGCAGCGGCCCGGCTTCGTGCAGGACGGCGTCCCGCTGGGCCGCGGTCAGCTCATCGAGGATCGGGGACTCTGCGTGCAGCGTCTCAGGCATGTGGCGGTCGCCACGGTGTCAGACACCTTTCCCGCTTTGAAAGGTGTCTGACACCTTTTTAGGGCTGGGCGACGTGGAACTCGAACGCAAACTCGAGGGTCGTCCGCGGCAGGTCTTCCGCGTTAAACGAGGTCTTGATGTTGGTGAGCAGCAGGCGCAACGTCTTGGCGTGCTGCGACGGGCTCCAGAAAGCGATCAGCCCGTCATGGACGACCCCGGGGTACAGGTAGCCGCGCTGGAGGGCGGACTGCGCCAGCAGCGCGAAAGGCCCTTGGGGCTTGCTGACGAACAGCCTGCCGACCGGCACGCTGAGGCCGAAGTAGCCCGGGCTGGCGCCCTCCAACACTCCTCGGGTCGTCGTCGAGACCGGCCGGCGGGATTCCCCGACCGCGGCGACGTAATCCACCCCGACCGTGCTGTACTGGGTGCCGAGGTTGTCGATGAGCACGAACTCGCCGGGGTGAATCAGGATTTTCTCATCGCTGCGGTTGGCGATGCTCACGTAGAAGACCAGCTGCTCGGGGTAGTAGGGGCTTTGGCTCGCGTAGGCCCCGAAGATTTGCCGGTTGGCGAAGAAGTTCCGCAGGAACTCCTGGGAGGCAAAATTGAGGGTGACCTCGATGCCTTCCTTCGTCTGCGTCTGCATCACCGGGGCCAGGGTCCAGATCGAAGGCTTCCCAATGGCGGGTTCCTCTGAGACCACCCCGCGTCCGCGTCGCTCCAAGAGCAGCGCGCTCTTCCGAGCGCAGCCCGCAAGGCCCAGCAGTGCCACCAGCCCTACGCTGACCCAACGCATCACGCGCCTCCTTGAGATGCAGAGCGCTCAGACCCGCTCGAGCGGATCAAAGAGCTTCTGGTATTCCTCCAGGCAATACCGGTCCGTCATCCCCGCGATGTAGTCGCAGACGACCCGGTACGGGTCCTCCCCGCGCTGGATCCGCAGCCGGGGGGTCCGCGGCAGCTGCTCCGGCTTCGTGATATAGAGCTGGAACAGCTCGGTGAGGAACCGCCTGGCCTTGTCCGCCATCCGCGCCACGCGGTAGTGGTGGTAGAACGAGGTCCAGAGCAGCCGCTTGAGCGGCGTGCGCAGCCGGGTCATCTCCTCGCTGAAGCCCACCAGCCGCTGGGGGCACGCCCGCACGTGCTCCACCGAGTCAATCCGCCGCGTGGCGAGCCGCTCGGCGGTCGCCTGGACGAGGTCGGTGACCTGCTGGTTGATGAGCGCGCGGATGATCTGGTACCGCCGCAGCTCCGGGTCGCGCAGGCGCTCGGCCGCGAGCGCGCCGCGCGCCTGCCGCCAGAGCGCAATTTCCTCGAGCTCGTCTTCGTGCAAGATCCCCGCCATCAACCCGTCGTCCAGGTCATGGTTGTCGTAGGCGATCTCATCCGCCACGTCGGCGAGCTGGCTTTCCAGCAGCGGCGAGAGGGATGGATCCAGGGCGACCTGCATATCCGGCTGGTCGTACGGCGTGCGGTGCTTGTTGATGCTCTCGCGGGTCTCCCACGTGAGGTTCAGGCCCGGGAAGCCCGGATAGCGCGTCTCGAGCAGGTCGACGATGCGCAGCCCCTGGAGGTTGTGGTCGAAGCCGCCGTGGCCCTCCAGGAGCTCCCGCAGGGCCTGCTCGCCGGCATGGCCGAACGGCGGATGCCCGATGTCGTGCGCGAGGCAGACGGCTTCGACCAGGTCCTCATTGAGCCGCAACAGGCGCGCGAGGGAGCCGCCGATCTGCGTGACCTCCAGCGTATGGGTGAGCCGCGTCCGGTAGTGATCGCCCTCATGGTTGACGAACACTTGGGTTTTGTACTCGAGGCGCCGGAAGGCCGTCGTGTGGATGATCCGGTCCCGGTCCCGGCGATACGCCGTCCGGTAGGGATCTTCCGGCTCCGGGTAGTGGCGGCCCCGCGTGTGGCGGCTCTTCATGGCGTACGGAGCCAACCACCGCTCTTCCCGGGCTTCCAGCTCCTCGCGTGACAGCAGCGTCGGTTTCATCGATTCGCTGACCGGTGGCATGGGTCAGGGCGTTCGAGACGTCAACAGCGCGTAGAGACGATCCAGCGACTGCGAGAGGATCCGCGTGCCCGACACGACGGGCATGAAGTTGGTGTCCCCCTGCCACCGGGGCACGATGTGCAGGTGCAGGTGGCCGGGGATGCCGGCGCCGGCCACGCGGCCCAGGTTGACCCCGATGTTGAACCCGTGGGGCCGCAGCGCCACGCGCACCCGCGTGACGAGGCGCCGCGTCAACCGGCCCAGCTCCGTCCATTCCTCGTCGGTGAGCTGTTCGAGCGTTCCCACGTGCCGGTAGGGGGCGACGAGCAGGTGGCCGTTGGTGTAGGGGTAGAGGTTGAGCAGGGCGAAGGCGTCCCGGCCCCTGGCGACCACGCGCCGCAGCCGATCCGCCCCTCCCCGCTTCGCCGCGCAGAACACGCACCGGCGGGCGCGCTTCCGGGTCAAAAACGTGTGACGCCACGGCGCCCACAGCTGATCCATCGTCAGAGGGGTCCGTAGAGCGAGTGCAGCGTCTTGAGGTCGTCGAGTTGCCACACCCACATGTTCGTGGCCTTGGCGAGCAGCCGGGCGTTGTCGTCCATCCCGGACTTGACGATGACCACCTTGCGGGACGGTTTGGGGCTCTGGGCGTGGCAGAACGCGTCGAAGCTGGCGATGGCATATTCGTCAGCGGGCTCGCTGTGCACCGTCGCGCACCAGCGCCGCCCCGGCCCGTCCGCGATCAGGTACGCGTCGCTGCCGGGGCTGACCGGGGGCTGGGTGCGGATGGCCTCGAAGCGGGGCAGCCGCCCGGTCTTGGAATCCAGCGACACCGTGTCATCGCAAAACTTGGTGAGGAGGGCCACCACCTGCTCGGCGAACGACAGGTGCGTCGCCTGCATCCACCGGGACCACAGCATCCGCAGGTGCTGCTCCATGCCCTCACGGCGTTCGGCTCCACCCTGGCGGGCGTCAGCGCGCTGCGCCGCGCACACGGTCGACAGCCAGGTGCGGAGGATCGGGTCGGTCACGACCCAGCACATGCCCTTGCGCTCCGCCAGATCCTGCTCGACGAGCAGCTGCAGCGCCTCCGGCAGCCCCCCGCGGCCGATCCGCTTGCCGAGGTCGGTGGTCGTCCGCACCCCAGACGCCACCTGAATCAGCGCGTCGACCGCGCGCGCCCCCAGGCGTTTCTGAGACACCGCTTCCAGCCGCGACGCGCACCACTGGTGAAGCGCGCCCGGGGGGGTCCCCAGGAGGTCCCATGCCGTTTGCAGGAACAGCGCTTCCGTCAGCTCGCGGCTCTGCTCCAACAACGCGCGCTCCTTCAGCCGCGTGATCATGACCGTCAGGTACCATGGATAGGCGCCGAGCCACTGCAACAAGAATGGCGCGAGCGTGCTGACCCCCCGGAGGCCTTTCAGCTCCCGCTGCACCCACAGGGAAGCGATCGCGGCGTCCAGGCCCTCAAGGGACACCAGCTCGAATTGGCCGAACAGCAGGTGCAAGCGCTCGCGAAGGATCATGCGCGCCCGATACGGCGAGGAGCTGGAGAGGAGGAAGAGCGTCGAGGGCGACGTCATGACCCGCTTGCCCAGCTCATGGAAGGCGTGCGCCAGCCCCAGGTCCTCCAGGAAGAGGAATTCATCGAGGAGGAGGACGCACGGGCGCTGCCGTTCCTCGATCAGGATCGGGATCACGTCCAGCGCGCGGTTGAACGCTTCCCCGTACAGGCGCCTGGCCAGCAGGCCCTCCACCTGACGGACGGCCGCGGTCGTGTTGGGCACGTCGCGATCCGCCGCCGGCAGGATGGCGCACAGCAGTCGCTTGAGAAAGCTCTGGGCGGATTCCCGGTAGAGAGGACAGAAGACCAGGGAGAGCGACGGCGTCGGTTCGGCGACGAGCTGCTGCAGCTGGTAGGTCTTGCCGCTGCCTGCGGGGCCGATGAGCGCCAGGTTCTGTCGAAACCCCTCGCTGAAAGCCTGCAGCCGTTGCCGCAGGTGCTGGGCCAGCTCAGGACGGAGGTTCATGGGATCATTCGCGCGGCAGAAGCGCCAGCGTGTTTTTTGGCGTGCCCCCGTAGCGGATTTCAAAGTGGAGGGCGCGCGAGCCGACGCTGCCGATCGGCGCCCCTTGGCGCAATTCGGTCCCCGGAGCCACCAGGAGCCGCTCCAAGCCGGCATAGACGGTGAAGTAGCCATCGAGGTGATCGAGCACGACCGTCGGTCCCCATCCCGAGAGGCGGCGGGTCGCCACGGCCACGCGGCCCCGGCGGGAGGCGCGGACCAGCGTCCCGGTTGACGCGGCGATGTCCACGCCGTGCGATGGGCTGGCGCCCTTCAGCGCCCCGCGGACCGGCCAGAGGAATTGCCGGGATTCCGGGGGCAGCGGAATGAACAGCCGCTGGCCCGCGGCGACCTGCGTTGGACTGGGCAATCGGTTGGCTTCAGCGAGCCTGCGCACATCGAGCCCGTAGGAGTGGGCGATGCGCCAGAGGGTTTCGCCGCGGCGAACCTGATGGTAGGACCCGTGAAGGGCGGGAATGGCCTGGGGGGGCCGGCTGACAGGGCGCTCCTCCGGCAGGGTCTCGCAGCCGGCCACCCCGATCAGGGCCACCACACCCCACACGATTCTCATGCGTTGCGGCTCTTCGGACACATCAGGAGCAAGCGGGTAGCGGGAATCGAACCCGCGTGACTAGCTTGGGAAGCTAGCGCACTACCACTGTGCTATACCCGCGTCGCTCGCTATAGAATCCGATGGCGAGCTCCCCACGAGGGGAAACCGATGGTTTTCCCTCGTGGCGCTCGCATCTACTGTCATCCAATTAATGCTCGCTGTTCTCCCCTTCCGCGTACGAGAAGGAACGTCAACAGGCTACGGACAGTCTGCTAGGATGTGCGGGCAAGCTACATTCTATTATATGCGGGTGGGGGATGCGCGGGGAAATTGTGTCAATTGGTGTTTCAAGGCGCGGGTGGCGGCCTCAGGATCGGCGGTCTTGCAGACCGCGCGCACGACGGCGACCCGCTCCGCCCCGGACGCCAGCACCTGCGGCAGGGTTGCGAGGTCGATCCCGCCGATGCACACCACGGGCACCCGGACCGCGGAGATGACGCGGCTGATGAGGTCAAGCCCCACGCTGCCGTAGTCGGGTTTGGTCGGGGTGGGAAAGACGGGGCCGAACCCCACGTAGTCCGGGCCTTCGGCGCCCGCGGCCATCGCCTGGTCAAGGCTGTGGCTGGATTTGCCGATGAGGCGTCCCGCGCCGAGGATGGCTCTGGCCTCAGCCACCGGCAGGTCGTCCTGCCCCAGGTGCACCCCGTCAGCCCCGGCCGCCCTGGCGAGATCCGCCCGGTCATTGATGATCAAGGGGATCCCGGCGGGCCTCGTGATGGCGAGCAGCCGGGCGGCCTGCGCCATCACCCGTCGTGCCGAGCCGGTCTTGTCCCGCAGTTGGAGCGCGTCCGCCCCGCCCCGAATCGCGGCGGCGGCGAGGTCGGCCAGATCGCGGTCCTCGGCGGCATCCCGGTCAAGGATGACGTACAGCTTCCACGCGAAGCAAGAGGTCACGCTCCACCTCATACGTGCGAAACCGCAGGTGCTGGAAGACGCGGCTCTGTCGCGGGGCCACGAGCCGGCTGCATTCCTCCAGCACCCGCAGGGCTTCCTTCGTCCGCTGCAGGTTGATCACGAGCAGGCGCTCCAGGGAGGCGATGCGGCTGCCGTGCGCCCGCCGCCCTGGGTCGCGACGGCTGTCACGTGCCCGCGCGAGGTCGCTGGGGCCGATCGGCAGGCTCCGCAGGGCGCGGGCTGCGGCATGACGGAGCGCACGCGTGCGCCTGAACAGCGCCGGCGCCTCAAGATGAAACCTGGCGAGGTCTTCGCACACCCGCAGCCCTTCGAGCGCCCGGTTGGCGTTCGCATCCAACACCCGCAGCAGGCCGCGGCGCGTCATCCCCCCACCTGTGCTCGGCCTGCCCCCACACCAAGACAGTGGGGGTAGGGGCCTGCCTTCACACGGTCCGAGACGATTCGCATCTCCCACTCGCCCCCGTGGGCGACGGGCACACAGGTGGGGGGATCATCCCCGCGAGGCCAGGCAGCACCGGATGCGCTCGATGAGACGAGAGGTCGAGTAGCCTTTGCGCAGGGGGATGCGCACGACGCGCCCGCCGTGGCGCCGGACCAGGTCCCGCCCGACGATGTTCGCGGACGGCCAATCCGCCCCCTTCACCAGCACCTCGGGGCGCAGGCGTGCGATCAGCCGCTCCGGCGTGGCCTCGTTGAACAGGGTGACGTAGCTGACGCTCGCCAAGCCCGCCAGGACCAGCGCCCGGTCCCGCTCCCTGACGATCGGGCGTCCCGGCCCCTTCAGGCGGCGGACCGATCGATCGCTGTTGAGCCCGACGACCAGCAGGTCGCCGCGCTGCCTGGCCTGCTCCAGCAGCGCCACGTGGCCGGCATGCAGCAGGTCGAAACAGCCGTTCGTGAAGACAATCCTCCGGCCGCTGGCGCGGGCCTGTCGGACGATCCGGAGCAGCGAGTTGAACGAACGGATTTTCGACATCGCCAGTCCCGGGACCACGTCCCTTTTTCCCCCGCGGGATCGATTGGAAAAAGGGACGCGGTCCCTCATTTGAGGAGCGCGTCCTCCACCAAGCCGCAGAGCACGTGGCCGATGGTCAGATGCACTTCCTGGATGCGAGCCGTGACGGTGGAGGGCACGCAGATGCACAGGTCGCAGGCGGCCGCCACCGCGCCGCCGGAGCCCCCGGTCAGCCCGATGGTGGTCAAGCCCAGGACCCTGGCCTTCTTCAAGCCCTCGACGACGTTCCGCGAGGTGCCGGAGGTGGACAGGCCCACCGCGACATCGCCGGGCTGCGCCAGGCCTTCCAGCTGCCTGGCGAAGATCTGCTCGAACGCGTAGTCGTTGCCGATGGCGGTCACGCTGGCCATGTTTTCCGTCAGCGAGATGGAGGGCAGCGCCCGGCGCTCGGCGCGGAACCGCCCGACGAACTCACCCGCCATGTGCTGGCTTTGGGTGGCGGATCCGCCGTTGCCGAACCAGATGATCTTCCGGCCCGACCGCAGCGCCTGCGTCATGGCCTCGGCGGCCTTGGCGATCAGCGCCTGCTGCGGCTGCGACAGACCCGCGTGCAGCTGCGCCGCCTCGCGCAGCGCGGCCGCAATAACCTCACCCGGATTCATCTAAAAAGTGCCAGGCACTTCGCCGGTTCAAATTTCTCCCGGCTTGTGGAAAACTCGAGTTTTCCACAGATGCGCAAAAATTCTAACCGGGAAAGTGCCTGGCACTTTCTCCTTTCTCATCCGAAGAACAGCGTCGCGATGCGGTAGAAATCCATGTCCACGGTCTTGAGCTTGCCCGTCCCGTCCTCGAGCGAGACCGGCACGACGGTGTTCCCCTGGAGGCTGACCATGGTGCCGAACCGCCCGTCCAGGACGAGCTCCACCGCCTTCACGCCGAACCGCGTGCCCAGGATCCGATCAAAGGCCGTGGGGCTGCCGCCCCGCTGCAGGTGCCCGAGCACGGTGACGCGGGTTTCGTAGCCCGTCCGCTGCTCGATGAGGTTGCCCAACAGGTGCCCCACCCCGCCCAGGCGGACGTGGCCGAACTCATCCACCTTTTCCTCCACCACGACGTTGGCGTCGTCCTTGAACTTGGCGCCTTCGGCGACCACCACGATGCTGAAGTCCTTGCCGCGGGCGTGCCGCTTCTTGATGAGATCGCAGACCGCCTCCACGTCGATCGGCTCTTCCGGGATCAGGATGACGTCGGCGCCGCCCGCGATGCCGGCGGCGGTCGCGATCCAGCCGGCGTGCCGACCCATGACCTCGGCGACCATGATGCGGTGGTGGCTTTCCGCCGTGGTATGGAGCCGGTCAATGGCTTCCATCGCGATGTTGACCGCGGTGTCGAACCCGAACGTGTAGTCGGTCATGGCGAGATCGTTGTCGATGGTCTTGGGCACCCCGACGATCCGGATGCCCTCCTTGGACAGCTTGGTGGCGACCCCGAGCGTGTCCTCGCCCCCGATGGCGATCACCACATCGAGGCCGAGCGACGCGAGACGCTCCTTGAGGCGCTTGAGATCTTCGGGCCGCTTGTAGGGATTGGTGCGCGAGGTGCCCAGGATCGTGCCGCCCTTCGGCAGGATCCCGGAGACCGACTGCAGGTCCAGCGGGATGGTGTCCCCCTCGATCAGCCCCTTCCAACCGTTCCGGATCCCGATGACGGCAATCGACGCCTGGATCGCCCGCCGGGTGACGGCCCGGATGACGGGATTGAGCCCCGGACAGTCGCCGCCTCCGGTCAACACGCCCAATCGGCGCACCTGAGTCATCCCACACCCTGCCGGTGTCCGCCGGAGGCGGACGGCCAGCTTCCATCGATGTCTGCTGCACCGCTGGCCAGGCGGCGCCTCGATGCGGAGGGGCGGCACGCGCCGCCTCTGGCAGGTCGTGGGGTCATTCCGCTTCTCCTGGTTGCAGTTGACGATCGAGGTAGTCGGTGGCGATCTGGCCGCGCCAGAAGGTCGGATCGCTGAAAATCTGCTTGTGCAGCGGGATCGTCGTGCGGATCGGCTCCACGACGAACTCGTCCAGCGCCCGCTGCATGACGCGGATGGCGTCCTGGCGGGTGGCGCCCACGGCGATCAGCTTGGCCAGGAGGGAGTCGTAATAGGGGGGCACGTCGTAGCCGGGAAAGACGTGGGTATCGACGCGGACCCCGCGCCCGCCCGGGACGTGGTAGTCCGTGATGCGGCCGGGACAGGGGGAGAAGCCGTTGAACGGATCCTCCGCGTTGATCCGGCACTCGATCGCCCAGCCCTCAAATCGGACGTCGTCCTGCTTGAAGTGGAGCGGCTCGCCGGCCGCGATGCGGATCTGCTCCTTGATGAGGTCGATCCCGGTCACCATCTCGGTGACCGGATGCTCCACCTGGATCCGGGTGTTCATCTCGATGAAGTAGAAGGCCCCGTCCTTGTCCAGCAGGAACTCGACCGTCCCCACCGAGGCATAGCCCGCGGCCTTGGCGGCCCGCACGGCCAGCTCGCCCATCTTGCGGCGGAGCTTCGGGTCGACCGCCGGGGAGGGCGCTTCCTCGATCAGCTTCTGGTGGCGGCGCTGGATCGTGCAGTCTCGCTCGCCCAGGTGGACGGTGTGATTGTCCTTGTCCGCCAGGATCTGGAACTCGATGTGGCGCGGCTCCCGGAGGTACTTCTCCACAAACACGTCGCCGCTGCCGAAGCTGGCCTCGGCCTCCGCCTGGCAGGTCATCAGCGCGCTGATCAGGCGGACGTCGTTGTGGCAGACGCGCATCCCGCGCCCGCCGCCGCCCGCCGCCGCCTTGACGATCACCGGGTACTGGATGCGCCGGGCCGTCTTGAGCGCGTCCTCCTTGTTGCGGACCGCGGACATGCTGCCGGGGATGATGGGGATGCCGGCTTTGCGCATGAGGTCCTTCGCCGCCAGCTTGTCCCCCATCAATCGGATGACGTGGGCGGGCGGGCCGATGAAGGTGATGTTGCACGACTCGCAGATCTCGGCGAAATGGGCGTTCTGGGACAGGAAGCCGTAGCCGGGGTGGATGCCGTCAACGTCGGTGATCTCCGCGGCGCTGATGATCGCCGGGATGTTCAGGTAGCTCTGTTCGGCCTTCGGCCCGCCGATGCAGATCGCCTCATCGGCCAGGCGGACGTGCAGGCTGGCGCGGTCCGCCTCCGAGTAGACGGCGACCGTCTTGATGCCCATCTCCTTGCAGGCCCGGATGACCCGGACCGCAATCTCCCCCCGGTTGGCAATGAGGATCTTTGAGAACATCGGATGTCCGGCCCGCCGCGCGAAGCTAGTCGCGCGGCTCGACCACGAAGAGGGGCTGCCCAAACTCCACCGGGGCGCCGTTCTCCACGAGGATCTCCGCCACGCGGCCGGCGACTTCGGCTTTGATCTCGTTCATCAGCTTCATGGCTTCGATGATGCAGACCACCTGGCCGGGCTCCAGGTCCTGGCCGATCTCGACGAACGGCGGGGCGTCAGGGGCCGGCGCGCGGTAGAAGGTGCCGACCATGGGGGACTTGATCACGATGCGGTGGGTCTCTTCGGCGGCGGGCTTTGACGGGGCGGCGGGATGCGGCACCCCGGCGACGTACTCCACCACCTGCGGCGCGGGGCCGGAGGAGGCCTTCTTCAGGCGGATGCGCATCCCCTGATGCTCCATCTCCAGCTCGACGAGCCCGCGGCTTTCCATGAGCTGCAGCATTTCTTCAATCAGCCGAAAGGCTTCCCGTTCGGACGACCGCACCCGTTTTTCCACCGTGGCCTCGCGAGGTGTTACACCCTGGACACGTAGGATCCGGATCTCGTATCGACCCGAATCACGTCGCCGGTCTCCACGAACAACGGCACCTGGATCGTCGCCCCTGTTTCCAGCTTGGCCGGTTTCATCCCGGCTTTTGAGGTGTCGCCCCGCACGCCCGGCTCCGTGGATTCGATGTGGACATCCACGAACATCGGCGGCTGGACCCCGAGCAGCTGGCCGTCGTGGAACTGGCCTTCCAGCTCCATGTTCTCCTTCAGGAACCCGGCCGCCTGGCCGACCACCTCGGTGGGGATCTCGACCTCCTCATACGTCTTGGTGTCCATGAGATGAAAGGTGTCCGCCGTGCGGTACAGGTACTGGAGCGTCCGCTTTTCGATGAAGGCTTCCTGAAACTTCTCGCCGGCGCGGAAGGTCCGCTCGATCACGGAGTTGTCCTTCAGGCGGCGCAGCTTTGTGCGGACGAATGCCCCGCCCTTGCCCGGCTTGACGTGCTGGAACTCGATGATGATCCACAGCTGTCCATCGAGCATGATCGCTTCCCCGCTGCGGAATTCGCTGGTCGAAATCATCCCACACCCTGGCTGTCCCGCCACTGACGGGGTCCAGCCTTCCCATTGATCCCATCCCCTTGGCTGGACGGCTCCGCCTGCGGCGGAGCCCAGCCAGGGTGTGGGATCATGTCGCGCGCCTCAGCAGGGTCAGCGCCGCCTCGAGCCCCAGGCGGTAGCTGGCCGGGCCGAAGCCGCTGACCTGTCCCCGGCAGACCGGGGCGATCAGCGAGTGCTGCCGAAAGGTTTCGCGGGCGTAGATGTTCGACAGGTGCACCTCCACCGCCGGGATGCCCGCGGCCTCGATGGCGTCCCGGATGGCCACGCTCGTGTGGGTGTACGCGGCCGGGTTGATGACGAGCGCATCGTAGCGGCCTTTCGCCCGGCCGATGCGCTCCACGATCTCGCCTTCATGGTTCGACTGGACGATCGTCACCGTCGCCTTGCGAGCGGCGGCCGCGCGCCGCAGCTCGCGGTCGATCGACCGAAGGTCCGCCGTCCCGTAGAGGTCAGGACGGCGCCGGCCTAAGAGCTGGAGGTTCGGCCCATGGATGACCAGGACGCGCGCGGCCATCACTGGGGCGGCGCCGCGGGCGGCGCCTCGGCCTCCTCGACGAGCATGACGGGGATGCCGTCGCGGATCGGGTAGCGCCGGCCGCACTGTTCGCAGACCAGCCAGCCGGCCTGCCGCGCCGATGCCACCTGGGGCTGCATGTCATGGCGCGGCGCAGGCAGGTCCGCCTCCAGCCGCACGCGCGCCTTGCACGCCGGACACGCGAGGATCTCGAGCAACCGGGGGTCAATCATGGCAGCACCTCTTCCTGGTGCTGGTGGGGGGTCCCGAGGCGTTCCAGACTTGTCAGGGTTTGCTCAACGTGTTTCAGGGCCGTTTCCGCTTGATCGTACTGGCTGTTGGCATTCCGAAGGTGCACCCCGACTTTCCGAAACTCCTCTTGCACAAAGCTGCGGATCTGGGTGGACAGATTCTGCAGGGACGAGAGCACCGCTTCGGCCTGCCGCTCGATCTCGAGACCCTTCAGCCCCTGGGCGATCGTGGTGAGGTACGCCCAGAACGTCAAGGGAGAGGTCAGGAACACCCGGTGCGCTTGCGCATACTCGTAGAGGCCCCCGCCCTCGGTGAAATCCTTGCTGGCCACGAGCTCATAGAACACCGCCTCGGAGGGGATCACCATCAGCGCGAAGTTCGTCGTCCCCTCCTGCGGGCGGATGTACTGCTTCACCTCGTCAATCTTCTGCCGGACGGTCCGCTTGAACTCGGTCCGGAGCACGGCGCGCTGCCGCTCATCGGCCTCGCGCAGCCGTTTGTAATCTTCCAACTGGAGTTTCGAATCGACGGGGATGAGCTTGTCGTTGAGGCGGATCGCAAACTCCACCTTTCTCCCATCCGAGAAGGTGTAGTCTTCCTCATATTGCTTGGGGAGCTTATCGGCAAGGAGGTTTCTCACGATCACCTCCCCGAGCTCGCCCCGGAGCTGCTGCGGCTTCAGCAGGTCGTTCAGCGCACCCACCTGGCTCTGCAGGTCGCGCAACCCTTGAATCTGCGCCTGGACCGCCCCAAAGCCCTGGTGAATCTCGGTGATCTGCGTGATGGTGGCCTGCTGCTGCCGGAAGAGCTCTTCGCTCGTCTGCCGCAGGAGCCGTTCCCGCTCTTCCACCTGCCTTCTGGCGGTGTCCTCGAGCGCGTCGAGCTTGCCCCTGATGAGCGCCTCGAAGCCGCCCGTCTTGAACTCCTCCAGCTTCGTCTTGAGTTCTGCGGCGGTCGTCTTGAGCACCGTCGCTTCCCGGACGATATACACGAGGAGGCCGAGCAGCCCCGCCGTGATCGCGAGCGCGACAAGGAGGCTCATGATGTTCCGGACTTGCCCAGATACCGCATCCGCAGCTGGTAGAGCGTATCCGTCAGCAGCCGCTCCTCATCCACGGAGAGGTTGCCTTTCGTCTTCTCGTCGAACAGGCCGAGCAGGTCGATCAGGTATTTGGCGTGCGGCAGGTTCATGGCCTGTTTCCGCGTCGCCGGATGTGGCATGTCCCCGAGCGCGATCAGCGCCTCCATCGCCAGGCCGGACACAAACAGATCAAACCGCGCCTCGGGGAGCTCCTCCCCCCCACCTGCCGGCCCCCCCACCTGCCCGCCTCCGCCTTCGGCGGCGGCTTGAGGGGCGGACGGCGTTGACCGGTCCGCCAGCGGCGGACCGGAGGGCAAGTGGGGGGAGGCGCGCTTCTCGCGCTCCGCCTGTTCCTTCCAGGATTCGTCGACCTTCTTCTTGACGGGCTCGTCCATTACCGCATCACCACGCCCGCGTAGCCGATGGCGGAGTGCGGATCCCCCCCGGCCTGCGCGCTGGTCCCGTATCGGACCACGGCGCCGCCGCTGGCGCCGAGCGCCCTCGCCGCCTCCAGCGCACAGGCCAGCGCGTCCTCACCGCAGAGGTGAAGGCCGGCGCGCTCCACCGCGCCCCGCATCCCGGCGGGCCGCAACGCGCAGACCGCCTGCAGGAGCGCGCGGTCCTGCTGGACGGCCTGCTCGTGCGGCAGGTAGTGGGACAGATCGGCGCTCGCCAGCACAAGCGCCGGCTCCTCCAGCATCCGGACGACCTGCGCGATCGCGACCGCCAACCGCGCGATCTCCTCGCGCGCGACAGGCCCCATGACCAGGGGGACAATCGCCAGGTCGGGCGGCCCCAGGTGTTGGAGGAACGGCAGCACGACCTCAATCGCATGCTCGCCGCGCTGCGCCCAGGCATCCGCCTCCAGGAAGGGGCAGCGCTGGCGCAGCGCGTCCACGCAGTCGGCATCGATCGGCACCTCGCCCAGCGGCGTCCGGTACGCGCCGGAGGCCATGACGCTCCACGGCATCCAGCTCCCCGTGTGCGATGGGCCCAAGATCAGGCACCGCCGCGGGATGCGAATGGACGCCAGCGTTGGGCCGATCACGTGGCCGGCATGGCGGAAGCTGCCATGCGGGACGAGCGCGGCCATGGCCCGGCTCGCCGGCGTCGCCCCGCGGGTCAACGTCGCGATCGCGTGGGCCAGCTCCGCGGGCTCGGCGGGATAGAAGTACCCCGCCACTGCGGGCCGTCTCACGCGGGAAGCCGCCGCCTGCCGCATCGATTCACTCACGATGCCCATTCGGCGACACGACGATCTCCGCGCGCTGCCGGACGGTGAGATAGCGTTTCGCCGCCTCATGCACCATCGACGGGGTCACCGCGCGGATGGTCTGCTCGTAGGTGTTCCACCGGTCGAACCCCACCCCGTAGAGCTCGTCCAGGACTGAGCGTCTGGCCAGCCCCACCAACTGCTGCAGGTCCATCCGGTGCAGGCCGATCAGGTAGCGCTTCGCCTGCTCGATCTCCTCGTCCGTGACGCCCTGCTCGACGATGAGCGCGAGCTGCTCGTCGATCACCTGCCGCACCCGCTCCTGCGCCTCCGGACGGGTGGCGGCATAGATCATCAGGGAGCCCGGGTCCCAGCCAGGGGTGTGCACCGCCCCCAGCGTGTAGGACAGCCCGTGCGCTTCGCGCACGGATTGAAACAGCCGCCCCGCCATGCCGGAGAGCACGGCAGTGAGCAGGTCCAGCGCGTAGCGATCCGTCGCGGCATGGGTGCTGCCTTGAAACCCGAGCATGAGCACGGCTTGCTCCCGGTCCATGGTCCTGGCGGCGTGCTGGATCCCGTCCAGTGGCGGTTCCGCCAACCGCTCAGGCCACGCGGAGGCGTGCGCGGGCATGGCGCCGAACGTCTGAGCGACCTGGCGCATGACGGACGGTGGCTCGATCTCGCCGAAGACGGCGATGACCAGGTTCGACGGCACCAGCCACCGCCGGGCAAAGTCCGCGCACTGCGCGCGCGTCAGCTGGCCGATCGTCGCCCGGTCGCCCAGCGGATTGAACCGGTACGGGTGCGCCTGGAAGAGCGTCCGCCGCAGCAGCTGCCCGCCCACATGGAAAATTTCATCCTCCTGCGCCCGCAACTCCTTGTCGATCAGCGTCCGCTGGATGCCCAGCTCCTCCTCCGGGAAGGCGGACTGGGTGACGAGCTCGTGCGCCAGCGCGATCCCTTCAGGCAGGTCCTCCGCGAGCATCTGCATGGCCAGGCCGAAGCCGTCCCGCCCGCTGAAGGGCTCCAGCCGGGCGCCCAGCGATTCGACCGTTCGCGCGATGTCCGTCGCGGTCTTGCGCGCGGTGCCCTTGATCAACAGCTGCGCGACCAGGTTGGACAGGCCCTGCGTCTGCTCGGTTTCCACCCGGACCCCGCCGCGAAACCCAACGACGACCGCCGCCAGGGGAAACGTGCGATCCGCTCCCAGCAGGACCGTGGCGCCGTTCTCGAGCGTGGTCTTGCTCACGGCGATGGGCCGAGGGGCTTCCTCCTCAAGAGCCGCCGGCGCAGGAGCCCCCGCAGGACGGATGATCGCCGTGGTCATCACGGCCGGGTCGCAGTAGCGTCGCGCGGCCGCGTGCACCTGCTGGCGCGTGACCCGCTCGATCCCTTCCACGTACCGGCGGGAAAACTCGGGATCGCCGGTGCTCATCAGCGAGCTGGCCAGATCCCCGGCTCTCGCCTCGATGGTCTGGAGGCTGAAGAGGTGGTCCGCGCGGACCATGCGCTTCGCCTTCCGGAGCTCCGCCTCGGTGATGCCGTCTTGCCGGACCGCCTCGAGCACCTCAAGGACGGCGCCCGCCGCCGGATCCAAGAGCTCCGGGTCGGTCCGCAACGAGATCCCGAAGGGCCCGGGGTCATAGGGCGTGGAGTTCCACGCCCCGATCTCGTGCGCCAGCTTCCGCTGCCGGATGATCGTCTCATACAGCCGGCTGCTGCGGCCTTGTCCGATGACGCTCGCCAGCACGTCGAGCGGATACAGGTCAGGGTCTGCAAGGCGGACGGAGGGAAAGCCCAGGATGGCGTACGCCGACTGGATGGGCAGCTCCAGCGAGGCGTCCCGGCTGCTGGCGGGTGGCGGTTCAGCCGGGATCCCCGACTGCGCGGGATCCCCCCGCCCGCGCGGCCACGCGCTGAACAGTTCGCGGACGGCGGCGGTCACGGCCGAGCCGTCGACGTCCCCCACGCAGGCGATCACGATGTGCTGCGGCTGGTACTGCGCCTGGTAGAAGGCCGCTAGATCCTGGACCGTCAGCTGCTCCAGCAGCGGCCGGTAGCCCAGGATCGGGTGGCGGTAGGGGTGCTCGAGGAAATGGCGCGACCAGAAGAGCTGGTGGATGCGCCGATCCGGGTCATCCAGGTTCATCTGGATTTCCGAGATGATGACCGCCCGTTCCTTGTCGAACTCGGCGGGTTCGAACACGGCGTGCTGCAGGATGTCGGCCACCAGCGCCAGCGCGTCCTTGAGGTGGCGGGATTCGGCGAAGAGCGAGACCCCGGTGCTGTCGAGCGAGGTAAAGGCGTTGATCGTCCCCCCGTAGCGGCGGACCTCCTGCTCGATCGTCCCGGGCGGGCGCGTCGGGGTGCCCTTGAAGAGCATGTGCTCGATGAAGTGGGTGATGCCGGTTCCGACGTACCGGCCCTCGGCGCGCAGGCCGCCCTTGATGCGCACCTCAATGGCCACCAGCGGCTGGCGATGGTCTTCGTCCCAGACCGCCTGCAGGCCGTTGTCCAGCAGCAAGGTGTGGGCGCGCGGGGCCGTGGGGGATTCCGGATGGGTCACGGCGGAGCTGTTAGGCATGGGACCGCACACGCTGAGGCAGCCGCCGGTCAGGGCGATCGCAAGGGCCCGTCTGACGTCGCGTCGGCGAGTGGCTGTTTGTCTCAGCACGGGGCGGGAGAGGCACGCGAGTCGATCAAAGTGAGCGCGCGCGGCGGCTGATCGCCTGCCGAAGCTCACGGCGTTTGCGCTCACTCGGTTTCTCATAATGCTTTTTGGCCTTGAGCGCCTTGAGGGTGCCCTCACGCTCAAGCATGCGCTTGAAGCGCCTCAACGCCTTCTCGAGTGACTCATCCTCTCGCACTTCCACGCGTGGCATCGTCGCTATCCTCACCGAGCATTATAGTTGAGCCTCGCGGCAGTGTCAATGCCGACGCGCCTCAGGAAAAAGGTGTCAGACACCTTTCAAAGCGGGAAAGGTGTCTGACACCTCAGGACCCGAGGAGAAACTCAAGCGGGATGATGATGGTCTGGGTGGCTCCCTGCTGCAGGGAGGGCGGAAAGGGCGGGAACGGGGCGGAGGCCTTGACGATCCGCAGCGCAACCTCCCATAGCACCTGCGAGGGGACCGAGCGCCCTGAGAGGATCTCAAGCTGCTCAATCGCCCCCGAGGGCAGCAGGTGGAACGAGACATAGACCAGCCCTTGCGGGACGGCTCCCGACTCCCAGGAATACCGGTTGGCGGTCCCCTGGATCTGATCCCGGACGGCGGTAAAGTAGCTGAGCAGCACCGGGTCGCCCCGCGAGGCATCGACCACGTCGGTCAAATCCACCACGGACGCCCGGTCGTGTAGGGCGCCACGCGGGAGCTGTTCGGTCATCAGCGACGGCCGCTCCGGGATGTGCACCTGGGTGCGCTCGGCGGGCAGGCTGGGCGCAGGGGAGGCGACCGTCTCGCGTTTGGCGCGGGCGAGCTGCGCCTGCAGCGCCCGCAGCTCCTCCCGCGTCGCCTCAGACTCGTAGATCACTTCGACGGGCTTGAACGGCGCCTGGAGCCAGCCCACCGAGCCGAGCTGGCCGAAGAGCAGCAGCAGATGGGCGATGAGCGAAAACCCAAACGTCGCGGTGAAGACCCGATCACTCATGGCGCAGCAAACCCTTCCTCCGTCGGCCACCCGCACTGACCCATGAGCGGCACGAAGAGGCAGCTCGTCAGGTCGGTCCGGAGCAGTGCCCGCCGGCGCCGCTCGATCGCCACGAGCGTCTGCTGGGTGGAAGAGCCGACAGGGAGCACCATCCGCCCGCGCTCGGCGAGCTGCTCCACCAGCGGGGGGGGGATGTCGGGCGCTGCGGCGGAGACCAGGATGGCGTCATACGGCGCGTGCTCCGGCCAGCCGAGCGATCCGTTGCCCGAGGTGACGTGGACGTTCAGGTAGCCCAGGCTCCCGAGGCGCTCGGAGACACCGGACAGCAGCTCCGGGAGCCGCTCCACCGAAAACACCTCGAGGGCGAGTTCCGCCAGGATGGCCGTCTGGTAGCCGGAGCCGGTGCCGATTTCCAGCACCCGCTCGTGCCCCTGCAGGCGAAGCGCGTGCGTCATCAACGCCACGATGTACGGCTGGCTGATCGTCTGGCCGCCGCCGATGGGAAGCGGGTGGTCGGCATAGGCCTCGTCCTGCAGCGCGGGCGGCACGAAGAGATGCCGGGGCACTTTCCGGAAGGCGGCCAGCAGCCGGGCATCGGTAAGGCCGCGCACCAGCAGCTGGTCCTGGACCATGCGCGCCCGTTGCGCGTCGAACGTCATCCTACCCTCTCCCGCCCCACAGGGCTGCGGGGGTGGCTCGCCTGCGGTTCGCGGCATCGCTCCGACCGCCCAGCGCGCGGCCGGTCGCTCGACGGCAGTCCTCGCTCGTCCCCCCACCTGACGGAGACGGCCTGCCGGCGGCAGGCCGAGCACAGGTGGGGGGACACCATGCCCGCTCGGACTGCCGACGTGCCGCTCACCGCATGCGTCGCCTCCCGCAGCCCGCACGCAGCACGCTGGCGAGCCGGGTGCGTGCGACTCATCGCCGCCACAGCAGGAACCGCGCCACCAGCCGAAGAAATCGCAGCGTATCGAGCAGCGGCCGGATGTGGCTCGCCTGGTCGCGATAGATGCTGGTGACCGGCACCGAGATGATTTTCCACCGCCGCCTCGCCGCGCTCAACAACACCTCCGATTCGATCTCGAACCGCGCGGCGGTCAGCGGCACATCCGCCAAGAGCTCCTTGCGGATGACGCGAAAGCCGCACTGCGAATCCGGAATGCGCTGCCGGATCAGCTGCGAGATGATCGTCGACATCGCTGCGTTGACCCACCGCCGCGTCGGCGGCATGGCGACCCCTCCCTGCGCCGCGCCCCCGCCTGTCGTGCTGCGCTCGGGGCGGGCAGGCGGCGCGGCAGGCAGGCCGTCCGCCATTCGGTTGCCGACCACGAGCCCGGCATGCTGCCGCTCGCCGGCCTCAATGAGCCGGGGGATCTCCGCCGGATCGTGTTGGCCGTCGCTGTCCAGCACGACGACGCCGTCGTAGCGCTCGCGCAGCGCGTAGGCGAAGCCGGTGCGCAGGGCGCTGCCCTTGCCCCGATTGCGGAGGTGGCTGATGACCAGCGCCCCGTGCGTGGCCGCCGCGGCGGCGGTCCGATCGCGCGAGCCGTCATCCACGACGACCACGTCCAGCCCCTGGGCCTTCACCCGGCTGACCACCTCGCCGATGGTCTCCTCGGCCTGGAACGCGGGGATGAGGGCGCAGTAGCGCGAGCGGCTCATGGGTGCAGTGGTTCACCCCGCCCCACGGAAGCCCCGCACTTGAGTGCGGGGAGGAAAGAGAATCCCCGCCCGATGCCACGGGCTAAAGCCCGTGGGGCGGGGTTCACTGGTTGAGTGGATGGGCTGGAACATGAGCCACTGCTCCGGCAGGCGCTGCACGACCCGTTCCAGGGCCGCAGCGTACGCTTGGGTCAGGCTGGCCACCGCGCGATCCGTTCGACCGTGGGCCCCCGGCCAGATCGGCGGCTCAAAACAGCAGCGAAACTTCCACAGCCCTTCCCGGATCAGGAACGTCGGCACGACCGGCGCCCCGGATCGCAGGCTCAGCACCGCCGGCCCGCGCGGCAACAGCCGCATCCCGTTGCAGAAGGTGACGGCGATCCCTCGGTCAGAAAAGTTTCGGTCTCCCAACATGCCCACGAGGGCTCCTTGACGCAACCAGGAGAGGCTCTGCCTCATCGCGGCCCTCCCCAATGCGATGACCTCGACCCCGCATCGCCGGCGTTGCGCAGTAAAGACGGCGTTGACGCCCGCCTGCTGGTGCGGGAGGGCCACCACCGCAATGGGTAACCCCATGCGCCGCACCAGCACCGCCCCGACCTCCCAGTTGCCCACGTGGGCGCCGAGCAGGATCACGCCCCGCCGCGCCTCAGCGGCCTGTTGCAGGCAGGGCCGGCCGGTGACCGTCACCTCCGGATCGCCCACCCGGTGGATGGCCAAGAACTCGGCGAGATAGCGGCCGAAATTGCGGAAGACCTCGCCCACCTGCGGCGCACGCAGGGGCAGCGCGCGGCCCAGCAAGATTTGCAGGTTGGCATGGACGATCGCCGCGTCCTTGGGGGCGGTGGCGCAGTGCAGATCCGCCAGCCGCCCTGCGAGCCCGAAGGCCGCGCGCGGCGGCAGCCCGACGCTCAGCCATTGCGCCACGCGATACGCGATGGCAGGGGGAGGCCCCATGCGTCATGCGCGCAACGCGGACACCGGCAGGGTCCCATCAGCCTGCCCGGTGGCGTACCGGTCGGCGAGGCTCATGAGCAGGCTGGCGATATCCAGGGCGGCATTGGGATGCGCCAGCTCAGCGCACCGTCGGCGCAGCTGCACGAGCTGCTCGGGGTTGTCCAGCAGGTCGCTCACCGTCTGGCGCACCGTCTCAGGCGCGCCGGCTTGCACAGCCGCCCCGTGGGACAGGAGAAAGCGGGCGTTGTAGGCCTCCTGGCCCGGGATGGGGTTGACAATGACCAAGGGCACCTGCTTCGCCAACGCCTCTGACGTCGTCAACCCGCCCGGTTTGCTGATGAGCAGGGTGGCCACGCCCATCAGCTCCGCGACGCGGTCGGTATAGCCGAGGGGCACGACCCGATGGCGGAAGTGTTGCGCCTGCAGCCAGCAGAGCAACGGCCGGTTGGTCCCGGCGAGCACGACGAGCTGGCAGGGGTGGTGGATGCGGTCCAGGTTTGCCACCACCTCGCGCAGACGGCCAAAGCCAGCGCCGCCGCCCATGATGAGGATGATCGGCTGCTTCGCGGTCAAGCCGAAGCGCTGCGCGGCGGCTTCGCCGTCCGTCGGCTCAAGAAATCGGAGATCGATGGGGATGCCGAGCACCTTCACCCTGGATGGATCCACGCCGCAGGTGACGAACCGCTGCTTGACTTGCTCAGAGGGCACGACGTAGGCGTCCACGGTGTCATGAAACCAGTAGAGGTGGGGGGCGTAGTCCGTCAGGACGCCGACGAGCGGCACGCGCAGGTGGTGGTGCTTTTTGAAGTCCGCGACCACCCCGCAGGGATAGGCCTGGGTGCACACGATGGTGTCCGGCCGCACGGCCTCCAGCAGGCGCGCTAGCTTGACGGCGTGGTAGCGATGCAGCAGCGCCCTGAGGAGGTGGACCCGGCGATGCACGGAGGGGTTGTCGTAGAGGTATTCCCACACGTCAGGCTGGTGGCGGATGAGGGAGAGGTAGGAACGGGTGATGGCCCAGCGGACGAACCGGCTCGTGTACTGGAAGGCGTCGATGCTGATGATCCGGGCCTGCGGGTCGACCCGGCGGAGGGTGCGCTCAATGGCGCTGCTGGCGCGATGGTGGCCTGAGCTGGTCGTGATGTGCATCAGGAGAAACCGCCGCTGTCGCATCTGCGCCGCCCGCAATTAATCCTCCATCTGCAGGACCCTTTCCAGGCGCGTGACCGCTTCCCGCAGCCTCGGCTCCGGCTCGACCAACGCAAACCGGACGTAGCCCTCGCCGTACTCGCCGAAGCCGCTGCCCGGCGAGACGACGACCCCGGCCTCCTGCATCAACAGGGTGGCGAACTCGAGGGAGGTCAGGGCGCTGAACTTCAGGGGGATCTTGGCCCACACATAGAAGGTCGCCTTCGGCATCGGCAGATCCCAGCCGATCCGCTTCAAGCCGCGCACGAACGTGTTGCGCCGTTTGTGATAGGTCGCCACCGCGTGCTGGACGTAGTCCTGGGGGCCGGCGAGCGCCTGGACCGCCGCCCACTGGACGGCGCGAAAGATCCCGAAGTCGATGTAGCTCTTGGTCTTCGCCAGCGAGGCGAGCACATCCCGGTTGCCCACCCCGAAGCCCAGGCGCAGGCCGGGCAGGCTGTACGATTTCGACAGCGTGTGAAACTCGACCGCCACCTCGCTGGCGTGCGGGACTTCGAGGAGGCTGGGCGCGCGGATGCCGTCGAAGACGATGTCGGAGTAGGCGAAGTCGTGCACCACCATGATCCGATGCTCCCGGGCCCATGCGATGACCTCCCTGAAGAACTTCAGGTCCGCGACCGCGGTCGTGGGGTTGTGCGGGTAGCTCAGGAAGAGCAGCTTGGACTGCCGGAGCACGCTGCGCGGGATGGCGGCGAGGTCCGGCAGGTAGTGGGTCTCCGCGTGGATCGGCAGGTTGTAGAGGATGCCGCCCGCCATGACGACGCCGTTAAAATGGACCGGGTAGGTGGGGTTGGGCACGAGGGCGATGTCGTCATGGTTCAGGAACGCCAGCGAGAGGTGCGAGATCCCCTCTTTGGACCCGATGAGCGGCAGGACCTCCGCCTGCGGGTCCAGGGTCACGCGGAACTTCCGGTGGTACCACTGCGCAATCGTCTCATTGAGCAGCCGCTCCACGTCCCCGCCCTTGCGCGAGTAGCGGTGGTTCTCTGGCTTCTTCGCCTGCGCGATCAGCTCGCTGACGACATGCGCCGGCGGCGGCAGATCCGGATTGCCCATCCCCAGATCGATCACGTCGATCCCGCGCGATCTGGCCTGCGCCTTGAGCTCGTCGAGGATCGTGAAGAGATAGAGCGGCAGCCGCTTGAGCCGGTTCGCCTCGTGGAAGATCCGGCGGTTGGTCCGTTCAGCCTCTTGTCGGCTGCGCGCCCGCAGCTGTCGCTGCACGCGCTGGATCAGGGACAGGGATCGACGCGACCGCGTCATGAGACGGGCACCTCGATCATGGCGTCAATCGCATGGTACGAGCTGCGGACAAACGGCCCGGCCTTCACCCAGGCCATGCCGGCGGTGTGCGCCAGGCGCTCATAGGTCCGGAACCGTTCCGGGCTGACGTACTCCATGACCGGCAGGTGGTCGGCATCCGGGCGCAGGTACTGGCCGATGGTCAGGTGCGTCACGCCGGCCGCCGCCAGCTCCTCGCAGGTCCGGGAGAGCTCCTCGAGCGTCTCCCCCAGCCCGACCATGAGGCTCGACTTGATGCGGCTCGGCGTCTTTCGCGAGGCGGCCACGGCCAATACCTGCAGGGAGCGGCGGTAGTCGGCCTGCGGCCGCAACAGCCGCGACAGCCGTTCCACCGTCTCCACGTTGTGGGCGAAAACGTCGGGCCGGCCGTGCGCCACGAGATGAAGGATCAACGGCTCGCGGGCGTGGAAATCCGGCACCAACGCCTCGACCGTCACGCCAGGATTTTCGCGGCGCACCGCCCGGATGACCTGCACGAAGTGGTCCGCCCCCTCATCCTGGAGGTCGTCCCGCGCCACCGAGGTCACCACCACGTGCCGCAGCCCCAGCCGCCGGACCGCCTCGGCCACCCGCCACGGCTCATCCGCCGACACCGGCTCGGGCCGGCCGTGGTCGACCGCGCAAAAACGGCAGCGGCGCGTGCAGCGCTCCCCCAGGATCATGAACGTCAGTTGCCGCTGCGCGTAGCACTCGTGCAGGTTGGGGCAGATCGCGCTCTGGCAGACCGTTGCCAGCCCCAGCTCCGCCACCAGCGTCTGCACCTCGCGGGCCACCCCGTCGGGCGAAAATCCCCGTTTGAGCCACGTGGGATACCGCGGCATTACGGCACGTGGACGTTGACGCGTTTCAGCCGCTCGATGATGGCGTCGGCCATCTCCTTGGTGCCAACCGCCGTGGGATCGGTGCGGGTCGGCTTCAGATCATACGTCACGGACCGGCCGTCCCGCAAGACATCGGCCACCGCCTGGTCCAGCCGCTGCGCCGCCTCGGCCTCCCCGAGATGCCGCAGCAGCATGACGCCCGACAGGATCATCGCCGTCGGATTGACCTTGTTGAGGCCCTGGTATTGCGGGGCGCTGCCATGGACCGCCTCGAAGACCGCGATCCCGTCGCCGAGATTCGCCCCCGGCGCCACGCCGAGCCCGCCGACGAGCCCCGCGCACAGATCCGAGACGATATCCCCGTAGAGGTTCGGCAACGCCAGCACGTCGAACTCCCGCGGCCGCAGGACGAGCTGCATGCAGGTGGCGTCGACCAGCCGGTCCTCGACGGCCAGCCGCCCCTCGTAGGCCTTGGCGATGCGCCGGGCGGCCTCCATGAACAACCCATCGGTGCACTTCATGATGTTCGCCTTGTGGATCGCGGTCACCTTGCGGCGGCCATGGGCCAGCGCGTACTCGCACGCGAACCTGAGGATCCGCTCGCTGGCGCTCGTCGAGATCGGTTTGATGCTAATCGCCGCGTCCGGCTGGATGGGCTGCTTCGACCAGTCGGCCAGCTGCGCGATGAGCTGCTTCGTGCGCTCCTCCCCGGCGGCGAACTCAATGCCCGCGTACAAATCCTCCGTGTTCTCGCGGACGATGAGGAGGTCGACCTGCTGGGACGGCGCCGGCACGCCGGCGTAGCTCCGGCACGGCCGAACGCACGCGAAGAGGTTGAGCTGCTTGCGCAGCGCGACGTTGACTGAGCGGAACCCGGTGCCGATCGGCGTGGTGATCGGCCCCTTGAGCGCCACGCGGGTCTCCCGGATGGACGCCAGCGTCTCCTCGGGCAGCGGCGTCTTGGCGGTCTTGATTGCCGCCTGCCCGGCGACCCGCTCGTCCCATGTGAACCCCACCCCGGTCGCCTCGAGGCAGCGGCGCGCCGCCCACGCGACCTCCGGCCCGACGCCGTCCCCTGGGATAAACGTCACCCGGTGCATGATTTCCCTTCCGATCGCCCCATGGCTGCGGGGGGCGATGCCTGCGGTGAGCGGCACGTCGGCAGTCCGAGCGGGCACGGTGTCCCGCCGCAGGCGGGACGAGCGAGGACTGCCGTCGAGCGACCGGCCGCGCGCTGGGCGGCCGGAACGATGCCGCG
>Ga0137796_10000383_pt1 | contig 28010 bp, 29 predicted proteins | sample OV2TP3_FD_97704 | JGI IMG/M metagenome (GOLD analysis project Ga0137796, IMG submission 97704) | reverse complement strand
GTGGCTGACGGATAGTCCATCGAGACTCGCAGGGGCCGGACGCGACGGAACAACTGCCTCCTTGACAGCCGTTTTCATAGGTGGCTCGCCTTCCAAGGCGTGCCTGTCCCCGTCTTCAATCCTGCTGTAAGGGCGCCGCGTACTGCCCCGCGCTCTCTTTCCGGTCTTTTAACGAAAAGCTCCTTTCGTGTGTCTAATGGATAGCGTGCTAGTTTAAGAACCATGCGACTCAATCTAATTCCTTGCTCCCTTATTCTTTGAAAGGTACAATGTTGCCCGTGAGCCAACGCGCCGCTATTCCCGCTGCTTCATCTCACAACGATCCAACCCAAGATTCTCAAACCTGGCACCATCCGGGTGGCAAGCTTGTCGAACTGGGCGCCCACTCCTTAACCCAGGCAGAACTCCTTGCGATTTTAATTGGGGCTGGCGTTCAGGGCCGTCCTGCCCTTGCCATCGCGAATGCGGTCCTTGACCAATACGTAGGTCTTTTCGGAATTCATCGCCAAGCCACTCTTGAAGATCTCGCCCGTATTCCCGGCTTGGGACAGAGGAAGGCGGCGCGCATTCTCGCTGCAATTGAACTGGGCCGGCGGCTCCACCACGTGATGGCTCTCCCAAAGACCCGTTCAGAATCCGCCTCTGATTTGTTTAGTTCTTTGCCGCATGCTGTGGCGCCCGACTCGCGAAAAGAGGGACCCAGCGACGCTGACCTGCTCGCGACTATAATCGGCTCAGGAATTCAGGGTCGTTCGCCAAGGGTGATCGCTCATGACCTCCTTGCTCGGTTTGGCTCTCTCACGGAGCTGTTCAACCAGGACATGGGAGACTTTCTCCACGTCAAGGGCTTGAATTCGGTCAAGACCATCCGAATCGCCGCTGCTCTGGAAATCACGAAGAGGCTTGCTCAGGCCATATAATGAGATTGAAGCGGCCCGTTCGTGGTGCTCCAACTCCTGCCGCAGTCCAGTCGTTACACCATATTGAAAGACAAATCCCGCCGCTCTCCCACACGCCGATGTATGTCTGGCACAAGTTCTGGGGGAGGAAGACTTGGAACGTCGTGGCCGAATACATCAAGACCTACTGCCCGGAAGGCGGGATCGTGCTCGACCCCTTTGCGGGCAGCGGCGTCGTTGCCATGGAAGCGCTCAAGGCAGGCCGCAAAGCCATCGTCTGTGACCTTCTTCCAGTCTCGACGGAAATTACCCGGTTAACGCTGAAACCCGTGGACCTGGGGCAACTGCGCCAGGCCTTCGGGCGGGTTGCGGGCCGCGTCAAGGACCGCATTCTCGAACTGTACGAAACGCGCTGCCGAAAATGCCGGCACACATTCCCCTTCACCTGTACTGTGTGGGACAAAGGCAAATGCATTGAAATGCGCTATGAAAAGTGCCCGCGGTGTGGGGACCGCCAAGAGAAAGACTGTCCTCCTGACCGAGCCGACAAGGCGCTTCTCCAAAAGATCGAACGAATGCGTATTCGCTCCTGGTACCCGCAAAATCGACTTTATTATCCCGATGGTACACCGTTCAAAGAGAAACAACGGTATGAGTCGCTTGACCAGTTATTTACCAAGCGCAACCTCACTGCCCTTGCCTGGTTGATGGAGGCCATTGAGGAAGAGTACCACCGCGACCTGAAAGATTTTCTGAAGATCGCGTTTACCTCGATGGTGCATCTATGTAGCCGCATGAGACCTGAGGATCAGCCCGGTCGTCGACCTTTCAGCGGGGCTGGCTGGACACAGCATAGTTATTGGTTTGCGCAACGGTTTATAGAGGTCAATGTATGGGACACCTTCGAAAGAGCCGTGATAGGTCGTCAAGGATTGATTGATGCTAAGTCCGAATCAAATCAGCACTATAGCAATGTAAAATTTGCGCAACGACTTGATGATGTGCTCCAAGGACGAGCAGACGTATACGTTCATTCAGGAGACTGCCTCGATCTAATGAGAATAATTGCAGAGCGCCACGGTGCTTGCATAGATTATATTTTCACTGATCCTCCCTACGATGCCTCGGTCCAGTATGGGGAACTAGCCTACCTCTGGGTCGCCTGGCTAAAGCGAGACCAGGGATACCTTGAACGAATCCAGGCGAAGGAGGTCGTCCGTAACGAACGGCAACACAAAAATTTTGATGTGTATCACGCCCTCCTCCGCAATGCTTTCAGAGCGATGCATGATGTGCTCAAGCCCGGCACCTATTTGACGCTGACTTTCCACAATCCCACGTTCAAGGTTCGTAATGCGACCCTCTACGCCGGTGTGATGGCGGGCTTCAATTTGGAGAAGATCCATCATCAGCCGCTTGGTCAGGTGTCGGCAAAGGCGATGCTCCAGCCGTTTGGCTCGGCACAAGGGGACTTCTACCTCCGTTTCCACAAACTGCCCTCAACCGGCACGGCAGTTCGGCCGGAAGAGATTGATGCCACACGATTCGAGCGTGTCGTCACGGAGACGGCTAAGCGCGTCCTGGCCGAGCGCGGCGAGCCGACCCCCTACACCATTCTGATCAACGCCATTGACCCGGAACTCGCGAAGAACGGTTACTTCTCCGAGCTTCGCACGGGGCTGGATGTCCGTACGGTTCTGGAGCAACACCTTGCGCAGGAATTTGTGCTTATTCCGATGCAGATGGGCGGCGCCGAGGGAAAGGCTTGGTGGTTTAAAGACCCATCCAGCATCCCGCACTTGCAGACCGTTCCACTTTCTGAGCGTGTCGAGCAGACGGTGTTGAGGAAACTACAAGAGCGCGGGCGGGTCACCTTCACCGACATGTGGAAAGCGGTCAGCGAAGAGTTTCCGAACGCCCTCACCACCGACTCGACCAGTATCAAAGATGCTCTTGAAGCGTACGCAAGGCAGACAGGGCAAGGCGAATGGCTGCTTAAGCCGGAATATAACCGGGATCAGATCCATCGCCTACATACACGGATGATCGCGATCTTGGCTGAGATCGGCAAGGCGCGTGGCCATGACGTCTGGATCGGACGACGCGAACAAAGCGATCCGCTTTCTGAAGGCTTGCCTGGGAAAGAAGGCGAGCTTAGGCAATACGTCTCGCGGGCCACGTTACGTGGACTGGAGAACGCCGGCAATGTAGAGGAAGTCGAGTATATTGATGTGCTATGGCTTCGCGGCCAGCGAGTGGAAGCCGCCTTTGAGGTCGAAGCGACAACTTCGATGACCGAATCCCTGAAACGGGGTTCGAATATCGATTCCAGTGTCCCCAAATATCTCGTGATTCCTCAGGAACGGGAAGATCAGTTCCTCCGAAAGCTCCGCTCTCCGCTGTTTGGAGAGCGATTCCAGCAGGATTCGTGGAAGCCTCTTTTTGCTGAAGCGCTGGACCAAGCGTTCCAGAAACATCGCGACAAGGTTGATCTCGCCACACTCATCGACAAGAAAGTTGCCAAGGCCCTAGCCAAACGCTCAAAAAACGAGTCTCAGGTTGCCCTTCCTTTTGAAGATTCCAGCGGACAAGAGATTGAAGACGAGTGAGCCCCTCACCCTCCCCTCTCCCTCAAGGGGCGAGGGAACAATGAGACTCTTCGACAGGCTCAGGGTGACCGGAGATGGGAACTATGCGGAGAGAGGAGAAGATTAGTGCGCGCGGCTCTTCGTGCGCTCGGCGACTTTCTTGCGGAGACGGGCCTTCTCGAGGCTGGTGAGCGCGGCTTCGATCTGTTCGGGCGAGCCGCCGGCCGCGACTTTGGCCTCGGCTTCCACGACCTTGACCTGGGCGCGCTCCACGTCGATGTCCTCGGCATGCTCGGCAACTTCCGCCAGCACCGTGACGCGCTTCGGCGTGACGTCGACGAACCCCCACATGATCGTCATGTAGTTGATCTCGTCCCCGACGCGGTATTTCAGCTCGCCGACGTGCAGGGAGGACAGGAACTGGCAGTGCCCCGGCAGCACGCCGAATTCCCCCTCGGTGCCGGGGCAGGTGACTTCATCCACCTCCTTGCTGAGGAGGAGCCTGTCGGGGGTGACGATTTCGAGCAGGATTTTGGCCATTACCCCTTCTTCAGGCGCTCGGCCTTTTCAATCACTTCCTCGATCCCGCCGACCATGTAGAACGCCTGTTCGGGCAATTCGTCGTGCTTGCCGTCGATGACTTCCTTGAAGCTGCGGACCGTGTCGGCCAGCTTGACATACTTGCCCTTCGCGCCGGTGAAGGCCTCGGCCACGTTGAACGGCTGGGACAGGAACTTCTGGATCTTGCGCGCGCGGGTCACCGTCAGCTTGTCGTCCTCCGACAGCTCGTCCATGCCCAGGATGGCGATGATGTCCTGGAGGTCCTTGTAGCGCTGGAGGATGGACTGGACGCCGCGGGCCACGTTGTAATGCTCCTCGCCCACGACCTGCGGGTCGAGGATGCGCGACGTGGAGTCCAGCGGGTCCACCGCCGGATAGATGCCCAGCTCGGCCAGTTGCCGCGACAGCACGGTCGTTGCGTCCAGATGCGCGAACGCAGTGGCCGGCGCGGGATCGGTCAGGTCATCGGCCGGCACGTAGATGGCCTGCACCGACGTGATCGAACCCTTCTTCGTGGACGTGATGCGTTCCTGGAGATCGCCCATCTCCGTGCCGAGGGTCGGCTGATACCCCACGGCCGAGGGCATGCGGCCCAACAGGGCCGACACCTCGGACCCCGCCTGGGTGAACCGGAAGATGTTGTCGATGAAGAGGAGTACGTCCTGACCTTCTTGATCACGGAAGTACTCGGCGACGGTCAGGCCCGAGAGCGCGACGCGCAGGCGCGCGCCGGGCGGCTCGTTCATCTGCCCGTACACGAGGGAGGCCTTGGCGATGACGCCGGTCTCGCTCATCTCGAGGTACAGGTCGTTGCCCTCGCGGGTCCGCTCGCCCACGCCGGCAAAGACCGAGAACCCGCCGTGGTGCGTGGCGATGTTGTGGATCAGTTCCATGATGACGACGGTCTTGCCCACGCCGGCCCCGCCGAAGAGGCCGACCTTGCCGCCCTTGGAGTACGGCTCGAGGAGGTCCACGACCTTGATGCCGGTCTCCAGCACCTCGGTCTTGGTCTCCTGGTCTTCCAGCGCGGGGGCCGGACGATGGATGGGCAAGGTCTTTTTGGCCGCCACCGGGCCCTTGCCGTCCACGGGCTCCCCAAGCACGTTGATCAGCCGGCCGAGCGTCTCGCGGCCGACCGGCATCGAAATGGGCGCGCCGGTGTCCGCGACCTCCATGCCCCGGACCAGTCCGTCGGTGCTCGACATGGCCACGGATCGCACGCGGTTCTCGCCGAGGTGCTGGGCCACCTCCAGCGTCAGGCGGATCTCCGGGCGGCCGCTCTTTTTATCCTCCGGCGCCTCGACCTTCATCGCGTTGTAGATCTTCGGGAGCCCCTCCTTGGGAAACTCCACGTCCACGACCGGCCCGATGACTTGGACGACTCTGCCCTTGCTCACTTTTCGTCTCCTTCGTGAATCGTTATACGTTATTCGTTGATCGTTATTCGTGATCTGCGCGTTTAACGATTAACGTTTAACGTGGCTTACCTCAGCGCCTCGGCCCCGCCGACGATGTCCATCAGCTCCTTCGTGATGGCCGCCTGGCGGGTCTTGTTGTAATAGAGCGTCATCTTCTTGATCATCTCGCCCGCGTTGCGCGTTGCGCCGTCCATCGCGGCCATCCGCGCGCCCAGTTCGGCCGCCGCCGACTCCATCAAGGCGTGGAACGTCTGGACCTCAATGTGCTTGGGCAGCAAGACTTTCAACAGCTCTTCCTCGGCCGGCTCGAAAAGGTAGCCGCCGCCGAGCTTCTCCGCCTCCCGGTCCAGCGACTCGATGGGCAGCAGCTTCTCGACAACGACGCGCTGCTGGATGACGGACTTGAACTCGTTGTACACGATGTGGAGCTCGTCGAACGTCCCGCTCGTGAACTGCTGGACGATGTCCCCGCCGATGTCCAGCGCATGCTCGTACGAGAGCCGGTCGAACACCCCGACCCATTCCTGCCTGCGACTCCACTGGCGGCGGCGGAAAAAGTCCCGGCCTTTGCGGCCGATCACGCTGACCGTGACGGTGCAGCCGGCCTCCTGTTTCTCGCGGAGGAACTCGACCGCCTTGCGCAGAATATTGGTGTTGAACGCCCCGCAGAGCCCCCGGTCCGACGTGACCACGAGCAACTCGATCCGATTGCCGGACGGCTTACGCAGCAGCGGATGGGCCTGGCGATTGACACGGCTCGACAGGCTGCCGAGCACCACCGACATCTTCTTCGCGTACGGCCGCGCGGCCAGAATGCGGTCCTGGGCGCGCTTGAGCTTCGCCGCGGCCACCATCTTCATGGCCTTGGTGATCTTCTGCGTGTTTTTGATGGACCCGATCTTGCGCCGCAGGCCCTGTAAGCTCGGCATGAGTCCCTACGCCTTCACCAGATAGGTCAGCTTGCTCTTGAAGGCCGCGAGCATTTTTTTCAGCTCCGCCGTCAGCTCGTCGTCCAGTTTCCTCTTCGCAACGATGTCGCGCTGGATCTTGGAATGCTCGCGCTTGACATAGTCCAACAGGTCCTCCTCGAACTGGCGGACCTTGGTCACCGGCACGTCGTCCAGATACCCGTTGGTCCCGGCGAAGATGCTGATCACCTGGTTCTCCACCGGCATCGGCTGGTACTGCCCCTGCTTGAGCAGCTCCACCATGCGGACCCCGCGCGCCAACTGGGCCTGGGTCGCCTTGTCGAGCTCGCTGCCGAACTGGGCGAACGCGGCCATCTCTCGGTACTGCGCCAGGTCCAGCCGGAGAGAACCCGCCACCCCCTTCATGGCCTTGATCTGGGCCGAGCCGCCGACGCGCGAGACCGAGAGGCCGACGTTGACCGCGGGCCGGATGCCCGAATAGAACAGGTCGCTGCCGAGGTAGATCTGCCCGTCCGTGATCGAGATCACGTTCGTCGGGATGTACGCGGACACGTCGCCGGCCTGGGTCTCGATGATCGGCAGCGCCGTCAGGCTCCCGCCGCCTTTCTCCTTGCTGAGCTTCGCCGCCCGCTCCAACAACCGGGAGTGCAGGTAGAACACGTCGCCGGGATAGGCTTCGCGGCCCGGCGGGCGCCGGAGCAGCAGCGAGAGCTGCCGGTACGCTGTCGCGTGTTTGGACAGGTCGTCGTAGATGATCAGGGCGTGGCGGCCGCTATCGCGAAAGTACTCGCCCATGGCCGCGCCGGAAAAAGGCGCGAGGTATTGCATCGAGGCCGGGTCGCTGGCCGTCGCGGACACCACGATGCTATATGCCATGGCGCCGTTTTCTTCCATCGTCTTGATGACGCGCGCCACCGTGGACCGCTTTTGGCCGACGGCGACGTAGATGCAGACGACGTTCTGGCCCTTCTGGTTGATGATGGTGTCCACCGCGATGGCGGTCTTCCCGGTCTGCCGGTCGCCGATGATCAGCTCGCGCTGGCCGCGCCCGATGGGGATCATCGAGTCGATGGCCTTGATGCCGGTCTGCAGCGGCTCACGGACGGGCTGGCGCTCGATCACGCCGGGAGCCCGGATCTCGACCCGCTGGAACTCCTTCGCCTGGATCGGCCCCTTGCCGTCGATGGGGTTGCCGATCGGGTCCACGACCCGGCCGATAACGGCGTCGCCGACGGGAACCTCCGCGATGCGGCCGGTCCGCTTGACGAGGTCGCCTTCCTTGATGTTCTGATCCGAGCCCAGAATGACCGCGCCGACGTTGTCCTCTTCCAGGTTCAGGGTGATCCCCTTGAGGCCGCCGGGGAACTCGAGCAGCTCGCCGGCCATCGCGCCGTCCAGGCCGTAAATCTTGGCGATGCTGTCGCCGACCTGGAGCACGGAGCCGACCTCCGCCACGTCCACCTGCTTCTCAAAGGACTTGACCTGATCCCGGATGATTGAGCTGATCTCTTCCGCTTTGATCTGCATTCGTGGGCTCCTTCTACAAACGTAACGGGCGCCGAGAGCGGCGCCCTATGCTTTCGCGAGGGCCGCCCGCAACCGCGCCAGCTGGCCGCGGATCGTCCCGTCATAGACCGTACTGCCGATCCGGATTTCCAGCCCCCCGAGCACGGCGGGATCAACGTGGACCGCGAGGTCGATCCGGCTGCGCGTGACCTGCTCGAGCTTCGTGCGGATGGCGGCCTGCTGCTCGTCGGTCAGCGGCTTGGCGGCCGCTACTTGGACAACCTTGCGATTGGACACCTGGTCGGCGAGCTTGCTGAACGCTTCGCTGATTTCCCGGATCTGCGCGACCCGGTTCTTGCGGACGACGTGGGCGAGGAACAGGCCGGTGATCGGAGGGCACGCCGCTTGGGCCGCCACCTGGGCGACGACGGCGGCCTTCTGCTCCCGGGTGAAGACCGGGCTCAAGAGCAAGGCCCGGAACTCGCGGGAAACCGTGAAGGCCTCGGCCAGCAACCGGAGCGCGTCCGCAGTCGGACCGACATCGGCCGGCTCCTGCAACTCGAACAGGGCCTTCGCGTACCGCCGTGCAATCGCCGTCTGAATCACGTTCCCGGTAACCGCCTTCTGTGACGAGGTTTCGGGCCGGCAGGCTCACTCAAAAAGCGGCGCACCATAGCACGAAAACCTAATGTCGTCAAGCACTTCGCCCCGCGTCAGTCCTTGCCTTTTCCGGCCTCGATGATGCCGCCGCCGAGGACCCGATTGCCCTGGTACATGACCGCAGACTGGCCGGGGCTGAGGGCCCGCTGGGGCGCCTCAAACTCGATACGGAGGCGTCCCTCCTCGAGCGGCCAGATGGTCGCCGGCGCCGCCGGGGTGGCGTACCGGACTTTGACCTGAGCGCGGACCGGTTCATCCACACGATCCATGCCGAGGAGATTTAGCTCGCCGACGGAGCACGAGACCTCCAGCAGGTCCTCCTCCCGCCCCACCACCACGGTATTGCTCGGGGCGTCCACGCGGACGACGTACAGCCGCTCTGCCGCCGCGAGTCCCAGACCCCGCCGCTGGCCCGGCGTGTAGAAGGGCACCCCACGGTGTGTGCCCATCACCATCCCGTCCGTGCCGACGAAGGCGCCGGGCCGCGCGGCCTGCGGGGCTTCCTCTTCGAGAAAGCCGCGATAGTCGCCCTTCGTCACGAAACAGATCTCCTGGCTCTCCTTCACTTCGTCGGCCGGCAAGCCGATCGCTTCCGCCCAGGACCAGACTTCATCCTTGTGCATGCCCCCTACCGGAAACAGAATGCCGGGAAGCCATCCCCGGTTCAGGCGGTAGAGAAAATAACTCTGGTCCTTCTTGGGGTCCCCGCCCCTGTGGAGATGCAGGCGTCCTTCCGCATCCGGCAACACCTGCGCATAATGGCCGGTCGCGACATAGTCCGCCCCCAGCTCCCGAGCGGCCTCCATCAGGCAGCCGAACTTCACCCGCTCATTGCAGCGGACGCAGGGATTCGGTGTCAGGCCCGAGAGATACCCCTGGATGAAGTCCTGCACCACGGCCGCGCGGAAGCGCTCGCGGATGTCGACCACCCGATGCGGGATGTGCAACCGCTCGGCGACATACCGGGCAATGCCGATCTTGCAGCACCCACGCTCCTCCCACTTCTTCGAGGTCGTCTCGCCATCCTCGGTGTCCCAGGTCTGGAGCGTGACGCCTTGCACCTGATAGCCCTGGTCCACCAACAGCGCGGCGGCGACGGCACTGTCCACGCCGCCCGACATGCCTACGACCACAGACTTCATGGACCTTAGAGAACCTCCCCGCGGTGAGAGATGCGCACCTTGGGCGTCTGGCTCGGCGCCTCGCGGACCTCTTCCGGAGTTTTCTTCTTGACGCGCCCTTCCGACTCGCACGTCCCGTGAAAGCTCACCCCTTCATCCATTTGCACGAGCGGGGCCATCACGTCCCCGCGCAGCACAGCGGTCGGGAGGAAGTGCACCTTTTCCATCGCCATCACGTTCCCGGTGATCTTCCCGCCGCTGACGATCGTGCCGGCGCTGACGTCCCCCTCGACGGCCGCATGCTCACCGAGGATGATCGTTCCGCTCGAACGGATTTCGCCCGCCACCGAGCCGTCGATGCGGACGGTGCCCTCGAAGGTCAACGTCCCCTTGAACTCGAACCCGCGCGCCAGGAAGGTGAAGGTTTCCTTTCCCTCCGACGGGATCTCTTTCTTTTTGCTTTTCGCCGCGAACATGCCGCCTCGGCCTTTCGCCTATGCGCCGCGAGCCCGCGCTACCCCTGGCTGCGGTTGCTGGACGGTTTCCCGCGCCCCTTCCAGGGTCCTGACCTCGCCGCGCCCTTCCGCTTCACAGTTGCCCATGAAGCGGACGCCTTCTTCCACCGACAGCAGCGGGGCCTTGATGGTCCCGAGCACGATCCCGGTGGACAGCAGTTGGACCTTGTCCTTGGCGATGATGTTCCCGGTGACCCGCCCTCCGCTGATCACCACATCGGCGCTGACGTCTCCTTCGATGACGGCGTGCTCGCCCACGACGAGTGTGCCTTTCGTGTGGATCTCCCCTTCGAGCCGGCCATCGATGCGGATTGTGCCTTCGAAGGTAACGATCCCTTTGAACTGGGATCCCTTGCCGAGAAAGGTGAACGATTCCTCGCCGGTCATCGTATAGGGGTTGTTCTTATCCTTTTTGGACCACATGGGTCATCTCCTTTATCCCACCGTCTTCATCGTCGAGCTGACGCGAATCGGCGTGACCGAGCCGCCCGCCTGAGATTTGCCGGCCTCGGCCGGCTCGGCCTTGGCCATCTCCAAGCTCCCGTTGAAGAGCACCCCTTCCTCAATGGAGAGCAGCGGCGCCTTGACGGAGCCGTTCAGCACAGCCGGCGCCTGGAGACGCACCTTCCCGGCGGCCACGATGTCCCCCGTGATCTTGCCCCGGCTGATCACCGTACCGGCGGTGACCTGCGCCGTAATGACCGCGTCTTCGCCGACGACCAGCACGCCTTCGGTGTGGATCTCCCCATCCAGACGGCCGTCGATGCGGACCGTCCCGTTGTAAGTGATCACACCCTTGAATTCAACACCCCGGCCGACAAAGGCAATCACTTCCTCCTCCGGCGCGCCCCCCGCGGCCTCCCCCTCCAGGTCCTCGTCCTGCTTCCCGACATCGTCACCTTTCTTCCACATGTCGTACCTCCATAATTAATATTAGCTAATACATAATCTTTACGTCTAACCAAGAATCATGTCGATGACCCGCTCCAGGTCCGCGGGAGAATAATAGTCGACGACGATTTTCCCTCCCGTCTTGCCCTGGATCAGCCGCACCTTCGTGCCTAGCCTCCGCGACATCCGCTCCTCGATCTCGCTGGGCCGGTGGCCTTTGCGGGCGTTGTTCGCGCGGCCGGCGCGATGGGCGGGCCGGACCAGACGCTCGAGGTCCCGCACCGACAGCCGTTCCGTCACAGCCCGGCGCCCCAGACGAACCTGCTGCTCCGGGTCGGAGACGCCCAGCAGGACCTTAGCGTGTCCCCACGACAACTGGTCGCCCTCAACCCACGCCTGCACCTCGGGCTGGAGCGCCAGGAGCCGGACGGTGTTCGCGATCGAGGACCGCTCTTTCCCGAGCGCGCGCGCGACCGCTTCCTGCGTGAGCCCGAATTCTTTCATGAGGCGCTGATAGGCCCGCGCGGCCTCCACCGGATTCAGGTCCTTGCGCTGAAGGTTCTCGATCAGCGCCATTTCCATCGCTTCGGCGTCGGTCGCCGGGCGGACGATGGCCGGAATTTTCTTCAGGCCGGCGAGCTTGGCCGCGCGCCAGCGTCGTTCGCCGGCGATCAGCTCGTACCCGCCGTCTCCGAGCTTTCGCACCAGAATCGGCTGCAGCACCCCTTTCGTCTTGACCGAGTTGGCCAGCTCTTCCAGCTCGGCCTCATCGAAGGCGCGGCGCGGCTGGAAGGGATTGGGCGAGACCAGGGGCAGCGGAACATCCTCGATCTCATCCCGCCCCGCCGCGTTGCCGACGGGGATCAGGGTCTGTAGTCCTCTACCGAGCGCCTTTTTTTGCATGTGCCAGAACTTCCTTGGCCAGGCCCAGGTATGCCTGCGCCCCGGTCGAGGCGACGTCGTACATGAGCACCGGGGCCCCGTGGCTCGGAGCTTCCGCCAGCCTGATGTTGCGCGGGATCACGGTCTTGAATACCTTGCCAGCAAAATGCTTGCGTATTTCGTCTGAGACCTGCTTGTGGAGGTTGTTCCGCCCGTCGAACAGCGTCAGGAGGACCCCCTCGATGGACAGCGACGGGTTCAAGGACTTGCGCACCATCTCGACGGTCTGCATCAATCGACCCAGCCCCTCCATGGCGTAAAATTCGCACTGCACGGGAACCAGCAACGCGTCCGCCGCGACCAGGGCGTTCACCGTCAGCAACCCCAGGGCGGGTGGGCAATCCACCAGTACGAAGTCATACTGAGCGGCGGCGTCTTTCAGAATCCTCCGCAGGACCAGTTCCCGTTCCTCCAGGCCGGTGAGCTCAACCTCCGCCGCGGCGAGATCCGGCTCGGATGGCACAACTTCCAGCCGGGGAACGCCCGATCTCACCACCACTTCCGAGACCTTGTGGCCCCGGATCAGGGCATCATAGGTCGAAAGCTTGATCCCGTCCCGATCAACCCCTATCCCGCTCGTAGCATTCGCCTGGGGGTCCAGGTCCACTAGCAGGACCGTCCGCTCCGCCACCGCCAGGGAGGCCGCCAAGTTGATGGCGGTTGTGGTCTTGCCGACCCCCCCTTTCTGATTGGCGATGGCGAGAACTCGCCCCATGGAATCGGTGTTGGCCCCCCTCGAAAGCGGCCCATGCTAGCAACTGGGCTTCAAGGTGTCAACGGAACGGGGGTTCTAATGTTCCACGTGGAACAATGAGCGTCACAATCGCAAGAAAGATTTGGTCCTGTCGCCTGCGGCTTCGGGGTCCTGCCGCCGAATTACCCAGACGTGCTCAGGTCGTTTCGCCCTACCAGGCACGCGGACCGGGCTGTACGCCCTTCCGCTCCGCCCGGGTCCCATTCGGCATCACCCCTTCGCCTTCGGCGACAACCCGGTGCCACCCCTCTTTATCATCTTGCAACGGGCCGGATCTTGCGGCCGCGCGCAGGGATGCGGCTCAACTGCGACGCCTGAGGAGCGCCGATACGATTCCATTCGGCGCGCCGCTTCCATCGCGGCGGAGCACGAGACGCACCCAAGCAGGCCGCTTTAGAGATTAGCTTTGTAGTGGAACTGGAGCGAGGAGGGTGAGCGTGCGGGGGTCGTCGGTGAAGGGGAGGGTGAAGGAAGTTTCGCGGATCAGCCGGTACCCGGACGGGACATCGCTCATCGGGCTGGTACGGAAGAGTAGGACTTGGCCGCCGGGGGCCAGGAGCCGAGGAGCCTCTGCGAGGATGAGTTCGGGCCGAACGGCCCGGCTCGTCACAAGGTCGAAGGGGCCGGCCTGCCCGGGCTTGAGGTCTTCGATCCGCGCAATCAGCACTGAGACTCCGGAGATCCCCAGGAGCCCGATCATGTGGTGGAGGAAGGCCGCCTTTTTCTGTGACGGTTCGAGCAAGGTCACGACCAGGTCCGGGTCCTGAAGCTTCAACACCAGCCCGGGAAACCCGGCGCCCGTACCGACATCCAGAACCTGCCGACCCGGCCCCGGCCGGATAAGCCCCGGGGCCGACGTGATAAGCCTGACGGCGGACAGCGAGTCGAGGAAGTGCTTGCTGATGATGTCGCGCTCGGTGGTGAGGCCCGTCAGGTTGACCTTCGCGTTCCACCGCGTCAGCTCCTGAAGATAGAGCACCAGGCGGGCGACGGTATGGGGGGAGAGGGGAACCCCCAGCCGCAGGCCGCCTTCCATCAAGGCCGAGGCCGGCGTGGCCGGATCAGGGGTGTGGAGGGGGCTAGGGGGCATGTTCCACGTGGAACATTTACGGTAGGGGCGGTTCGCGTACCGCCCCTATGCGCCGGGACCGCTCCAGGGCTACCTGAAGGAGTGAGACGGCGGCGGGGGTGACCCCCTCGATCCGGGACGCCTGTCCCAGCGAGTGCGGGCGCACCCTCCGGAGCTTCTCCAAAACCTCGCGCGAGAAGCCCTTAACGCAGGCGTAATCAAAATCACATGGGATTTTGCGGGATTCCAGCCGCTTAAAGTTATCCACTTCGTGGGATTGACGGTGGATATATCCTTCGTACTTGATCTGTATCTCCACCTGCTCTCCCACGGCTGGGACGCTATGGCCCTCCAGGCCGGCCAGCTCCATGACCCCTTCGTAGTCCAGTTCTGGGCGCCGGAGCAGGCCCGCCAGGGTCGTGTCGGGGGTCAAGCCCTCGATACCCAGCGCGGCCGCCCGGGCCAGCACCTCGGGAGTGAGCCTGGGCCGGGTCTTGAGGAGCCGCTCCCGCTCTCGGTTGATGGCGTCTCGCTTCTCGCAAAAACGCCCGTAAACGCCGCGCGGGACGAGTCCCAGCCGGTAGCCGATGTCCGTCAGCCGCAGATCGGCGTTGTCCTGGCGGAGGAGCAGCCGGTATTCGGCCCGTGAGGTGAACATCCGGTAGGGCTCCCTCGCGTCCTTGGTGATGAGATCGTCGATCAGCACCCCGATATAGGCTTCCGACCGGTCCAGGATGCAGGGCGTGTCGCCCTGGATCTTGAGGACGGCGTTGATGCCGGCCATGAGCCCCTGCGCGGCCGCCTCCTCGTAGCCGGACGTGCCGTTGATCTGGCCCGCGTGGTAGAGCCCCCCGACCAGCTTCGTTTCCATCGTGGGGTGGAGCTGGCGGGGCGGGAAGTAGTCGTACTCCACGGCATAGCCGGGCTTCAGCATCGTCGCGCGTTCGAGCCCGGGGATGGTCTTCAGGAACGCGGCCTGAACGTCCACCGGCAGGCTGGTTGAAATTCCGTTGGGGTAATATTCATCAGTGTCGAGTCCCTCCGGCTCGATGAAGATCTGATGGCGGGGCTTGTCGGCGAACCGCACGACCTTGTCCTCGATCGAGGGGCAGTAGCGCGGCCCCGTGCCCTCGATCACGCCGGTGAACATCGGCGAGCGGTCCAGGTTGTCCCGGATGATGCGATGGGTCTCGTCGTTGGTGTACGTGAGATGGCAGCAGACCTGGGGCATCGGGATCTTCCCGGTCCGGAATGAAAACGGCGGCGGCGGCTCGTCCCCCCGCTGCGGGGTGAGGAGCGAGAAATCGATGGTGTCCCGGTCGAGGCGGGGAGGGGTGCCTGTCTTGAGCCGCCCCAGCTCGAAGCCGAACTCCCGCATGCAGTCGGAGAGGTGCTCCGCCGGGGCCTCGCCGGCCCTCCCGGCAGGGAAGTGGTTTAACCCTACGTGAATTAATCCCTTAAGGAAAGTCCCGGTTGTCAGGACGACGGCCCGGGCCCCCAGCCGCTCACCCGCGCCCGTGACGACGCCGCCGACCCGGCCGCCGACCGTCTCGATCCGGTCCACGGTCCCGCGCATGATCGTGAGGCCCGGCTGCGCGCGCAGCGTTCGCTGCATGACCAGCCGGTACTGCTTCTTGTCGCACTGGGCCCGCAACGAGCGCACGGCCGGCCCGTTCCGCGTGTTGAGCATCCGGAACTGGATGCCGGTCTCGTCGGTGTTGCGTCCCATCTCGCCGCCAAGCGCGTCGATCTCCTTCACCAGATGGCCCTTGGCGATCCCGCCGATCGCGGGATTGCAGGACATCTGCGCGATCTTGTCCTCCTCCATCGTGAGCAGCGCCGTGCGGGCCCCCATGCGCGCCGCCGCGAGCGCGGCCTCGCAGCCGGCGTGGCCGCCCCCCACCACGATCACATCAAAGCTCTCCTGGTACGCCCGGAGGATCATTTGCCGATGCAAAACTCCTTGAAAATGCGGTCGAGGATGTCGTCCGTCGTCGTTTCCCCGATGATCTCGCCGAGCGCGTTGACGGCCGCGCGCAGGTCCACCGCGATGAACTCGGCCGCCATGCGGCGCTCGGCCGAGAGCAGCACCTGCTCAAGCGAGGCACGGGCCCGCTCGAGCGCGCCGCGATGGCGCAGGTGGGTGATCAGCAGGCCTTCGCTGGGCTCGAGCCCCTGCTTGAGCACGGCATCGCGGATCGCGTCGCGCAATTCTTCCAGGCCGGCGGAGGCGGTCGCCGAGGTCCAGACGATGCGGTTTTCTTCCGTGAGCCCCTTGAGCTGCGGCGGTTCCAGGCGGGGAGGGAGGTCCGATTTATTGACGACCAGGACCGCCGCCTTGCCTCGCGCCAGCGCCAGCAGCCGCCGGTCCTCCTCATCCAGCGGCTCGCTCCCATCGAGCACCGCCAGCACGAGCTCGGCGCGCGCCAGCGCGTCGTGTGACCGGCGCACACCCTCGCGCTCCACCACATCCACGGTCTCCCGCAGGCCCGCCGTGTCGAGCAGGCGGACGGGAATGCCGCGCACGTTGACGCATTCTTCCAGCACGTCACGCGTCGTGCCGGGGATCGGGGTCACAATGGCCCGATCCGTCTTCGCCAGCGCATTCATGAGGCTGGACTTGCCCACGTTGGGACGCCCGACCAGCACCGCCGTGACGCCTTCGCGGACGATGCGCCCTTCCTCCGCCGTCCGGATAAGCCGCCCTATCCGGTCCCGGACGGCGACGACGCCCCTGGCCAGGTCCTGCGAGGAGATGAACGTAATGTCTTCGTCCGAAAAGTCGATGCCGGCCTCGATTTCGACCAGCAGACGCACCAGACCTTCGCGCAGGCGCCCGAGCTCCTCCGACAGGGCACCGCGGAGTTGGTCCAGCGCAACCCGCAGACCGGTCTCGGTGCGGGCCGTGATCAGATCCATGACCGCCTCGGCCTGCGGGAGATCGAGCCGCCCGTTCAGGAAGGCGCGCTTGGTGAACTCTCCCGGCTCCGCCAGCCGCGCGCCGCTCAGGAGGAGGGCCTCCAGGCCGAGCCGGAGGACAAGCGGCCCGCCGTGGCAATGGAACTCGACGACGTCTTCGCACGTGTAACTGCGCGGCGCCTTCATGACCGCGACCAGGACTTCGTCTATGCGCGTGCCGGTTCCCGGCGCGCGCAGCTCGCCGTGGTGCAGGGTGTGCGTCCGGTAGTCACGGACGGTCCGGCCGCCGGAGCCGGCAAAGACCCGCGAGGCGACGTCAATAGCCTTCTCGCCGGAAACCCGGATGATGCCGATGCCGCCCTCACCGGGCGGGGTGGCAATGGCGCAGATCGTGTCGCCGGCGATCATGTGGGCTCATTTGGCGGCCGGAGCCATCGCCGGGGCCGGCGCCCGCGGCAGGATGTACCGGTCGGTGATGACCTGCTGCGCGATCGTGAGGACGTTGTTCGTGAGCCAGTACAGCACGAGCCCCGCCGGGAAGGTGATGAAGAGGAATGTGAGGAAGACCGGCAGCAGCAGCATGATCTGCGCCTGCTTCGGGTCCATCGTCGTCGGCTGGATCTTCTGCTGGATGAACATCGTGGCGCCCATCAGAATCGGCAGGACATAGTAGGGGTCCTGCACCGACAGGTCCTTCACCCACAGGAAGAACGGGGCCTGCCGGAGCTCGATGGTCATGTACAGGATGTTGAAGAGCGCGACGAAGATGGGGATCTGGAAGAACATCGGCAGGCAGCCGCCGACCGGATTCACCTTCTTGTCCTTGTACAGCTTGATCAATTCCTTGTTGAGCCGCTCGCGATCGTCGGCGTACTTCTTCTGCAGGGCCAACATCTCCGGTTGCACGGCCGCCATGTCCTTCATGGACTTGTAACTCTTGTAGGCGAGGGGCGCGAGCAGGAGTTTGACCCCGATGGTGACGATGATGATGGCCACCCCGTAGTTATGGGTGAGCTCATGGAGGTGGCGGATGGCGTAGAACAACGGCTTGGCCACCGCCCGCACGAAGGACCAGCTCCCGTAGATGAACCAGCCGAAGTCGATCGTCTCCTCCAGTTCGATCTTGAGCGCCGCCAGCGTGTCGTACTCTTTCGGGCCGACGAACAGCCGGTAGCGGCTCGCGACGGTCCCCGGCGCGGCGGGCGTGCGTAGGCCGACCGAAACGAGCCGCTCGCCTTCGTTGCGCACGACCCCGATGTGGGGCACGGCATCGGCGGGAATGGCGGCCGCCAGAAAATACTTGTCCTGCATGGCGGCCCATTTCAGCGGGCCCGAGCGCAGGTCTTCCTTCTCGGGCATCGCCTTGTCGAGCCTGCCGGCGCTGTGCGTAGCCGGCCCGATGAAGCCGACGAACCCCTCCTCCCATTGATGGACCCCGAAGTTCGTGCCCAGGGAGAGGGTCGTCGAGCTGATCACGCCGGACGTCTCCACGCTGAGGTCCACCAGGTAGCTGCCCTGGTGAAACGTGAGGCGCTTCGTGACCCGCGCGCCGGACTCTGGATCCGTGAAGGAGAAACCGATCTCGCCCGTCGGCTGCGCCGGACTGAGGCTGAGGTCCCGGCCGGCGACCGCGTACAGACCCCGTGCCAGCCGTTCCTGCAGCCTGGCATCGAGGACCTCCACGGTCAGCGGCGGGATGAGCGAGACCCCCTTTTCCTCGGCGGGCACGAGTTGGATGGGCTTGGGCTGCTTGGGGTCTGTGTTCAGGTAGCGTTTGAGCTCCCAGCGCTTGATCACGCCGCCGCGGTTCGAGAGCACGACCTTGACGAGGTCGGTCTCGACCGTCACCTCCTGTTCGCGCTCGCCCGCCAGAGCCGTGGCCGGCAGCGTCGCGCCGCCCCTTATCGGGGACGGGGCCGCCGTGACCGTCTGCGTCGGGGGGGGCAACGCGGGTGTGGCCGTCTCGGCATCCTTTTTCTTCGCGGCGGGCGCGGGCGCGACAGGCACCGGCCGTTTCGCAACCCCCATTTTCTCCAGGAGATAGGGGTAGAGCACGATGACCGCCATCGAGAGGACAAGGAAGAGGATGATGCGTTTTTCCATATCTCTATGCTCGTCAGCGAACCGGCCGCACCGGATCGTAGCCGCCGCGATGGAGCGGGTGGCATTTCAGCAAGCGTCGCACCGCCATCCCCAGCCCTCGCAGGAGGCCATGGCGAACCAGCGCCTCGCGCGCGTAGGTGGAGCAGGTGGGCACGAACCCGCAGCACGGCGGGCCCAACGGCGAGATCCACCGCTGATAGAAGGCGATCAGAGCGACAACAATCCGGGTCATCATACACTCTCTGCAGCTACCAGGTGCGCACGCCTCAGAACGGCCTGCCAGCTCTCGCGCAGGCTCCGCGCGGGCTCGGTCACGGATTCCCGCTTCGGCAAAATCAGCAGATCCAGCCCGGAAGGGACCAGTCGCAGGCTCAGCCGCCCAAGCTCGCGGAACCGCCGCTTGGAACGATTGCGCGCCACCGCCCCGCCGAGCTTCTTTCCCACCACCACGCCCACCCGTGTGCAGGCCACCGCGTTCCGGCGGTAAAGAAGCGTGAACAGCGGGCAGGAAACCCGCTTCCCTTCTTTGAAGACCAGCCGGATGTCGGCGCTGTTGCGAAGGAGGTGCTGTGCGCGAGTGGAACGGGGGGGAGCCACCGATCCAGATCAGACGGTCAGCTTGTGCCGTCCCTTGGCCCTGCGGCGCGCCAACGTCCGGCGTCCGCCTTTCGTTTTCATCCGTTCGAGAAACCCGTGGGTGCGTTTCCGCGCCTTGTTCGAGGGTTGCCGCATCGTGGCGGACATGTGCTGACTCCTTCGTTTTCAGTTAAGTGTGAATTGAGGCGTCATTATAAGGGCGGTGCCGGAGGGTGTCAATCAACGCAACAACTCCTTGATCGCGGCCAGCAGGTCGCCGGGATCGACCGGTTTCTGGAAGGTCCGTTTGGCGCCCAGGATCCGCGAGACATCGAAAAAGAACTGCCGCCGCTCGTCCTCATCCGACCCGGAGATGGCGATGATTTTGACGTCAGGAAAGTCACGCTTCAGCTCATTGATGACGTGCATGCCGTCCTTCACCGGCATCAGAATGTCGGTGATGATCAGGTCCGCGGGGTTTTTCCGGTAGAGCGCGAGCCCCTGGACGCCGTCCTGGGCCACGACCACGTCGTGCCCCGCTTCTTCGAGGATCGCCTTGAAAATCTCCCCGGTGTGGGCATCATCATCGATGAACAGAATCCTGGCCATATCACCACGCCACGCGGTTCACGCGATCACTCGCCCTCGTCTGGCGCGCCGCCGGCTCGGGCGAGGTCATCGATCTTGATCTTCTCCGGGTTCAATTTTTGAGCCGCGGCGGTCATGCGGTCCAGGGCCTCGTCGAAGGACAAGGGCGCGGCCTCCTTCGGCCGGAACCGGATGGGATTGATCCGGGCGACGACGAAGCTTTTGAGGTAGGGGCTGGTCATTCCTCTGGCTTTCAACGCCTCAACCCTCTGCACCACCAAATCGTCCAGCGCGAGCACCGTCTTCGCACGCATCCGGCGGGTCTCCAGCGCCGCGTGCAGGCGGCCCTGGAGGAACCGGTCCACACGCTTGAGCACCGGATGGTACGCGCCGCCGCTGAAGCGCGGCCGTTCCTCATAGCACAGGCCCAGGGTGATGAGCGCGGGCTCCTCGAACTCCAGCGCATAGGTCTCTTCCGTGGCGCTGTCCAGCCGCGCCAGCTCTTTATACATGCGGATCACCTCGAGCGCCTTCTCCCGGAGATTATGTGCCTTCTCGGTGTTCAACGCCAGGATCTGATAGGCCGCCGCGGCCTCCGGCACGACGATCGCCGTGATGCTCTTCGCGCCGAGCGTGCGCATGGCCGACAACCGATGGTGCCCGTTCGGTGTCCAGTACCCGGCGGGCTGCCCGTCGCGCGCGCGCACCGCGATGATCGGATCGAGAAAGCGTCCGAGCTTGCCGATCACGGCCTCGAGCTTGCGCACATGCGTGTCCGAGAGATTGCGCTGGTAAGGCGTGGGCTCGACCTTCTCGATCGGGAGCGCGGCCAGGACGACCCAGCGCCCACCATAGGGCTCCCGGTACACGGCGAGCGTCTTCCCGCCGTCCTCCTCGATCACACGGTGCAGCGCGGCGACCTCGCCCGGCGGCGCCGCGGCCTGCAGCTCCGCCGCCGCCAGCCCCGTCGCGACCCCGGCGGGCTTTCTCCGCCGCCGCGCGGCAGAATCGGTTTTGATCCTACGGAGTTTCTTTTCAGCCATGGCTGGTGCCTTATGATAGGGGAGCTGGCGTCAAAAGAAAAGGTCCGTGGTCAGGCGGTCACGTACGGGGCGAGCACCCGGCGCTGATCATCCGTCAAGGTTTGGAATTCGACGCCCAAGACAAGGCGCGGCCTCTCCTCGATAATCCGGCGGATCACGCAGGGCACCTCCAGCTTCGTCTTCTGCTTGCTATCCAGGAGAATCGTCGCGGACAGCGCAGCCCCGGTCGCGATGTCCTTGATGGGGTCGGTCTCAAGGCGCATCCCGGTCGCGGAGATATCGAGAACCGTGGTGAACCGGTCTACCTTTCTGGGATCATCGGACAGCTTGAAACTACAGATGAGATTGACCGCCTTGCGCAGCGAGCGGGGTTGGCTAAGGACGGCCCGACATGTGTTCCCGCAGGCGCAGGTGTATTGAAAGGGGTCATCCGAGTCCAACGCGAAATCAGACAGGTGCAGCTCCTTGGAGGCACCGCACCGCTCGCACCGGGCCAGAAAGGTTTTGCTTCTAGATTCGTCCGGCGGGAGCAGGTTCTCTTCCATCGCGCACCTATTGAAAGAACGAGCGAATCTTTTCGACCCGCTTGCGGTTGACGCCAAAGTCCGAGTGCCCCACGCGCGAGGCCGAGCGGACATGGATCAGCTTGGTCGGCGGATCGAACAGGAACTCCACATCGTCCACGAATCGAAAGATGCGGCTGCGAAACTCGAGGTGCCAGTACCGGTCCTCTTCGACGACAAAGGCGGCGTTGCCGGCCGCCAGCACGGCATGCCGGAGCCGGGCCTTTGCCGAGGCGAGATCGCCGGTCCAGCTCAGCGGCGGCACGCGATGCGTCGAGCCCTCTTCCGCCAGCGACGAGACGCAGTTGGGGGACGAGGGGCACGGTTTCAACGCGCGCGGCATTCCGCAACGTTACACGAGAATGTCGCCGCGTGCCAGCCCTGGTGGGTGGATCACGTGATTCTCCGCCCATACTTGTTTATAATGGAGGCCGTCGGACGTTGGGATCGGTCGTGAACAGCCACAAGGAGACGCGTAGATGACCTTCCAGGAATTTCTCAAGCAGGTGTCGTTCTTCAAGGGCCTGACCGACGAGGAGATCAACCAGATCGCGCCCCTCTGCCGCCTGGTGGAGGGAAAAGCCGACGACCGTCTCATCAAGGAAGGCCTGCCCGTCAAGTCCGTCTACTTCCTCCTCTCGGGACAGGCCGTCGTCACCAAAGGCGTGGAGCAGTCGAAGCAGTCGGTGATCGGGGATGTCAAGCCGGGGTCCATTATCGGGGAGCTCTCACTGTACGACAACACCGAAGCCTCGGCGACAGTGCGGGCGACCGAGCCGTTCAAGGCCTTGGCGATCGACAGCATGAAATTCTCCCAGGTACTGGAGGCCCATCCGGTCCTCGGCTATAAGATCTTCAAAAGGCTGGCCCAGACGACCAGCCGCCGCCTGAAGTCGATCTCCGGCGAACACGCCGAATGCCTTGTCTTCCCGGACGACTCCGCCCAATAAAAGGCCCCTGAGTCTCTGGACCCAGGGGCTTCTGATGGTGGAGGCGAGGGGAGTTGAACCCCTGTCCGAAGACCGTCAGCGAAGGGCTTCTACATGCATAGCCGGCGATTTGGGGGTTCGCTTCCGTCCACGCCCTCCGGCAGGCTTAGAACGGTCGCTAGCCCAGTGCGTCTCGCCCGCCGCCGCTGAGCACCAGCGTCAGGCCAGCCCGCTATCGTCGCCTCATCCCCCGCGCGGGCGCCGGGAGAGAGACGTCACCGCTTAATTAAGCAGCGAGTGCCAGTTCGTTATTGGCAGTTGTTGTTTCCGGACTTTTACGAGTTCCCGGAGCTCGGCATGCCACCCTGGCCTCATGATCCCCGTCGAAACCGGTCGCCCCCTTTCGTTTGCGTTGTGTATTAAGATAACACCCATCCCCCCGGCATTCAAGGCTGGCTATATTCGTCCTTTCGTCCGCTCCCCCTTGCGATGCCCCCGCCCCAGCAGGAACACCGCGAACTCCCGCGCGCCCCGCATGCGCTGCTCCAGCGGCCCTTTCTTGATCTCCTCGTTCTTCAGGTGCTCCTCGAATTTCTCCAGCGCCTGACCCATGAACTCCTCGAAGAGCGAATTGTCAAAGAGCGTCTTTATTTTCATGGCGGCTCCTTCGTCTTGACGCGATCGCGGTCAGGTACTACGATACGCCCATGGCCAAGCGCCCCAGCCTGAACCCGTTGCCCGACATCCTCTCCCGGTTTCTCAAAACACACGGCATGGCGATCCATATGCTGGAATTCAAGCTCCAGCAGCACTGGCCCGAGATCGTCGGCGAACACGTCGCGCGCCACACGTGGCCGGACTCCGTCCGGCACCGCAAGCTCTACCTGGTGGCGGAGAATTCCGTCTGGCTCCAGCAACTCCTCTTCCTCAAGCCGGAGCTGCTTGCTAAGATCAACGGCGCAGCGGACGGCGAGGCGCTCACCGATATCGTCCTCCGAGTCGGAACGGTGCCGTCCCCGGCCGCCGGCGAGGGCCTTCCGTCCCATCCCGCTCCCTCCGAGCGGAAGGAAGAGCCCGTCAGCGCGGAAACGGGCGCCGGCATCGAGGCGGCAGTCCAAGCGGTCGCCGATCCCGATCTCCAGGCTCGCCTGAAGGTGCTCTTCTCGAAATCCGCGACCTAGCCGCCACCGAGTTTCCCCTGAAAGAGGACTTTGGCGCCGACGGCGCCGTATTCCATCCCGGCCGTGAGCCGATAAATCCCCCGCACGCCGCGCTCAAAGCTGGAGCGGGCGAGGGGATCCGCTCCGCTGACGTAGGCTTTGAGCGAGGGCTCTTCCGCCAGGCCGACATTGTCGAAGACATAGATGGTCAGGCGCTGGTAGCGGCCGGCGGGATCGCCGGGCGTCGTCGGCATGATCTTGAGACGGGCGAATCCGTCCCGATTCCCGTGGGCCGCAGCCTGAAAACGGACCAGCAGGGCCTCAATCTCGGGGGCCGTCGTGCGGGGCGGGACGTTGACGGTGACGCTCTCACCCATCTGTGCCATGACACTGTATGGCGGAATCGAGCGGTCCGGCGCGGTCAGGATCATTCCGACCACGGTGATGACGATCAGGCCTATGCAGATCGTGAGCGCGGTCTTGACGAGTGGGTCGAGGGGCCTAGGCGCCGGACTCGTCTCCATTGTTCTTGTCCTCGCCTGCGGCGCCTTCGCCGGCGGCCTCGCCCGAGGATTCGGCCAGCTTGGCCACGCCCACCACGCGATCGGTCTCCCCCATATCGATCAGCCGCACCCCCTGCGCGTTGCGGCCGATCTCGCGCACGTCGTCCACCCGCGTGCGGAGGATCTTGCCCTCGGCCGTCATCACCATGATCTCGTCGCCGTCGCGGACCTGATGGAACGAGACCGCGGGGCCGTTCTTCTCGGTCACCTTCACAGAAATGATCCCGCGGCCGGCACGGCCCTGCAGGCGGTACTCGCCGACCAGCGTGCGCTTCCCGTAACCGCCCTCCGTGACGGTGAGGATGGACGCGGTGGAATCGGGGGTGATCGTCTCCATCCCGATCACGAAGTTGCCTTCATCCAGGCTGATGCCGCGCACGCCGTGGGCGGTGCGGCCCATCGGCCGGACGTCCTCCTCCTTGAAGCGGATGACGATGCCGTGCCGCGTGCCGAGCAGGATCTCCCGTTGGCCGTCGGTGATCTCCACGCCGATCAGCTTGTCGCCTTCGTCCAGCGTGAGCGCGATGATGCCGCCCTGGCGAGGGTTGCCGTAGGCTGAGAGTTCGGTCTTCTTGATGACGCCCTGCCGCGTGGCCATGACGACGTAGCGGTCCTCGCGGAACTCCGTGACGGGCAGGGTGGCCGTCACCTTCTCGTCGCCCGCGAGCGCCAGCAGGTTGACCATCGCCTTGCCCTTGGCGGCGCGACCGGCCTCGGGAATCTCGTGCACCTTCAGCCAGTAGACCTTCCCCGCATCGGTGAAGAACAGCAGGTAGTCGTGCGTGGAGGCCGTGAACAGGGTCTCCACGAAATCCTCCTCCTTGATCCCCATCCCGATCTTGCCCTTGCCGCCGCGACGCTGGGCCCGGTAGAGCGACACCGGATTGCGCTTGATGTACCCGGCGTGCGAGATGGTCACCACCACTTCCTCCTGCGCGATCAGGTCCTCGACGTTGATCTCGGCCGTCTCCGGCACGATCTGCGTCCGCCGCTCGTCCTTGTACTCCTCCTTGACGGTCAGGAGCTCGTCCTTGATGATCTGCCGGACCAGCGCCTCGGAGCCCAGGACGGACTTGAAGTAAGCGATGCGCTTGATGATCTCCTCGTACTCCTGCGTTAGTTTCTCCCGCTCCAGTTGCGTGAGCCGCTGCAGCTTCATGTCCAGAATGGCGTTGGCCTGGATCTCCGACAGGGCGAACTGTCGCATCAGGCCGTTGCGCGCCTCCTCCGGCGAACGCGACCGTTTGATGAGCGCGATCACGGCGTCCAAATTGCCCAGCGCGATCTTGAGGCCTTCGAGGATGTGCGCCCGCTCCTCGGCCTTGCGCAGGTCGAACGCCGTCCGGCGCAGCACGACCTCGCGCCGGTGCTCGATGAAGGCCTCCAGGATCTGCTTGAGGGTCAGGACCTCCGGCCGGTTGTGGACCAGCGCCAGCATGATCACGCCGAACGTGCTCTGCATCGGCGTGTGCTTGTACAGATTGTTGAGCAGCACGAGCGGGATCTCGCCCTTCTTCAGCTCGATCACGATCCGCATCCCGTCCCGGTCCGACTCGTCGCGGAGGTCCGAGATGCCTTCGATGCGCTTGTCCTGGATCAGCTCAGCGATCTTCTCGATCAGGCGGGCCTTGTTGACCTGATAGGGGATCTCCGTGACGATGATCCGGTCGCGCTCGGTGCGCTCGTCGGTCTCGATGCTCGCCTTGGCCCGGAGCGTGAGCAGGCCACGGCCGGTGGAGTAGGCGTCCTTGATGCCCTGTGTGCCGTAGATGTAGCCGGCGGTGGGGAAGTCCGGGCCCGGGATGACCTCCATGAGCTGAGCGATCGTGGTCTCCGGGTCGTCGATCAGCTTGATGAGGCCGGCGACGACCTCAGCCAGGTTGTGGGTCGGGATGTTCGTCGCGTAGCCGACCGCGATCCCGCCGGCGCCGTTGACCAGGAGATTGGGCACCTTGGCCGGCAGCACCAACGGCTCCACGCGCGACTCGTCGTAGTTGGGGCGGAAGTCGACGGTCTCCTTGTCGATGTCCGCCAGCATCTCCTCGGCAAGTTTCGTGAGCCGCGCCTCGGTGTACCGCATGGCGGCCGGCGGATCGCCGTCCACCGAGCCGAAGTTCCCCTGGCCCCCCACCAGGCAATAGCGCATGTTGAAGTCCTGCGCCATGCGGACGAGGGTGTCGTAGATGGCCGCGTCGCCGTGGGGGTGGTAGTTCCCCATGATCTCGCCGACGATCTTGGCGGACTTGCGGTAGGCCCGGTTGTGGACCAGCCCCATCTCGTTCATGCCGTAGAGGATCCGGCGATGGACCGGCTTCAGCCCGTCCCGGACGTCCGGGAGCGCGCGCCCCACGATCACGCTCATCGCGTAATCGAGGTAGGACGAGCGCATCTCGTCCTCGATGGCGATCTGGGTCAACCGTTCATCTACGGGCATGCATGCCTCCCGTTAATCGTTATACGTGAATCGTTAATCGTGAATGCATCTTCTGGATCAGGACCGTTTAACGTTTAACGAATAACGTCATACGTCGAGATTCCGCACTTCGAGCGCGTGTTGCTGGATGAAGTCGCGCCGCGGCCCGACCTCGTCGCCCATCAGAATGGAGAAGACGTCCTCGACGCCGGCGAAGTCCTCGAGTTTCACTTGTAAGAGCGTGCGGGTTTCCGGATTCATCGTGGTCTCCCAGAGCTGATCGGGGTTCATCTCGCCGAGACCCTTGTAGCGCTGGAGGCTGATCCCCTTCTTGCCGATGTCCAGGATCGCGCGGACCAGCTCGCTCGTGCTGGAGAACTCGGTCGCCTTCTCCTCGGCCTTGACCTTGTACGGCGGGCGCCCCAACCCGATCGCGATCGGCGCCAGCCGCTGTAGCGCGCGGAAATCCGCCGAGCCGACGAGCTCGTGCGTGACCTCCAGGCTGTGGGCGCGTCCGTTCGTCTGCGCCCGGCACTCGACCCTGTTGGACTCATGTTCCTCGTCCGGGACGATCTCCAGATCCACGGTGGCTTTGGGAAAGAGGGTCGCCAGGGTCTTTTTGACGCTGGCGACCACCTTCTTGAGGGCAGCCTGATTCTTGAGGAGGTCGCGGTCGAGGCCCGGTTCTTCGACGAACGCGCGCAGGAGCCCGGACTCGTGCTGCTTGCGGCCGAACCGCACCAGGAGCCCCTCGTACTCGATGAGCTTCTTCAGGACGGGCAGCAGGCGGCGGCCAGTCACGTAGGCCTGTCCGCTCTCGAGGTGGACTTCGACGGCTTCGACCGCGAGATCGGCCAGGTATTCGTTGAGCGCGTTCTCGTCCTTGAGATACTTCTCCGTCTTACCCTTCTTGACCCTGAAGAGCGGCGGCTGGGCGATGTAAATGTAGCCGCGCTCGATGAGCTCGTGCATCTGCCGATAGAGGAAGGTGAGCAGCAGCGTCCGGATGTGGCTGCCGTCCACGTCCGCGTCGGTCATCAGGATGATCTTGTGGTAGCGGGCGCGGTCGATGTCGAAATCGTCCTTGTTCTTCTCGCCTTCCTCGCGCGGGCGGCCGATGCCGGTCCCGAGCGCCTGGATCAGCGTCCGTATCTCCTCGCTGGAGAGCATCTTGTCGAACCGCGCCTTCTCCACGTTGAGGATCTTGCCCTTGAGCGGCAGGATGGCCTGGAACTTCCGGTCGCGCCCCTGCTTGGCGGAGCCGCCGGCCGAGTCGCCCTCCACGATGAACAGCTCGCTG
>Ga0137796_10000381_pt1 | contig 28024 bp, 32 predicted proteins | sample OV2TP3_FD_97704 | JGI IMG/M metagenome (GOLD analysis project Ga0137796, IMG submission 97704) | reverse complement strand
GAGCATAGAAATCCATTTTGTGCAACGTCAAGCGACGTGAAAAAGTCGTTTGTTCTTGGCACAAAATCGAGGCGTTTCGGATAAACGCCCCCAACGCTCGGCGATATCGTGCTATCATACTTTGAATAACGAAATTGCCGACCCGAGACTCCGATGTCACACCACGACGAAGCTCCAACTTCCAACCAACAATTTTCAAACAAATTACAATGATTCAAATCTCAAATTCCAAACATGCCGCAGTCCGTGTTTGGAAATTGGAATTTGTGTATTGAGATTTGCTTGGAACTTGATTTTTTGAGCTTGGAGCTTTCGCACGGCGGGGGACATCGGATGTGCTTCTAATTTCGTAATTCACGGTTCTCAAGTTCGACGAGCGCGCAGCAGAAACACCGCCACTCCGATGGCGGTGTTTCTGTTCGCGGGAGCCAGAGAGAGGCCGTGGCCGATCCTTTGTCTCCTTGTGTTTGGGGATTATGTGTTTCGTATGCCAGCATCGGTTGGCGTATCGGATTTCACTTGGCGGAGCGGGATCGTGAATCGTATGGAGGTGCCTTCATTCTCGGCGCTGGTGAAGTCCATGGCGCCGCCGTGGTTCTCGACGATATTTTTCGCCATGTAGAGCCCGAGGCCGGTGCCTGCGGTGGCGTAGAGCTTGGCATTCCGTGCGCGGAAAAATTGATTGAAGACCTGGCGCTGCTGCTCCTTGGGGATGCCGATGCCGGTGTCTGCGACGCTGACTTCGATATCTCGCGCTCTTTTTCGCACCGTGAGCGCGACCGCGCCCCCCTCAGGCGTGTACTTGATCGCATTGTTGATGAGGTTGTCAATGACAATGCTGATTTTTTCCGCGTCGATTGAGACCGAGGGCAGCACCTCCGGCAGGGAGGCCGAGAAAGCGATCCGCTTGCGCTCCGCAGCGAGGCGCGTTGCGGCGACGACTTTCTGAACGATCGGCAGCAGGTCATGCTCCTCGAGCTTGAAGCCGAAGCGCCCCTCCTCGATGCGCGCAGTGTCAAGGAGGTTGGTGATGAGATCCGCCGCGGTGATTGTCACCTCAAGGCTGTCATGCAAAATTTTCCGCTGCTCTTCACTGAGCGGCCCTGCTTCTCCGTCAACGAGCGACTGGAGCGACCAGCGGACGCCGGTGAGCGGCGTCCGGAGCTGGTGCGCCGCGACCGAGACGAACTCAGACTTCACGAGATCAAGCCCCTCGAGGCGTTTGTTCGCGTCGGAGAGCTCGATGTCGCGGCGCACGAGGACTTTCCCCACGTCGCTGAGCTCGCCGGTGACGCGGGAGAACTCCTCGTTCGCCCGGAAGAGCTCGCGATCTTTGCGCACGAGAAGCCGCGCGCTCTCGGTATTCTCGCGGAGCCATACTGTAAGTTCTCGGTTGCGCTCGCTGAGCGCGCGTACGGCTCTAAACGCTATCATCGCCGCTCCCGCTGCAGCGATGGCGGCAAGAGCGCTCCAGAGCAATCGGTCAAGCAGGCCTGCTGTCAGAGTCGCGCCCGCAGTTACGAGGGGAGCCAGGAGGAGTGCGAGAATGAGGCGGCGGCGGGGAGAGAGGGAGAGGACCGAGGCGGCATGTTTCGAAAAATGCATGTGTGGGATTATTCTTAGGGACAACCTCAGGCTAAACTCAAAGCTCAAAAGTCAAAACTACAACATAAAAGTCAAAAGTTTTACGGTTTTGCGCTGTGGGTTTAAGCTTTGACTTTTGAGTTTTGAGTTTTCACTTCGTCCCTATCCCCACAATCGTTATCGTCCCATTGTGGAAGAGCGCGGGCTCCGGTGCGGTAGCGTCGCCGATCGCGTGTATTGCGGGCGCGTACTCTCCGAAGCTCGCCATACCAAGAAGCGGGGTGTCGCGCCCGACGACGTCGAGTATCTCGTTGACCTCGTCCTTGACCAATGTACCGAGGAGTCGTTTGCGCGAGACGCTCTCAAAGACGAGGACGAGCTTCGGTGAGATGTGCTGTCGTTTTAGGCGCTCGTGTAGGCTCTCGGTCGCGATGCGAGCGGCGGCGAGCGCTTTTTCCTTGCTCCCGATCATGAGACGAACTTCAGCGCCCTCTGGTATTGCCGCGGCGAGAGTGAGCGAGCCATCTTCCTCGGCCTTGAGGGGGGTGCGGATGAGGTACTCATCGTTGCCGTCAGTGCGGACGCCGAGCGGATAGCTGAGTGCCGAGCGCACGAGGGGCTCGGCGCGAAGTTTCGCGAGGTCTTCTCCAAAATATTCTTCATAGATCGATACCGCCCGCACGCCGGCAAGCTCAAAGACGCGTGCGCCCTCCGCCTGCTCTACCCGCTGCGGTACGCCGACCGGTATCCAGCCATGCCGCACGCCGACGGTTACCGCGCATTCGCCAGAGAGCGCGAGGCCGATCAATGCGTCGTCTGCGACGAGCGCGTCCCGGTACTGGAACGTCCGCTCGAACGCAAGCTCGTCTCCTGCCGCCATTCCAGCAGTCGGTACGTTTGTGCCGAGCACCTCCTGGAGACCGGCGAGCGCCTCCGCCGCGCCGCCCTGGAGCATATTTGAGAAGAGGAGGAGCCCGCGCAATTCCTCGGTGGCGAGCTCACGGATTTCCTGCGCCGCGAGCGCCCCTGCGGCGCGAGCGCCGTTTTTCATGAGCCCCATGCCTGAGGCAAACGTGATGCTATCGCCAGAGAGCGCGATCACCGCCACAGACTGCTCCAGCGTGCCTTCATGGGTGAAGATGCCCGCGACCGAGCAGCCGACAAGCGGCGCATTTCCGCTCGCATCTCGCACCCCGCGGATGAGCGCCTCCTGGTCGTAGAGCGCGGAGGAAAATACCAAAAGCTGTGTCGGCCGTTCAACACCTGCCTTCTCAAGGGCGCTCTCGGCCGCTGCAAAACCCGCTTGGTGCGCGTCGTGTTCTTTGGCGGTGCCGATTCCGACGATGAGAGACATAGTGGTGCGGCCGCGCAGGTCTCACGATTTCGCGCTCGAGCTTCGGTGTTTGGAAATGGCGTCGCCTCGCTTGACGCAAAATGCAGAACTCGGCCTCCTTGCTCGTCGGCCTCAGACAGCTGCATTTTGCTACTCGGCTCGCCATTTCCTAAACACCTCTCGCTATGCGCGAAATCGTGAGACCTGCGCGGCCTTGTGGGAGGATTTATTAACGATGCAAACACTTTCCGCTGCCGTGTGGCCTCGATACACTCTTGTGTACCATGCACGAGGCAGCGAATTCGTTCCATATGTCGGCCGTTCGTGTGCTTATCGCTTGATGCATACTGCTTGTGGCTCGTTTACGCGATTCCGAGCAGTTGCTCTATTTTCGCCACGATTTCGTTCGGCGAGGTGTTGGCCTTGACGGCGTAGTCTGCAGCGCCGAGCTGCCTGCCTTTCTCGAGATCGTCGCGCTGCCCGAGATTCGAGAGAATGAGCACCGGGATCTGCCGGAGTTTTTCGTTCGCCTTGATCTCGCGCAGGAGCACAAAACCGTCCTCCCCGGGAAGGATGAGGTCAAGACACACGAGATTGATTGTCTTTTCGGCAAGGAGCGCCCGGCCTTCCTGTACCGTCTCCGCCCGAAAGACTGTAAATTTCTGCTCGTGGAGTTTTTTCTCAAGCATCCCGCCAAGAAACGGATCGTCCTCGACGACGAGGAGTACGGCGCGGCTCTCGCCCGTCGCGGTTGCTCGAGGAGCCCCACCGCTCTCTCTGGCACTGTCCGCACCGCGACTGGTGACGCTCTCTTGAGGCGTGTCATCATCCATAGGAGTGTAATTCTGAGTATAGCAAGGAGAGCACGCGGCGCACAAGGGTTGCCTGTGCATAAGAGGTGCTTGACAGGGTTCGCGTGCCGCGTTACGCTTGAAATATTAGTGACGAAATCCGAAATTCGAATATCGAAATCCGAAACAATAGACCTCTTGTATAACCCGCTCCTGCTGCAATTTTTGATTTTTGGCTGCGACTTCGTCAGACTTCGCAAAATGGTTCTCGTCGTACAGCAAGTACGCCGTCGAACCATTTTGCTTGTCTTCCTCGTCTCGCTCAAAAACCAAAAATTTCGCCACGAAGCGGGTTATACAAGAGGTCTAATATCGAAACCCAAATGCTCAAATGACCGAAACACGGACGCGGGTGTTTCGAGCATTTGAATTTTGTTCATTCGGATTTGTTTCGTATTTCGCCTAGCCTGCCGACAGCAGTCGGCCAAGGTGCTTCGATATTCGGATTTAAGTAACAGTCTTTATTATCAGTCTAATTTTTTACGCGCTGGCCGCCACGACGCCACACGTTTCATTCTCCGAAGCGTCTGGTTTCTGAAAGCGGTTCGCACGTACCATATATCATGGCAGACTTTGAGAGAACAAAGCCGCATGTCAATGTCGGCACCATCGGCCACGTTGACCACGGCAAGACCACGCTGACCGCGGCGATGCTCCATGTGCTGAACCTCGCCGGCCAGAAGGTCAAGATGCGCAAGGTTGACGAGATCGACTCTGCGCCCGAGGAGCGCGCGCGCGGCATTACAATCGCGCTTTCGCATAATGAGTACGAGACCGCGGCGCGCCACTATGCGCACGTCGATGCGCCGGGCCACCAGGACTACATTAAGAACATGATAACCGGCGCCGCCCAGATGGACGGCGCGATCATCGTGGTCGCGGCAACCGACGGCGTCATGCCGCAGACCCGCGAGCACATTCTTCTTGCGCGTCAGGTCGGCGTGCCGCGCATTGTCGTTTTTCTCAACAAGGTGGATATGGTGGACGACCCAGACCTCATTGATCTCGTTGAGGAGGAGGTGCGCGAGCTCCTGACGAAGTACGAGTATGACGGCGCGAGCGTGCCGGTTGTGCGCGGCTCGGCACTCAAAGCTCTTGACGCAAAGTCAGCGGACGACGAGTGGGCGAAGAAGATCCTCGAGCTCACGAAAGCGCTCGATACGTTCATTCCGGTCCCCGAGCGCGACGTCGAAAAGCCGTTCCTGATGCCGGTCGAGGATATCTTCTCGATTGAAGGGCGCGGCACGGTGGCAACCGGCCGCATCGAGCGTGGCAAAGTGAAAGTCGGCGAGGAGGTTGAGATCATCGGCCTTAAGGACACGGCGAAGACCGTGGTGACCGGTATCGAAATGTTCAACAAGTCGCTTCAGGAAGGCATTGCCGGCGACAATGCGGGCATTCTCCTGCGCGGCACGAAGAAGGAAGACATCCACCGCGGCCAGGTGCTTGCCAAGCCCGGCTCGGTGACGCCGCACACGGAGTTTGACGCGGAGATCTATGTGCTCTCGAAGGACGAAGGCGGACGCCACACGCCGTTTTTCAGCGGCTACAAGCCGCAGTTCTACATCCGCACCACGGATGTGACCGGCGATGTCACGCTGCCAGAAGGCACTGAGATGGTGATGCCGGGGGACACGGTGAGCGCGAAGGTCAAACTGATCGCCCCGGTCGCACTTGAGGAAAAGCAGCGCTTCGCGATCCGCGAAGGAGGGAAGACGGTGGGGGCAGGAGCGGTGACGAAGATTATTGCATAAATTTTTGGATAACATATGGTAGAAAAATTTGAAGAATTTGACGACGACGCCTCGCCTCTAGAAAATTCGGAAGACAAGAAGTACCGAGAATTCCAAAAGGCGATGGATGAGGTGGACCGTGTGATGCGGGAGATCGACGACGTTTTTGCTCGTACAGCAGATAGGGCAGAGGCCGAGAAAATTGTGCTTGAAAGCCTTGCTTCTTTGATGGACGCTGCCATGAAAAAGTCCGACGACGCTTTGCGTGAGTGGCTCGGCGCACTTCGTCAATCGGAAGAACGCGAGACAACAGAGGAGCATAGTTGATTATTATGGCGACGGAGAAATCGTCAACACCGCGCAAGCGCAGCGCAGCAGCGCGCAAGAAGGAGGAGGTTTCGCACAAGCTCCGCATCCGCATCCGTGCCTACGAGTACAAAATTCTTGACTCGTCGGTTAAGCAGGTGATGGACACCGCGCTGCGCTACGATGCGCGGGTCGAGGGCCCAACGCCGCTTCCGGTTGAGATCAAGAAGTACACGGTCAACCGCTCATCGTTCGTCCACAAGAACGCGCGCGAGCAGTTCGAGATGCGCACGCACAAGCGCCTCATTGATATCCTCGACCCCGCGCCGAAGCTGATTGAGGCGCTTACGAATCTTACCCTTCCTTCGGGGGTAAATGTTGACGTTAAGATGATGTAGACGAAGGCTCTAGGTTTTAGGTGATAGGTTCTAGGTTGAATTGGTACGTCGCCTGTCCGACATCGGATGTCACACATCGGAATGTGGGTCATCCGATGTCGGACAGATTTTTATATGAAATTCAGCTTTGTTCAACTACCCTGGTGTTGCCCCTCGATTCTCTGTGACACTCGTTTACGCGAAACCATACGCATGGAACACTCGGTGTTGAACAAAGCGGCGGCAGCTTTTGAGCAGTTACAAAGCTTTTTTTTGTATGAAATTCATTCTCGCCACAAAACAGCATATGACGCAACTCTTCGACGATGACGGGCGGGCGTACCCGGCGACGCTACTTACCGCCGGGCCGGTGACTGTGACGCAGGCGAAGAGCCAAGAGTGCGACGGCTACTCTGCGGTGCAGGTGGGCTTCGGAGCGCAGAAAGCGCATCGGCTTTCGGCGCAGGTTCGCGGACATCTCAAAAACCTCGGTCCGTTCCGAACGCTCCGGGAATTTCGTTTGCCCGAGAGCGAAGCCGCGCTTGAGCGCGGCACGACACTTGACATCTCGCAGTTTACCCCGGGGGAGCGTGTACGGGTCTCTGGCGTCTCGAAGGGCAAGGGCTTCCAGGGTGTCGTGAAGCGCCACGGCTTCAAGGGCGGGCCGCGCTCGCACGGCCAGAAGCACTCGGAGCGCGAGCCGGGCTCGATTGGCGGCGGGGGACGAGCCGGCGGCCGCGTCGTAAAGGGGATGAGAATGGCTGGCCGCATGGGCGGCGACCGCGTCACGGTAAAGAACCTCAAAGTGCTCGGTGTGGATCAGACCACCAATACGCTCCTCCTCCGCGGCGCGGTCCCGGGCAGACGCGGGACGCTTGTTGAAATTAGAGGCTAGTCGTGATAGTATGAATACGCACAAGGAGCCGCGTTTTTCTCAGAAACATTACGAGCTGATCGCGAAGTGGATCGAGCGTGTCGCGCTCCTGCTCTTTGCCGCCCTTGTTGTCCAAAACATTGTCGCGGGCGCATCTTTGACGGAGCCGACGATTCTCGGCGGCATTGCGTTATCTGTTTTGACGTATGCTCTTGCGCTGTATTTCTTACAGAAGTCTTAACGTAATTCTATGTCTTCCACGATTTTAATTTATCTCGGTGGGTTTGCCATTGCGCTGATGTTTCTAATTGTCACGAGATTGGCGGAAAGGAAACATCAGTGACGGTCATTTCTGTACGAAAGATTATGAGCGCACAGTTTTTTGCATAGTTGGTTTTGCGGTTGTTGTTATGTTCCGATCGTCATGAGACAGGCGGAGAAGAAGCACTATAGACATCACGGTCCTCGATACGCTACAAAGACTCATCCCCCGCCGGGAGGCGGGGGAGCGTGTGAGGGGGTACTACTGCCGAGAGGTGTATGCGGCTAACCTTACTTCCTGGAAATCGACTTTATTTCCTTCCATAAAAAGTCGCCGCTGCCTCTGTCGTAGTAGCAGGTGATAGAATTTCGGCAACTGAACTCAAGACCTTTCGTGCACTGGATGATAGAACCGTCCTCGAGAGTGATTGTTGCTGGGTCTTCCCACGTAGTACAACCAGCAACGAGCAAAACGAGCAGAAGTGAAGCGATACAAAATACTTTTTTCATCGGTTTCCTCCCTCTGATTCGAGTTATGCGGGCGTGTGTTCGGATTGAGCCCGTCGGGCGGGGCCAAATCTCCGTAAAGAGTATTACATAAATTTTTATGAAAGTCAATTCCTACAACCAAACAGGCGCAGAAGCGGGAGTTATTGATCTTCCCGACGCAGTGTTTGCGCTGCCGTGGAACGCCGACCTGGTACATCAGGTGGTGGTTGGCATGCAGGCGAATGCGCGCACTAATGTGGCGCATACCAAGGGCCGCGGCGAAGTGCGCGGCGGCGGCAAGAAGCCCTGGAAGCAGAAAGGCACCGGCCGCGCGCGGCATGGTTCGATCCGCTCGCCGCTCTGGCGCGGCGGCGGGGTGACGTTTGGTCCGACGAACGAGAAATCGTATGCGCAGAAGATTAACCAGAAGATGCGCGTCAAAGCGCTTTTCACCGCGCTCTCGCAGAAGCTCCGCGATGGTGAGATTCTGTTCCTCGATACGCTCTCATTTCCCGCGCCGAAGACCGCCGACGCGAAGCGCACGGTGACGGCGCTTGCGGGGATTGAGGGCTTCGAGCGGCTCGCGACGAAGACGCGCAACACCGCGCTCCTCGCGCTCGCGAGTCGCGATGAGGCAGTCGAAAAGAGTTTCCGCAACTTCGGCAACATTAGTACAGTTGAGGCCCGCAACTTGAATCCAGTGGAGGTTTTGAAGTATAAGTATGTAATCTTTACCGAACCGAGTGAGGCATGCAACATCCTTGTGCAGAGGCAGAGTAAGTAACGAGTAGCGCTGTTAGAAAACTTAAAAATCAAAAGTCAAAGCGCAAAACCACAACGCAAAAGCTAAAAGTGTACGAGCAGTTTTGAGGTTTTGGCTTGTGGTTTTGACTTTTGAGCTTTGAGATTTGACTTTTTATATCCTATGGCTCTCTTCCGTAAAAAAACACAAGCGTTACCGATACCCGTGAGCACAATGGCGCCAGGTGTTGCGCTGCAGCACGCCTCCGACGTTTCGGAGTACAGGCGCAGCACTGTGCCTCTGCCTGCCTCACGTCGGTCTCTCTCCGACGTCCTCATCCGCCCGCGCATTACCGAGAAAGGAACGATTGTCTCCGCGCACCGCGCGTATGCGTTCAATGTCGCCCCGTGGGCGAATAAGTACGAGATCGCCGCGGCGGTCCGCGCGGCGTACAAAGTCACGCCCGCCAAGGTCACCATTGCTCGCATTCCCGCAAAGGCGCGTTTCGTTCGGGGAAGATGGGGGAGAAAGGTCGGGGGAAAGAAGGCGTATGTTTTCTTGAAACAGGGAGAAAAGATTGAGTTTGTATAATTTTCGCAAGCTCAAAGCTCAAAAGTCAAAGCGCAAAACCACAACGCAAAAGCTAAAAGTGTACGAGCAGTTTTGAGGTTTTGGCTTGTGGTTTTGACTTTTGAGCTTTGAGATTTGACTTTTTATCTATGCTACCTACTTTCTAGAAATTACGAATGCCTCATCAATGTTATTATGAAGCAATATAGACCAACTACCCCCTCCCGCCGCGGCATGATGGTCGTGTCATATAAAAACACGCTGACCGCCTCGCGGCCGCTGAAGTCGCTTGTCTCCGGCGGCAAGCGCCACGTTGGGCGGAACGCTGACGGCCGTATCACGGTTCGGCACAAAGGCGGCGGCCACAAGCGGCGTTTTCGTGAGGTGGACTTTCGCTACGACAAGCGTGAAATACCGGCGCGGATCGAGCACATCGAGTACGACCCGAATCGTTCCGGCTTCATTGCGCGCCTCCTCTATGCGGATGGCGAGCGGCGCTACATACTCGCGCCGCAGCGCGCAGCAGTAGGGGATAGTGTGCTCATATCCGAGAGCGCGCCGCCTGCGACGGGAAACAGACTGCCGCTCGGGAAAATCCCCGTCGGCGCGTTTATCCACAGTATTGAGCTCAAGCCCGGTGGCGGGGCACGGCTTGCCCGCTCTGCCGGAAACTATTGCGAAGTGGTGGCGCAGGAGGGCGGCTACACGCATCTCAAGTTGCCTTCGACTGAGATACGAAAAGTGCTCGCGAGCGCTTGGGCTTCGATCGGCGAAGTCTCGAATTCGGAGCATCGCCAGAGAGTGTTCGGCAAGGCGGGCCGCTCGCGCTGGCTCGGGATTAGACCCACCGTGCGCGGCAGCGCGATGAACCCGGTTGACCACCCGCACGGCGGCGGCGAGGGCCGCTCCGGCCGCGGCCGTCGGCGTGCAGTCTCCGCGTGGGGGAAGCCCACCGGCAAGGGCCACAAGACCCGCCGCGCGAAGAAATATTCGAACGCCCACATCATCTCCCGCCGTCGCGTGGGGAAGAAACGAGGGTAAAACGAGCAGCACGCCCAGCACCACTTTCACTACTGAGTCCGCATGGTTCTTGAAGAGTGTCTTGTCAACGCACCTTGGTCCTTGCTGATTTTTCAAAAGTGAACGTGGTGCTGGGCAAGCAGCAGGCAACAAGCGGCAAGCACGTACGTGGAGAGCGTACAAACAAGCGTTTCCGTCATTCTGATTGAGACGCATCGAAGGATCTCGCACAGTGTTTGTTACAGCAAAAAAGAATCGCGGCAGGCCCTGTTGAGACCTGCCGCGGGAGATCATGGTTTTTGTGTGTTCAGCCAGTGTGGCGCCGAACATCCGCTTCGCGCTCGTATACCTTTTGAAGTGTTTGCTCACCGAGCGCGGTGGCTCTGTAGCAGCGGCGTTTCGGGGAAGGGCTCGCCCCTATCTTCCACCATGCGGTAAGGAAGCCGCGTTTCTCTAAACTGCGCAGTACGGGGTACAGAGTCCCAAACCTCACCTTTTGTCCACGCAGCTCGGTCACAGTTTGTTCGATCTGAAGCGAATAGAGCTCGCGCTCGGAAAGAGCAGTAATGAGCTGTCTTTCGAGATGCGTAAGCTCCAGACGCAGCGCATTTTTCGCCCGCCACATCTCAAGGTTGGCTATGATATCGCGATATTTTTCAACGAGCCACCTTTTTTTCATCGTGGATTCCTCTCATGATGTATCAGGGTGAGCACCCGTGTTGCACCTGACGCTTCTTGTGTCGGCAAAGTACGGGGTAGATTGTCCATTTGATTCTGGCACACTTTTTATCAAACGTCACGCCGCAGTATGCAACACGCAACAAGCAGTATGAGCAGGCGACAGATTGCCGTGAAGGCGATGTGCCTCTTCGAGCACGAGGGCCGGGTGCTCCTCACGCGTGGGTACGACAGTGTCAAGGACGAGCACTTTTACCGCGTACCGGGTGGACACGTTGAGTTCGGCGAGCGGGCAGAGGAAGCGGTACGGCGCGAGATTATAGAGGAACTCAACTCGGAGATAGAGGACCTTGTTTTCGAGCGCGTTGTTGAAAATATTTTTCAATACCAAGGTGCGCCCGGCCACGAAATCGTTTTCATATACACCGGCCGCCTCGGCAATCAGGCGCTCTACGAAAAAGACGTTATCTCCTATCTCGAACACGACGGCTCTCACCACGAAGCCGTCTGGGTCCCTCTCGCCGACGTGCTCTCCGGTGCCGCGCGCACCTACCCGGCGTGCGATTACCGCGCCATTTTGTCCGATCGGGTCCGAGCGGGGATGAGCTGAAAAAGCGATCGAAAATTTTGTCAGAATTTACGAAAATATTTTGAAAATTTTGAAAAAAATTGACTGACGCACAAAATGTCCGATCGGACATTTTGTGCGTCAGTAGGAGGGCACCAGACGTTTTGCATTGGCGCTGAACGTGAAGCCCGCCCTGACGAAACGTCGGGGCGGGTGTGTGTTGCATGTTGCGTTTGGGTTTACTCCGCAAACAAAGGAAGCTGGCGATCCGCGAAGAAGAACTGATCGAGTTCCCGTGTTCCCCAACGCCGCGTTGGGTCTGTGCGGGTTGTATACCCACGGCATGGCCGTGACCCTGGCGATTGCAGCAGTTTTACCTTCAGGCGCGGCACCGTTGGGAAAAGGGAGGGAAGATAAACATGCAGTGCATATCCGGCGATGTGCCGGAACCGCCCCACCGTCTTCTCTTGGTAGCCGATGTCGTAAATTTCTGCTGCTGTAATCTGTCGCGCTTCCTCTTCGATGTATGCTTTCTTTTGCTTCCAACTCTCAAAGACTTTGCGCAAGGTTCCCGAGTACGATAGTTCATCCGTTCCGCAGGCAGCGATCACACTAACTCTCTCGTGCGGTATGGCTGCTTCTGTAAACTTGTCCACGAGCGCGAATGCGTAGCAGCAGTCGTTGATGACCAGAAGCTGCCTTTGGGATTTTGCGATGATCTGTGTCAGGGTATCATAGGGAAAATTAACGGTCTCGCTTATGTTCCAACCCTCCTGGCCACCATGTCCTGCGTAGGCGAGTAGCAGCGGATCGGCGGACTCATGGTGTCCTCCTATCGCAATAGCCAATCGATAGGCGAGTTCTGGCGGTGCCATATAGGCGGTCTTCAACAACTCAATACGCTCTACTTCCGCTGAGATGCGCAGATACGCTTGAAATTCATCGATTGCATCAAGAAATCGCTTATCCCCTCCTGCGACTACGATGGCCTTTCTCATGTTTTTTCCTCCGAGAGATAGAACATTGTGCCTGTGGTTCGAACGGTATCTTCTGCTGGAAGGATGAATGAAAAAGCACAAAAAGTCAACGGCGCAGCGGCACGTGCACAGCGGCACAGCGGCCTTCTGTTTGTTCAGTTTGACAACAGGTATTTCTTTGCTAGTATAAATATTGAGCTCGTCCACGGGCGGGCTTGTTTTAGTATGTCGCGGTCGCTGAAGAAAGGCCCTTACGTGGATGCGAAGCTTTTGAAGAAACTCGTCGGCAAAAAGCCGGAGGACTTCAAGCAGCCCGTCCGCACCTGGGCGCGCCGGAGCCAGATCAGCCCCGAGATGGTAGGGTTCACCTTTGGCGTGCATAATGGTCGGGAGCACATACCGGTATTCGTGAGCGAGGAGATGGTGGGGCAGAGGCTCGGCGAATTTTCGCCGACGCGCAAGTTCGTGCGCCACGGCGGCAAGATGCAGAAGGAGATCGAAGCGAAGAAGAAGGAGGCGGAGATTGTTGCGGCAAAGGCGGCGAAGGAAGCGCCGGGGGTGAAGAAGTAGTGGCAGTGCAACGTGCAAAGCGAAAAGTGCAAAACAACAACTCAAAATTCAAAACAAAGTTTTTTTGTACTTTGCGTTGTTATTTTTCGCTTTGCACTTTGAGTTTTTCGCTCTATTTACTATTAGACTTCTTCGGAAATTCCATTCTGCTGCAATTTTTGATTTTTGGCTGCGACGTCGTCAAGCTTCACAAAATGACTCTCGTCGTACAACAAGTACGCCGTCGAGTCATTTTGTTCGCTTTCCTTGTCTCGCTCAAAAATCAAAAATCTCGCCACGAAAGGAATTTCCGAAGAAGTCTATTGGCATTGAGCGCCGCTGTTTTGCCCGTTGCTTATTATCAGTTATTAACAACATGCAAGCAACCCTTAGAACCTACCGTCAGTCGCCGCGTAAAGTGCGGCTCGTTGCTGACACGATCCGCGGCAAGCGAGTAGGCGAAGCGCTCACCGCGCTCTCGTTCCTTGAGAAGCGCGCGGCGGCGCCGATCAGAAAATTGCTTCAGTCCGCTGTGGCGAATGCGCGGCAGAACTTCGGCGTTGACCCCGACGGGCTCGCCGTCCGCGAGATTACCGTGAACAAGGGCACGGTTCTGAAACGCTCGATGCCCCGCGCCCGCGGCAGAGCAACGCCGATCAAAAAGCGTACGTCACATGTAACCGTTATTTTGGGTGCGTCATAGGTAAAGCCAAAAGACCAAAAATGTTAGCCAGCGAAAAATGCAAAGCGCAAAGCGCAAAATAACAGTGCAAAAGCCAAAAGACTTTTTGCGTTTTACGTTTTTGTTTTTCTCTTTTCGTTTTTCGCTTTGAGTTTATTTTTTATGTCCCACACCGTCCACCCCTACGCCCACCGCCTCGGCATCATCCGCGACTGGAAGTCGCGCTGGTGGGCGTTGGGCGAGCAATACAAAACGCGCTTGAGGGGCGATGTGCTGCTTCGCGAGTACCTCGAGCGCCGATTGCGCGGCCTTTATGTGAGCACGATCGAGATGGAGCGCGGCGCGCACACGCTCCGCATCATTGTGAAGACGACCCGCCCGGGGCTCCTCATCGGCAGGAGCGGCGAGGGCGCCACGCGTCTTCGCGGCGACATCGTGAACTTCCTCAAGAAGCGCCGCGGCCTCCTCGAGAGCGCGGGGGACATTAAGCTTGACATTGAGGAGGTACGCTCGCCGGAGTCAAATGCGAAGATCGTCGGCTACATGGTCGTGGACGGTCTTGAGAAGCGGATGCCGTTTCGCCGTGTGCTCAAACAAATCGTGGAGAAGGTGATGGCGAATCGGGATGTCCTTGGCGTGCGTATTAAGCTCTCCGGTAGGCTCGGCGGCGCCGACATGGCTCGACAGGAGGACGTGCGCAAGGGCAGGATTCCACTTCAGACGTTCCGTTCAGACATAGACTTCGCGCGCCTTCGCGCCACGATTCCGCAGGGAGACATTGGAGTGAAGGTGTGGATTTATCGGGGGGAAATATTCCAAAAGTGAATGGCGGCGTGTAGTATGACCTCGTCGTGCTCGATGTTCGTACGCAAGCAACTCAAAAGTCAAAAGTCAAAGCTCAAAACCACAGCGCAAAAGTTAAAAGTGTACGAGCAGTTTTGCGGTTTTGACTTGCGGTTTTGACTTTTGAGCTTTAAGTTTTGATTTTTTATTATGTTGTTTCCCAAAAAAGTAAAACATCGCAAGTGGCAGCGGCATCGCAGGAACCTCTCGAAGGTTGGCGTTACCTCGCGTGGGACGAGAGTGGCGTTCGGCTCGTGGGGCTTGCGTGCGACGAGTTATGGTCGGATCCGCTCGAACCAGATCGAGGCGGCGCGCCGCGTGCTCTCGCGTGCTGTTTCGAAGTCCGGCCGGGTGTGGATTCGGATATTTCCGGACCGTCCGTATACTGCGAAACCACCCGAGGTTGGCATGGGCAAGGGCAAGGGCGACCCCCAGGGTTTTGAGGTCGAGGTGCTGCCTGGGCGGATACTCTTTGAGATAGACGGTCTTGCGCGCGAGGCGGCGCTTGATACACTCCGCAAGGCCGCAAGCAAGATGCCGGTGAAAACACGCGCGGTGAGTGCCTAACTCGCGCTTCTTGAGACGACCCTATGGCTCAACAGAGCCATATTTTGCGGTGCGCCCGGCATGGGCAACAACTTGATAGTGAGGCCAGAAGGCGACAATCCACTGTGGAGGAGGATGTGGCTCATCAGTTCAAAGAGTCCGTTTGCAGGCGTTTGTGCGTTGTAGCGCTGTATGATACCCTGCTACAGGATGTAGAGAATGGAAGGCAGCAAATTTTCGAGCGATAGATTATTTTAGAATGGAGGACAAACAATGGAAAAGGAAAAGGGCGGAGCTCTTGGCCGTCACGGGCGACTGAAGCGGGCGCAGGAGATTGTGCGGGAACGGACGTTTGTTTTGATAAAGCCGGACGGACTGATGCGTGGGTTGGTCGGTGAGATAATCGGGCGTTTTGAGCGCGTGGGGCTCAAAATTATTGCACTGCGGCAGTTTTCGCAGGTCGAGGCACGAAGGCGTGCCGAGGCACATGTGTCGGTGAGTCAGGAGTGGTATGAAACCGTTGGCGAGCGCAATCTTGCCGAGTATGCGCGAAGCGGCGTTGATCCGATCGCGCTCCACGGCACCGCTGACCCCCTTGAGATCGGTCGTCAAGTGCGGACAGTGCTCGTCGAGTACCTCGGCATGGGGCCTGTTGTGGCCTTGGTGCTTGAGGGGCCGCGGGCGGTCACGGTAGTCCGCCGACTTCTTGGTGCTACATTGCCCGAGCAGGCTCTGCCGGGTACAATACGGGGAGATTTTGGAATTGATTCGGTGGAGCTTGCAAATCTGCTGGGTCTTGGCTGTAAGAACCTGGTGCATGCCTCTAACCCCGTGGAAGAGGTGGCACGGGAAATCGCAGTGTGGTTTGGACCGGAGGATCTCTGTGAGTGGTGTCGTCCAGATGAGACATTGTGGCTTGGCGCTGTGGTGAGGAAACCTCACAGTGTCTAGGGTCTTTCTGAAAGGAGGCGACATGGAGACGTTATGTCAGGTGGTTGTTCCCGGCGCGGCAGGTAGCGAGAGCATGGAGCATGAGATCGTTCTGCGCGCACTGCAGTGCAGCGATGTTTTTGTACTCGCCGGACTTCTCGATGAGGTTCGCCACAGCGCACCGCGCATCGCTGCGGAAATTGGCTACGTGCTCGCGCGGCGCTATCAAGCGCACGCTGCGCTTGCGCATGGCGAGGAGCGTCGGCGTTGGTTATCCCGTGCGTACGAGTATGGCTCTGAGAGCATCCGTCTCCTCGACCACTGCTCCCTCGATACACTCGAGGAGTGCGCGACGCGGTTTGCGGTGTTGCTCGGCGTTGCACTGCCGAGCTATATTCACCAGGAGGTGGTACGCGATCGCTTGCGCGAGCTTGAGGTCTGAATTAGAGTGCAACGAGCATGCACCTCACAATCTCTGAATACGCCCCAGTCTCTCGAGGCTGGGGCGCTGCTATGACTTCGGAAGACGGGAGAGACATGGTATGACAGATCAACGATCGACACGCGCCCCTGTTTTTTCTGACGGCGCCGTACTTTTGGACATTCTGCTTGGTATGGCAGATGGTGATATGAGTCAGCTGTATGATCTATCCAAACTCAAATCAGGCATGGTCGAGATCGAGCGGAAGTACTACCTCCCGGAGACGCCCAATCGTACGGCAGATGAGGCGGTCGTACGCTTTCTCGGTGCTTTCGGTGCTGCATTCGCGTCTGACCATGTGACGATCGAGCGCTGCGTTCCTTTTGTGGGGATTGACCAGTACTTCCTCATGTACAAACAGGATGATACTTTTACCTTCCGCTATCGTCTTGGGGCAAATCGTCGTCCGCAACTGACGGTAAAGTTGCGCACAGGAGGCGATCCGCATGAGTGTCGAGGGGAAATCAACCTTGATGTTTCGAACGTGCACCCCGAAACCGTGCGTGCATTTATGGCAGTCGTGTGTCGCGTCGCCGAGCGGTACCAGAATTTTTTCGTTCAGCAAAGCGGCATGCTCTGCATCGTGCATGACGCGAGCTTTCGGAAAAATGTCGAGGTGGTCGTCTACAAAGTACATCGGAGCCAGCCCCGAGAGAAGACGCTTGCGTTTGTTGAAATTGAGCCCTATGAACCGGACAATGTAACTCAGGCGCTCTCCATCATTGAGTTTTATGAGAAAGAGTTGAAGCTCGACGGGCACGAGTGCCACGAGAGCGTTGCGGAGCTTTTTTGTCCGTGATGCATATTTTTTAGCGGGGAGAGTCGAGACGGCTATTCTTTGGAATAGCCGTTTTGCATTTGTTGCTTTCAGGGATTATAGTGTGGTTGACAGAAGTCTATTAATATGCAGGGTCTCGAGAGCAGGAAGGACGTTATCGGTTTCGCATGGGGGCTCGGGTATCGGCTCGCGCTCCCGATCGTGCTTTTTGCGCTCGGCGGCCGCCTCGCCGATAAGAAGTTCGATACCGCTCCGATTTTTTTATTGCTCGGCATTTTTTCGGCGATGGCCCTATCGTTCTTGCTCATTTGGCGCCTCGTCAAACAGATTAAGTCGTAAAAATCGGTTTGGAAATTAGAAATTGAAAATTGGAAATTGAGTGATCTATGCCTCACATCTCCCTCGCGCCGGAAGTGCTCACCCACATCGGGTCATTTCCCATCACCAATACGCTCGTTGTCGCCCTCGGTATCACCTTGCTTCTCTCGCTCTTTGCCGTTATACTCTCTCAGAGGCTCACCTTTGGGCCGGGCGGCGCAGTGCAGAATGCGGTCGAGTTTCTTTTTGAGCACATACTCGCATTTCTCGATACGATCACCGAGGATCGGCATTACTCTCGGGCATTTTTGCCCCTGGTCGTGACGATCTTTTTTTTCGTGCTTGCGTCGAATCTCGTTGAAATCGTGCCGGGACTTGGCACTATCGGTCTCATCGAACAGCATGAGGGCGAGACGCTGATCGTTCCGTTTCTCCGCTCATCCTCCGCCGACCTCAACGTCACGGTTGCGGTCGCGCTTGCTTCGGTTATCGGCGTGCAGGTGCTCGGCGTTGCGTTTTTGGGGTTTTTTGCGTACAGCAAAAAGTTTTTCTACCCTCCGTGGAGACAGCCGTACGTCGTCGGAACATTCATCGGGGCGCTTGAGGGCGTCGCGGAGCTTGCGAAGATCGTCTCGTTTTCATTCCGTCTTTTTGGTAATATATTCGCGGGCGAAGTCCTGCTCACAGTCGTACTTTTTCTCATGCCGTATGGGGCACCGCTGCCGTTTCTTGTGCTTGAAGTCTTTGTCGGCCTCGTGCAGGCCGTAGTGTTTTCGATGCTCACGTTAGTGTTTCTAAAGGTCGCTACCGCGGAGAGCGGACATTAATTAATAGCAATTTTATAGTTTGTAGGACTTACGCGTTTGGCATGAAGCCGTATATAGCAGGAATCTGACCCGATAAGCGCAAAATGCAAAGCGAAAAGTGCAAAAACGACGCAAAACCTAAAAGAATCTTTTGAACTTTGTACTGTTGTTTTTCGTTTTTCGCTTTGCACTTTGCGTTTCGATACAGTTTTTTGAGAAGGCGCTGTGACTAAAACCTGTACGGGCCACACGAATACGTCCAACTATTATTTTATGGAAGGAGGAATTTTTTCAAATTTGGAGGCGGTGAAATCCATCGCGACCGCCTTTACCATCGCGGTCGGGAGTATGGTCCCCGCGCTTGCGATTGCCTGGATCGGCGGGCGAGGACTTGACGCGATCGGGCGCAACCCCGAGGCGGCGAGCAAGGTGCAGACCGCGATGATCCTCTCGATTGCGTTCGCGGAAGCGATTGCGATCTACGCGCTCGTCATTGCGCTCATTATCAAGTTTGTTTGAGAAACAATGCGGGAAGCGTTCTCCTGAGATATTCGAATACTTCTCAGGACATGTTCCGCGACAGATTTCTCGCCCAGCATGGCGAGAAAATGAGAGATTTGCAATAACTCAGCGGTCGCATTATTATTGCAAATTTTTCACTTCGTTGGGTTCAGTCAGTCAGTAGCAGTAATGACATGCGGGTTGGAACGGATTTGTAGACAGTCTTAAATGGTCGTATAAGGCACACGCTGTTATGGAGCTTTTTAGCAAACTCGGTCTTGACGTGCGGCTCTTGATCGCGCAGCTTATCAACTTTGCGGTGCTCTTGTTCGTGCTCCAGAAGTTTCTGTACCGGCCGCTGCTCGATGTTCTGGAGCGTCGCCGGAGACAGGTCGAGGCGAACGAAGAGAAAGAGCACACGCTCGCGACGAGACTCACTGCTCTCGAGGCATTCTGTGAGGAGCGATTGATCGATGCAGAGCGGCGCGGGAGTGATATTGTCCGGAGCGCGGCGGAGGAGGCGGCGCGGCTTCGCGAGAAGCTCGTCGCAGAAAGTCGCGCCGAGGCGGTGCGACTCAAGCGGGCAGCGCAGGAGGCACTCTCCCACGAGCGCGAAGAGGCGCTTGCGTCGGTCGCGCGGGAAGGAGAGGCCCTTGTGCGCGCAGGCGTCGAGCGAGTGCTCGCATCGATCGCGGATCAGCGCACGACGGAGCTCTACCTTGAGAAGGCGGAGAGGGAACTGGTGGGTATTCGAGTGGCAAAAGAGTAAAGCGTAAAGCGAAAAGTGCAAAACAACAACGCAAAACCTAAAAGATATATGAAAATAACACTTTGAATTTTGCACTGTTGTTTTTCGTTTTGCGCTTTGCGTTTTCCGCTCTTTTATATGAGTTCTCGCTTCAACCTCAAACACTACGTGCACCTTCTCGAAGACGCTGTTCGCGAGGCTGGGGAGAGCCGCGAGGCGCTCGCGGATGCGGTCGGCCGTTTTTTCGCGCTGATGCGCGCGAACAACGACGAGCGCCTCGTGCGCCCCGTCGTGACGCGTTTCGAGGAGCGCTATTGTGCCCGCGAGGATATCGGGACTGCAGTCGCGTGGTTTGCGAGCGAGGCAGAGGTGACGGCGCTTGCGCCGCGGCTTCAGGGGGCGCTTGCGGCGCAGCACCGAGGAGGCGCGCTCCTTGAGCAGAAGAACGACCCCGCGCTCATCGGCGGCGTCAGAGTGCTCTATGATGGAAATTATCTCGTCGAGGCATCCTTCCGTCGCGATGTGGAGAATCTTTTTACGTACTGATCTCCGACTTGTGCAACTTCCCGGGGAATTTACGTTTAAAATTGAATGGTGCTAAAATATCTTATGAGTGACCCAAGATCGAAATTATCCGGTGAACATTACAAAACATTAGACTTCTTCGGAAATTCCTTTCGTGGCGAGATTTTTGATTTTTGAGCGAGACAAGGAAAGCGAACAAAATGACTCGACGGCGTACTTGTTGTACGACGAGAGTCATTTTGTGAAGCTTGACGACGTCGCAGCCAAAAATCAAAAATTGCAGCAGAATGGAATTTCCGAAGAAGTCTATTATCAACATGGTTTGAAAAGGCAGCATTGTTACTTGCAGCGGCACTGGTGGTGCAAAAAATATTCGTTTGGGAAGTAGGCAGTCCTGTTGTCTACATAAGCGCGACGGTTTCCTTTATTCTGTACTTTACAGCATATAAATTACTCATAAAATCATAAATATTTATGGATACACTACTCGTAGTCGCTTTAACATTTCTCGCAGTCGCGGCCACAGTTTTGCTCATGGTACGCCGCACTGAGATGCATGGCTCGAAATAGAAGCAACCGTACTCTTTCCGTACACATCGGGAATCATCAGAGTATGAAGCACGCAGGCAGTGTCTCATCAGGCTTCTGTTTTTTTACTCGGCCTGTTTTGTGCAACACTCGGTGTTGTACGAGCAGAAAAAACAGTAAACGACCGCACGGTACTTTTTGAAAAAGAAAAAGCCCCCGGTGCGGACGGAACCGCAGAGGGGTCTTCTTCGTAGGCATTCACTATACACTCGCAAAGTTGTTGCAACATTGCAAGCGTTGCATGGTTGTGGACAAGAGGAAGTTTTTATGAAAATAATACTGGGATCTCAATCAAAGGGTAGAAAGAGGATGCTCGAGGAGATGGGCGTCAGTTTTGAAGTGATGCCTGCGAATATAGAAGAAAAAGCGATTAGATTCGAAGATCCGAAAGAGTTAGTCTTGGCCATCGCACGGGCTAAAACAGATGCTTTGAAGTCAAAAATTTTTGAACCCGCAATTTTAATTACGTCAGATCAAATTGTGGTATGGCAAGGAAGGATTAGGGAAAAGCCAGAGAATGAAAAAGAAGCAAGAGAATTTTTAGAAGGATACAATATTCATCCCGCGGAGACCGTGGGAGCCGTTGTGGTAACTAATCTTGAGACAGGCAAACAAGCGGAAGGAGTGGATACAGCTAAAGTACACTTTAGTCCTTTTTCTGAAGATGAAATTGATTGCTTGGTAGCAGATGAGCAGATATTCAATTTCGCAGGAGGATTTACGATCGATGGCGAACGATGGGTTAGTCATATACGAGAAATCGAAGGCACGAGAGATAGCGTTATAGGATTGCCGAAAGATCTGACTCGAAGACTTATTCGTGAGGTGACGGAATGACATCCCGTTCAACACCGAGTGTTGAACATTTTTGTTCAACACTCGGTGTTGAACGGAAACTCGGCGTCCAACAGGAACATATGCAAAAATCACAAACGCTAGAACATATCCGCGAGGCGCTTGCGGCATTCAAAGGCGGGGCAACGGTCGATGAAGTCGGCCGTGTGGTAGAGGTGGGCGACGGGGTTGCTCGGCTTTCCGGCCTCAAAAACGTAATGGTCTCCGAGATGATCGAGTTTCTCGACGAGAGCGGGCGTGCGGTGGCAGACGGCGTTGCGCTCAACGTCGAGGAGTTCTCGGTGGGCGCGATCGTGCTCGGTGACAGCACTGCGATCCGTGAGGGCTCTCTTGCGAGGCGGAAAGAAACGCTGCTCTCGGTTGGCGCATCAGAGGAGATGATTGGCCGCGTGGTGAGCCCTCTCGGCGAGCCGATTGACGGCCTCGGGGCGCTCCGCGCCGGGGCGGCTCGGCAGCCGCTCGAGCGCGTGGCACCATGCGTGATCACCCGCCAGGCGGTGAATACGCCGCTCCAGACTGGCATCAAGGCGATTGACGCGATGATCCCGATCGGCCGCGGCCAGCGAGAGCTCATTATCGGCGATCGCGGCACTGGCAAGACCGCGCTTGCGATAGATGCCATCATCAACCAGCGCGACCAGGGCGTCACCTGCATTTACGTCGCGATCGGGCAGAAGGAGTCGAAAGTGGCGAAAACGGTTGCAAAACTCCGCGATGCAGGAGCTCTCGCGCACACTGTCGTCGTTGTTGCGGCGGCGGGAGGCGGCGCGGCGTTCCAGTTCATCGCCCCCTACGCTGGCGCCGCGATCGGCGAGTACTTCATGGCGCAAGGGAAAGACGTACTCGTGGTCTATGATGACCTCTCGAAGCACGCGTGGGCGTACCGCGAAATCGCGCTGCTCCTCCGTCGGCCGCCGGGCAGGGAAGCGTACCCAGGCGATATTTTTTACCTCCACTCGCGTCTCCTTGAGCGCGCGGCGCGGCTCGCTAAAGAGTATGGTGGTGGGTCGCTCACCGCGTTGCCGATTATAGAAACCCAAGGGGGGGACGTGTCTGCTTACATCCCGACGAACGTGATCTCGATCACCGACGGGCAGATTTATCTTGAGAGTGATTTGTTTTACCGCGGTGTTCGGCCTGCGGTGAACGTCGGCCTCTCGGTCTCGCGCGTCGGCGGCGCCGCACAGATCAAAGCGATGAAAAAAGTGGCCGGGCGACTTCGGCTTGACCTCGCGCAGTTTCGGGAGCTTGAGGCGTTCGCGCAGTTCGCCTCAGACCTCGATGAAAAGACCCGCGCGCAGATCGAGCGGGGGAGGCGCCTTGTCGAGGTCCTCAAGCAGCGCCAGTTTGAGCCGATGCCCGTAGAGAGCCAGGTGGCGATCCTCTACGCCGCGGTCAACGGCTACCTTGACGACGTTCCCGTTGAGGACGTCGGCGAGTTCGAGCGCGGGCTTCACGCGCACCTCAGCCGCGGCGGCGGGGTAATGCTCGCGCGCCTCAGAACGGAGAAAGACATCACGCCGGAGATTGAGCAAGGATTGAAGGAGGCGATTGAGGCGTACAAAAAACTAGAGAGTAGAAAGTAGAAAGTGGAGAGTGAAAAACATGAAGACACCCGAGCAAAAATTTAATGGTACACCCGGTCCAGAAAGACAGGGAGAGACCCCAGTGTCCGAAAGCGAACGATCGGTCGAGTCGCTCGAGGGACAGCGACCAACGCTTGAGCAAATCAAACAAACCCTGTTTGACCCCTATGTTATTTCGAAAAAACGTGACCAGGAAGGAAGAAACGTCACAGCTTTAGAAGTTACCCGCATAAGGGAGGAGTCGCTATCTCTCCGTGCCGATATTGGTGGGCGAGGAAGTATTTTATCGCAAATCGAGCAGCAGGCTTCGGCGTTAAACGCGTTGAAGGTGGAAAAACTTTTTGCTCTAGAAAAAAGGACGGAGAGTATACTCGTGCGACTCAAAAATATTTTCAATGTTAAAGACAAGGCTGTCGGTGAGTTAGAAACAGAAATCGACTCTTTAACAACAGAGATGGAAATTCTTTCTACGCAAACAGAGGAGGTCAAAATGGAGCTGGCGATGCTGAAACAACAACAGAAGAATATTCCAAACCCTCAGAAATTACTTGAGGCATACTACGAGAAAATGGAGACGATCCCGCTGAGCAACGCGGAAAAACGGGAATTGCTAAAACCGGAGGTGCTAGCCGAACTCTCTACGGAGGAATACATTGCCTTATGGCGTAGATTAAATCCGCACTTCCTTTCGCACGTTACGCGGCAGGGTTTTCGAGACCATAATGCCATGATCTATCATTCCGCTGGGCTTCAAGAGTTCCACGATGGACTCGTAAGCGTCTTGGAAGATGAAAAAATACTCCGCCCTCCAATCGCAGTGCGAGAAGGGTTGCGTTCAAGAGATGGAGCGACGGTAAAGAGGTTCTTGGATGGTTGGGTATTGCAGGCGGAAAATGAGGAAGAAGCAAAGAAAAGATTGAATATCCAGCTCAATAATACATTAGCAACAGCCCCAAAATACCCTGATAGCACGGCTGTTCACTTTGCGGCGCAAATAGTCGCGGATGGTTATTATGGAGGAGAAAGAAACAACGAAGCCTTTTTTGTATATCCGTCTGATATTCTTGCATCACAACATCATTTTGCTTTCAATGGTTGGGAAAAAGATTTTACCCAACCGCAGAGCGAAACAAAATGGAACGATGTTTTTATATGGCCTTCGTCAGTAGATAACCCGGGCATTCTCGTTGATGCTGGTATGGTTTTTTTACCCGAAAATACTCTCGTTGATTCGGAAACCGGATCAAAATATGCTTCCGAAATAAAAACCATGGAGGGCGAAGAAAAAAGAGTAATGGTGGAAGATGAAAAACTGGTTTCTGCATTTGTCGAGTGGGCAAAAAATTTGAATGACGAATCGCCTATAATTTTGGCTTACAAAGAATTTAATAAAAAATATGAGCGCTGGAGTAGCCAACAAGATAGAGACGACAGGGAAAGGGTTTGTTTTGACGTGTTCAGAACAGAGATTATGAGCCTTGGCTTTACTGAAGAGGCTGCGTTGGATATAACCCATGACCTATTCAGCAGCGCAGATGGCATAAATCAGTTCCAATATAATGGTGCTCTTGGCTTCGGAGATTCCAAAGGGGAAGTGGCGCTTCGTCGGCTACGATCAGCAAGTGCAAATTGGAAAAGGGCGGAAAATACAATAACGGCAAAGGAGTACTGGGAGCGATACTTTGTCGAACATTCTGAGCAAAAACCAAAACATTTAATTTTCTACGATGGAGATCCCACTTCGGCGATTCACGAATTTCAGCAAAAGAATAATATCGGACGGGCGGATGTCTCCGTAGAGGAAGGAAAATTGTTAGGATTCGATGATAGGCATGTTCTCAACATGAACGAAGATTCAAGAGCAAATGTAGGATATAACGAACTTGTGGCAACTGCTCATCGGATCATCGCTGCTCACTATCAAGGTACCAGCGGGTGATTTTTTTTATCCCCAACTATCCAAACCTATATGTCCTCCGGCAAACAATTGAAAACGCGCATCAAATCGGTTGGCAACATTCGCAAGATTACAAAAGCGATGGAGCTTGTTTCTGTGTCGAAAATGAAGCGCGCCGTTGATGCGCTGCTTCGCACCCGTCCCTACGCCGAGAGCGCGTGGGAAGTGCTGCGCGACCTCCGTGCGGTCGCGGCCTCGCACCGGCACCCGCTCCTCAGCGAAGAGCGGGAATTGAAGCGTGCGCTCATTTTGCTCACGACATCCGACCGCGGCCTCTGTGCCAATTTTAACAGTGCGGTGCTCGGGCAGGTCGAGAAATTTTTGGCCGAGTTGCCGGAGGGCGTGAGTGCTGCTATCGTGACTCTGGGGAAGCGTGGGCGGGAGGCGGCGGCGCGAAGGGGCTGGAATCTTGTTGCTTCGTTTGATCATCTCTCGGTGCTTCCGAGCGCCGAGGATATAGAGCCAATCGCGACTCTTCTCACGCGCGGATTTACTGAAGGGCGCTACGACCATGTCTTTATTGTGTTTACGGATTTTGTCTCGGCAATACGGCAGGAGGTAGCGCTCGAGCAGCTCCTGCCGCTCTGTGAGAGCGCGCGGCTTGGTGCGGCGCGCCGCGTCGGGGAGAGGGCGGAGAACAGAGCGCACGCTGAGGCGCGCGAGCGCTTGCGTAGAATTGAGTTCCTGTTTGAGCCGTCGGCGCGTGCGGTGTTCGAGTATGTGCTGCCGCGGCTCGTTTCCGTTCAGATTTTTCAGGGTATCCTCGAGTCAATAGCGTCCGAGCACGCCGCGCGTCGGCTCGCGATGAAGAACGCGACCGATGCCGCGGCGGATATTGTCCGCGACGTCACGTTTACGTTCAATCAGATGCGCCAGTCCGCGATCACGCAGGAGATCGCCGAGATCTCGACGGGGGCGATGGGGATGAGATAGAGTGCGCGAAATCCGAAGCACGAATGTCGAAATCAGAAACACGGCTCACAAAAGCAACGTAAAATTACAATAAAATCTAAAATATGGAACAAAACCCTTCAGAGAAAGCAACTTCCGTAGAAAAAAAGGACGTGTTTCTGCTGGGCGGAGCTGATTTAGAGATGTATCAAATAGAAAAAAGATTGAGAAGGGCTGGAAAAGAATTTGTTAATAGAAATCTACAATGGGGAGCAAAAATAGATGATTATGTTGATGTCGTTGAAGAAATTTTAGCGGAAGGGAATACTCCTGTTGCAGTTGAACTTAGCGGGGCTGATAAAGTCGAAGGGGTTGTTGATGTAGATCATCATAATGAAAAATCTGATAGACCGGCATCTATTGTTCAAGTCATGAATCGTCTTGGGAAATCAGTTAGTCTTGTTGATGAAATGATTGCGGCGAATGATTCCGCGTATATCCCTGGGATGGAAGACAAAATGGAAGAATATCGTGCAATTCTTGAGGAAAAATACGGGCATGAGAAATTTGGAAGGCTTAAAAAGAAGCTGGTAGAGTTGATTCGTAAAGAAGATAGAAGAATGCAGGGAGTCACGAATGAAATGGAACAAGAAGCGGAAGAAGCAATTGCGCGCGCTGAACATGGACCAAACGGTCTTGTTATTGTTAAATTTTCTGGCGATAAACCTTCCCCTATTACGGACCGACTGTTTTCTTCTTGGCCTGATGGAAAACAAAATCTTATCGTCGTATGCAAATCACAAGACGATACAAAGGATGTATATTATTTTGGTAGCGGAGACATTTGCAAAGAAGTCAAGGAAAAATTTGGGGACATTATTAGTTGGGGAGGTGGAACAGGATATGGGCACAAGGACAAAATGGGATTTGGTGGAGCAACAACTAATAACGCACAAGAAATCATTGATTTCATTATTGAGAGAAATAGTTAGTCATTCATTCCATGGACACAACAACCCCATTACGCATTGTTTCCCTTGAAGAAATATGGACGGAAATAAAAAAAGCCTACAACCCGATTTTTCTTGAGAAGCTTTTGGAAGTTCCCGGTATTCGGATTTACGCTTTTGGAGGGATCGTATACGATCTTTCGCTGGGAAAGCAGTGGAAAGATCTCGACATAAGAATAATCTACGATGTCCTAATAGAAAAGCGAAATGAGACAATTCTGAATATTCTAGAAAAATATACCGATATCATACAGAAAGTTGAGTTTCCAGGAGGAATGGTCATTCGAGTAAAAATACCTGGCGGGAAAGACATGATTGTTGATGTTGGTCTTGCTAATAATTTCGAAAAGTTTCGGGCTGATTTCAAGGCGTGTGCAATTTTTGTTGATTTAAAAACTGGTGAAATCGTGGAATTGAGTGAATCGTGCGTAAGTGATTTAAAAAATAAAATTATTCGTCCTCTTGACGAACCACATAAGCAACTAGAAGCTGACCCCAGCCACCTCTTTCGTGCCTTGAAGTTTGCTGCCAAAACTGGGTTCGTAATTGATCCGCAATTTGAAAATATTCTGAAAGAAAAAAAAATTTTGATACGAAAAGCTGTTGGCGATACAATTTCCTACTTGCGAAAGAGCGGGAAAGACTCTATCGCGGAATATTTTCTTGGAAATATTTTTGGAGGTCTGAAAGTAAATGCCGTTACGTATATGGATCTGTTAGAAAGCTACGGGTTTTTAAAAGAAATGTGTGTAGCAATTCAATCTTTATGCGGCGAGAATAAGAGTATAGCACTTGAGAATAGCGGTAAACAATTTGAAGGGGTAATTGCTTTTGAAGCAAAACTGTCTTTGTTTTTGAGCATTATTGCCAAAGCAATTAGTGATAAACCCTCTGACTGTTTTGAGCTTGTTAAGGAAGCTTTTTCTCTAGATTCTAGTCGCAGTGACGGTAATGAGTTTTCAGTTGACCCATCCAAAATAGTTTACGTTCAATCAGATGCGCCAGTCCGCGATCACCCAGGAGATCGCCGAGATCTCGACGGGGGCGATGGGGATGAGATAAATGTA
>Ga0137796_10000374_pt1 | contig 28121 bp, 22 predicted proteins | sample OV2TP3_FD_97704 | JGI IMG/M metagenome (GOLD analysis project Ga0137796, IMG submission 97704) | reverse complement strand
GGAAATTGTCCATCGTGAGGGAGCGGATGTGGATCTCTTGCGTCGGCTGATACACGGGCTTGTCGGTGGTGAGGAGGATGCGGGCGGGTCGTTCGATGCGGATCGATCCGGTGAGCGTATCCGATGCCAGGGCGGAAGAGACTTCCACCGTGAGCGTCGCGGCGCCTTCCAGGTCGCTCGGAAGATCGAAAGCGAGCTCCGCGGAGCCGTTCGACGCGGTCTGGGCCGCCGGCGATTCCAGAACGCGCTCGCCGATTCGGACGCGCCCGCGAACGCTCGCGCCGGCGACGGGCCTCCCGCCGCGGTGATCCGAGACGAGGACGCGCGCCACGGTGCGCGTGCCCGAATGCCAGAGCGTCCCCGCGACGACGTGGACCTCCTGCGGATCCGCCTCTTGGACATTGACCCAGACGAGGCCCGCCGTCATGGCGACGAGGACGAGCGCGGCCGCCACCGCCGGAATTCGCCACCACCGGCGGCGCCGAACGAGCACCGGCTTGGCGCCGGGGGGGGCGAATCGTCCCGCCGCCCGTTCCAGCTCCGCGTCGGCTCCTCGGAACTGTTCGAGACGGCTCCGGCACTTCGCGCACTCGGAGAGATGGCGCTCCATCTCCTCGCGGTCGGCGAGCTCGCCGTCCAGGTATAGGCTGAGCTTGAGGTCGTCGCAATCCATCTTCACACCTTTCCCGAGATCATCGCGCGAACTCGGTGGAGTTTTTCGCCGACGGCGGTCACCGTCATTCCGAGAACTTCCGCAATCTGGGCGTACGGCATCCCGTCGACATATCGAAGAAGGAGAATCCGGCGGTAATCCTCCCGAAGACCGTCGACGAGCCGCATCACATGGGCGATGCGGTCGTCCGGTTCCTCGGGGCGGGGCGCGGCCAGGTCCATCGCGTGCTCCTCGATCGACACGGTAGCGCGGCGGGACCGGAGGACGTCGATCGCCGCGTTCCTCGTCAGCGTGTACAGCCAGGTTTTCCGATGGAGGACGCCGTCGACGGATTTCCACGCGCGGAGGAAAACCTCCTGCGTTAGGTCGTCGGCGGCGCTTTCGTCGCGGAGGTACGCCCGCGCGAGAGCGCGAACCATGCGTTCATGCTCGCGCACGAAGGCGTCGAAGTCCGCGCCGGTCATCGGATTCTCCCGGCTCCGAAAGTGGGACGAAACGGGGCGGGGGGATCTTAGAACAAAAGTCCCGCGAGAATCAATCCGTCGGAAGGTCCGCCGCCAGACGTACTCCGATGTGCATGCTGGCGGTCCGGGGCGGGAAGGTGGCGCGGGAGGCCGATCTGCAGTAGCGGGAAGAGCTGCTCCACCCTCCGCCTTTCACCGCCCATACGGAGAAATCCTCCGAGCGGGTGTTGAGCCAATTGGCGATCACTCCCGCCATGTCCCGCACTCCGAACGGAGACTCGTCCGCGGGAAAGAGCCCGATGCGTTCCTGGACGCTCTTGCGCTCCAGGTATTCCATCGGGCGGGATCGTTCGGAGGCGGCGAACGCGAAATCGAACCGGTCCCCCCAGGGAAAACACCGCCCGTCCGCGCCACGGGCCGCCTTTTCCCATTCCTCCTCCGTCGGGAGTCGAAAGCGCCACCGGTTGTTCCGCTTTTGGGAATACCAGCGCGCATACGCAATCGCATCCTCGAGCGAGATCCCGACGAGCGGTTCATCGGGATTCCAGTAGAGAAGCGTGAACTTCTCCCCCTCCGTATTCCAAAACGTGCCTCCGTTGTCGAGTCGCGGCTGGCGCTTTCGCGCCTGCGCCGCCGTGTGCGCGGAGCGATCGTTGAGAAAGTCCAGATACTCGCCGGCCGTTACGGAGAATCGAGCGAGGAAGAAGGAGCCGACAGTCCGGGGGCGGCGCTCGCCCGGACCTTCGAGTCCTTCTGCCTCCGGATCGCTCCCCGCGATCGTCGCTCCTTCCGGGACGTAGACGAATCCCGCCGGGATGGCGTCCCCCGGGAGGAGCGCGATCTCGGCGCGGACCGGTCGATCGGGTTCCAGGAGGACGGGGAAACGAGCCTGGGCGAACCCCGCCTTCTCGAAGAGGACCAGATACGAACCCGGCGGGAGCGACAAGGGGAAGGAGACCTCGTTTTGTTCTCCGGTGTGGAGCCGGTAGGCGCTCCCGTCACGCGCGCTCTTCTTGGCCTCCTCGGGCGAGTCGAAGGGGAGCGCATCGACTCGAGGGAGGTCGACCTCGCGGGTTCTTCCCTTGGAGTCGCAGGGCAGCGGATGGAGTCGGACGTTTCTCTCTTCGTACCGGAAAAGCCATGCGCGGGCCCCGGCGGGACGCGTGAGGAGAGTGAGGGACACTCGAACCTCGAACCGAGCCCGATGTTCGGGACCGCCATAGTGCAAAACCTTCTTCTGCCACCACTCGGCTTCGGCGCGATTCCGGCCCGCGACCGCGCGCTCGTAGCGGGAGAGATAGAGATCCGCCAGAAGGGTGCGGGCCTCGAGGATTCCCGGATCGAAGGCGAGCGCCGTGAGGGCGGAGAGTTCGGACTCCTGCTCTCGGGCCGCGGCTTCGCGCCGAAGGACGTCGATCCGCGCCTCCAGCTTCCACACCTGTTCCTTTTCCGAAGCGGGGGTGGAAGAGGTCAGCGAAGGTTTCCGGATGGACGAAAGCTCGGCGAGGAGTCGGTCTCGGGAGACCAAGGCTTCTCGCGCCCGGATCATCTCCTGGGCGATTCGGGCGCCCCGTTCGGCCGCCGTCCGATCGGGATCCAATCGTCGGGTCTCGGTGTAGCACTCCAGCGCGCGACTCCAGCGCCCGTCTCGGGCGGCACGGTCTCCCTCGGCGAGCCAACGGCGGGCGGCCGCCTCACGCCCGGCGGAACGGTAGGAGGAAACACCGCCCGTGCCTGCGGCGAAAACCGTCGCGGCCAGGAGAAGCGTGGTCCAGACCTTGTGCCGGCGCACGAAGCGCCCGAGTCGGCGAAGCACCCCGATGGGTCGCGCGAGAATGGAGGCGCCGTCGAGGAACCGGCGCAGGTCGTCGGCGAACGCCTTGGCCGTCGAATAACGGTTCGTGGGCCTCTTCTCCAGCGCCTTGAGGACGACGTTCTGGAGATCTCTCGGAACCGCGGGATTGAAGCGGCGGAGGGGCGCGACTTCTCGCGCCCGAACCCGGTCGAGAATGACGACGGGATTCGGTCCTTCGAAGGGGGCCTGCCCGGTGAGGAGTTGGTAGAGCGTCGCGCCGAGGGAGTAGACGTCGCTCCGGGCGTCGCAGTGTTCCCCGCTCGCCTGCTCCGGAGACATGTAGGCGGGAGTCCCAATGATCACGCCCTGGCTCGTGATCGTGGTTCCCCTCTCCGCCACGCGGGCGAGACCGAAGTCCATGACCCACACGTGGCCGTTGCGGTCGAGCATCAAGTTGAGCGGAGTCAGGTCGCGGTGGACGATTCCCTTATCGTGCGCGTAGTGAACGGCGTCCGCGGCGTCCCGGACCACCTCGACGGCCCTCCGGAGCGGCAATCGCAGCTCGTGCAGCGATTTCCCGTCGACGAACTCCATCGCGATGAAGGGCTTCCCCTCGATCTCGCCGACTTCGTGGATGGGGACGAGGTGCGGATGGCTGAGCTGCGCCGCGAGTTGTGCCTCGCGCATGAAACGCTTGGCGTCCTCCGGATGGGGAGAGTTCAGGAATTTCAGCGCGACGATGCGGTTGAGCTTGAGATCGCGCGCCCGATAGACGATCCCCATCCCGCCCCGCCCGAGGAGTTCGAGGTCTCCGTACCGCGCGGGCGAGGGAACGGAGGCGGATCGCTCGCGCTCGTGCTCGAGGAGGCCCTCGACCACTCGGTCGAGCGAGGGTTCAAGCTTCGAATAGCTCATTCCACTCTTCCCGGAGAGTGGCTTCGTCGGTCACCGTATCCGTGAGCTCGGCACGGATCTCCGCCCGAATCATCTCCCGGACTTCGAAGAGGTAGTTTCGAACGTCGCTCTCCTTCACTCCGATCTTCTCGGCGACTTCGGCATAGGTCGGACGAAGCCCGGAAGAGGCCAGCTCGTACTCCTCGTACGCGCGGTAGAGGACTTCTCGTCCCCGCGATAGCAGCCGCTCGCGCACGCGTCCGAGGGCGAGCCTCACGACCTCGGCGGTCCAAGTGCGATCGAAGATCTTCTGGGGATCCGTCGTTCCGTCGGGAATCTGGTCTTGAAGCACGAGGTTGGGATCGTCCAGCGGGAGGATCTTCTTCCCGCCTCCCCGCTTGAGCCGTTGCAGGGCTTCGTGCTCGTGCCCCAGGAATCCGCCCAGGAGGATACGCAGGTATCTTCGGAAACTGCCCCGCTCCGGGGAGTACTTGGTCAAGGCCTCTCCCTCGAAAAGCCAGAGGAAGAAGGCCTGCGTCAGATCCTTGGTATCCTCGTTGGTCTTGGCCCAGCTCAAGCGGATGAAACGGTATACCGGCTTCCAATACCGCAGGCAGAGCTTCTCGAACGCGACGCGGTTTTGGTTCAGCGGCTGATGGATCTTCGAAATCAGGCTCCACGTCGTCACCGGGAAGGTGGAGTCGCGGCCGCCGATCGAAGTGTCGTCGAATTCCATCTGCGCTCGAGTGTACGACAGGAACGCGCGGTTTGGTTACCCATTCGAAGAGGACGCGAAGCCCTCCAGCAGCTCCCGCGCGCGCGCGAAGGTCTCTTCCGCCCCGTTCCGAGCCTCCTCGGGCAGCTCGCCGAAGTCGGCCAGGGCCTCGTCGACCCCCGGCGGATGTGGGGCAGGATGAAATCGAGGCGGAGCTATTCCGGCGGCAGCGAGGCTGCGAGGCGAATGCCGATCGATCCGAGATTGGTCTTCTTGTTGTAGTAGTTCCGAAGGGTCGCTCGGGCATAGTGCGGGGAAAGGCTCCAAACTCCCCCGCGAGCCATCCCTAGCGACCGTACGTTTTCCACGGGAGAGCACCAATTGGCCATGACGCCGGCCATGTCTCGAACCCGGAAGGGAGATTCGTCCGCGGGAAATAGCCCGCCCGAGTCCGCGAAGCGCTTCGCTCCCCCCTCGGGCCGCGAGTGTTCGGTGGAGGATAAGGCTGGATCGTAGCGGTTTCCCCAGGGGTAAAACCTTCCGTCGGCTCCCCGCGCGGCCTTTTCCCATTCATCCTCGGTCGGAAGTCGAAAAACCCAGCGACCCCCGCCCCGAGTCTTCGTGTACCACTTCGCATACGCCTCGGCGTCTTCGTACGTGACCCACGATACGGCGGCGTCCGGTCGGAAAAGTCGGGAGTACTCGAAGCGACCGTTCAGTTCGATCCAGGTGGGTTTCTCATCCGAGAACCGTGGGACGTGCCGCCGGGCTTCCTCGAGTCCTAGATCCTGAAGAAAGAGCGCGTAGTCCGCGCAGGTGACCGAATACTGATCGAGGATGAATCCCGGAACCCACGTGCGCATCTCGTCGCGCCCGCGAGGCATGGCGTCCTTCATCGGATCCCCACCGAGGATGCACGGCCCCTCGGGTATGTAGAGGAAGCCCCGGGGCATCTCGGATGCGGGCAGGAGCCGGACCTCCATTTCGATCGGACTCGCGACTCCGACCCAAAGCGGAATCCGCATGTCCGCGAAGCCCTCGCGTCGCAAGAGGACCAAATAGGAACCGGGCATGAGGCGGACCGGGAATAGGATCTCGTTGAATGCGTCCGTCGCAAGAGGATAGGCGCTTCGAGTCCGGTGGGCGAGTCTCTCCTCCTCCGAAGCCGTCAGAGCCAGGGCATCGACGGAGGGAAGGTGACCTCGCCGAGTACGGCCATCCTCCGCGCACGGCTCCGGGATCATCCGAAGATGGTGGAGCACGTACCGGTAGAGAAACGCCCGTGTCCCTTCGGAGCGGGTGCGGAGCTCGACCTTGGAGACGGCACGATTCCGAAACTCCCCTTTCCCGTCTTCGAGGCCTCGTCGAAGCCAGTCGTCCAGTCCTTGGGTGTCGCGAGTCTCCCACGCTTCGACGGATCGGGCCAGATCGGCTTGGATGAGGATGTCGCGGGCCGCGCGCGAATTGGGATCGAAGGCCAAAGCCTCCCGTGCTGCGTGCATGGCCTCGTCCTCCTCTTCGCGTGCCCGGCGCTTCAAGTCGTGGAGTTCCTGCTCCCGGCCCCATCGAGCTTCCTTGGCGGAAGCCAGGGCGGAGAGTTCTACGGCGATCGGAGCGAGGGAGGCCGCTCGACGGCGGGCCTGTTGTGCGCGATCGAGAGCCTTGGCGGCGCGTCCAAGCGCCTCCGAGGTTTTTCGGCGGGCCAGGATCGAAGAGTCCTCGGGCGCGAGCCGCTCGGCCTGAGTGAAAAACTGGGCGGCTCGATCCCATTCGCCTCGCCGAATCTCGGCTTCCCCCGATTCCACCAGAGCCTTCCGTCGCGCGTGCTGGAGGAACGATCGCACCGTGAGGGTGCCGGCCACCGCGGTCGCAGCAGCCAGCGCCACCCCGATGCCGACGGCGGACGCCCGGTGGTGCCGGATCCATCGAGCCATCCTACGCGCGGGTCCCGGAGGCCGTGCCGTAATGCTCTGATCCTGAAGGTAGCGGGTCAGATCGTCGGCGAACTCCTGGGCCGTCGGATAGCGGCGGGCGGGCTCCTTCTCGAGCGCCTTGAGGCAGATCGTCTCGAGATCCGGCGAGATCGTAGCGTCCAGGAGCCGGGGAGCCCTGGGATCCGATTCCGTGATCTTCGCGAACACCTCCATCGGGGTCTTTCCGAGGTGCGGAGCTCGCCCCGTGATCATCTCGTAGAGAATGGCTCCGAGCGCATATACGTCGGTCCGAGGAGTGATTTCATGAGCCCGGCCATGGATCTGCTCGGGCGCCATATAGAGGGGCGTACCGAGGGTCGATCCCGACCGCGTCAGGGCGACATCGGTATCGACGAGGTGCGCCAGTCCGAAGTCGGCGATCTTCGGATCGCCGTCGGCGGTCACCAAGATGTTCTGCGGTTTGAGATCCCGATGGACGATCCCGTGCTGGTGCGCGTAGGCGACGCCTCGGGCGATTCGTTCCAGCATCCAAAGGCGGCGTTCGAGAGAGGGCCTCCGGAGTTCGAGGTGGCGATCCAGGGGTTCTCCCTCGACCAGCTCCATCACGATGTAGGGACGGCCCCCGGATTCGCCCACGTCGTACACCGGAACCAGGGCGGGATGGGTCAGCTTCGCGGCGACCTCCGCCTCGCGGCGAAACCTCTGGACGGAGGAGATATGGGGATCGAAGTCGTCCCGAAGGACCTTGAGCGCGACCGTGCGATTGAGCTCTCGATCGAAAGCGCGGTAGACTACGGCCATCCCACCGCGGCCGAGTTCTTCGGCGCGCTCGTATCGACCTTGTCCGGGATGGTCGGTCATCGCGGATTGGATTCCCGGAATTGCATGATTCCTGCAAACTCTCCGCGGGTCAGTCCGTTACTAGAACATGGAGATTCGAAATCGAGTATATCACGCTTCGGTAAGGAGATGACCGTGCCGTCCGATTCGAGGGTGGTGGAGATTCGAGCGATTCTCGTCGCCTGTCTTCGCATGGCGCTGCTTCGCCGGCGTGCCCGATTCCTGGAGGAATCCGGCCATCATGCCATGGCGACTCTGGCTTGGCTTGCGGCGGGGCATGTCGAGACTCACGTGCGTCAGGAAACGCGGCGGATCTTTTCGGGACTCTCGAGGGCCGCCCCCGAAACCGCTGGAAGGCCCTGACCGAGAATAACCGAAGCCTTCTTCCGGAAGACCGGATGTACCGCCATATCGCCAAGACGATCGGGTTACTGTTCGGGGCTCCGGAGGCGACGAAGATAGCCGCGGATTCCGCCGATTTTTGGGGCATCCGATCGCCACTTCTCATCGACGGTCCTTGACTCTACCGCTCCTGAACGCTTGCGTCGAACTAATCGCGAGGGAGCGAAGCGACGAGTCGGAAACCGTCGGAGAGGGTGGCGCTCGACGCTAGGGCTTGGCATGCGTAGGTAGCTCGGGCGGCATTCGGGAGCGAATTGAAGCTGCCCCCCAGAAGAATCGGCTGCGTTCGGCCCTCCTCTATCCAGGCTCCCCAATTGCCGACGACGCCCGCCATATCGCGGACGCCGAAAGGGGATTCGTCGGCGGGAAAGAGGCCGATCGGTTCCGCGAACTCTGCATCGTCGGTTTTCGGCCGCGAGTTCTGGGTGCGGGATAGGATGGAATCATAGCGATTCCCCCAAGGGAAAACCCTCCCGTCCGCGCCGCGGGCGGTCCTTTCCCACTCATTTCGGGTGGGCAAGCGGAAGGTCCAAGATCCGGGGTGGGTCTTCGTATACCACCGGGCATACTCCCGAGCGTCCTCAAAGCTGATCCCTCCCACGGCATCGTCGGGACGAGACATGCGGAAAACCTTGTCCCGTTCCCAGTGGCCCTTGGGCGCGAGCCATAAGGGTCGCCCGATGGCCGTTCTGGGACCGCGACGGAATGCCTCCTCGAAGGTGTGATGCGCGCGGTCCTCGAGGAAATCGAAGTACTCGGCGCAGGTCACGGAGAAGCGGCCGACGATAAACCCGCCGACCGTGGCCCGCGACTCCTCGCGATAGTTGAGAACGGCGTCGCCGATAGGATCTCCTCCCAGGATACAGGGACCCTCCGAAACGTAGACGAAACCTGAAGGCAGAGCCGCCTGCTCCGGGAGACGTACGTCGAGGACGATGCTTCCTCCGGTTCCGATCCAGAGGGGAAGTCGTGTTTCAACAAGACCCTTTTTCTGGAAGACGAGCAGGTATGACCCCGGCAAGAGGGAGAGGGGGAATCGGACCTCATTGAACGAAGTCGATGGAAGCGGATACGCTTTTCCGGCGCGGCACGCGGCTTTGGCGGCTTCGTCCGCGTTCACGGGTAAGGGATCGATCTCCGGGAAAACCGCCTCGAGCGTGGAGCCATTGGAATCGCAGGGAAGCGGAAGCAGTCGGAACTGTCGCTCGAGATATCGGAACAGGAAGGCTTGGGCGCCTTCCGGCCGGGTTCGGATGTCCACTTCGGTGCGGACCCGTCTTCCGAACTCGTCCGAACCCACCGCCAGGCCTCGGCGGAGATTGTCCTCCATGCCCGGGTGATCCCGAACATGGAAGGCGTCCGCGCACCGGTCGGCAAGGATGTTCACCAAGATCTCTCGGGCCGGGCGGAGAGAGGATTCCAAGGCCAGCGCTTCTTGTGCATTCTGCATCGCGGTTTCCTCGTGCTCGCGCGCTTCTCGCCGCGCTTCCTCGATCTGCGCGCGGGCCGACCACCTCTCCCGTTTCGTGGCGGCGGATTCGCCCTGGATTTCGCGAGTCACCGTCGTCGAGGCCGCTCGATTCCGCGCTTGGGAACGGCGATTCATCGAGGGGGTCGCGCGCGCCATGGCTTCCGATGCTCGCTTTCGTGTCCGAGTCTCCGGAGCCAAGCGCTCGACTTGGGAATAGAGCTCGGCGGCTCGGGACCACCGCTCCTCGTGCATGGCTTGGTCCGCCAGGGCGCGAAGACCGAGTATTCTCTTCGACCTCACGTGGGATTGAATGGCCAGAGTCGTCCCCAATGCGGCGCATCCCACGATGGCGACGGCGAGACCGGCCGCGAGCGCCTTGTGCCGGCGGATCCATTGCCCCATTCTCCGGAGGGGCCCTGGACGGCGGGCGAAAATGGGGCGGTCCTCCAGAAACCGGCGCAGGTCGTCGGCGAACTCGCGGGCCGTCGGATACCGGCGTGCCGGGCTCCTCTCCAGGGCTTTCAAACAAATAGTCTCGAGGTCGACCGGAATGGAGGACGAGACCTTGCGCGGCGCCATGGGGTCCGAATCGGTGATTCGAGCGAAGATCGCGGCGGGCGTGTCGCCGCGATGCGGGGGAGAGCCCGTGAGCATCTCGTAGAGAATCGCGCCGAGCGCATAAACGTCCGTCCGCGGCGAAATGTCGGTCGGCTTCCCGCGCACCTGCTCCGGGGCCATGTAGAGCGGTGTTCCCACCGCCGTGCCGGTGCGAGTGAGGGTCACGTCGGTGTCCGTGAGATGCGCCAACCCGAAATCGGTAACCTTGGGTTCCCCGCCGGGCGTCACCAGGATGTTCTGAGGCTTGAGATCGCGATGGATGACGCCGTGGTCGTGGGCGAAGGCGACTCCCCGCGCGACCCGCTCTAGGAGGATCACCAAGGCCGTCCGGCTCGGCTTCCCCTCCTTTTGATGTCGATCGAGAGAGACCCCTTCCACGAGTTCCATCACGATGAAGGGGCGAGCGTCTTCGTCGCCGATGTCGTACACCCCCACCAACGACGGATGTGTGAGTTTCGCGGCCACCTCCGCCTCGCGGCGGAACCGTTGGAGAGTGGAGGCGGAGAGCTCCGTATCCTCCCGCAAGACCTTCAAGGCCACGGGCCGATTCAGCTCCCGATCATGGCCCCGATACACCACCGCCATCCCCCCTCGGCCGATTTCTTGGAGGCGTTCATATCGGCCGGGTTGAGCTTCCGAGTGTCGGTCCCTCTCGTGCGCCCGAAGGCCGTCGAAGAATCGCCCGACCCCGGACTCACTCTCGGAGGAGTTCATTCCACTCGGACTCGAGGTCCTTCAGGGTGCGTACCGTCTCGGCGAGTTGAGCTCGTAGCTCCGTTCGGATGGCGTCGCGGACGACGAAGAGCATCTTGCGGATTTCGCTCTCGGTCAGGCCCAGGCGGGTCGCCAGCTCCGCGTAGGAAGGCGGTTGGGGGCCGCCGGCGTTCTCGTACTCGTCGTAGACCTCGAGGGCTTGGCGCTTTCCCGCGGATTCGAAGCGCTGCCGGACCTCGCGAGTGGCGTTTCGGGCGAGTTCGGAGAGCCACGCGCGGTCGAATTCCGCTTCGGGATCGTCGCTCTTGGGATCGGCGACGGCCAGGGTGTTGGGATCGTCGATGCTGAAGACGCGGACGCCGCCGCCGCGTTTCAGCCGGTGGAGGGCTTCGTCTTGGTGCCAAACGAACCGGTTGAGCAGGACCTTGAGGTAGTTGCGGAAGCTCCCGAAGTCCGGGAGGTAGCGCTGAAGCGCGTCCCCTTCCAGGAGCCAGATGAAGAAAGCCTGCGCGAGATCCTTGGCGTCTTCGTTGGAACGGATCCGGGCCACCCGCAGGTAGTGGTAGACGGGCTTCCAGTATTTTCGGCAGAGTTGCTCGAGTTTCTCGCGACCGCCTCCGGACGCCCCGACCCCCGACCATGTCGTTTCGGGAAAGCCGACGTCCTGCCCTCCCCAGCTCGTATCGACCGGTTGCATTTTTTTCTGCGGAACGGGCGGCCTCGAACACGGAATCAAGAGGAGCGCCGTTCAGGCCTTAGTATAGCACGGACGGAAGCCGTCGATGGGAGGCCGCCATGAAAGAGGTATTGGCGAAACCGCAGTCCGATCGGGCGAGTGAGCTCCGCAGGCGCGCGGAGCAACTTCGAAGCGCAGGACGTCCTGCGTTGGCGGAGATGGCCTTGGCGGCGGCCATGGAACTCGAGGACCAAGCTCCTCCGAAAACCGCCGATCGACCCGAGACGTACGGTTTCAAGTCGTAGCGCACCCCTGGTCTAGCGTCGCCGCGCGTGCTACCATGCCGCGCCATGAAGGTCGCGCGCTCGCGATCGGGCATGGTCGTCGCCGCCCATCCCCTCGCGGCCGAAGCGGGCCGCGAAATCCTCGCGGAGAGCGGTAACGCGGTCGAGGCCGCGGTCGCGGTCGCCCTTACGCTCGGCGTGGTCGAGCCGCAGGCGTCCGGCCTCGGCGGCGGGGCGATGATGATGATCGCTCCTCAGGGCGATCCCAAGGCCACCGTGTTCCTCGACGGCCGCGGACGAACTTCCTCTCTTCATGCTGAGGATTACGTCTACCCCAAGCGCGTGATGCTCCCGTGGGTGCCGAAGACAGGACCGATGTCGGCGACGATCCCCGGACTCGGTCGTCTCCTGGGGACCGCCCTCCAGCGCTATGGAGGAAAGACGCCGCTTCCGCGCCTCGTGCGCCGCGCGATGCAAGCGGCGGCGGACGGATTCCCCGTCGGCGAAGTCCTCATCTATTGTTCTTCGCTCTTCGAGGGAACGATCCGCCACTATCCCGAAGCCGCGAAGATCTTTTACAACACCGGACGGCGCTTCGAGCCGGGCGAACGATTGGTGCAAAAGGATTTGGCGCGTACGCTCCGCCTCATCGCGGAGCGTGGCTTCGAAGTCCTCTACACGGGCGAAGTCGGAATCTACATGACTCAGGCGGTCAACGCGACCGGTCCCGTGTGGGGAAAAGAGGATCTCGCGAAGTATGAGGTCAAGATCCGCGAGCCGCTCTGGGGAGAGGTGGCGGGCCACCGCATCGCGACGGCGCCGCCGCCGAGCCGCGGAGGGGCGGGGATTCTTCGCGCGCTCGAATCTCTGAATTCCGCGCCTTCGGATCCCGCCGAGCGGATCGCCTTTTTCCTCCGCGAGATCGAGCGCATCTTCCGCGCCCTCGATCCGATCATCGGCGATCCGGACGTCATGACCGTGGACCTCGCGCGCGTCGCGAGCGGAGAACCCCACGCTCCGGGTGCCGGGACGAGCCACTTCACGATCGTCGACCGCGAGGGGACGGTGGTGACGATGAGCCAAACGATCGGGCACTTCTTCGGAAGCGGCCTCGTCGTCCCCGGATACGGGATCCTCCTCAACGACGACATTTCGGACATGGAGCGGAAGCCCGGCCATCCGAACAGCGTCGGGCCTTCGAAGCGGCCGGTGGCGAACATGTCGCCGACGATCGTCTTCAAGGGGCGGCCGCGGATCGCGCTCGGTACGCCCGGCACCGTCCGAATCTTTCCCGCGATGACGTGCGTGCTCTCGAACATGCTCCATCTCGGGATGGATCTCGAGTCCGCGGTCGCGGGGGGACGCGTCCACTGGGAAGACGGCCGGGCGTTTCTCGAGGGGGATATCCCCGCCGAGGTGCGCTCCCGGGTCCGTGTCCTGTACGGCGGTGCGCTCGACGAGCGCCGCGCGCGGGATCTCTTCTTCGGCGGCGTGCACGCGGTCGAGATCACCGAGGACGGCACGATCGTGGGCGTGGCGGACCCGCGGCGCGATGGCGTGGCGCTCGGGTCCTAGCGAAGGACCGCGACGATTCCGAAGAGCTGCGCGACTCCTTGCGCGAGAGAAGCGGAGGATCCGGCGAGTCGCTCGGCGGCGAACCGAACCCGCTCCAATTCCCCTTCGTCCAGCCAAGTTCCGTGCCTTTCGCATCGGTGGATCGTGATCGTCGTTCTCGGATAGTGGAATTGGTCCATCGACCCGGAGCACGCGGGACACGCCAGGGCGCCGCCGCCGGTTGCAAGGACGGCCCGCCCTCGGATGACGCCGATGGTTCGGAGTTCCTCCTCCGTAAAAGCGGTTCGATCTTTGAGTACGGTTTTCAGTTCGCTGGAATCGAGCCAGACTCCGCGACAGCCGTCGCAGCAGCCGGCGGGGACCTCGAGAAAGGCCCCTTTCGTCAGGGCTTTTCCGCAGCGGGGGCAGGGGGCGGACGTTTTCTCAGCCATCCTCCGATCCAGAAGTATACCGCGCGGAGGAGCCATCGCGGCGAAACTCGACCGAGCGCGATGAGAAACCAAGCCCGGAAGCTGGGAATGACCATGGCTCTTCCCCGTTCGAATCCTCGGAACGCCGCCCGGGCGCATCGCTCGGGCGAGAGAAGAAAGATCTTCGGAATGTCATGGCCCGTCGGATTCCCCGCGACCTCGACGAACTCCGTCGCAACGGGTCCCGGGCAGACTTGCGTCACGACCACCCCGGTGCCGTGGAGTTCGAGCCGAAGGCATTCGGTGAAGGCGGTGACGAAGTGTTTCGCTCCGGAATAGAGCCCCATGCCGGGAATAAAGGTCAGTCCCCATCCGCTCGAGATGTTGAGGATGCCGCCGCTCCTCCGCCGGAGCATCCCCGGAAGGAGCCGGTGGATGAGCTGCGCGACGGCGGTGATGTTGATCCGAAGGAGGAAATCGATGCGCTCCCAGGAGACGTTCTCGAAGAGTCCCACGTCGCCGATGCCGGCGTTGTTGACGAGGACGTCCACCTCTCCGATCTCCGCGAGCAGCCGGTCCACGGCCGCTGAGTCGGTGAGATCGCAGGGGTGGACCGCGATGTCGAGCCCCGGCCGACCGAGCTCACCGGCCAGCGCGTGGAGCCGCTCCTCGCGTCGCGCGACGAGGATGAGCCGCTTTGCGCGCGGGGCGAAGAGCCGGGCCAACTCGCGGCCAATGCCGGAGGAGGCGCCGGTGACGAGGACGGTCCCGTCGAGGGGGGGCTTCATCGGCGGGGGAGTTCGGGGGACTTTCTCGGGGAGGGTCGGGCCTTGCGAAGGTCGACGACCGCCGCGGTGATGGCGGCGAAGAGGGCGGCGCCGAGGGCGGCGGCGACCCAGACGGTCCAGCGCGCGCGGTGCGAGGACATGATTAGGCGGAGGCTTTACCAGAAAGAGAGTGCGGAGTCCAGATTCCCTCACTGCCGGCTTGAGGTTGTCGTAGAATCCGGGGCGAGGGCCCGAATCGATGGCACGCACGTTTCTCCTCTCCGGCGCGGCCGTTCTCTTTCTCACCTCGGGGGGCGCTCCGGCCCAGGATGCCAAGACGAAGGAGTACGACCTCGCGTGGAAGCTCCCCCACGACCGCGCGGCCGTCTACGAGGTGTGGGACGTCCCCACGCGGACGCGCAAGGGCGAGTTTTGGCTGTTGGGGTGTGAGTGGGAGCGACGCGTAGGGGCGACGGATCTGCGCGACATTGGATATCGATTCCTTTTTCGCAAGCCCAAGGAGACGGCCCGAGTCGGCGGCGATTGGGACTTCAAAGAGCTCGGTTTCGGAATTGTCCCCGTTGCCGTTCCGGGAGCTCCTCCTTACGAAGCCGTCGGAAGATACCGTCTTCGGCAAGTGAAGATCGCTTCATTGGAAGAAGCGATCAAGGCGGCCAAGGTCTCGAAGGCTGCTCCGAAGGGTTCGATGGAGCTCGGTTGGGTAGACGGGCAAGTCTTCCTTACGCGACAAAGCTGGGTAGGCGGGAAGCTGAAGTCATCGGAGAAGACTCCCTCCATCGTGATCACGACGCTCGCCATCATCCGAATGAGCGACGGGGCGGTGGTCGGAGGGCGTGTACACATCGTGGGGAAGGGACCGGTCTACGCCAGCATGGGCGATCCGGGCATCTCTAAGCTTGACGGGGAGCTTGAGATCCTCCTGCAACAGCCGCTGGTCGAGTTGAGCCGCATAGGGTTGAAAGATCGAGTCGACCGCGCCGTGGAGCGGGGCGTCAGGTGGTTGAAGTCCAAACAGAATGCCGACGGAAGGATTTCGGATCCTGTGGACGGGGGACCGGGCGCCACGGCACTGGCGGTTCAGGCTCTCGTGCACTCCGGCGTTCCGCTCGAGGAAGATTCGATCAGGAGAGGGTATTCCTACATTTCGAAACGTGTCGGACGAACCTATGATATTGGCCTTCAACTCATGGCGATCGAGGCGAAGTACATGCCACAAGGAACCCTCGAGAGCATCGACACGTATTCCGAAGAGAAGTTTCGTGCCGAGGTCACGAAGCGAATTTCACCTGCGGACAAATACATTGTCGAAGGCGCCGCGAAGACGCTTATTGATGGCCAGGACAATGAAGGCGGCTGGAGCTACGCGGCCGGGGGGTGTGCGGATCTCTCGAATACGCAATACGCGATTCTGGGGCTTAAGTCGGCGTCCCGGTTGGGGGTCGCGGTGCCTGCAATTACTTGGAGAAAGTCACTGGGATTCGCTCTGCAGAAGATGAAACTTACAGGAGAGGACGCAGTGCTTGAGTGCATATTCAAGAGCGGAAAAACAGAGGGACGAAAAGCTCAATTGTGTGGGTGGGTGTACTCTACCAAGTACGATGATATCACTGGATCAATGACAACGGCTGGGCTCACGATCCTTGCAGTCTGTCGCAGTGAGTTACTTCGGTCGAAAGAGTGGACGAGCGAGACACTGCAAAAGAGTACACAAGACGCGGAATGGGGGGGGCTAGCCTGGCTCGAGAAGTACCTCACCTTTAGAGGCACCCCGCCCGAGGGGCTTTGGTACCACGCCGCCTTTCTCTACTACTATATCTATGGAGTCGAACGCGTAGGACTCCTCCTCGACCTCCAGAGGATCGGGCAGCACGATTGGTATGGCGAAGGAGCCGCCATCCTTCTTTCCTGGCAGCGAGAGGATGGACGGTGGGAAGGCCCCCAACGGGTCCCCGTGCTCGAATCTTCGTTCGCCCTACTCTTCCTCAAGCGGACGACGTTACCGGTACCCATACCGACGGGCAACGGCAAGAACCCATAGGACTACCACTGAAGTTGAAGCTCGAGCCCCGCGCCCCCCGTCCATCCTTGGACGTCTCCAAACAACCGCACGAATTGCCCCGCGATTCCGATACGAAACGACGGGGCGAGTCGGATCGATCCTCGCACCATCGGACCCGCGAGGAAGCCGAACAGAGTTCGATCCTCGACGGATTCGGTCTCCTCGATCGATCCGCTCCGCGTGACGGTCATCTCGGTCAGCCGACCCACATAGACTCCCCCCAGGATTCCCACCTCCGCGGTGAGAAGTCCGTCGGGGGTGGCGAAGCGCTTGAGGATCGGCGCCGCGCCCATCTCGATAAGCCATAGCCGCCCGCTCAGGTCGAATCGATCCGTCACGGTCCTCGGGGGGTCGGCCGGTGGGGGTTCCTCCTCCTCTTCGCGCCCCTCGGGGGGACGTTCCGGGGGAGTGGAGGCCACCAATCGGGTCACCTCCAACGGGTCGCTTTCGAAACTCCCCGAAAGATACCGGCCGAAGACGTCGAACTCGAATTCCCCGAACGCCAAACGAGTCGAGAGCATTCCGCCCGGCATCCCCTCGAGCTGGATCGAGTCGAAGTCGACCGCGCTCAGATCGGAAGGGAACGTCGTCGATAGCCTGGGAACCTCCACTCCCGTAGGAATCTGAAAGAACCCCCCAGTCGAAATCGATCGGAAGGGGGCGATCGACATCGGAATCGGCTCCGGGATCGGGCGCTTCTCTTCGTCCTCTTGGTCCTCTCCGGGCGCGGGAGAGGTGAAAAGCGACGCGGGACGGTTGCGCTCGCGCTTACGCCAGTGGCAACGGGTGTTGAAGGAGAAGCCGCCGTTGGGGTGACGGAGCTCGAGCGTGTCGGGGTGACCGGCGTCCGTCACCCCATCCTCGCGCTCTTCGTCGAAGTACTCGTCGAGCCGGAAGTTGACGTGACTCTGTGAGCCCCGGATCGAGTTGCGATCCTCGGAGATGGGGCGCTCTTGAGCGATTCCCATCATGAGAGCCGTAAGCAATGGAGTCATGGCGAATGCCTCCGCTTCCGGAAGGTCAGAATAGGAGTGCCTGTTGAATCAAACTGCATCTCACCCCTTTCCCAAGAGGACATGTCAATCTCCTTCGCCTCCCCCGTCTTGGGATCGTACGTCGCACCGCCGCGGTCCATCGGCTTTCTCCCCCCCGGCGTCCAAGTACCCACCTTCTGGCCGGTGTAGTAGTCGGTGTACCCCGAGCCCTGGAGCGGCCAGCGGCCGCGCGGGTACTGGGTTCCGGACGGCTGGGTGCCCCCCACGAGATCGCCGACCGCCGGCGTGGAGGTGTGCGGCGGGATCGTGATGTAGACGTTTGTCACGCTTTGCGCATTTGCATCGGAGCCTCCGCGCTCGTGCGTCGTGGGCCGCTCTCCGCCGTCGCGCGGCACCAGATTGGATAGCGTCGAGAGGGATTGGAACGCCGTCCCCGCCTCGCGCGCCAGGGCGTCGCTCATGAGCGCGTTCGACATTCCGCCCACGACTGGACTGTCGAGGAGCGACTCGGACGATCCTCCGCGCGGGTCGGGCCCGACGAAGAGAATCGGCGTCACGTGCGGGAGACGGCCCGTGTTCGTAATCACCTTCGTCGGCGCGCCGCCGCCCCCGCGCGGCAGGACCGACGGCGCGGGCTCGCCCAGGAATCCGCCGTCGCGCCAGAGGTACGAACGCCGATACGTAAACCACGCCACCGCCGGGAAGCGCTCGGCCGGGAGCGAGGAGAGATCGATGCGCACCGTCTCGTCGCTCTTTTCGGGCGTGAGCGGCCGCGACGTCACCGTCGCCCCGGACGTCGGACGACCCGTGCCGTGTGCGACGAGGAGACGCTCCGAGACCGCCTTCGAGGTTTCGAAGCACGAGAGATGGACGTCCGCCCGCGTCGCCGGCGCACGCGCGGGAAGCATCACGGCCGCCCGCGGCGGAACCGGGACCGAGGTCACGACATGGCCGTCGCGCCCGGACAACACGGAGATCGGCTCCGGAGCGGGGCCGTCGGCGCTGAGACCCTCGGGCATCGGGAGCACGAAGACGCGGCCGACCATGACTCCGTCCGCCGCCACGACGTCCACGAGAAGATCCGGCGCGAGCACCGCGTCGCCGTACGCGGCGTAGGCCTCCTCAAGCACCTTGCCGTGCTTTTTCCTGGGATCCGCGAGGAAGAGAAGGAACTGCCGATCGCTCCGCGGAAGCGCGAACGCCCAGAGGGAGCCGAGCCTCGTCTCTCGCGGCCGGCCCGCGAAGGGCTGGGCCGCGAGCGTCGAATCCGCGGCACCGAGGTCGCGCACCCGAGCCACCAGCGCGTCCGGGAGCGCATAACTCGATCGCGGCGATCCGTCCGCCGCCTTCATCTCCTGCGCGGGCGAGACGAACGCCACCGTCTGCGGCGCGTCGGCTCGGACATCGAGGACGAGCCCCGGTCGATCGACGGGCTTTCGCACGAGGTCGCCCGGAAAGAGATGCGCATGGTATCCCCATTTGCGCGTATCGTTGAGTCGAATCTTCCCGCCCGCGTCGGCGAAGAGCGTGACCTCCGGCGTCTCCTCGAGCGCCTTGGCGAGATCTCCGAGACAGCTTCCTTCGCCGCCGAGCGGATGGGGTTCGAAGAACGTAACCTCCACTTGGAGGATAGGATCCCGCGAATGTCGGCGCGGATACCACGTCGAAGGCGGGATCGAGGTCCGCACCGTCTCCGTCGGAGAGACGGCGACCTCGGTCCGCGAGGAGGAGACTTCCGCGACATCGCGCTTCGGGAAGACGCGAACGCGGCCGTTCGACTCGATCGAGAGATCGTGGGCGTCGACGGAAACGATCCGCCCCGAGATCGACTCGCCCGATTTCAAGCGAACCACGTCGCCCGTCTCCTGACGAGTCGAAGCGGTCGGGGTCTCGGAACGCGGGGAGCCCGCGCACGCCACCAGCGCGGCGACGGCCAGGGAAGCGAAAAGAGCGCGCATCGAACCTCCTATGGATGTTTCATCCGAATGCTTCTGAGCGCGACGGACCCGCCGCCGGCGCCGAGCTTGAGCCCAGAATCCAAGACACCGTCGAGCGACCACACGAGGCGCCCGTCCGCGAAAACCGACACGCCATTCCCGTGCGGAAGAACGGCGACCTCCGCGACGGGAGGGATCTTCGTACGCCGCTCGACTCGAGGCCTCCCCTCCTCCATCCGGAACAGCGTGATCGAATCGCGTGAGACATCGAACCACCGAGTGGGCGAGAGCGCGACTCCGAGAGCGGCCTCGCTGTGAAATCGGATTCGGTATCCCGAGCTTGCCGCCGAGGTCTTGCGGAGAACCCAGGAACCGTCCGACAGGAGAATCTCGCCGCCCTCGAACCGCACCTTGCCTTCGCGATCCCACCCGAGGAACTCGACTTCTCCGACGAGCTCGTGCGAAAAGCCCGCGAGGGTCTCCTCCGCGCGGAGCTCTGCCTCGAGAGCGTCCACGGGTTCGAAGGCAAATCGCAGATTCTTGGGGACATGGGAACACGCCTCTCTGAGCTCGGCCAAAGTGGCGCGGCGTTCCGAACAGATCGTGCCGACGATGCCGGGCAAGTACGACCAATACGCGGGGTCCGTGAGGAGCGCCGGATCCGCGGCGGGTCTTCCGGTCCGGCGGCGCTCCTTTTCGGCGTCGAGGAAGAGTCGCGCGTAGGAAGTCGGAGGAGGCTGAAGATCCGAAGACCAGATGCTCCGGATGGCGGCGAGCTCCTCGGCGGTCGGGATATGAGAGGGGAGCCAGGATTCGAAGGTCTCTTCGCGGCCCGGCCCCCATCGGCCGAACGGGCGAAGAGCGACATCGGGCTCCGAGAGAAGCTCGGTTGCGGCCGGTCCCGGTTCGTGCTTCGAGGGAGTCGCGAACACGCCGAGAGATACCACCGGAGGGGCAGTCCGCTCCGGACGGAATACGGCCACCGCCGTCACGCCCACGCCCGCGGCGATCCAGAGAAGCGGCCGCGTTGCTCGGCGTCGCGGGGCCATGGCGCGATCGAGATCCGCAATGAGATCCGCGTAGCTCGCGTACCGACGGCTCGGCACCTTCTCGAGGCACTTGAGGATGACCGCCTCGAGCGCCTTGCTCAGCGCCGGATTCAGCCGGCGCGGCGGCTCGATGGGTTCGTTGCAATGCTTATAGAGGAGGTCGAGAGGCGACCCGCTCTGGAACGGCGGTCGCTCGGTCACCATCTCGTAGATCACGCATCCGAGGGAATAGAGATCGGAGCGGAAGTCGATCTCGTCGCCCCGGGCGAACTCGGGGGCGACATAGGCGGGCGTGCAGGTCACGGACTGGCTGTCGGTAACCTTGGCGCGGCCGAGCTCCGCGGGCTTGGCCAGCCCGAAATCCGCGAGCTTCACCGACCCGTCGTCGCAGACGAAGATGTTTCCGGGCTTCACGTCGCGGTGGAGGATTTCGGCGCGTTGGGCCGCCTCGAGGGCTCGGGCGACTTCTTTCGCGATGCGGGCCGCCTCGCCGTCCGACAGTCGGCCTCCGGAAAGGAGCTGCTCGACCGTCTTGCCCTGGATCCGTTCCATCGCGATCCACCCGCGGCCGTCGGTCCGACCTGCCTGGTAGACGGCGACGATTCGGGAATCCTGGAGTCGGCCGAGGGCAAGCGCCTCGCCGTGGATTCTCCGAAGAAACTCCTCGAGGGCTTCGGGGCTCTCGGCCCGCGAGGCATCCATCACCTTGACCGCGACGATTCGGTTGAGGGAGATCTGGAGGGCTTCGTAGACGATACCCATTCCCCCCCGGCCGAGCTCGCGATCGAAGTGGACCTCGAAATCCCCCCAGACGGCGGCGTTCACTAAACCTTAACCCTCCCCGGAAGGCGGATTTCCTACCAGAAGGCCTCCGGGCAATCAAGCTCAACCTTCCGTGCGTCCAGGGAGGGAAGAATCGACGCGGAAAATCGGTTCCTAAGAGCTTAGGGATGGGAGGGCCAGAAGGCGGCGAAGAGAACCGCGGATGATTCTCGTCGGGGAGCTGGGCTAACGCGGAAGTGACTCCTCCCGTCGGATCCTCCTTGACCGAATTCCGGGGGATCGGCGGTTTCTCCCGGTCCCTCCCGAAGCGGCCCAGTAATCGCTCACGTGTTTCTTCAACGGGGAGTCCACGAAGCACACCAAGAAAGAACGGAAATCCCCTCGGATGGAGCCGGCCGATTCTCTGCGGAGACCCCGATGAGGCAGAATGGAAGCCAGGGCGAGTCCGTGATCTTGGTGCGAGGTGGCAAAGAAGCCCGCGAACGCTTCCATCGCTCCTTCTCGCTATTTCGCCCGCTTTTCGATCCGCCATTCCAAATTCTGAGTCCCCCACACGCCCCATTCCAGGGCCGGAATCAGGGTCCCTTCTCCTCCGAAGGCACGCTCACAACCCACGAGATAGAGGAACTCTCCCTGCAGAGCGGTCGCCATCACGGAGCTTGGACCGGGGGTATCGCTGCGTACGACCCCCTCATTTCCGAAATTTGAGACCAGAGCTCCGGTACCCAGGAGGCGCTTCTCGATTCGCCACTTCTGATCGTTCGCGCCGGAAAGGCTGTCCCACCCGGCGAGGTAGAGATGCTCTCCGTCGATGGCCAGGCTGATCAATTCGGCGTCGCCGCCCGATAGAGGTTCCGTGACGACTCCCTGATTCCCGAATTCCCTCAGGAGAGACCCGTCGACCGGGCTTCGCTTCTCGATGCGCCACTCGGCACGACCATCCGGTGTATTGCGGTCCATGCCGGCGATGTAGAGCCCCGTGGAATCGAGCAACAAGCCGTTGATGTACTCGCTGGACGGGCCTACGTCTTCCACAACTACCCCCTCGATTCCGAATTCTCGAACCGGGGAACCGTCGATCTTATTTCGCTTCTCGATTCTCCATCTCGCCCCCCACCAACTACCGCCTGTGCCGCCAGAGTCGTATCCGGCAACGTACAGGGCCGAACCATCGGCGACGACGCGGTAATAGTCGTCGTCGTCCCCTGTCCATTCGCCGATGAGCACCCCGTTCTCGCCGAATCCCGGAATCAGCGAGCCGGTGTTCTTGTCGCGCTTTTCGAGTCTGGCGCGAGCGGTGCCCCAGTCCGATTCGCGATCGTACCCGGCAAGATAGAGGTGGTCGCCGTCGACGACGATGCAATGGAGTCCCTCGGTGCCTCCGCTGGGGTTCTCTGTCACTTCGCCCACAAGGGAACCGTCCATGAGTCGCCGCTTTTCCATGCGCCATTGGGCGTCGCCCCACTCGGTCTTGCTGTCGATCCCGGCCACGTACATGAATTCACTGTCGATCGCGATCGCCGTGGCTTGATCGGTGTAGGGGCTAGGATTGTTCACGACGACGCCTCCTGTGCCGAATTCGGATACGAGCTCGCCGTCCCTCAGCCGCCGCTTTTCGATGCGCCACTGCGCGTTGCCCGGATCCGAGTCGAAACCCGCCACGTACATGAATCGCGAGTCGGTGGCGACCGCGATGGGGAAATCGGTCGAGAAACTGGGCCCGTGAGTCACCACTCCCTCCCGACCGAATCCTTGGATGAGGTCGCCGCTTCGGAAGGAAGGTGGGGTGGCCGCCTCCGGCGGATGATCGACGCTCTCACAAGCGGCCAGCAAGAGGAGTCCAAGCCATGAGGACGGTCGAAACATCGTAGGCCTCCTTCCCGACTCACCGCTTCCTTTGAGACGCGCCCCGTATTTTCGCCGGGAGATTCTCCGGAGTCGTGCGCAGTACATGTCGGAACGGAACGAGGAGGACCTCATGCGCGTGGGACCGGCGCTTATCGCGGTAACGCCGGCGGGATGCCCCGGAGGGGGCGGGGGACTCGACGACGACGCGCGCTATCCCGCGTTCGCCGGGCGGGGCGACGGCCTCGTCCACGCGGTCTACTCGCACGGGGCCTCCGAGGAGACGGAGCCGTATTCGGTGTACGGCACGCGCCGCGCGTCGGCTCCATAGACTACGGCGCGCTTGATTTTTCCTTGGAGGGATCTAACTTACAGCGGAACGAGAGGGGGACAGGATGCGGATTCGCGAGGACGTCTATCGACTCTGCGGTTGCGGAAGCGTCCGGAAGTACCAGTTCTGCTGTCTGGACCTTCACCGGGAACACCCCATCGCATCGACTCGGACCGGCGCCATCGGCGCAGGCCCCAATGGAGCACCGCTCGTCCTCCTCGACTTGGCGAAAGGGCTGGGGCCCTCTTCCATCTCGGCGCGCGACAAGGAGTCGTTGATCGCCCGAATTGCGCGTCGAATCTCGGTCCCGGACGTCGTGCGGACTCTGTCCGGAACTCTCTCGCCGGAATCTTCCTCGGCCCTTCGTGACGTGGCCGGATCCGGAGGCCGCATGGCGTACGAAGAATTCACGCGCCGGCACGGATCCGATGACAAGGACTCCGATCTGTGGAGTCGGTTCCCACCCGCGTCGACACTGGGACGCCTGAAATCGATCGCCCTCCTGGCGGAAGGCACCATCGGTGCTCGGGAGCTCGTCGTCATTCCAGCGGAAGTCCGCGGGGCGTTATGAGCCATTTCATCATGCAGATCGAGGGTCTGCGGAAGGTCTACGATCGTCGCGCGGTGATCGAGGACATCAGCCTCTCCTTCTACCACGGAGCCAAGATCGGCGTCCTCGGCGCGAACGGCGCGGGAAAGTCCACCTTGCTTCGGGTCATGGCCGGTGTGGACAAGGACATCGACGGACGTGTCCACCATCATCCCGGCACGCGCATCGGGCACGTCCCGCAAGAGCCGCTTCTCGATTCGACGAAAACGGTGCGGGAAGTCGTAGAAGAGGGCGTGGCCGAGACGAAAGCGCTCCTCACGGAGTTCGAAGAGGTGAGCTCGAACTGCGACACGGACGAGGCGATCGAGCGGATGGGCGCGCTCCAGGAAAAGATCGACGCGCTCGGCGCGTGGGAACTCGATCGTCACCTCGAAATCGCGGCCGACGCGTTGGAATTGCCGCCGTGGGAGGCGAAAGTCTCGACGCTTTCGGGCGGAGAGCGGCGACGCGCGGCGCTTTGCCGGACGCTTCTCTCCAGGCCCGATCTCCTGCTCCTCGACGAACCGACGAATCATCTCGATGCGAACTCCGTCGCGTGGCTGGAACGGTATCTCCAAGAATTCGCGGGGACGGTGATCGCCGTCACCCACGACCGGTACTTCCTGGACAACGTCGCCGGATGGATCCTCGAGCTCGACCGCGGGCGGGGAATCCCGTGGCAGGGAAACTACTCCTCGTGGTTGGAGCAGAAGCAGCGACGGATGGAACTGGAGGGAAAGGCGCAGGCCGCGCGGCATCGGACCCTCCAGCGCGAACTGGATTGGATTCGGATGTCGCCGCGCGCGCGCGTCGCGAAACCCAAGGCCCGAATCACGGCGTACGAGCAACTCGCGGCGGAGGCGATGGAGCTTCGCGAGGAAGCGATCGAGCTCCAGATTCCGCCCGGACCGAAACTGGGAAACCGCGTGCTGGAAATCCGGGGTTTGCGGAAGGCGTACGGAGAGAATGTCCTCATCGACGGACTCGATCTCTCGCTGCCCGCGGGCGGGATCGTCGGGGTCATCGGCCCGAACGGCGCGGGGAAAACCACTCTCTTCAAGCTCATCCTGGGGGCCGAGAAGGCCGAGGCGGGGACGATCGAGATCGGGCCCTCCGTGGTTCTCGCCTACGTGGACCAGACGCGGGAAACGCTCTCGCCCGATCGATCGGTGTTCGAGGAGATCACCGGCGGCGAAGAGGAGATCCCGTTCGGAAGCCGGAAGATCAACGGCCGTGCCTACGTAAGTCGCTTTCATTTCCGCGGCCCGGATCAACAGCGGAAGGTCGGGACGCTTTCGGGCGGCGAACGAAACCGGGTGCAGTTGGCGAAGCTTCTCCGACGCGGAGGAAACCTGATTCTGCTCGACGAACCGACCAACGATCTCGATGTGGACACCTTGCGGGTCTTGGAAGAGGCGCTCCTCGCCTTCAGCGGATGTGCGTTGGTCGTCTCCCACGATCGTTGGTTTCTGGACCGCATCGCCACGCACATCCTGGCGTTCGAAGGGGAAGGTCGCGTCCGCTGGTTCGAGGGGAATCACCAGGCGTATGCCGAGAAGCGGCGGCAGGAATTGGGCAAAGAGGCGGACCAGCCGCGGCGGGTCCGCTACAAGAAAATCACGAAGTAGTCCGCCAAAGATCGGCTTCGCACATCCAGGCGACGGCGTGGACCTCGTAGTGCTTGAGATGGAGGTGGCCGGGGCCGAGCGGCTTCAGGTACAAGTAGAAGGTCTCGCCCCGGACGTCGTCCTGAGCGACGACTTCGAGTTCGCCCGCCTCCTGCCAGGAAGCGGTGAAGTCCTTGAAGCAACGCGCGAGTCCAAGATCGAATTCGAGATGACGCTCCAGGAGCGCGAGATGTCCGGTGACCTTATCGTCTTCGAGGCGACCAAATCCACCGACACAATCTATCATCCTCGTTTCGGTCGGGATCGTATAATCCCCGGACGAAGGAATTCGGTACGGAACAGCAAATCGAGGAATAGCGAGAGACCCCGATCGGAGGATTCGCATGCGAAAGCTCAGCCTGGCCGTACTCGTTCTCGCCGGGTGTACCCCCTCTTGGCAAGTACGGCTTCAGCGCGACTTGGACGAAGCGGCGGCGGCCGAGGCGCGGGGAGATTTTCTCCGCGCGATCCAGATCTACGAGTCCTGGCGGGGGAAGGCGGAGGATCCGAAGTTCGCCGCTCAGGTCGATCAGCGATCGCGGGCCGCCGCGGACCGCGCCCTGGCTCAGGGAGAGGGGTTCGAAAAGGAGAACGCCCACCTCAAGGCGGCCCAGCATTTCGAGAAGCTTCAGCAGCTTGCGGGACATCTTCTGGGCGAGCGCGTGACGACGGCGCTCGCGCGCGCGCGCGGGGCCGCGTACGAACAGGCGGTTCGCGAGGGGAAACAGCTCGAACAGTCCGGCCGCTGGCGCGAGGCGGTCGCGAAATACGAATCGGTCGAGTCGATCGCCGAGAAGCTCGGCAAGTCCGGCGAGCTTGCGGACGCGCTGCTCTCCGCCCGCCGGAGTCTCTTCGACGCCGAGGTGCAGGAAGGGAAGAAGGCGCAAGAGCGGAGCGATTGGTCCCGCGCCGTCGGCGTCTACGAAGGACTTCGCACGATCGCGCAGAAGATCGGCCGGGAGTCGGAACTCCAAGATCTTCTCCAGGCGACCTACACCGCCTGGTACACGGACGCCGGCGAGAAAGCCGGAACCCTCGCTCGATCGCGCGAGTGGGACCGCGCCCTGGAGGCCTATGAACGAGCCCGCCGCGCGGCCCGAGCGATCGGGCGCGAGGAGGAACTCAACCGCGCGGTCGCGGACGTGAAGGTCTCGCGGGCGCTCGACCGCGGGGAGAAACTCGAATCGCAAAACCGCTGGGCGGAGGCGCTCCGCACGTACGAGGAAGTCCGGCCGTTGGCGGAACAGATCGGACGAACCGAGGAAATCGACAAGCGGCTTTCGCAGGCGCGGGAGAAGCGGTTCGAACAGGCCCTGGAAGTCGGCGATCGGTACGAGCGCCAGAGCGACTGGTCCCGCGCGCTCCAGGAGTACCGGTCCGTGGAAAACCTCGCGAAGCTCCTGGGACGCACCCACGAACTGGAATCCAAGATCGCGAACGCCCGAGTTCGCGAAGCGCTGGCGAGCGGAGAGTCCCTCGAGAACCAGGGACGATGGACCGACGCGATCCGGACCTATCAGGACGTCGAGACGCAGGCCGGCGCGCTCGGACTCGGCGAAGAGGTGACGCAGCGACTCCTGCGGGCGCGGCGGGGACTCGTCCGCGCCTTCTACTCCCAAGCCCAGGAGTTCGAGCGTCAGGGGGACTATCGCCGGGCGATCGCGGTGCTTCAGTCGGCCTTGGAGACCGCCCGAATCACCGGAGAGACGGAAAAGCTCGATCAGGAAATCGCGCGATTGAAGGGGAGGGTCTTCGATCAATCCCTCGAGGAGGCTCGGGGGATGCGCAATCGCGGCGACTTCGACGGAGCGCTTCGCCACTACGAATCGATACGGCCTTTCGCGCGCGAGCTGGGACGGGAGGACGAACTGGAACGTCACGTGAAGCTCTGCACCGGCGAGCTTTTCGATCAGTCCACCGCCACGGGGCGGCGCATGGAACAGGAGGGGCGTTGGGACGAAGCCATCGCCTACTACCTAGGATTGGCCGATCTCGCGCGCCGCGCCGGCCAGGAGGAATCGCTCGGCCAACATCTGCACCGAGTCCGAAACGGACGGCTGGAGGCGACGCTCGCCGCCGCCCGCGAGTGCGAACGCCAAGACGACTGGTCCGGGGCGCTCGCCCTCTACGATCGGGCTCTCGGGTGGTCGGACGAGGTCGGACGCCGCGAGGAGGTGCAGGGATATCGGCGAGCGGCGCAGGAAGAGCTGGCGCTTCTCCAGTACCCGCACAACGCGGTGACGGAGCACTCGTTCGCGATGCCGGGGGACGTCGTCGCGATGGATTTCGACGCGGAGGGGGCCCATTTCGTCGTGGGAGACTCGACGGGACAAGTCTGGATCTTCGACCTCCACAATCAGTGCTCGTGTTCCTTCAAGCTGGACGCTCAGAACAAAGTCAACGATGTCGCGATTTCGCCCGACGGGAAGTTCGTCGCCGCGACCGCGATCCGAACCGTCACCGTGTGGGATACGCATCGAGGCCGGCGGCTCGTGGATTTCGACGTCGACGATCAGGCGCACGCCGTCTCCTTCTCCCCCGACGGCACGGAGGTGTTGGTCGCGCGCGAGAACGGCGCCGTGGAGGCCTGGACGTGGCGGACGTCGCGGCGCC
>Ga0137796_10000371_pt1 | contig 28243 bp, 33 predicted proteins | sample OV2TP3_FD_97704 | JGI IMG/M metagenome (GOLD analysis project Ga0137796, IMG submission 97704) | reverse complement strand
CGCTTTTGGAAAGTTGCGAAAACTTTTTTCTCTTTTTTTCATGCACCCATTGTACTCTTGTTCTATTTCACATGAGAATGCGGGTTCTCGATTCTGTCTACACCGGACCACTGTTCCAAAGCAGCAAGCGATAAGCAATATGCAGCAAGTACGGACGCCGGCCGTTGTCTGCTGCTTATTGCTTGCTGTGTGCTGCTCGTCTGACTACTCTGCCAGTCTCGGCAAATTCGCCGAGCCGCCCTGGTTGATACCGGAAAGTTGATTAACAATACCCACAAGGCCCCAGACGGAGACCATGACAAAGAGTGCCACAACCCCATACGCCATCAGGCGGCGACCGTCTTTTATTGCGTCTTCATTCCCAGCACTCGCGAGAAATTTCAGGAGACCAAACAGAAAAACGAGCAGCGCGAGCCCCACCACCACCGGAATGGCACGGTCTACTATGTAGAGCATGCTCGTGAGTATAGCGAGAACTCCTCTGTCTTCAGGCATATGCGTTCAAAAATAGAGGTCTACTACACAGGCGATGGAACGCCGAACGTAGCGGTAACAACCCTGATTATCATCTTTGCCCCGACCATGATAGTCATGCCCACGACTCCCCAGAGCATGTGTTGCTTGCCGCGAGAGCGCGCCTGGTCGTTATCTGCGCTCGCAATAAATTCGACGAGCCCCCAGAGAAAAACGGCAAGGGCAACGGCAAAGAGGAGCGCGATAAGGGGGTTCAGAATTTCCCGGTTAATCGCTTTGATTATGTCGGTCACGGCTGGCATAGTGCTGTCATTCTAGCACAAAGATTGCCCGGCGCGGCCGAAACCACCCCGGGCAATCCTAAAAATCTTTTTCCATTAACGCCATTTCCACTCAAAACTACCGTGCTGCTGGAACATTCGGAAGGTTTGGCGTTACCCCTGTCTGTACGCCGCTGAGCTGGCTGATAATACCGACGAGGCCCCAGACCGCAGTCATCACAAAGAGGATCACCACGCCCCAGATCATGAGCCGCTTGCCGCCTGCTGCCGCATCCTCGCTCCCTGCCGCCGTGAGAAACTTAAGCAAACCCCACAGGAAGATAATCAAGCCCAAGGCGAATATAACCGGAATCGCGGAATTAACAATCGTTACGATAACCCGGAAGATTCCCTGCCACTCGGTTTGTGCCGTTGTTAGTATGATCTGCGCGCCCGCCACAAACGGCAAAAGGAAAAGCCCGGCACCGGTCGCTGAATAAATAAAACGCTTCATAAAACGTATAATAAACGTATCGGAATTAAGTGAGTAAAACAATGTCGAGGCCTAACTCTCATTCCCGACCACAGCTCTGTGAGAGCAAACTGACATCGGCCTCTTTCTAAAAAAATGCCATTATCGACCTGTTTAAGCGTACCCGCTTATAGTTTCAATATACCTCTATTTCACTATAAAAGCCTTTTGTCTGCAACGCGAGGCTGTGGATAACCATGAGTTCAGTCCCGACACGCCTATCGAGAACCCCCCCCATGTATCTCTGTTTGACTTGTTTGACTAACTAACAGAAGGGATCGAAGGGATCGCAGGGACCGCTTCCTGTTCCTCCGCGCGCATCAGGCACATTCGGCAACTTCGGCGTTTGACCGGGTTGGATGCCCACAAGCTGAACAATAATACCAACAAGGCCCCACACCGAAACCATAACGAACATGATTATCACTCCCCAGACTATACGTCGCTTGCCCTCATCAGCTGCGCTCTCATCTCCCGCCGCGCGGAGAAACATGAGCAAACCCCACAAAAATATAATCAGGCCGATTGCGAATATCACCGGTATCGCCATGTAGGCGATATTTCGAATCACCCTAAAAATTTCGCTCCATTCCAATTCAGTACCCGGTAAATCAATCTGCGCCCACGCAACGAGCGGAAGCCCCGCGAGGACGAGGGTTGAGAGTGCGCGTACAATTTTAGGGTAGTGCCTCATTCAAGAAAGGGAAGTCGCTTATCGCGCTGGCGGGACGGTCGGCAACGTCGGCGTTTGACCGGGTTGGATGCCCACAAGCTGAACAATAATACCAACAAGACCCCACACCGAAACCATAACGAACATGATTATCACTCCCCAGACTATACGTCGCTTGCCCTCATCAGCTGCGCTCTCATCTCCCGCCGCGCGGAGAAACATGAGCAAACCCCACAAAAATATAATCAGGCCGATTGCGAATATCACCGGTATCGCCATGTAGGCGATATTTCGAATCACCCTAAAAATTTCGCTCCATTCCAATTCAGTACCCGGTAAATCAATCTGCGCCCACGCAACGAGCGGAAGCCCCGCGAGGACGAGGGTTGAGAGTGCGCCGACAATTTTAGAGTAGTTCTGACGCATGATACGCTTGCAGTAAAACACGCCACGAATTGGCATGCAAGAGGCCCTGTGGGTAACCAAGTCTTGTATTTTGTAGCTTGTATTTTGTGTTTGGCACGTTGACATCAAAGCTGAACGTCGTTTCGTCGTACCAAATACAAGATACGAAATACAAGCTACAAGAAGTGAGTTAGAAGAATGTCTCCGTGAGAAGAGCGACTAAACCCCAGACTGAGAGCATCACGAAAAGCGCGATGATGCCCCAGAAGATACGCTGTTTCCCGTCGCGCACCGCCTCCTCGCTGCCCCCTTGGAAAATCACCGTCGCCGCTCCCCAGAGAACGAGGAGAAGCGCAATGCCGCCAATGACCGGGATGGCGCGCGCGAGGATAACAAGAAAAACGTCCTGGACAAGCCCTTTGAAAGTACTCGGAGGCATGGTGTACGAGCTTTTAGCTGTTAGCTTTTAGAGGCTTTTACGACCGTGCGCGAAAGGCGTCGTCGTGCTAAAAGCTAACAGCTATAAGTTAAAAGCTTGGAAAGATTTACGGCACGACGCCAATGTTTTTTATCGTCTCAAGCACGAGCCTCGCAAGGATTTCGGCGCCAAAAAGAATCGCAATTCCTATAACCGTATAAAAGAAGGTCTTTTTCGCGCTCGTGATCTGCGTCTCGTTTCCCCGCGCAGTAACAAAGAGAAAACCGGCGTAAATCATGAAAAGCACCGCAATCGGCGTGCCGATCAGGATAAAAATCCTAATGATCGCCAACAAAAAGTCCTCAATCGACGTAATGCCGACGAGGGGCCAAAAGTCGTCTGCGTGAGTTTCCCCATGACTTGCTGCGGTAAGCAACGGAAATGTAAGCCATGAAATGGCAGTTACAATCCAAGACCAAAAAACGGCAGATTTTCTCATGACCAAAGTATATCGCTCGCGCACTTTTTTGGAAAGTGGATTACTGCCACTGACGAAGTAGCGCCGAGAGCTCGCCGTGTGCACGGGAAACGGCACCCGAGATCCGCTCACGGCCGGAGACCGCCGCTTCCACCATGTCGCGAAAGACCGCCTCGCTCTTCCGGGGCCGCGGATCAAGCCACCCGCGGGATTGAAGCGCTGCATCGTAAAATATCGCCGCGCGCGCATCGTCCGCGGGCTTTAGAGTAAGAAGGTCGCGCCGCACCGGTGGCAGGAGCGAGATCTCGCTCCAGAGCTTCAGAGTCTCCGCTGATGTCAAAATCTGCGCCGCCCGCCACGCATCGTCTCCGAAGGGAGTATTGAGGGTCACGGCAAGCGCTTGCATCCGCCCGAATGTCGCTCTTACCCCGGTATCCCGCGCCTGCGGAAGCATCGCGACATCGAAATTGAGGTTCGGGTTCTTCGCGCTGATGCCCGGAATCTCGCTCGCGAACCCGAGGTACGTTGCGAGGTTACCGGCAAGAAACACGTTCTCTGAAGTCGGCAGGGAGCGATTCCATGAGTAGGTCGGCTTGACCGGGTTTGAAAAGTCTATATAGAAGCGCAGCGCCGCCTCGGCGGGTGATGCGGAGCGGTCGGTTTCTCGGGCGTCGAGCACGGAGACCGGGCTGTCTCGATCATCGCGCTCTACGATGGGATTCCCCGCCTGAAAGACCAGCGCGGCGAATATTTCTTTCGCATTCGTCACGTTGGCGAATTCGCCGAGCGCGACGGCACTCCTCACAATAGTTCCCGCCTCATTACGCAGAGTGAGGTCCCGCGCGAGCGCAAAATACTCGTCCCAAAAACGCGGCGGCTCGACGAGCCCGGCGCTCGCGAACGTCGTCCGATTCCAGTAGAGCACCAGGGGGTCAATGCTAAACGGGAGACCCATAGTCCCCTTACTCGTCAACAGAAGCTCGCCCTCTTCGACAAAGGTGTCTTTGAACGCGCGCTCGGAGTAGAACTCAAACGGAATTTCGCGCAGCTTATTTGCATAGGTGAGAATCTCATCCTGCGGGATCAGAATAAGATCAGGACCGACGCCGCTCGCGAGCGCCTCGAGTAGGTCGCGCTCAAACGCCTCATGGCGCTTTTCAACATATTGCACCCGAAAGGCCACCTCGCCGAGGCGCTCGACTGTCGCGTCGATGAGCTCATCCATGGCACGAGCGCTCACCGTCCCCCAGATCACAACCTCGTGGGCGAATGCGCCTTCCGGTGGCTTTGCGCGGAAGCCGGCAAAAAGAATCACCCCGACGAGCGCCGCGGCAAAAAAAAGTCCGAGGACGACGAGTTGGAAAATGTTGGAATTCTTCATGTTGAAAACTCAAAACGCAAATATCAAAGCTCAAAACCACAACCAAAAACCTTAAAGCTAATCCACGCGCAGAAAATTTTCACATTCGGTTTGGAGTTTTGCGCTTTGAGTTGTAGTTTTGACTTTTGAGCTTTGACTTTACGCTATATGCAATCGGCTTGCTAAAAAATCGTGCTCAAGGCACTACGTTTTTCTCATCACCAACCCGTAGTGGTGCTCCCCCGCATCAATCTCCCGCTCGAGCGTGAAGCCGCGGCTCTCAAAGAGCGCGCGCGCGGTGCTCTTCAGAACTACCTCCTGCGGCCGCGGGCCCATATTGCCGAACGAATCGCTCCAGTCTACCACCAACACTCGGCCCCGGGGTTTGAGGACGCGGAGAACCTCGGCGAGAAAACCTTCTCTATCCTCAAGCTGAAACAGAAGGTTCGAGACGATTACTGCGTCAAGCGTCTTTTCCCCGAGTTTTGTACCGCCCGGCTTCTCAACATCTCCCCACACGACCTCGACGTTTCTCGCGCCGCTCTCTCTCGCGGCATTTTTAATCCGCGTCAGCAGGTCCTTCTGAACGTCTACCGCGTAGACCCTGCCGCTTGCGCCGACGAGCGCTGAGGCCGCAAGCGTATAGGCGCCCGAGCCGGCGCCGAAGTCGGCAACGCACGCGCCTTCGGAGAGGCCGAATTGAGAGAGGACGTGTGTAGGGTCGGTGAAGCTCATACGCTAGACTCCATTCTATGTTCAAAGCCAGAAAAGTGAAAGTCAGAAAGACTGTGCATTATGCAATCAATGTCTATGTTTTTTTATATCTCGTCGTCCGGCCGAGACCAACACGCTCCACCTTTCTTAGACGGAGAAGCTTATCGAGCGCCTGGTTGACGGTACGACGAGCAACACCAGCAGTTTTTGCAATTTCGCCAGGCGATGCTGATTCAATTTCTTTGAGAAATCCCCACACTGCCAACTGTTTTGGCGACAAGAGTTTTTCTATGTTTTCCTTTGAGAGTAGAGCAACCGCTAGGTGCGCTTGCTTCAAGAGTACGCCGAAAAAGAAATCGAGCCACGGTACGATATCTTCGTGTGCGGATTTGAATGTCTTTTGACTTCTTCTGAGCGCCACATAGTAATCGGGCTTGTTATCCTCTACCAGCTTCTCGTGCGATACATACGGCACATATAAGTACCCCTCTTTCAGTAAAAGAAGGTTAGTAAGCACGCGAGACAAACGGCCGTTACCATCTTGGAATGGATGAATTTGCAAAAACTCAACAAGAAAATTTCCGATAACGATGAGCGGGTGATATTTTCTTTCTGCCAATGTTTTTTGTGTCCACTCTACGAGCTCCTGCATTTCTTTGGGCGTAAGGTACGCTGGTGTCGTGTCAAAAAGCACAGCGACAGATTCTCCGGCTTCGTTGACCATGTGAACTTTGTTTTCCTGCTTCTTGTAGTCACCGCGGTGAGTTTGGTCTTTCTCTACATATTTAAGAAGCTCTCCGTGGAAGTGTTTGATAGAACTTTCTGAGAAGGTAAGCGACTTCCATGAATCAAATACATTCTCCAAGAGCTCATAATATCCTTGTACTTCCTGTGTATCCCTATCGGTGAATTTCTGTATGCCTATTCCTCGCATCATTTTCTCAATATCTTCATCGGAGAGCTTGGCGCCTTCAATACGAGTAGAGGCACCCGTAGAGGTAATTAAAGTTGACCACTTGAGACGGCCTAAAACTTGGGGGCTGAGTTGGGCTCCAGCGATCCATTGCCCCTTTAGTTCATCTATTTGCCTGAGCTTTGACCAGACCTCGGAGGATAGCCCATTAAGGCGTATCTCAAAGCGATTTTTTTGAGTAATTAGTTCATCCATAGAAATCTAATCTTACACTTCAAGTGTAGAAGATTATGCACGATTAAGCAATGGATCTACTAACTCACCTTACGCACTGGCCGCTGATACATACGCATGCTCCGCCTTGTAGCTCTTTGAGACTCACTACACGGCCATAACGGAGCGCTTCGACGAGATAGCATATAAATGCGATCGCTGGAATATGCTACATATTTTGCTAAATTTTAGTGAGTGGCCGCCTCGCCTTACTCGTTGTGCGCAATTACGGCGTTGGCGGACGCATTGAGCGCGAGGATGAACTTCGGAGATCAGTGCGTAAGGTGAATTACTAACACCTTACTTGGATTGAATGTACGTTGGGCAAAACTGTTGGACAAAGCTTGACTTTTATTATGATTTGTGATAAGAATAAAAGCAGAAATTCAGCACTTTTACAGGCCAAATGGCCAAACGTACGAAACGAACAAAGAGGAGATACCCGTGGCGAAGCAGACGGAAACGATGGAGATCAACGGCGTGGAGCAGGCGGTAACGCTCGACCTCGCGCTCACGACGAAACCCGTCGAGGGCGGGATTGAAGTGCAGTGTATCGTCACGCTCGGGAGCAAAATTGGAAGGCAGCAATCGAAACCCTTCCGAGATAGCCCGATCGAATTCACGGCAAACAACGAACCGTGGTGCGCTCTCGTCACCGACGAGAAAGGCGCCAGCAAGGCAGTGCGTGTGTTTGAGTACGGAACGTACGACATACGCGCGCGGCTCGTCAATACGGCGCTCTCGGTGCGCGAAGTCTGCACCGCGATCGCGCCTGAAAAGAAACCGCCGACAAAACTCCTCGTCAGCTTTCACCCACAGGGACATGCGGCAGAGTACTATCTACTCATCGAGGCGGTGGGCGAGAAAGGCGGCGTGCCTGATTGGCCGGTGGCAGTTCTTGAGCCAAATCGGCCTCCCGCTCTTGATACCACGAAAGAGTACGGGGCGATTCCACATTGCGTACGAACGGATGGCCCATGCCACGTGATCGTATCACTGCTCGGCACTGGACTCACGACCAAGATCGATCTCAAGGGGCCGCTGCCGAGTGTCGTGCCACCACAGAGCGCGAGCAGCAATCTACTACCCGTACTAACAGTACGGAGATAAGAAGGAGAGCGAGATGTTCATTTTCAGATGGGTGAAGAAGATACTGAGTTCGTTTACCGGCGGCACGCTCACCGGCGCAATCGGAGGCAAGCTTGTTGATCTCGCCTTCGAGACAGCTCAGGAGCAAGTGGAGGAATTGTCGAAGGATCAGCCTCATGACTTCCTCGATACCGTCCTTGTCGAGATGCGCAAGGACATGAAACAATATGGACCGTACATCGCGGTGATCAATCGAAGGTACCGTATGGTTATGCGCACCAAACGGGAAGACCTGTGGGAAATTGTGCTCGAGAAAATGCTTCTTGACCCTGATGGCAAGACATTCGACATGCAGCGTGCGATCGAACGGCTTTGTGTCTACGCTGCACTCTCGGACGATGAGTTCGACATGGCAATGCGCATGCGCATCGACACGCGGCCAGAAAACCTCAAGCAGAGAATCCTCACGGCCATAGACACTGCTACTACCGCACTCTCTTCGATGAACAAGAGCCTTACAGACTCAAACGCTGCACTCGATGAGGAAATCACACTGCGCAAACAGGCACTCTACGGCGCAACACGTGCCGAAAGACGCGAAGCCCAAGAACGACTCGCGGCGCTCGAAGCAGAGAAGAGGAGGTAAATGATGGGTTTCTTCAGTACACTTTGGGCAGGCATTCGACTACTCTGTGGAAGAGCATCCCGACACGCAACGATTGGCTGTCTGCGGTATGTTGCCCCAACTCTGCGCTCACTCCGCAAAACACTGACCGTCAAGGCAAGAGTGTTCTTTCGACGTATGCGTAGGCGCACGCGGCCGGAGCACCTAAAGCAGAAAGCTCGCGCGATCAGAGATACTGGGACAAAAATACTAGAGGCGCTCAATAAACGCCTCGAAAGTACAAACGCCGCTCTCGATGCGGAAATTAAACTCCGCAAAAAGGCGCTCCACAGTGTGGACCGCAAAGAGCGGCGTGAGGCGCAAGAGCAACTCGCAGTGCTTGAAGCGCAAAGAAGGAGAAAGTAATGGGCTTTTTCAGCACACTGTGGGGATCCATCGGATTACTATGGGGTAGCGCATCACGGCACGCAACGACCAGCTATCTGCGCCACGTCGTCCCAGAACTGCGCACGCTCCGTGGAGCCCTCGTCATCGAAGTCGGAGTGTTCCTCGTCTGTATCGTCCCGCTCGCGTTCTTCAGTAACATGAGCGTGAAATTGATCCTTCTTGAGCTTGGGGCAGTGACCCTCACTCTCACCCTGCTCTGGCTCTCGTTGCGACACCTCATTACAGGAGTCGTTGTCGGAACAGCAATCGCGGGGACGGAACGAGGCGTGGACACCTTTGGTGACGCGCTCGCTCTACCACTCCGCGGTATTATCGAGTACGCCCGGATCGTCGCGGCGATACTCGCGAGCGAGCTTGCCGTAGGGCTCATCGCTCTCTGGTTGCCACTCCACAATAACCCCTTGGTTTCGCTCCTCGGGCTCGTTGTGGGGACAATCCTCGTCGCCTATGCCATTTGGCAACAAGGAGCGCTCGGGTGGCCGAAGATCGTCTGGTTCACTGCAATCGCGACGCTCTTCATCGCCCTTATGGCCATACTCGCCCCCGAGGCGTCAAATGCCCTCGCGGAAAAAATCGCGAATTCCGACGCCCTCCTCAAGCTCATCATGGGCGAGGAGATGTCAGCACAGGCACTCCTCTTCACCTCGATTGCAATGCTCATCGCAGTGTTTGCGATGCTCACACTCGGATCGGGATTTGTGAGGATGCTCGGACTCGCCGTCTTTCTCCTCTACCTGCCGCTTTTTGCTCAGACCGTGCTCGCAGGATGGCCAGAAATGGGGGGGGCGACAGATGGGTGGCTGCGACAGCGAAAAGTAGCTGCGGTGAGGAAAGTGGACTCGTCGATGCCGAACTCAGAGCTCGCACAGCGCCTGATCGCCGCGCTCAAAGAGCACACGACGAAGGCCAGCGATGACGCCGTTAAAAAAATTACGGCCATTGAGAAAAAGGCGAAGAAGGACGGCAGACTGCTTACACCGAGCGAGATCACGGAGGTGTTTGAGGAGTACAAACTCGGTGCAGGCGTGAAAAAAGATGTCGACGAGCACATCGAAAAATTCCGTCGAGAGAACCCCGGGCTCTTTCCAGAGGAAGCGCCCCGGCTCCGAAAGAAAAGCCTGCTCCGATCGCACCTCCTCCGCCGCAGAGTACGCGCGCTCCCGCCCCGCAGCAGTCGCTCTATCTCTATCCAGGCCAGGTGTGGAGCTGGCGAGGGGAAGAGAGAGCGGGAGAGAGGCTGGTAAAGGCCTACCGAAATCAGCCCCTTGAGAGGCAGGCGCTGATTAAATTTTCGAGCGTCAGTCCGGGGCAAAAGCCTTTCCAGTTGAGCTGGAAAAGAGTCGGGGAGCGCTGCGCGATTGAGCAGCTCGTTGAGCGCAAGGGCGGTCCATTCGGTCTCGAGATAACGACCGAGATTATCCAGATTGGACCGTACGAATGGGAGGACGAGCGGGATCACCCAGAGTTGAAGGGTGTTTCCGCGATGCAGTTTCGTCCTGTAGGATGTGAGGAGGTCACGATTGCAATCCAGATTCGGCGGCCGCAGTCGTGACTCCGCACAAGAACGATAACCTAAAAAGCGGGACGGACTCATACATGAGTCCGTCCCGCAAACTGTTTCGGCGCCTTGAGATCAAGGCGCCGAGTATTTTTTATAAACGACCCTGCCTGGAGGGCAGGGCGTTGAGCCAGTAAAATCGGTACTCTCGTGTCAACCGCCCTTGCCAGATGTCGTACCGCTCACCAGACCTTAAAATCCTTCTACTTCCTACTCTCTATGATCGTTTGCGCCACGTTCGGCGGCACGATAGCGTAGTGGTCAAACTCAATATTCGGGCTCGCTTGACCCTGGGTGAGGGAGCGGAGCGTCGTCACATAACCAAAAAGCTCGGCGAGCGGCGCTCGGGCCTTCACGAGCCGGAGCGTCCCCCGCTCCGCGATCGCATTGATCTGCCCGCGCTTTGAGGAGAGGTTCCCCGTGATGTCGCCGAGAAATTTTTCCGGTGTTACCACCTCGACGCGCATGATTGGCTCAAGGAGGACCGGCCGCGCGCGCTTCGCCGCCTCCTGGAATGCCTGCGAGCCCGCGATCTTAAAAGCAATTTCCGAGGAGTCCACCTCGTGGTAGGAGCCGTCAAAAAGTTCGCACGATATGTTCACCACCGGGAAGCCCGCAAGAATCCCGCGATCCATCGCCTCGCGCACGCCCTTGCGCACCGCGGGGATAAACTCGTTCGGAATAATCGCGCCTTTGATCGAATTAATAAATTCGTATCCCTCCTCACGATGGACATTTTTGGGTTGCTTCCTACCCTCGTCGAGCTCCGCAAGGGGTTTCAGGCGAAGCTTCACATGCCCGTACTGGCCGTGGCCTCCAGTCTGGCGGATATATTTTGCCTCGGCCTCGGACTCGCCGGTGATCGTCTCCTTGTAGGCAACTTGGGGTTTGCCGGTCGTCGCCTCGACGCTGAACTCCCGCCTCATCCGGTCCACGATAATCTCGAGGTGGAGCTCGCCCATGCCGGAGATGATGGTCTCGAGCGTCTCCTCGTCGGTCGAAATGCGAAACGTCGGGTCTTCGTCGCCGAGCTTGCGGAGCGCAAGACCCATCTTCTCCTGATCGTGCTTCGTCTTCGGCTCGATCCGCATTGAAATCACGGGCTCGGGAAAGATAATTTTTTCAAGGATGACGGGGTGCGCCGGATCGCAGAGTGTGTCGCCGGTCTTTGTGTCTTTGAGCCCTACCATCGCGGCGATCGTGCCGGCAAACACCTCCTTCACCTCCTCGCGCTGGTTTGCGTGGAGCCGTACGATACGCCCGACCCGCTCCTTGACGTCGCGCGTGCTATTGAGCACATACGAGCCACTCTCGAGGGTACCTGAGTAGACGCGGAAAAACGTGAGCTGCCCCACGAAGGGATCGGACTGGAGTTTGAAGGCAAGCGCGGCAAACGGCGCTGTGTCTTGCGGCGGCCGTTCTACCTCCGCGCCAGTCTTCGGATCCGTACCCCGTGCCGGCGGCACATCGGCAGGCGACGGGAGATATGCAATGACGGCATCGAGGAGCTTCGTCACCGATGCGCTCCGGCCGTCCGCAAAAAGCACCGGGAAAAATTCTCCGGAGAGCGTGCCGCGGCGGATCAGCGATTTCACCTCGTCCACTGAGAGCTCCCCGTCCTCGAGGTAGCGGGCAAGAAGCTGCTCGTCAACCTCGACTATTTTCTCAAGCATCTGCTCACGATATTCCTTCACCAACCCCTGCATATCCTCCGGTATCGGCTCCTCCTTGAGGACAAGATGCGTATCGTCCGCATACACCCATGCGCGGTTCTCCACAAGATCAATGATCCCGCGGTGCGCATCATGCTCGCCGATGGGAAGCACGACGAGGAACGCATTCGGCGAGAGCCGATCGCGGATGCTCTGGAGCGTCATCCGAAAATCGCCGCCGAGCGCGTTGATCTTGTTGCCAAAACAGAGCCGCGGCACTTTATATTTATCCGCCTGCCGCCAGACGGTCTCGCTCTGTGGCTCGACGCCCATCTTTGCGTCAAAGACCACAACCGCGCCGTCGAGCACCCGGAGCGAGCGCTCTACCTCGACCGTGAAGTCAACGTGCCCTGGGGTATCGATGATGTTTATTCGGTGTCTTTTCGTTTCGTTATCAGGGTCTTCAGAGTGGGCCCAAAAGCAGGTCGTCGCGGCGGAGGTGATCGTGATGCCGCGCTCCCGCTCCTGCTCCATCCAGTCCATTACGGTATTCCCGTCATGCACCTCGCCGATTTTGTGCGAGACGCCGGTGAAAAAGAGGATGCGCTCGGTCGTCGTGGTCTTGCCTGCATCTATGTGGGCGATAATGCCTATATTACGAACTTTTTCGATTGGATAGTCACGCATAGCTGTTAGCTTTTAGGGACGAAAAAAATACAAACAGACGACGCAAAAAAGAGGCGGTGGCCAGCGCCGTCTCTATAAACCAGTCTTATATACGCACCGACGCTACCCGCGTGGTCAGCTTGAGATTCGGGAACGACACCGGCACGAAATCGCCCGGTTCAAAATAATCGGAAAGGTCGAGGTTCGACCAAAATTCAAACTCGTCGTCCTCATTTTTAAGTTTTGGCAATTCAAGTTGCTTCTTCATATCGCATATTCATGGATCGAAGTCCGCCAGTGAGCGAAAATGGGAAGTTTACCCGCCCTCTTCAGTGCCTTTGCCTCCCTCGACCATCGCAGAATAGTATCTTCGGTGATCTCTTCGTCGTCTTCTTCATCATCGCGCGCAACTTCGGTTTCGATAATGCTGCGCGCCCAGGTTTGCGGAGCGCGAAAACCCGCCGCGTGTGCGCTCTCCTCAACTTGTCGCATCTTCCTTTCTGGCAAAGTAATCGTTAATGTAGACATCGTATTCTTTACCACTGTATACGCATGGCGTCCGCGCGTCAACATTCACGCATTCATTCCACACAAAAATTTGTAACTACTCAGCTGGTCAGGCCGTTCGTTTTGTGCAACTACCCTGGTGTTACCCCTCGATACATCTCCCATGCTCTGACACGCCAAACCATGAATGAGGAAACACCTGGGGTAGTTGCACATATTTCTTCAGCGGTTTTACGTTTAATCCCCCGTATCTGCCGATCCAGAGGGGAGGCCGAGTTCTGCATTTTGCGTCAAGTGAGGCGACACCAGTTTCCAAACACTTCAAGCACGAGCACAAAAATGAGGGGTGCGAGCACGGTACACAAAGCCGATCCGTTGCGGCGGGCGGGTGATCTTTGTATGATGGTGGCTATGGCAGACGAGCGGCTCAGACAGCCATACGACCACCGCGAATGGGAAGCGACACTCTACCGGAGGTGGGAGGAGAGCGGTTTTTTTAATCCTGACAAACTCCCGGGCGAACGTGCACAACCGTTTACGCTCATCATGCCGCCGACGAACGCGAACGGTAATCTCCACGCAGGCCACGCGCTCGTCATGACGATCGAGGACATTATGGTGCGCTACCAGCGCATGCGCGGGAGGAGAGCGCTCTGGCTTCCGGGCAATGACCACGCCGGATTTGAAACGCAGGTGGTGTACGAAAAAAAATTAGAAAAAGAAGGACGCTCCCGCTTCGATATGCCACCGCAGAAACTCCATGAGAGCATCATGGAGTTCACGCAGGGGAACCGCGCGAATATCAACAATCAAGTACGACTGTTGGGCGCCTCGTGTGACTGGTCCCGTGAAAAATTCACCTTGGACGAGGATGTCGTGCGTACCGTCTACCGGACATTCAAGAAGCTCTCCGACGACAAGCTCCTCTATCGTGGAAAACGGATCGTGAGCTGGTGTCCAAAGCACCAGACGTCATTCTCCGACCTCGAGATCAAGGACGAAGAACGCACTGACTCGTTTTACTATCTGAAGTACGGGCCATTTACGATCGGCACGGCGCGGCCGGAGACGAAATTCGGCGACAAGTATGTGGTCATGCATCCGAGCGACGAACGCTACCTCGAGTACAAACACGGTCAAACCATTGAGCTTGAGTGGATCAATGGGCCGGTCAGAGCGACGATCATCAAGGACGCGGTAGTTGAGAAAGATTTCGGCACCGGCGTTATGACCATCACCCCCTGGCACGATGCCATAGACTTTGAGATCGCAGAGCGGCATGGGCTCGACAAGGAACAAATCATCGACTGGAGCGGAAAACTGCTCCCTATAGCGGGAGAATTCGCCAGCATGCATATCAAAAAAGCGCGGCCGCTCATCGTTGAGAAACTAAAACAAAAAGGATTGCTCGAGCGCGTCGAGGAGGGCTACAAACACACGGTGCGCACCTGCTACAAATGCGACACGCCGATAGAGCCGCAGATTAAACCGCAGTGGTTCATACGCATGCAGCCGCTCGCCGCGCGCGCAATCGAGGCGATTGAGCGTGGCGAGGTCGTGTTCATACCGGACTACTATAAAAAGATCGTTCTCCACTGGCTCGAGAGCATCATTGACTGGAATATCTCGCGGCAGATCGTCTGGGGCATCCCAATCCCCGCCGTGCTCTGCGAGCGCTGCGAAGATGGCTGCGTGGATCTTGAAGGAAACGTCGGCGTGTGCCCGCGCTGCGGCGGGGCGGTACGAAAAGACCCCGACACGTTCGACACCTGGTTCTCTTCAGGACAGTGGCCGTTCGCGGCGCTCGGCTACCCGGACTCGAGCGATTTCAAAACATTCTTTCCCACCGACGTGCTTGAAACTGCGGGAGAGATCATCTTCTTCTGGGTGGCGCGCATGATCATGCTCTCGCTCTACGTGACGGGCGAAGTACCCTTTCGCACCGTCTACCTTCACGGGCTCGTCCTTGACGCGCACGGCAAAAAAATGAGCAAGTCAAAAGGCAACGTCATCGATCCCCTCGCGATCACCGAAAAGTACGGTACCGACGCGCTTCGCATGGGGCTCATCGTCGGCAATACCCCGGGCACTTCGCTCGCGCTCTCAGAAGAAAAGATACGCGGCTACAAACATTTCTCAAACAAGCTCTGGAATATTGCGCGGTTTGTTGTTGAGAGAGCAGAAGGAACGATACAAGATACAAAATACAAGATGCAAGATACGAACGAAAGCGACAAAAAACTCCTCAGCGAGCTTGATGAGCTCTCGCGCGAGGCCACCGACGACCTAGAGCACTATCGGCTGCACGTCGCCGCGGAGAAACTCTACCACTATGTCTGGCACACGTTCGCTGATAAAATTATAGAGGAGGCGAAGCCTCGCTTGCGGGGAGAGGATGCAGACGACGCGCGCGCGGCAGCCTGTCTCCTCGACTCCCTCCTGCGCCGAGTCCTGATACTCCTCCACCCATTCATGCCCTTTCTCACCGAGGCGATTTGGCAACTTATAGAACGAAAGCCGGGCGAGCCCGAGCTGCTTTTGGTCGCGCCGTGGCCGATGTAAAACCATTGAATATCGAAAACATACGCCTTCTCATAATTTACCGTGCACTTCTCGACCATCGTTTACGCCGCTCTCGGCGGTTTCCTCCCCGCTCTCTTCTGGCTCTGGTTCTGGCGCCACGAGGACCGCAAACGCCCGGAGCCGCGCGGGATGATTGCGCTCGCATTTGTTGCGGGGATGCTCGCGGTGCCGCTCGTCATCCCCCTTGAACGATGGGTCTGGAGCATGTACGGCGCATCGAGCGCAACCATCATACTCTGGGCAGTAATCGAGGAGCTTGCAAAATACGCCGCGGCGGCGGTGTTCGTCCTCCGGAGCCGCTACTCTGACGAGCCGATAGATGCGCTGATCTACCTCATGACAACCGCGCTCGGGTTTGCGGCGCTTGAAAACGCCTTCTTCCTCATCGGTCCCCTCACGGAGGACGGGTTCCTCGCCGGGCTCGTAACCGGCAACCTGCGCTTCATCGGCGCGACGCTCCTCCACACGCTCTCCTCCGCAGCAATCGGCGCCTCCCTCGCGCTCTCTTTTCATCGCCACCAGAGCGTCCGACACCACTATCTTCTCGTCGGCATCCTCGCCGCGGTCATCTTGCACGCGCTCTTTAATCTCCTTATAATCAGCTCAAACGGCTCCGCGCTCTTTTCCGTCTTTGCTTCGGTGTGGGGGGGCATGATTGCGCTCATCATACTGTTCGAGAAAATCAAACGGAGAGGGTAGGAGACGAGCGAAAAACGTAAAGTGCAAAGCGGAAAACAACAGTACAAAGTTGAAAAGAATCTTTTAGGTTTTGCGTTGTTGTTTTGCGCTTTTCGCTTTACGCTTTACGCTACTTATATTTATGTCCAAACGATCATTTCTTGAGCGCCTTACCGGCGCACGACACATAGGAGACGACGAGAATGCGGAGCGTGCTATCTCGCTTGAGAAGCGCGTGGGACTCGCCGGCACAAGCGAGCTCGAGAAAAACACGGGAATGCTCGTCGCGGGCAGCGAGAACGCTGCCGACTGCCTTGAGGAGTCGCGCGAAGGCCAGCTCGCCGTTGACGTCTACCAGACGCCCTCCGATATCGTCGTGAAGACCATGGTCGCGGGCGTCAAGCCCGATGAGATAGACATCATCATCACACGCGACATGCTCACGATCCGCGGCAGCCGTTCTGAGGCCCGCACGATCTCCGAGGACGACTACCTGCACCGCGAGCTTTACTGGGGCACGTTCTCACGCACCGTGCTCCTCCCAGCCGAAGTGGATCCTGAATCAGCTGAGGCGATGTCGCGCCAGGGACTCCTCATTATAAAATTGCCCAAACTCGACAAAGACCGACAAACGAAACTCAAAGTCCGCCCGGCGTGATGCCGTGCGGGGAGATACATGCAGCGTGGTCTGAACCACAAAAATTATTAAAGTCAATGTTTGCCCGAAGAGTTTGCGCGAAGAGACACTCTACGGTATAAAAATTTGGAAATTGGAGCTTGTTTGCCTGCCTTGCTGTCTGCGGCAGCAGACGGCCGAGGGGAAATTGACTATTGCTTGTCTGCCGACTTGTCCGTCGAAGCCGAGCTCGCCCTGCGAAGCCGTGGCGGAGGTGGAAGCTTTAGCGAAGGCGGGGAAATTGGAAATTGATCCCTGGAGACTGTTTGGTTATTGGTTGTTTGAGAACATTCGGCTGTCGAACTTCGACTACGGTGCTGCTTGCTGTATACTGCTTGTCTGCGAATTATCCACAGGACGTCGTGGCCGAGCGCGCGAGAGTTGCTATACTGATGCCAATGCAGGGAACAAAGAGGAGAACGATGTCATTTGTGCGACGGTTCTGTTGGGGCGTCATTGGTACGGTTGCGCTCGCGGCCGTAGTTTTTGTCGGCATGCACGGCAGAGTGGCGGAGGCGCAGACCATCGTCATCTCGGACGCAATCGTCAACAACTATATCATCCAGACCTCGACCGCGACGTTCACCTGGAGCGAGATAGCAGGATCAACGGGGTACTGGGCGTACGTCGGTACTGCCCGTGGCGCAAACGATATTTATAACTCCGGCCCCCTCGGCACCAAGCACACGATCACCGTTACGAACATCCCGCTTACCGGAGGGACGGTATGGCTCAGGGTGTGGTACCTTGACGCCTCCGGCACGTGGCATTTCCAGGACTTCGCCTACGGAACGGCGATTGCGACGACCACCGGAGGGACCACGGGGGACGGCACCACGCCGATCACGCTCAAAGCGAACCCCGGGACTATTGGAACGGGCGAATCGTCGACGCTCAGCTGGGACGCGCCACGGGCTGCTTCGTGCACCGCCTCCGGCGGTTGGAGCGGCGCGAAGGCAGTTAAGGGCAGCGAGGTCGTCCGGCCAACCGCATTTACCTTCTACACGCTTGATTGTCGAGAGACGAGTGGCGCGTCTGGAAGCGTACGTGTGGCGGTGGACGTGGCTGATATTCCGAGTAAAATTATTTGGGTTATTCCCTCGCCCGGCACGATCCTCCCTAATCCGGAGCAAAAATTTTTATGGAACGAAGTGCGCAATGCAACCGATTACTGGGTCTACATGGGCTCGACCCGGGGCAGTAAGGACATTTTCAACACGAACGGCTCGATCGGTAATGTCCAGACGGTAACGGTGACCGGAATTCCCGGGGACGGCCGCACGGTGTGGCTGCGCATATTCTATAAAGTCGCGGGCGCATGGACGTCGCAGGATTTCTCGTACCCGACCGGATCGTTTATCTCGCTTACCGCAACGCCGTCAATAATTGACGCCAGCAAATCGTCAACGCTCACCTGGAGCGCGCCGAGCGCTGTTTCCTGCACCGCCTCCGGCGGCTGGAGTGGCGAGAAGACCCCCGCAGGCGGCTCTGAGAGCGTCTCGCCGCTGTCCTCGACTGCCTACACCCTCAGCTGCAGTAAGCCGGACGGGAGCATGCGGAGCGCGTCCGTCACGGTTGATGTGCGGCAGGTCACGACGGCGACGGGGGGAGGAGGTAGCACGGTCGGTGTTTCCGTCACGCCGTCGTCCTGCTCCGTGCTCGAGACGCCCACGGTTACGTTCTCCTGGACCGAGGCGACCGGGGCGACCGATTACTGGGTCTACATGGGCTCGACGGTTGGCGGTAAAGACATCTTCAACACGAATGGCTCGATCGGCCTCGAGCGCACCGTGACCATTACGAACATTCCGCAAGACGGCCGGAAGGTTTGGCTCAAGATTTTCTATCGCGTTTCGGGCGCGTGGAAGTCGCAGGACTTTCTTTATGTGACGCTCGGCGGAACGTGCCCGGTAGCGGGGGAAACCACAACTACAACCACCACCACGACAACGACGACTGGCGGCACGACCGGTACGACCGGCACGACGGTTGCCCCGCTTACCGTTACCCCTCCGCCCGGGACGATCCTTGCGGAATCTACGGTGACGTTCAGCTGGACCGAGGCCGCTGGCGCTACTGACTACTGGGTCTACATGGGCTCTAACGAGAAGGGAACCAAAGACATCTTTAATACGAACGGCTCGATCGGCCCGACGCGTACCGTAACCATCCCGAATATTCCTCTTGATGGCAGACGAGTCTGGCTCAAGATTTACTACCGGATCGCCGGAGCGTGGCTCTCGCAGGATTTCGAGTACGGCACGATCAACTTCATGACGTTTACCGCGACGCCGACTGCAATCTCCGCAGGGCAATCTTCGACCCTCGCCTGGGCTTCTGCCACGGCCGATAGCTGCACCGCCTCCGGCGGCTGGAGCGGCACCAAGACCCCCGCAGGCGGCTCTGAGAGCGTCTCGCCGACACAATTTACTACATATACGCTCACCTGCAGCAAAACGGGCGGCACCTCATCGAGCGTTAAGAGATTCGTGAACGTCCTGCAGGGCGTGATTAAGCCAGGCGCGCTCGCCGGTCTTATCGTCACTCCGCCGCCGGGATCGATCCTCTCGACCTCTGACGTAGTCTTCTCGTGGAGCGAGGCCGCGGGCGCCACCGACTACTGGGTCTACATGGGCTCGACCGAGGGTGGTAAGGATATTTTTAATACGAACGGATCGATTGGTACCACGCGAACCGTGACGGTGACGAAAATACCTCTTGACGGGCGCTTGGTCTGGCTCAAAATTTTCTACAAGGTCGCGGGGTTGTGGAAAGGTGAGACGTTCGGCTACAAAACGACGGGCGGCACGACGACGGGCGGTTTGACGACGACTGGCGGCGGCACGAGCACGACCACTGCCGCAAAACCAATCATAAGTTTTGGAGTGAATCCGACGACTATCGAGGCGGCGGGCGACCTGGTCACGCTTTTTTGGAGCGCGTCGGATGCCAATACCTGCAGTGGCAAGAGTAGCGTCGCCGGCGGTTGGGAAGGCGTGAAGCCCCCGGTCGGGAGCGAAGTCGTTCACGCCAGTTCGACGACAATCTACACGCTTGTGTGTACGAGCGCCGCGGGCGGCACCGCGGAGCTCAGCGTTACGGTTTTGCTTCGCGGCACGACGGGCCAGGTTTCGCCGCTCACCGTGAGCCCGAAACCCGGCTCGACGCTGACGAGCTCATCCGTCACGTTCTCGTGGACTTCGACGGTTACTACCGCGGCTTACTGGGTGTCATTGGGCACCTCGCAAGGCAGCGGCAATGTCGCGGGGCTGCGTTTCCTCGGCACTTCAAAATCGGCGACTATATCGAACATTCCCCTCACGGGGAGTCCGGTGTGGCTCAGAATTGTGTATCTTGATGCGACCGGCAAAACATTCGCGCAGGATTTCTCGTACGAAACGTCGGTTGGGGCGAGCACCACAGGGACAACAGGCGGTACTACGACGACGGGCGGCACGACCGGCGGCTTCGTTTCAGGGACGGGATCGGTGTCGAGCTTCACGCCCGCCCCGGGCTCGACGCTCAGCACCCCGAGCGTTACCTTCTCGTGGGGGCCGGTCACGGGCGTTGTCGGCTACTGGGCCGCAGTCGGGACGTCGCAGGGTGGCGGGAACCTCTTCAGCCTCCGCTATCTCGGGAGCAATCGGTCGGTCACTCTGAACAACATCCCGCTCGACGGCCGTGGTGTCTGGCTTCGCGTGGTCTACCTCGATCCTCTGTCGAGCCTTTCAAAATATACGGACGTGTCGTACCGGACGACGAGCAGCACGCTGTAAGCAGCATGCATAAACGACGTGAGGGTAAACCCTCGCGTCGTTCATGATTTTACGCGGCATTATCGCCTCGTTCGCGCAATTGTCGCCGTCGTTGAGTATCCGCGCGACGGCTTGATGAGCACGACTCGTCCGCCATTCTCCTCCACGACGTCCCGCTCCGGGAGGTCGTGGAGCTTGTAGTCGCCGCCTTTCACATGGACGTGCGGCTTGACTCGGTTGAGGAGCGCGCGCGGATCGCGCTCGCTAAAAATCGTGACTAGATCAACGCTCTGAAGTGCGGCAAGCACCTCGGCGCGATCTTGGGCAGCGTTCAGCGGCCGCGTCGGCCCCTTCAGCGCGTGCGTCGAGCTGTCGGAGTTCAGAGCGACGACAAGCACGTCGCCGAGCTTTTTCGCTTCTCTGAGGTAGCGCACATGGCCGACGTGGAGCAGATCAAAAACGCCGTTCGTGGTCACAATTATTTTTCCACGTCGCTTCAATTGCTGAACCACCGCAAGTAGTTTTTTGCGCGTGAGTAGTTTCTTGTTCACCTGTTCAGTATAGCAAACGAGGGAGTCGTCGTTAACGCGACGACTCCCTCTCTTATCGACACGGAACGACGGTGCCTGGCCTACAGTTTGTTGAGAGTATAAGAGTATCTGCCCGGGCTGTTTCTCCTTGCGACTGTATATAGCAAAAAGCAAAGCGTGTCAAGCTTTTTTTCTTGACACCTCCGCGTCGTAGCGTACCATGGGTATTCGACGCATGTTTTCTTCAGTGATTGTGGACGTGGGTACAGAGTGCGGCGGGAAGTTTAATCTCGGCCGCTCTTTTTAATGGAAGTTAGAAACAACTAAACACCCCGCGTAGGGACGCTCAATACAATCTCCCCAATTTGAAAAGTGGGCAGATTGGTTTCCCCATTGAGCGTCCGTACGCGGGGTTTGTTTGTATAGTAGTATAGCATGCTACCCCATGCTAGAGTGTGCATATGTCGGACGCGAATAATCTCGCTGGCGTATCGCCGAAAACGATGCAGACGGAAGTAGCGCAAATGAGCCGTCGCGAGCTCGCGCAGAATGTATTTTGGCTTGTCGTTGTCCTCGCCGCGGTATACGGCTTCGCGCGGCTTGTCGGATTCGATCATATCGAAGAGCGGGTTGCTCTCCTCGGCATCTTCGGGCCGGTTCTCCTCGCGCTTCTCAAAGCCTCGACTTTGGTCTTCGCGCCGCTCGGCGGCGCGCCACTCTACCCGATCGCCGGCGCACTTTTTGGTTTTACAAAGGGGTTAGCCATTATGACAGTGGGGGATATCGTCGGCGCGAGCGTGGCATTTTGGATAAGTCGCCGCTTCGGTGCGCGGATCGCCACATACTTCCTTTCAAAGCCCGGGATGCGCGCCGCGGAGGAGGTACTTCGCTACATCGGCACGACGAAAGGCATTGTGCAAGCGCGTATTTTTTTTGCCGGCTTCCCTGAGGCGGTACACTACGCCGCAGGACTCACCACAATCGCCTACCCGCGCTACATGCTGATTAACATCGGAATCGGTCTCGTGCCGACTGCCGTCTTGGTTGCGCTTGGAAGAGTTTTGGTTGAGCGCACGAACGCTGGAGCGCTTATTGCCGCGAGTCTCGCTGCGGCGGCGCTCGGCCTCGGCGGCGCCTGGTGGCTCGTGCGGCAGGCGAGAGAGCAGGGTCGAGAGGGGGCGCGGCCACCTGTGTTGACAACGAGAGACCAAGCGCTAGGATAAATGGGATCAGGCGCAAATCATGGTTTTGTTGACATCGACTTTTCTTTGTAAGATATATGAGCTGCCAATTTATGGCTCAACAAACCCACGAAGCCAGAATTCGCCAATGCACATCTTTAGAAGAAAAAGTTTTAGAACCATGTTTTGCGTATGATCCGATAAATGCATGACGATCTCATCTGCGCAGCAACGCGCACTTTCTCAAATTGCGCTTGACCTCGGGAAAATTGTCGTGGCTGCGTCGGTCATCGGTTTTTTCATCCCCGGATTTTCCGGTGAGGTTGGGGCCACAACCATGGTCGTTGGTTCCACTGCCTCCATTTTACTGTTCGCCGTTGGAATATACGGCGCGACATAATTCCATGAGTCTCTATACCTCACTTCTCATCGCCCTATTGGCCATCCTTGCGGTAGGCTTTTATCTTGTTTTTACTCTATCTAGGAAATGATTTTATGGTTCTTGATGTTCAAACAGCACTGCTGCTTTTTTATATAATAGCTTCTCTCATAGGGATCGGTATTTTTTTAGTGGTGCGTTTCGGGCGCGATTCTCAATAAATAGGACACTGGATACATGAAAATTTTTGCTACACGCCAAATTCCAGATCGCGGCATCGAGATGCTCAAAGCAGCGGGCCACGAGGTGGCGGTGAGCCTCCACGACCGCGTGCTTACAAAAGAAGAGTTGATGGAGACTCTCGAGAGCGCGAAGTACGATGCGCTGCTCTGCCTCCTCACCGACACGATTGATGCCGACGTGCTCGAAGCCGCCGGAGATCAATGCCGCGTCGTTGCAAACTACGCCGTTGGGTACGACAATATAGACGTGGCGGCGGCGAAAGCGAGGAGTATTGTTGTCACTAATACGCCTGGCGTGCTCACGGAGACGGTTGCGGAACACACGTTTGCATTGATTCTCGCAATCGCCCATCGCGTTGCAGAGGCAGATCGCTTCGCCCGTGCGGGTCACTACGACGGTTGGGCACCGATGCTCTTTCTCGGCACGGACGTCTCGCACAAAACACTCGGCGTCGTCGGGCTTGGACGCATCGGCTCGCGCGTCGCGCACCACGCGGCGCGCGGGTTTGATATGCGGGTACTCTATTACGATCTGAAGCGCGACAAGGCGTTTGAGCAGGAGTACGGCGCTGAGTTTCGAGAGCATGTTGACGATATGTTCCGCGAGGCGGACTTCATCTCGCTCCATGTGCCGCTCCTTGATTCGACGCGCCACCTCGTGAATGCAGACCGCCTCGCGCTGATGAAGCAGGGCGCTTGTCTTGTCAATACGTCGCGCGGCGCGATCGTTGACGAGGCGGCGCTTGTTGCGGCGCTCCGGGAGAAGCGGATCCGCGGGGCAGCGCTCGACGTCTTCGAGCACGAGCCCGCGCTCGCAGAGGGCCTCGCAGAGCTCGACAACGTCATCCTCACGCCGCACATCGCCTCGGCGACGGAGGAAACGCGCCAAAAAATGTCCGCGCTTGCCGCAGAGAACATCCTCGCGGTGTTTGAGGGGAAAGAGCCGCCGAATGTGGTGAAGATATAGACATAGATTGCGACCATTCATTTCCCTGTCGAGCTTGTTTCTGGTAACTCCTCACACCCTGTAAAACATGGCTCTGTTGAGGGACTGGAGATCGAGTAATTTTGAAGGGCGATCTGGAAATATGGCTCAACAAAGCAAAGTTGGTGTTTTGAGGCGTGAGGAGTTACTGTTTCTGGATCTCAAGTCAAAAGTCAGAATGCAAAAGTCAAAGCCACAACTAGAAAGTCAAAAGTTTTACGTTTTGAGTTGTGGTTTTGAATTTTGATTTTTGCATTTTGAGTTTTTTGCCTGGCTAATACATGGACGATGCGCATATCCTAGGCGCTAATATCTACACGCATGCTTCGAGTCGCTATTAACGGCTTCGGCCGTATCGGGAGAGCATTTTTTCGCGCCGCGGTGCGGCGCGGCGAAGAGATTGAGATCGTTGCGATCAACGATCTCGGCGATGTTCTAAACCTCGCGTATCTGCTGCGCTGCGACACCGTGTACGGTCGCGCGCCTTTTGAGGTGCGCGCGGAGACCGATGGCGAGCAGGCGATTATCGCAGGAGGGAAGCGGGTGCGATTTCTCTCGGAGCGCGATCCAACCAAACTGCCCTGGGGCGAGCTCGGCATTGACGTCGTCGTTGAGTCAACGGGGGTGTTTGACAGCTACGAAAAATCGCGCGCGCATCTCTCTGCGGGTGCAAAACGAGTGGTGGTCACGGCGCCGATGAAAGATGCTCCTCCCGAGGACCTCGGCGGCGGGACGGTGCTCATGGGTGTGAACGAAGATGCGCTTAAAAACTGTGTCATTTCGTCAAATGCTTCATGCACTACGAACGCGGCGAGCCCGATCATACAGATTCTCCATGAAAAGATTGGTATAAAAAAAGCGCTCCTTAACACCGTGCACGCCTACACCGCGACACAGGCGATTGTAGACTCTCCGGCGAGAGCAGACTTTCGCCGCGGCAGGGCCGCGGCGCAGAATATAATCCCCTCATCTACCGGCGCTGCGGTTTCGGTTACTGAGGCAATTACTGAGCTTAAAGATAAGTTTGATGGTATCGCCCTGCGGGTGCCGGTCGTTGCCGGTTCGATTGTCGATATCACATTTCTCGCCGCCCGTGAGACGAGTGTCGAGGAAGTCAATAATATCCTCCAAAGCGCCGCGAAGGAGGATCGTTGGAAAAAAATCTTCAGCGTCACCGACGAGCCGATCGTCTCCTCGGACATCATTGGTTCAACCTACGCTTCGATCGCCGATCTCGCGATGACCCGCGTGGTTGATGGCGATCTCGTCAAAGTCCTCGCCTGGTACGATAATGAGATGGGCTACGTCCACTCGCTCGTTGAGCACGTCGTAATGACGGGGCGATACGGTACATAACACAACTATTATGAACATCGAAAAGACTCCACAGCGCCAGTATGAGGCAGTTCACACGGAAGGAAGTGAGGAGGCGCACCCGCCGGTGAAAGCTGCGTATTATGAAGCTTGGGTCGATGGGAACATACTTCTTCCGCAGACCAATTTTTGAATCGTTGCTTCGGTTTTGGGCGCTATCGGGCGAGAAGATGAGACCGATTTTTTGGCATTTCGTGAATCCGAGTTGTCAGAGGAGCAGATTGAAGATGTTGGTCGTCGAATGTCTCGGGTACACGCTGCATTTGGCGTTCGTCGAGCCACTGAGGAGCACCGCGGCCTCTTTGATCGCGTCTCACGTCCGAAACAGGAAAGCGAAATTACAGAGACGGTGCAGACTCCGGTGCGTGTTGTCATCAAGGAGCGGCTGCATGGATTGTGGAAGGATATAAAAGGGGAGGTTGATACGATTTTCCGCGATTATGTTATCTATCGCGCGCACACGACGGGGGACACGAGTCTTGATTCTCTGGCGATAGGACTCGGAGTGGACCTCGACGCTTTCTGGAGCGAGCAGAAATATCGGATGCACGTCGTTTTTTTCAAGGAAGTTTTGAGCGCGATAGGCGACGCTGTTTTTAGCGAAGAGGTCAGGAGAATCGCCGCTGAGTACCGAAACGAGTTTAAAGATAGAACATCTGATTCGGCCGATGTCAGAAAAAAGTACCAGGATGCATTTACGCGCATTATGTTGGAACGGTTACGCGATACCTTGGATGATGAACATTACGAATGCGCACAACGCATCGCGCGTCGTATGGTATCTCGCTAAAAAGACAATTTTCATACGGCGCGCGCTTTCGACATGCGAGCCGCCGCAACGGCGTCGTCGATATCCTTGCGGGAGATTTTATTCAGTTATACCGTCGCAGCTTGGCTCTCACGGTTCGTGATTGCTAATTTTTTTAATTTCCTCCACGTTTCCCAAAACGGCGCGCGTTGTACCCGCTTAATAATGATGGTGTCGTCGGAAGGTCGAATGAAAACATCATTCTTTATTTTTGTTATCGTTGGGGTCATTCAGTATACTGTAGATACTCTGAGGCCTACCGTCACCAGAAACTTTGTTCACGAGTATGAGTACCAATGAAACGAATCTTGAGCAGGAGTAAGATTACCTGTTTGCTATTGACATACATTTGTATGTCGTTTAACATGGCAAACACCATGAGAGACACGATGGTTTCAATGCGCGAAATGCAGCGCAATTATAGTCGGATTATCAGGACGGCGCGAACGAGCCGGCGTCCTGTGTTTTTGGGTTCGCGCGGCGTGCCTCACGCTGTCTTGCTCGACATTGGAAAATTCGAGCGGCTTGTCTCACAAGCGCGCAAGAAAAGGCAGCGTATGCAGTGGCGCTCTATGGAGCGTACGCTCGACCGTATTGCCGTTCGGGGAAAGCAAGGTACCAACTTGTCGCGTTTTGTGCGTTATGACCGAAAGGCGCATTAATCAGTATGTGGTAGATGCGTCTGTTGCGGTGAAGTGGTTTGCGCGCGAAGATGGGAGCGAGAGGGCGCGCGAGGTACTGCGAAGAGGCGAGGCGGGAGAAGTCACCCTCCATGCGCCGGATTTGCTTCTCTACGAAGTGGGCAATGCGCTCGCGCGCGGCAAGGGTGTGAGCGCTGCATCTGTGCGTGACGCGCTCGGGCTCTTACGGCAGTCATGTATCGAGTGGCATGCGCTCGATGAGGAGATAATTGAAGAAGCCGCGCTTTTCACCGAACGGTATGGAATTACGTTTTATGATGCCGCGTACGCCGCTCTCGCAGACAGAGAAGACGCGGTATTGCTTTCCGCAAATCCGAAAGATCACAAACAGATTCGAGAAGTGCGCGTGCAAACGCTATCGTTATCCTGAATGGTTATGAAAATATTTTTCTGTGCTGACCACGCGGGTTTTGAGCTCAAAAATAAGCTCGTTGCCTTCGTGCGAGACGAGCTCGGCCACGAGGTCGAGGATCTCGGCGCGCACGAGTTCAATCCAAATGACGACTACCCGGACTTTATTTCTCCGGTCGCCTCGTGCGTCGGCGCCGAGCCGGAGACTGCGCGCGGTATTGTGCTCGGCGGCTCGGGGCAGGGAGAGGCGATGGTGGCAAATAAGTTCCCCGGCGTGCGGGCGGTAGTGTACTACGGCGAGCCGTGCGCGGCCGCTACGAGCGAAAGAGATACTCGTCCCGAGCGCTCGATTATCGAGCTTTCGCGTACGCACAACAATGCAAATGTCCTCGCGCTCGGCGCGCGGTTTTTGGACGAGGCAATGGCACAGGCGGTTGTGAAGCTGTGGCTTGAGACACAATTTAGCGGCGAAGAGCGGCATGCGCGGCGGTTAGAGAAATTGGGGAGTATCGATGCTAATCTGCGAATGGCGGCGAATTACGCGAATAACGCGTAAACGACTGCGCAATCTAAACGGTTGGTATAGCCCCCTATCTAATTACGGGCATTTGTTTTGAGGTACACAATGAATTAGGGAGGTTTTCTCGAGAGAGGCAGTACAGCGATATGCTTGAGCGAAAGTTTCAAGGATCGAATCTGGCGTATAGGCGCGAGCATCGTCTTGCTGACGTAGGCGACATTGTTGACTTTTTGGTTGATGATAAAATTATTTTAGAGGTTAAGGCGAAACGATTAATCCTCAAAGAAGACTTCTATCAGTTACAACGTTATTTGAACCACTTCGACAAGAAGTTGGGGCTGATTGTAAATTTTTGCCTCGGAATTTCAAAGTTGTTCCCGTCGGTCGACAGTCCTGCCTGTTTCCACGGTTTTCCACAGCCTGAACGCCTGATTGC
>Ga0137796_10000370_pt1 | contig 28423 bp, 24 predicted proteins | sample OV2TP3_FD_97704 | JGI IMG/M metagenome (GOLD analysis project Ga0137796, IMG submission 97704) | reverse complement strand
CTGCCCGGCCTGCGCCTCCGCCGTGTCCGTCGCCCCCGTCGTGGTGACCGAGAAGGTCCCAAAGTTCAGCGACCCGCCCCCCTGGTTATTCGCCGTCAGAGTCAGGGACAGCGAACTCCCCCCGCCCGTGTCATCCGTCAGGACGATCTTCCCCCCGCTCACCGACGCCGTGACCCCGCCCCCGAACGCCGTCCTGATGGCGCTCAGCAGGTCGCCGATCGTGGCCGTGTTCCTGTTCGTGATCGTGAACGTCGAGGAGACCGCGTTCCCGTCGTGGTCCCTGCCGGAGATCGAGATCGTGTCCCCGTTGACCACGTTAGCCCCGAAAATATCAGCGAAGACCGTTCCCGCCGTGATCGCCGTCGTACCGTCCGTGGTGTTCGCCCTCGACCCGGTCACCACCTGCGCCGTGGTCCCCCGGATGTTTGATCCCGTCAGGACGCCCAGCGTCTGCAGCACGTTGTTGTCGTCCGAAAAGGTCGTGGTCCCGGCGATCTTCAGGGTGAACCGCGAGTTCCCGTCCTCGTCCGTCGTCGTCTCCACGCTCGCCGTCACGCCCGTGGGCGCGGCCGCCTGGATAGCGTCTTTGATATCCGTGAGAGACTGCGTCCCCAGGTTGATCGAGACCGTCTGATCCCCGATGGTCACCGTCCCCGACGGCGGCGAGTTCAGGCTCAAAAGGCCGGCCACCGCCGTGGTGGCGCTCGTGAACTCGTCCGACTCCGCCCCGCCCCCCGTCACGGCGTTCTGGATGCTGTTCGCGCCCGACTGAAAACCGAGGCTCTGAAGGATGTTCGTGGAGCTGGCATCGGCGAGGGAGAGACTGTCCCTGCCCGTGGCCGTGGCCGTGATCATCAGCCGGTGGTCCGAGTTTCCAACCTTTAAAATCTGCGCCGTGGCCCCTGCGCTGGCGCTGTTGATCGCGTCCCGGATGCCCTCTAAGCTCATCGTGGAGGAGATCGTAATCCCCTTCCCGTTGATGACGATGTCCCCGGACAGGTTGAGCACGGAGTCCGACTTTGAAAAGGAGGAGGAGACCAGGCTGCGCGCCTGCGCGACCTGCGTCACCTCCAGCGAGAAGCTGCCCGGCGAGGCGCTCGCGCTGGCCGTGGCCGTCGCGACACCCTCGTCCGTGGAGGACGCCTTGAAGACATTGAAGGCGTCCGACCTGGACAGCTTCTCCGCGCTGGACAGGACGGACAACAGATTCGCGTTGACCGTCTGAAGGGCGGTGATCTGCGTCTGGAGGGTGGACTGCTTGTTCTGGAGCAGGGTGATGGGCCGGCGCTGGATCTGGATGAGCTGGTCGATGATCTGACCGGAGTCGATGCCGGAGGCCAGGCCCGAAAAGGAGATGCCGCTGGACATATGCCTTCACCACCTTGAGAAGTTTTTACTCGTTCAGAGTCAACGGGTCTTTCCCAGGCTCCATTTCAGGAAGGGGGGCGTGACCAGGGTGGTGACGACGACCATGATCACCACAGAGGAGAAGAGGGCGTCGTCCACAGCGCCCAGGCCCTTGCCGATGGAGGCGAAGATCAGCCCCACCTCCCCGCGCGGCACCATGCCCAGGCCGATGGCCAGCCGGTTGTAGCCCCGCCTCACGGCCAAGCCGCAGACCTGTTTTCCCACGAAGGCCGCCAGCGTGAGAGCAACTGCGATGCCCAGCACCTTCGGGTCGCCGAAGGTCTCCAGCCGGACCTGCATGCCCATCAGCACGAAGAAGACCGGGACCAGGATCGAAGACACAGGATGGGTCAACTGCTGGAGAGAAGGTGTGGGCGTCTGGACGGCCACGCGCTCGCCCCCAACGGCCACGTCGAGGGCCTCGCCTCGCAGAGGGGGATGGAAGTGCGCCTCCTCCAGGATCAGCCCGGCGGCGAAGGCCCCCACGATGGTGGCCAGGCCGATGGCGTCGGCCAGGTAGGAGAGGACGAAGCAGAAGACCAGCGCGGCCCCCAGCTTGGTCCCGGTCCCCAGGGCCATGGCCGCCCGGCCCAGATAGGGCGCCACCAGCTTGCCGATCAGCATGGCCGCCGTCAGGAATCCGACCGCTTTGAAAAGGATGAACAGGACGGTTCCGGCGCTCGTCGCCCCGGTGGTTACAATTCCACTGACCACGGCCAGGACGACCAGGCCCAGCACGTCGTCTATGACCGCCGCGCCCAGGATGATGCGCGACTCCGGCAGGTCCAGCCTGTTCAGGTCCTTCAGCACCCGCGCCGTGATGCCCACGGACGTGGCCGTGAGCACCGCCCCGATAAAAAGGCGCGTATTCGACGAGGCCTCCGGGAGAAAGTAGAGGCCGAAGCCGTATCCGAGCAGAAAGGGGGCAACCATGCCCACGACGGCCACCATCAGGCTGGGCAGGCCGACCGCGAGCATCCCCCTGGCATCGGTCTCCAGCCCCACCTCGAACAGCAGTACCACCACCCCGATGCGGGCCAGCAGGTCCATCGCAGGGTCGGCCCGCAGCCCCTCGAATATAGGAAACCCGACGAGTCCGGCGTTGCCCAGGAGGACGCCGAAGATGAGCTCGCCCAGCACAGGGGGCGCGCCGAGCCGCTCGAACAGGCCGCCCCCCAGTTTGGCGGCCACCAGGACGACGGCCAGGCCCAGCAGGACCGGGGCAGAGGGATCGCCGTGCCCCTCCGCCGCCCCCGCTGTGAGAGGGAACAGAACGACGCCGAGCGCCAGCGCAATTTTAAGGTGTTTCAACCCCATACTCTTTGAGTCGGAGCCTTCGTCTTGGTGAAGTTGGTCTTGACATCGGGACTCACATTCCTCAGATTACTCGTCAGCGGGGGATCTTCAACAGGACCATTGGTAAGGAGGTCGTTTTGAGCATTCAGGTGGCCGTCGTGGGATACGGGGCCGCGTTCAACCGTGGGCTCTATCACTGCAACGCCGTCAAATCGACGGAAGGGATGTCCCTCAGGGCCGTCTGCGACCCCGATCCCCAGCGCAGGGAACAGGCCACCAGGGACCACGGCGTGAAGACCTTCGCCCAGGTGGACGACATGCTGTCCGAAGACGGAATAGACCTGGTGGTGCTGGTCACCCCCAACCATACCCACTTCCCCCTTGCCGTCAAAGCCCTCGATTCAGGACGCCACGTCGTCACGGAGAAGGCGATGTGCCTGACACTCCAGGAGGCCGACCGGATGATCGAGGCGAGCAGACAGAACCGCTGTCTTTTAAGCGTCTTTCAGAACCGCCGATGGGACAGGGACTATCTGACCGTCCGGGAGATCGTGCAGGGCGGCGCGCTGGGCGATCTGTTCCAGATCGACTGCGGGGTCAACCTCTTCGGAAAACCGCCCAGGGGCTGGAGGCGAGATCCCCACGCTGGCGGCGGGCTGCTGTATGACTGGGGGGCGCACCTGCTCGATCAGGTCGTCCTGCTGGTCCAGTCGGAGCCTGTCGATGTCTTCGCCGCCACCAACCGCCGGAAGACCGGCGAGGCCGACACCCACGCCCGCGTCATGGTGCGTTTTGGGGACGGACTCCTGGCGGAGGTGGAGGTCAGTCGGGCCTCCTGGATCCCCAGACCCCGCTGGCGCCTCTGGGGGACCAGAGGGGCGCTCCTCCACCAGGGCGCAGGCTTCCGTCTCAGGACAGATGAAGGGGAGCGAGAGATCGCCTACACAGCGCCCGGCGCCCCGAATGATTACTACCGGAACATCGTGGCCGTCCTGGAGGAAGGGGCGTCTCTGTTGGTCCCACCTGACCAGGTCAGAAGGAGCATCGCCATCATCGAGGCGGCGCTGCGGTCCGATGAGACCGGCGCATCGGTGAGACTCCCCTTTCAGGCGCAGCGCTAAACCCCGTTTGAGACGCAGCCCTCTCCGACGATCTTGAAGACCTCCAGGCCCGAGGCGTCCTGCCCGTCCATAAGGCCCCGGATCTGCCCGGAGATGCCCTGCCCCTCGAAACGCCCCAGCCCTGTCCCCACGTAGCGCATCCGGGCCTCAAAGCCCTCCACCCGGTCCCCGTTCAGCACGACGCGGGTCTCATCGGGCCTGCCCTGCCAGTCGGCGCTGAAGAGGACAGTCCCCCCTTCATCCAGAAACTCCACCCGGCCGCGGCTGTGGACCTCTATGATTGCCCGGTCGTCATCCCCGGCCTCCTTGAACTCCAGCCTCTCCATCGAGATCAGGATGCGCGTGCGGACCCTCAGGGTCTCCCCCCCCTCGAACCTCAGCGCGTGGGCGTCGGACTCCACCGTGGCGGTGTGGGCGACCAGGATGTCACTCGCCTCCACGCTGCTCAGGGCGACCTCCTCTTCGACGAAACGACCTGTCCCTGTCATGAACCCTCCCTTTGAAATGACGCCCCCCACCCTCCCCCAACCTGGTGGCAAAGCCCTTAATGCCCCCTCCCTCCCCCACATGTGGGGGGAGGGAGGGGGTTAGGGGGTGGGAAGGGGTCAAGGTCCCCGGTCCCCTTCAGGTCGTCCGCGTGTCTTTTGACCTTCCAGATGGCCTCCAGGATGGCGTCCGCGGCCGTCTGGCCGTCCAGCAAAAGGTGGCCGTCCAGCGTGACCTGCTCCCCGGCCAGCGCCCGCTCTGAGACCGGACAGGAGACCTCCGCGTAGTCCACCCGCCCCAGGTAGGGGCAGAAATTCTTCGGATACCCCCCCTCGCCGAAGCGGCGCTCCAGAAGCGATGGATGCCGATGAATGGGCGAACCGTAGCCGGCCTCCGCAGGGACCCCCTCCGCCCGCAGCGCCTGAATGAACAGCGACCGGGGAACCCCCTGAAATTGGGCGGCGTCATACCGGATGATGAAGTAGTAGTAGCCCCGCTTCGTGATCCGGGGGTCCCTCCTGAGCGGCCGCACCCCGCCGATCTCCTCCAGACCCCCGACCAGGTAAGCCCCGGTCTCGTGGCGCATCTCCGTCTGCCCCGGCAGCCGTTTGAGCTGAGCGCGCAGCAGCGCAGCCTGAAGCCCGGTCATCGGGGCGCTGCGGGGATGGAGGTAGCGCAGGGACGCGATCTCCTCCCGGTCCGTGATCATCATTCCCCCCTCCCCGGCCGTCAGCGTCTTGCTCATCTGAAAGCTGAAGGCCCCGGCGTCCCCGATCCCCCCCACCCGCCTCCCTTTCCACTCGGAGGCGTGGGCGTGGGCGCAGTCCTCCACCAGCAGCAGGCCGTGACGCCGGGCGACCTCGGTCAGCCGATCCATGTCCGAGGGGTAGCCCCCATAGTGCACCGTCAGAATGGCGCGGGTGCGCGGGGTGATCGCCGCCTCAGCCGCATCAGGGTCCATACCATAGGTCTCCGGGTCAACGTCCACGATCACCGGGACCGCATTGACGAAGATCACCGCCAGGGCCGTGGCGATAAAGGTCACGGCGGGCACGATCACCTCATCCCCCTGCTCGATCCCCCCCGCCCGCAGGGCCATCTCCAGACCGGCCGTGCCGTTGGACAGGGCAAACCCGTACCGGGCGTTGTGAAACCGGGCAAACTCCGCCGCAAACCGCTGGACCTCAGCCGTGCTGTTCCAGCGCCCGCTGTTGAACACCCTGAGAAGCGCCTGGCGGTCGCCGTCGTCAAAGACCGGCCAGATCGCCTTTAACCCCCCGGGAATCACGGGGGAACCCCCCAGGACGGCCAGCGCAGAAGCCATGAGCGCCCTCCTTTTTACAACACGAATTCACGCCCTCCTGCCTTCGGCATAGAACAGGCCCGGCGAGACCACGCCGCCGGCCGCGCCGCCCAGGTAGAACGTCAAAAACCGCCACAGGATGAGCAGGAGGCCAACCGGGGCGGAGGGGGCGGAGAGCGAAAGGGCCGCTGCAAAGGCGATCTCCGGGACACCGCTCCCTCCGGGGGTCGGCACGAGGGCGAGGCCATAAAAGATGGCCATCTGGATCAGGATCGCGGCGCGCAGGTCGAGCGGGACGGCGAACGCAGCCGTCAGAAGGGGGAAGATGGCGAACCGCGCCGTGGTGTGAAGCAGGGCGTAGATTCCACCCAGGGCTGTCTCTCTCCACCGGGCCGCCAACAGGACGCTCGAACGGTCCTTCACCTCGGCGGCCCACCGACCCGGAGAGAACCTTTCGATCCCCGCCTTTCTCAGCGCCCACGTCGTGGGCCTGCGCGCGGACAGAGGGACCCACAGCCGGTCCAGGACGGAGGGCCAGCGCAGCGCCAGCCCTATCGCTGCCCCACCGCCCGCGAGGAGGGCCATAGAAGGCCAGATCGACCCGGCCCCGCTGCCGGAAAGCCCCAGCGCCACGGCCATGAGAAGGATCAGAGCGCAGAGGTCTGTGAGAAACTCGCCCAGCAGGACCGCCCCGGCGGCCCCGGAGGACAACCCCACCCGGGTCAGCGCATAGAGACGGGCCGGCTCGCCGCCCAATCGAGAGGGGGTGATGGCCGCTGCGAAGTCCCCGACCAGGGTGATCCGGGCGGAGGTCCACAGAGAGAGACGGCCGTCCAGGGCGCGCGTGAAGAAGCGCAGGCGCACGGCTCGCAGCAGGGGCTCCGCCACCGCGACGGCGAGGGCCAGCCCGAGGAGGGGCCACGAGGCCCCCTGCAAGGCCGTCCAGGGGTGCGCCCCCGGCCCGGCCCACAGCGCAACGACGCAGACGCCTGCCCCTGCGGCCAGCGAGAGGCCGGTCAAAAGGGCGCGCGCCTTCACGGTCCCTGATGGGGGATCAACCGCGCAACCGTCGCCTTCAGCTCTGTAAGATCCTCTGACTTCTCCACGTAGGCGTCCGCAAGCCAGCCGCCATAGTAGCTTACAAATTCCCTGTGGGACGTGTAGAATATGACCGGGATGCTCCGAAATTGCCCCATGACCCGTCCGAGGGTGGAGACGCCGTCCATCTTCGGCATCTTGACGTCCAGGATGACCAGGTCGGGGACCTCCCGGCGCAGGACCTCCAGCGCCTCGTCTCCGTCGCCGGCCAGGAGCACCCGGTAGCCCTCCCGCTCCAACTCACGCCCGCAGAACTCGCGGATGTTCCGGCTGTCGTCGACGAAAAGGATCGTGCTCATGGGTTGTCTTCCGACCATTACAGATGACAATTAATCCTCTATCTTTGCCACTGCATCAAAGTCTATGATGTCGATTCCACCGGGAAAGGATTTGGTAACGTATCTCCGGGGGGACCCCATCTTGTTCACGATCTCGCTGATCCTCCATCCTGCTCTGTGAATGGCTTCGAGATGGTGCCTCTGGGGATCGTCGGACGCCATCTTTGTCAACAGGATTTCGGTATGTCCGAGGACCAAAGTCAGAGGTTGAAAGATATCGTGCGCCGCCGCGCCAGCTACCTGAGTCAGTACCCGCATCCGCTCCGCTTCGAGAAGAAGTTCTATCGCCTCCTCACATTCGGCAGGTCCAGAAAGGAGACCTCTGGGGCTCCACCAGGACCGCAAATTCGACAACAAGCTCATCATTCACCTTGTCCTGTAGCAGTTTGGGCGACTCTGGAAAACCTGATGAGACGCAGAGATAAGAGAGTGGATGCCACGTCTTTGATAGCGCCTCCTGCTGGGAGGGCATCATAGAGGCGCTCCACGATTTCGCGACATCCACCCTTTGTATCCTGTGCGGCTTTTCCCCTTCGAGGGGCGAAGATAGCGGATGGATGCCACGCCTCAGAGAGCGCCTCCTGACCGGGTCGCAAGGAGAGACTCTGCTGGACTCGTGGCATCCATCCGCAGTGCCCCCCTCGATGCAAATGGATGGGGTGAATGCCGAGGCTCTGACGGCGCTCCCCAATGGGGGAAGAGGGAAGCGCTCCACACGACCTCAAGGCATCCACCCCCAGACCCGCACGCTCAGGGCAGGGCGGGCGCCGTCACCCTGAACTCGGCCCGGCGGTTCTTCGCCCAGGCCGACTCGTCGTGGCCGGGGTCCGCCGGGCGCTCCTTCCCGTAGCTGACGGTCGTCAGCCGCCCGGCCTCCACCCCTGCCCTCACCAGGAAGGACCTGGCGCTGTCCGCCCGCTTCTGCCCGAGCGCCAGGTTGTATTCAATCGTCCCCCGCTCGTCGCAGTGCCCTTCAACGGTGACCTTGAAATCGGAGTTGGCCTTCAGCTTCTCCGCGTGGCTGGCCAGCGCCGGCTTCTGGTCGTCGCGAATGTGGAATCGGTCGTAGTCGAAATAGACGTTCGCGAACGTGCGGGCCGCCCTGGCCTCGGCCTCCGCCCTGGCCCGCTCCTCGGCCTCGCGGGCGGCCCGCTCCGCCTCTTCCCTGGCCTTCCGTTCGGCCTCGGCCCGCTCCCTGGCCTCGCGCTCGGCATCCGCTTCCTGAGAACTCTGGACCTTGGGGGTCGGTTTGAGCGTCGCCTGGCCCCCAGCGCACGCGATCCAGAAAGTGGCCCCGCTGACAGCCGTGATCAGGACAAGAAACCGTGTCATCGTCGGTGTGTAAGACCTCATTGCAAAAATCCTCCTCAGAGCGTGTGGAAAGGATAAGGAGCGCCGGCTGCCCCGGAGTGGCATCAGGCAGACCGGCGCGTCCCCAAGGAGGGAGGGAGGGGTTGGCAAAACCCCGCTGCATCCTGCCCCTCCGTCGCCTCAGGCCTTCTGTTTTGCAACAGCCGTGCCAGGGTTATGAGGCAGGGATGCGATCTGTTATAATTGATTTATAAACAGAATGATAATGACCAACGAGGGGGACGAATAGAAGAGGTGAGATGAGATGAAGACAGGGGGGAAGTGCCCATCGGCTTGGCAGGCTGTAAAATGGGCTGACACTAACCCTTTCACGGCACAGACTTTCCAAACAGCCTGTTGCGGGCCGCCTCCGAAATGGCCACCACAGCAGGGTGCCTCAGCTTTCGCTCAACCGAAATCGCATAGAACCGTTCCCGGACGGATTCGAGACGGCCCACCACTGAGACGCCGTACTGTCTCTGGACCTCTTTTTCAATCGCGGTGGGAGCCGGGAAGATACCGACACCTGCCTGCCCGAAGGCCTTGAGCAACGCCCTGTCTTCAAACTCCCCAACCACCCGTGGACGAATTCCCTGGGAGTCGAACCACTGATCGAGGGACCGCCGCAGTGTCGTGTTGTCGGTGGGCAACAGGAGAGGCGCACCGTCGAGGGAACCGGGGAAGCGCTTCCGATGGGCTGAAACCAGTGACACCGTGGCGAAAAAAGAGACACTGCTCTCTCCAAGCAGGTGATTGAAGGCCCGGACCCGAACCGAAGGACCGATGGGGGCATCCGATAAAACCACGTCGATCCCGTGTAAGGAGAGCTCTGCTAGCAGACGTTCTGGCTTGCCCTCATAGCAGATCACCTGCACGGGCTCAGGCAGGGAGAGCGCGGGTTCCAGGAGACGGTATGCAATCAGCTTGGGCAGGACGTCGGCAACCCCCACGGCCAGACGAACGGGCCGGCCGGTTGGCCGGTCCCTGATGGTGTCCACGAGTTCGCGGCCCAGCGAAAAGATTTCGTCTGCGTACCGATAGACCATTCGGCCGACCTCCGTGAGCACGAGACTTCGACCGGAGCGGATGAACAGCTTCTCTCCCAGTGCGTTCTCAAGCGCCCGTATCTGGCCGCTGATCGTCGGCTGGGCAAGGTGCAACTGTTTGCACGCCCGCGCGACACTCCCCTCCCGCGCCACTGTCCAGAAGTAGAGCAGATGGTGATAGTTAAGCCATTCCATAATCACGAATATACATCGGTTTTTTAGATGAATCAAGTAGAAACAATCAATTTTTTTACAAATCTCACTTGCCTTATATTTCTCTCCACAAGATGGATAGCTTTGCGTGGGCTGATAAATCAGCACGTGATCGGCGTGCAGGCGGGCCAGCCGGTGAAGATCCTGAACAGCGACGGGACGCTCCACGAGGAGAGATCAGGCCACAGGCAGAGTCTGGTCAGGACACCGTGAGGGCATCAGATAAAAACGGGAACGGCAAGGTTTCTGAAAGACGGGATGTAGGACTGAAAGGAGAACAAGGATGAAAAACCAGATGAAGACCATCTTCCTGCTCGGCGCGCTGTCTACGGTCCTGATCGGGATCGGCGGGGCGCTCGGGCCGGGCTACCTCTACGGGTTCACGGCCCTCGCGATGATCTTGAACCTGGCGATGTATTTCTTTTCAGACCGGATCGTGCTCAGGATGCACCGGGCGCAGGAGGTGAACCGCCTGGAGGCCCCCGCGCTCCATCAGATGGTGGAGGAACTGGCCAGCCGGGCGAATATCCCCAAGCCTCGCGTTTTCATCATCCCGGAGATGTACGCCAATGCCTTTGCCACCGGCCGGAACCCCAGACACGGCGTGGTGGCCGTGACCGAGGGCATCCTGCGCCTGCTCACCGAGCGCGAGCTGCGCGGGGTGATCGCGCACGAGATCGCGCACATCAAGAACCGGGACATCCTGGTGTCCACCGTCGCCGCCGGCATCGCGGCTGCGGTGACCTACATCGCCCATGCGATGCATTTCTCCGCCATCTTCGGGGGCGGCAGCCAGGAAGAGGAGGAGCGTGGCTCGGCCGCAGGAGGTCTACTGTTCGCCCTGATCGCGCCGATTGGAGCAACCCTGATCCAGCTTGCCATCTCCCGCTCGCGCGAGTACCTGGCGGACGAGACCGCGGCCCGTCTCTCCGGCGATCCGCTGGCCCTCGCTCACGCCCTGGAGAAACTCCAGCGCGGGGCGGAGCTCATCCCTGCGGACGTGCAGCCTGCGACCGCGAGCCTGTTCATCGTGAACCCGCTGGCAGGCGCCGAAGGGCTGATGAGTCTATTTTCAACCCACCCGCCCGCAGAGAAGCGCATCGCTCTGCTGAGAGCAATGGTACCGGGTACGAGACACCGCCTGGGCTCCCTGAACCTCGCTTAGGTGGAATTTCCCAAAGAAGCAACAGCGGAAAGGATTTTGAAACGATCATGCCCATCGAGAGCGTCGGAACGCCCGGACTGTGGATCGGCTTCACTGTCTTCATCCTGACCCTGCTGGCCCTCGACCTGGGGGTGTTCCACCGGAAGGCCCACCAGGTCCGGTTTAAGGAGGCGTTGACCTGGGTCGTCGTCTTTGTCACGCTGGCGCTGCTTTTTAACGTGGGAGTCTTCCTCTGGTTCGGCCCCCAGAAGGCGCTGGAATTCACGACCGGCTATCTGATCGAGTATGCGCTGTCCGTCGACAACGTCTTCGTCTTCATCGTCATCTTCTCCTACTTCGCCGTCCCGGCGGCGTTCCAGCACCGGGTGCTGTTCTGGGGCATCGTGGGAGCGCTGGCCATGCGGGCCGTCTTTATCGTCCTGGGGGCCACCCTGCTGCAGAAGTTCCACTGGGTCATCTACGTCTTCGGAGGCTTCCTGGTCCTGACGGGCGTCAAGCTCCTGGTCCAGCGCAGCGCGGAGGTCCGCCCCGAGCGCAACCCGGTCTACCGGCTGTTCAAGCGGTTTGTCCCCTCGGTCGACGACTACCGGGGCGTCCGTTTCACCGTCATGGAGCAGGGGCGACGCTATGCCACGCCCCTCCTGCTCGTGCTGGTCGCTGTCGAGGCCACAGACCTGGTGTTCGCCATCGACTCGATCCCGGCCATCTTCGCCGTGACGACCGACCCGTTCATCGTCTACACCTCAAACATCTTCGCCATCCTCGGCCTGCGCGCCCTCTACTTTCTGCTCGCAGGAGTGATGGAGAAGTTCCATTACCTGAAGGTGGGCCTGGCGCTGGTGCTGACGTTCGTGGGCGCCAAGATGCTGATGGTCGACCTTTACAAGGTTCCAATCGGGGCGTCCCTCGCGGTCGTTGCGACGCTCATCGCAGGGTCTATCGCCATCTCGCTGCTGAGGCCCCGGGCAAAGGTCACGCCATCCATTGCGCAGCCCGGAGAGGCCGCCGGGGGCGACTGATGAGCGAAAGCCCCACAAACCCTTGTTCGGTGGTCATGGGCATCGGCACCTCCGTCGGGGGATGGCGCATCATTCGAACGATGGGGATGCGCACGGTCAAGCTGGAACCTCATCAGGGCTTTGCCGCTGAAACAGGGGCCGCAATGTCTATCGAGCTGGCATCGCGCCTGGAGATCCCCGTCAGCACGACCTATACGATCAGCACGGCCATCATGGGGGTAGGGGCCTCCAGGAAAGGGAGGCAACCCACTGCTGCCGACGACAGAAGGGCAGTATACCATCAAAAACCTGGTGATCATAGCCGCCGGGCTGGTCATCGGCAGCAAGGTGCGACGAGCGTCCGTTACGTGACCATTTTAGGCGATCTGCTTGATTTTTGATTTTGGGAAAGGGGGAAGGGGACTGCGAAGGGTTGGCGCTGACTAAGGCCGCCTGCGTGGAGGGATGTCGAGCCCACAGTGCTTGCACGGAACCGTTCGGCCCCTCTGGCCTGCGGAGATGACCTGCGTTTTCCCGCAATGGGGGCATACCCGTTTGAGGTGGAGGATCGTGTGGATCACGGCCTGAAATATGGGGTTCATGTCTCCTCCGATCTGCGAGTCTCCTCTGTGCCGCTGAAAAAATGAGCGACCCCGGCGATCCTGTCCGGCGGTCCCACGAGAATGAGGATATCGTGGGCGCAGAGTCGCGTGTTTCCGTCAGGATTGGGCAGCGTCTTTTCGCCCCGGCGTATGGCCAGCAGCGTGACCGCATAGCTGCTCCTCAGGGCCATCTCCGACAGGGTCTTTCCAGCGCCGGGCGACCCCGGGGCCACCCGCAGGGCGCGAACCTCCACATCGGGCAGGTGGAGCTTCAGGTCAAAACTGGACGGCGACTCCCTGGAAAGACTCCGGAACATCTCATAGCCGTCGGACCGGACCTCGGCGACAAACCCCTCGATTTCATCCCTGGGGATGAGGTATTTCGCCAGGACCCGGGTGAAGATCTCAATGGAAGTCTCAAACTCCTCCGGGACGACCTCGTCCGCCCCGGCCTCAAACAGAGGCCCCATCTCCCTGAGAAAACGGGTTCGGACGATGAGACAGACCCCCGGATTCAGCCTTTTCGCCAGCGCGGTGATCCGGCGGGTAGCCACAGGGTCTGAGATGGCCAGGACCGCCACCCTTGCGGCCCGGATGCCGGCCTGGCAAAGAACGGCCTCCTGGATGGCGTCGCCGTAGTAGATCGGCTCCCCGTTGGCGATCTCTCGCCTGACCGTTTCAGGGTTCATCTCAACGATCGCATAGGGGATGCCTGCGGCCCGGGCGGCCCGGGCCACATTTCGGCCGTTTACCCCGTATCCCACGACCACCAGATGGTCCTTCAGGTCGCATCTCCTGTCCTCCCCGCTCACGCCGGGCACAGGATAGAAACCCTCTTTCACCCGCTCCGGAAGGGGCAGCCGCAGGACCGCCTCCGCCACGCGGGGAGCCACGGCGATCAGGAGGGGCGCTGTCAGCATGGTCAGAACGGAGACGGACAGGAAAAACGGGTATGCCTCCCCGGCCAGCAGGCCGTTTTCCAGGCCGGTCCTGGACAGGATGAAAGAGAACTCCCCGATCTGGCTCAGGGACAGCCCTGCCAGGACCCCCGTGCGAAGCGAAGACCCGAGCAGGACTGCCGCAAAGCCGGCAGTGAGGGTCTTGAGGATCAGGACCCCCAGGGCGGTCAGCGCGATCCACGCCAGGTTCTGGAGCAGAAATTCGACATCCAGCAGCATGCCGACGGAGACGAAGAAGAGGCTGGTAAAGACATCCTGGAGAGGCAGGATACTCCCCAGGGCCTGATGGCTGTACTCGGATTCAGAGACGATCAACCCGGCCAGAAATGCGCCCAGGGCAAGCGAAAGGCCTGCCTGATGGGTGAGCCACGCCACGGCCAGGCAGATCACCACGACGCTCAGCAAAAAAAGCTCCCGGCTGCGCGTCCGGGCCACCTGGTACAACACCCGTGGGACCACCCACTTGGACCCCAGGATCACCAGCAGGATGACGCCTGCGCCCTTGACCAGGAGAATGAGCATTGCCCCGCCCAGGCTCCCCCCCACTCCGGCCAGCAGGGGCGTGAGCAACATCATCGGCACCACGACGATGTCCTGGAAGATCAAGATGCCAAGGACGGTACGCCCGTGAGGGGCGTCAACTTCGGCCCTTTCCTGAAGGAGCTTGAGCACGATGGCCGTGCTGCTGAGGGAGATGAGAAAGCCGATGAAAATGGACTCCCCAAATCCCCGACCCATCTGTCCGGCCAGGAGGAATGCAGAGAGAAGGGTCAGGAGAACCTGGAGAGAACCTCCGACCAGAACCGATCTCCTGATCTGCAACAGGCTTTTCAGAGAGAACTCGATGCCGATGGTGAAAAGCAACAACACGACGCCGACTTCAGCCAGAACCTCCACCTCATGTACCGCCTTAATCAGCCCTAACCCATGAGGCCCGGCCAGCATTCCGGTCAGGAGGAACCCCACCACGGTCGGCACCCGGAGCCGGTTGCACGCGAGGAGGACTGCAACGGACAGCCCAAATATAATAACCACGTCATTTAGCAGAGGGATGTCCACGTTTCGGCGCCTTCCCTGTTCTTTCCCGACAGCTATTCCCTCTCCCGCACACGGGTCTCCCGCCGAACACCATATTTCTGCATCTTGGCCTGGAGGGTCGGGCGGGTCAGCCCCAGCAGCCGGGCCGCGTGGGTCTGGTTGCCCCCGGTCAGGCGCAGGGCCTCGGCCACCAGCAGCCGGTCGGCCATTTCGAGGAACTGCCCGTGCGCCGAAGCGCCGGAGCGGGTTTTGAGGTAGGTCTGAACGAGGTCACGCAACGCCTCCTCCTCCGGCGCAGATGACTCCGTCAGGCCCTCGGCGGGGCGCTCCAGGGCGCGGCGGACGTCGTCCGCCTGGATCGGATAGCCCCGCGTGAAGATCATCGCGCGATGGATGCAGTGTTCGAGTTCCCGGACGTTGCCCGGCCACGGGTGCATTCGGAGCGCCTCCAGGGCATCCCCCGAAAGAGGGGGCCGGGCGATCCTGAGCTGTCTGGCGAAACGCTCCAGAAAATAGTCAACCAGCCGGGGGATGTCCTCCCGCCGCTCCCGCAGCGGGGGGACCGTGACGGTGACGACGTTCAGCCGGTGGTAGAGGTCCTCCCGGAACTTCCCCTCCGAGATGGCCTTTTCGAGGTTCCGGTTGGTGGCCGCCAGCACCCGCACGTCCGCGCGGATCGTGTCGTTTCCGCCGATGCGCTCAAAGGACCTCTCCTGGAGCACCCGCAGGATCTTGGCCTGGATGCCCAGCGGGATGTCTCCGATCTCGTCTAAGAAAATGGTCCCCCCGTCCGCCTGCTCGAACTTCCCGATCCTCCGCGAGGCCGCGCCGGTGAACGCCCCCTTCTCGTAGCCGAAGAGTTCGCTCTCCAGGAGGGTCTCCGGGATGGCCACGCAGTTGACCATCAGCAGGGGCGCTGCGCTGCGCAGGCTGTGCTGGTAGACGGCCCGCGCCACCAGCTCCTTGCCCGTCCCCGTCTCGCCCCGGATCAGCACCGTGGCGTCTGTCTGCGCCACCCGTCCGATGGCCTTGTAGACCTCCTGCATGCCGGAACTCTGGCCGATGAGGGCATCCCCTGACGCCGGAGGTGTCCCCGGGTCGATCTCCACCTGGCGCTGCATCAGCCGGACCCCCTCCAGCGCCCGGCCGATGACCCGGAGCAGGTCGTCCGGCTCGAACGGCTTCACCTGGTAGTCGAAGGCCCCCAGCTTGGTGGCCTCGATGGCCGACTCCGTGGTGCCGTAGCCGGTCATGATGATCACCGGCAACCTGGGGTGGCTCGCCTTGATGCGCCGGAAGGCCTCCAGGCCGTTCAGGCCGGGCAGACGGATGTCCATGATGAGCAGTTCCGGCCGCTCCGTCTCCAGCAGGGCCAGGGCGGCCTCCGCCCGGCGGGCGGTGATCACCTCGTGCCCCTGCCCGGCCAGCATCTTCTCGAAGGACGCCAGCACGTTCGACTCGTCGTCCACGACCAGGATTTTACTCATGCCCCTCCCTCCCGGACGGCGGGGATCTTCACGGCGAAAGTGGTCTCCCCCTCCAGGGCCGATTCGAGGTCGAGCCGGCCGTTGTGCCGCGCCGCTATGCGCGCCGCGATGCACAGACCCAGGCCCGTGCCGTCCTCCTTCGTGCTGAAGAAAGGCTCGAAGATGCGGTCCCGGATCGCCTCCGGGATCCCCGGCCCGCTGTCTCGCACGCGGACCACGACCGTCCACCGGTCGCCCCCGTCCACCTCCAGCGCGGTCGAGACCCGGACCTGGCCCCCTTCCCCCACGGCCTCGACGGCGTTGCCGATCAGGTTGATGAACACCTGCTTGATCTGCTCCGAATCGGCGATGACCCGGGGCAGGCGCAGCCCGTCCTCGCGCACCAGGTCCACGCCCCTCTCCTCCAGCCGATGGCCCACGAGCTCCAGGGTCTTGTCGATCAGGGTCGAGACGTCGTGCGCCCGCAGCTTCAACTCCGGGGGGCGGGAAAATTCCAGGAAATTGCGGATGATGCTCTCCAGCCGGGTGATCTCCTCGGACATCACGCGGAAGTCGTCTTCGTACTGCGGGTCCTCCCCGATCTCCTTCCGGATCGAAAACAGACGCATCTTCAACGAAGTGAGCGGATTCCGGATCTCGTGCGCCACGCTGGCGGCCAGCTTTCCGACAGAGGCCAGCTTCTCCGCGTTCATCAACTGGTCCTGGCTCCGTTTCAGGCTGGAGCGCGTCTCGGCCACGTCGGACATGAGCGCGCGCAGGTGGAAGCCCACGGCCCGCAACTCGTCCTCCGGAGACTCAAGATGCGCCGGCCGGGCGTCGTTGACCGCAAAGGCGCGGGCGTCCTCCGCCATCTTCCGGAGAGGGAGGAGCACCCCGCTAAAAAAGAGGTAGAGCAGCCCCAGGCTGAGCCCGACCGTCAGGGATACGCAGACGCTCACCGTCAGGGTGTTGCGCCGGATCTGCCGCCGTCCATCCGCAATCCTCGACTCGATGAAGCGTTCATTCGCCGCGATGAAGTCCTCGCACAGCGCGTAGGCGCTGTCGTAGAGGGCGTTCATGTCCCGCAGGAGGACGGTCCTCGCCTTCTCGACGTCCCCCCTCTCATAAAGCGCGATGGCCTCACCCCGTTTGGCGTCGTAGTCCTGATAGACCTTCGCGATCCTGGAGACGATCTCGTGCTCTTCGGGGGTGTGCGCGGTCTCCCGCGCGCGGTCCAGCCAGCGCCCGAAGGCCGGCTCCCTGCGGCCCAGCTCCTCCAGCCAGGCGCGATTGCCGCTGTCCACCATGTAGGACGAGACAAACCCCCTCTGCTCCAGCAGCGCGATCTCCAGCTCCTCTGCGGCGCGGACGCTGGACAGGTTCTCCTCCACCATGTCCTGCATGAGACGCCCGATGTGGCGGGCGGAGAGCAGGGCCGCGGCGCTGCTCAGGACTGCCAGAAAGAGCACGCCGACGAGCGTCACGGAGACCTTCGTGGCCAGTTTCACGGCGCGGCATTCCTCTGAGGGGCTTGCTAAGAACGAACTCTCCCCTGACGTGGTAATCTGAGCAACAGGAGACCCAATGTCAAGCGCAAGTTCTCCCGCCGCCCCTGCTTATGGGCGAAGGGAGAGGGACTGTGACACATTCCACAGGCGAACGGTCCTGTCCCAGCTCGCTGAGGCGAGGGCCTTCCCATCCGGGCCGAAGGCCACCGCCGTCACCCAGCCCGTATGCCCTTTCAACTGGGCAATCTCCTTTCTTTTCGCCACATCCCACAGACGAACGACCCTGTCCAGGCCGCCCGAGGCGAGGGCCTTCCCATCCGGGCTGAAGGCCACCGAACGCACATAGTCCGTATGCCCTTCGAGGACGGCCATCTCCTTTTGCTGGGATACGTCCCACAGCCGCACGGTCCTGTCATCGCTGCCCGAGGCCAGCGTCTTCCCATCCGGGCTGAAGGCCACCGACATCACCCAGGCCGTATGTCCTGCGAGGGCCGCGATCGCTTTTCGCTGGGTCACCTCCCACAGCCGCACCGTCCCGTCCCGGCTCCCCGAGGCCAGCGTCTTTCCATCCGGGCTGAAGGCCACCGACGTCACATAGCCTGTATGCCCGTTCAAGGTCGCCACCTGCCTCTGCTGGGCCGCGTCCCACAGATGCGCCGTCCTGTCCCAGCTCCCGGTGGCCAGCGTCCTGCCGTCCGGGCTGAAGGCCAACGAGGTCACGTAGTCCACATCCCCCTTCAGGACGGCCACCTGCTTTTGCTGCGCCACGTCCCAAAGACGCACGGTCCCGTCCCGGCTCCCCGAGGCGAGGGTCCTGCCGTCCGGGCTGAAGGCCACGGCGCGCACCCAGTGCGTGTGATTTTTCAGGACCGCCACCTGCCTTTGCTGCGCCACGTCCCACAGGCGTACGGTCCTGTCATCGGCCCCCGAAGCGAGTATCTTTCCATCCGGGCTGAAGGCCACGGCGTGGATGTCGTTGGTGTGCCCTTCGAGGCTGGCTGCCTGTGCGGAGTCCACCTGAAGAGGTTGGGCCATCAGCCGACCCGGAAGCAACAGACACAACATCCAGCAGAAAGCGGCGTGGGGATATTTCATAATAACCCTCCAGATCAATGCCCTGCCCCCTCTCCTGAACCCTGTGACGTGCAACCGTCGTGCCACATTCTAAAGAGGACCCGTTTCTTACTCTAATTCGTTTGTGAACAAGATGATTGATGGATATGTAAGGAACGGCAAAGGGACGAAGATTTACGGGGAGAGATGCCTGTTGCCTTGACAAACCGTAAAAGAAGCTGGCACTATTTGGGGGCAGGAGGCGAAGGCGGGAAAACGCCGCTTGACAAGGAGAGAGGGGCGGGGTATCTTGGGGATGTTCGGGCCACGTCTCACGTCTCACGTCTGCCTATGCCCCTCCGCGAATCCGAGTTCATCCATCTCCTCACCCTCGACGACTGGATCTCCAGCTGCGACGAGGCGTTCCGGCTCTACGGGCAGGGCCTCATGGTCAACCCCCCCAGGGTCGAGACCGTGGAGAGGTCCGGGGCCCTCGACCTGTTCCGGCTGAGCATGCCGGCGGAGTGGGTCGGGCGCTACCGGGGCGAGAAGCGGATCGAGGAGCGCTCGGACGTGAGGACGGGCCGGCTGGGGGCGCGCTCCGCCGTCATCGCCATAGAGGACCTGAGGACCGGCGCGCGCGCGGAGGTGGAGGCCGACCTGATCACGAACATGAGGACCGGCGCAGCCGGGGCCCTCGCCGCGCGCTACCTGGCCCGCCCCGACGCCAGGGTGGCCGCCGTGCTCGGCACGGGCCGGATCGCGAAGGCCCTGGCGCTCTGCGCCGACCGCCTGTTCGACCTGAAGGAGGTCCGGGCCACGAGCCGGAGGCCGGAGGGCCGCAGGGCCTTTGCGGAGGAGGTCGGCCCCCGGCTCCGCGCCCCCCTGCGGATGGCCGACGACATCCCTTCCTGCGTGGAAGACGCGGACATCGTCCTGTCCGCCGTGCCCACGCCAGGCCCGATCCTGAGGGCCCGCGACGTGCGGCCCGACGCCCACCTCTCGGTCATGGGCGGAGACACGAGGACCGCCCAGCTCGACCTCGACCTCCTCCGGGCGCGCCCCATCGTGGTGGACGAGCCGACCCAGGCGGCGAACTCAGGGGAGTTCCGGGCCGCGCGGGAGGCGGGTCGATCCGGGGACATTCCGTTCGCCAGAGACGCGCAGGGCCGCATCCTGACCGTCGGCGACGCCGCGAACGGACGCCTCCGGCATCTGCGCGGCAAGGGGGCCATCGCCTACCTCACCGGCCTGGCCGTCCAGGACCTCCACGCGGCGGCGATGGTCTACGAAAGGGTGATGGAAAATCATATTGACACAAAGCGATGACTGAAAGTATATTGAGGTCATGCGCTCTGTCACCGCCACAAGAGAAAAGGTCCCTGAATGGACCCTCCGTGACGAGGCGTTGCTGATCTTGGACAATCGAGGGACCGTTCTGGACATCGCCCGCGAGGTCTCCCGCCTGATGCGCGCCGCCGGCATCCGCGGGGCCGTGATCGGAGGCGTCGCAGTGGTGCTGCACGGCCACGTGCGCACGACCAGAGACGTGGATATTTTCGTCCCTCCCCCCCTGGAGCCTCTCGCGGACCTGTTGACCGCCAGCGGTTTTGTTTTCGACCGGGCCGGGAGGGCGTTCGTCAGGCAGGGGCTGCCGGTCCATCTCGTGCTCCCGGAGCAGGTCGGGCCACCCCCGAAGGAGATCGTCGAAATGGAGGGGGTCACGACCGTGTCCCTCGCCGACCTGATCGGCATGAAACTGCGCAGCGGCAGCGCAGACCCCCTGCGGGCCCAGGACCTGGCGGACGTGATCGGACTGATCCGTCATCACCGCCTGACCGGCGGCTTCGCCCGCCACCTGGACAGGGCCCTCCGTCCCGCGTTTCGCAAGCTCGCGCGCCTGATCCAGCGGGAGGGTTCCGGGGCGTGAGCGTCCAGCGCCATCTGAGCTTTGAATATTCCCGCCTGAAGACCTGCCCGGCGGGAATTTCTGTTGCTATGCAGTGAGGAGGTTTGGACCTATGAGACGACTCGAAGGAAGGCGCGCCCTGATCACCGGGGCTGCGAGCGGCATCGGGGCCGCCTCCGCCCGGCGCTTCGCCGCAGAGGGCGCTGCGGTCGTCGTCGCCGACATCCACGAGGAACGGGGGACGGAGGTGGTCCGCGAGATCTGCGCCGCGGGCGACAAAGCCCATTTCCTGCGGACAGACACGGCAGACCGCGAGGCGTGCCGCCAAATGGTCCGGGACTCCGCCGCCCGCCTGGGCGGCCTGGACATCCTCTTCAACAACGTCACCGACGTGAGGGGCGACGACGAGGATGCGAGGTGGAACACGACCCTCGCCAGCGGCCTGGACGCGGTCTGGGCCGCCTCCATGGAGGCCGTGCCCTGCCTGGCCGGGTCAGGCAGGGGCGCGATCCTGACCACCGGATCGGTGGCCGGGGCGCGCTTCGCGTGGTCCTCGCCCGCGTATTCGGCGGCCAAGGCGGGGGTCGTGGGCCTCACCCGCTGGCTGGCCAAACATCTCGGACCTCAGGGCATCCGTGCCAACTGCATCTGCCCCGGCCTGATCGACACCCCGCGATGGCATCGGCCCGGCCAGCCCTACACCCCCACCGCCCGTCGCTGGGTCGAAATGACGCCCCTCGGCCGGGCAGGCACATCTGAAGAAGTCGCCAAACTCGCCCTCTTCCTCGTCAGCGACGAGGCGTCCTTTATCACGGGCCAGGACATCGCCATTGACGGCGGGTTCTGCGTGGGCGTGCGTTTTGAGGTGGAAAATCCCAAAGGATAAACAGGGATACGCAGGATGAGCAGGATAGAAACCGATCCTGTGTATCCCTTCGACTGCACTCAGGACAAGCCTGTGCATCCCTGTAAAACCCATGATTCGAAGACCATTTGAGAAGGGGTGGCTCCTCATCCCGCAGCCCGCGCACGCCGCCCTCTCCGGCGTCCTGGCCGGGCAGTGGGGCAACCGCGACTTCGCCCCGCCTGAGCCGAGGGCGTCGGTCCTGCTGGCCGCCGCCGAGCACGACGGCGGGTGGGCCGAGTGGGAGGCCGGGCCGGGCCTGAACGCCTCAGGGGAGCCGGGGCACTTCACGGAGATGGACGTGGAGGAACACCTGAGGATATGGCGTCAGGGCGTGGGCCGGATGGTAGGCCGGGACCCCTATGCGGCCCTGCTCGTCAGCCTTCACGGGGCCGGCCTCTACCGGGGCGAGTTAGACGGGGCGCGGGACACCCCGGAGGCCCGCCTCCAGGTCGAGGCGTTTCTGGGCGAGCAGACCGACCTCCAGCGGCAAATCCGCCGAAGCCTGAGAGAGGACCCCGTCTATGCCCAGGCCGTGGAGGAGACGGCCCTCGCGCACAACGCGCGATTGATCCAGGTGTGGGACTACCTCTCCCTCCTCCTCTGCTGCGGCCGCCCCGAGACGCAAATCATCGGCGCGGCGCCGGGCCGGTCCGCCGGGGAGCGCGTTAACCTGGCCCTCCATCCGAGGGACGAGTTCACCCTCCGCCTGAAACCCTACCCCTTCCGGGAGTCCCCCCTGTCCCTGTCCGTCAAAGGCCGCGTCGTAAGGCGCGGGCCCTTCGCGGACCGGGAGGCGTTCCTGAAAGTGTTCCACGAGGCCCCGGAGGAGACCCTCACCTTTAAGATCGAGAGGGGGAGCGCGTGGTCCGGGCGGTAATTAGAGAACACAGAGAGCACAGAGAAAGGCGAAAGGGAGAATGGGGGAATGGGAGAATGGGAGCAGGCCCTCTCCTACCCCCAACCCCCTCCCTCTCCCGTACGTACGGGAGAGGGAGGGGGCGTCAAGGGCCTTATCCACAGGCTTGGGGGAGGGCGAGGGCCTGCCTTCTGCCTTTTATTTTATGGGAGGGCGCATGCGACTCTACACCCCAGAACGCAACTATGGATGCCGCATCACGGAGGTCCTCTACCGGGGCCTCAAGACCGTCATCCTGGAGAACGAACTCCTGCGCGTGACGGTCCTGGCCGACAAGGGGACCGACATCGTGGAGTTCCTCCACAAGCCCACGGACACCGACTTCCTCCTCCGCCTCTGGCAGGGCGTGCGCGACCCCCGCAGGACGGTCCTGACCAGCGTGCCGGAGGGCGGGACCTTCCTCGACTACTACAGCGGCGGGTGGCAGGACATCCTCCCCAACCTGGGCAACGCCTGCGCGCACCGGGGGGCGCACTTCGGCCTGCACGGGGAGGTCTCCCTCATCCCGTGGGACTACGAAGTCGTCCGGGACGACGCGGAGGAGATCGCCGTCCGGTTCCGGGTCAAGACCTACCGGACCCCCTTCTCCGTCGAGAAGACCCTCTCCGTGCGGTCGGGCCGGGCCGTCCTGGACATCCGCGAAAAGATCACGAACGAGAGCCCGCAGGCCGTGGACCTGATGTGGGGCCATCACCCCACCTTCGGCCCCCCCTTCCTCGAAGAGGGGTGCGTCATCGACCTGCCCAGGTGCCGGGTCAAGACCGCCGAGTACCAGGTGGACGCCTCCAGCCGCCTGGCGATGGAACAGGACACGACCTGGCCGTTCGTGAAGACCGTGGACGGCTCAAAGGTCGACCTGCGCACCGTGCCTTCCGCAAAGGCCCGATGCCTGGACCTGGCCTTTCCTTACGACTACCGGGAGGGCTGGTACGCCCTGACGAACCCGAGGAGACAGGTGGGGTTCGGGATGCGGTGGGACGCGAAGGTCTTCCCTTACATCACCTTCTGGCAGACCTTCGGCGGAGGGGCGGACTATCCGTGGTACGGGCGGGTCTACTGCATGGCCCTGGAGCCCTGGTCCTCCTACCCGCCCGTGCTGTCGGAGGCCGTGAAGCGCAAGACGCAGATCCGCCTCGGCCCCCACAGGTCCATCGAGACCGAGTTCCGGGCCGTGGCCTACGCCGGCGCAAGGCGGGTCCGGCGGATCACGCCGGAGGGGAAGGTGATACCCGCATAAACGTGGGGGCGCGGCATGCCGCGCCCCTACCTCAACAGCTTCTCCAGCTCCCCCATCACCTCCGCCTCCACCGGGATCCCCCCCTTCAGCCGGCGCTCCCGCTCCCGGAAGGCCCGCTCGCCGGGGATCAGGACCTCGGTCGCGGGATCGGCCCGGCGCGCCCCCTTCACCCGCCGGACGATCTCCCCTATGCCCCGGTCGAACGCCTCCCGGTCCACGAAGACGGTCGGAGACAGCGCCAGCATCAGCAGCCCGTAGTTCTCCCCCGGCCTCGGGACGGGCGCGGCCCCCACCAGGGCGGACGCCAGGACCTGCACGACCAGGCCCAGGGCGTAGCCCTTGTGCCCCCCGAACGGCAGGGCAGCGCCCCGCAGCGCGGCCTGCGGGTCTGCCGTGAGGCGGCCCTCGGCGTCCAGGGCGCAGCCGTCGGGGATGCGCCGGCCCGTCTTCAGGGCCATCAGGATGTCCCCGTTGGTCACGGCGGCGGTGGAGAGGTCCACCAGGACCTGCCCCCCGGAGAACGGAAAGCCCACGGACAGGGGGTTGGGCCCCAGCACCGGCTCGGTCGCGCCCCAGGGCGCCACGCGGGGACTGGCGTCGCAGGCCATCAGGCAGATGAGGCCCGTGTTCACCACGAGCGAGACGTAGTAGCCCACCATGCCGCAGTGGTCGGTGTTGAACGCCCCGACCAGCCCGATCCCCCCGTGCCGGGCCTTTTCGGCGGCCGTCCGGGCGCAGCGGTGGGCGACCAGGTAGCCCAGGTTTCCCTTCCCGTCCACCAGCGTGCAGACCCCCCCTCGCCGGGCGACCCGCATGGGCGTCCGGCCCTTAGACGCAAGACGCTCGGCGATGCCCGGCAGCCGGATCACCCCGTGCGCGGGCCGGCCCCGCAGCTCCGCCTCCATCACCGCGTCGGCCACGATGCGGGCGTCATCGTCGTTCAGGCCGTGCCGTTTGAGGATGGCCTGAGCAAGTTTGCGGAGGTCTTCGACGGACATTTTCATACCGCAAAAATACGCTCCCTCACGTCAAAGTGTAAAAAAAAGTGCCCTCACGCCACAGTGTGGCAAAAAAACAGGCCCTCCTTGAACGCCCGAAGAGAGCTTCTATTATTTAATAAATAATCATTTGTTTGCATAGCATAGCCTCCTGACAGGCGGGTATGGAAATTGCCTCTGTTGTCTCCCGGGGGGCCTGTCCCCACGACGACCAGGCATTCCGCCCTCACCTCAGGAGGTCCCGACATGAAACGGAGCATCCCCTTCTTCTTGCTCATCACAGCCCTGCTGTGGACGGCGATCTGCCATCCGGGGCAGGGGTTTGCCAGCGAGGTTAGAGAGCCTGTGTTGCTCAAAGACCCTCTCCTGGCCGGCTATCTCTCCATCACCGCACCGGGGCTGGGCCAGGCCTACGCCGGGAACAAAGGGCGCGGGGCGCTCTTCTTCCTGGGCGTAGCCGGGACCTTTGTCACGGCGGCTGCCCTGTCTCACCCGGCGCAGCTGAGGCTGTCCGACTACGACAGGGCGGAATATGGGGGAAACGCCGACGGCGCGATCAGCGTGGCCGAGGCGAGGAACTGGGAGACGAAAAAATACAGGGACAGGGCCTTCGACCGGCTCAGCCCCGGCAGAAAGACGGGCGTGATCCTCGGCGCCACGACCGGCCTCGGCCTCTACGTCTGGAACATCCTCGACGCCCGCAGCCTGGCCAGGGCGCACAACCGGGAGGCCCTCGAACGGAAGGTCTCCCTCGGCCTGCAGCTCGACCCGTCCTCGCCGCAACTCGCCCTGCAGGTCCGTTTCTAATGAGTTTTGACGATCAAAACCGGCAATGACCACCTTGGAGTGCGGGAGCCATGCTCCCGCTTTCTTCCGGCAAAGCCGTGCTTTGCCGGACACTCGCCGGAAGCACGGCTTCCGGCGGGGAAGGCGCAAGCATGGCTTGCGCACTCCAAGCGATTACCGATCTTGTTTGTCAAAATTCATAAGAGACAGGGGCGGCTTCTCAACCGTCCCTGCCTTTTTCGTCCGGCGCGCCAACCTTTTTCCCAATCCTGAGTCTAACTGTAACAGAGGGCGGGCCAGGTGGGCTCGTGACCCTTGACCTGTTTTACAAGGAGGTCCGCGATGAAAAGGGGAATGGCATTGGTGACCATCGCGATCCTCGCCTGCGCCTGGAGCGCGGGCGCGGGGGAGCGGAAGGAACCCGACCTCTTCACCTCGTTAGCGAAACAGCTCTCCCGGAATGAGCCGAAAGGGTCGGGCCTTTCTGCCTCCACGGCGAAGGCCATCGTTCAGAGCGAGCCGGTTGTCAAGACCGACCTAAACGCAGCCCCGGACGTGTGGACCGCCTTTCGTGCCCTGGACTTTTTACTCCTTCCCAGGGGTCAGACCTGGCGCCTGCCCCCGGAGCTGGGCATCGCCGTTCACGCCGGAAGGGCCAGGACCGACAGCGTCCGCATCACGGTGGACCTCCCCTGGTACGGGCCGGTCTATCCGACGGGGACATCTCGCCTCTATCCGGCGGAGTCCTGCCTGAGGAACATCGAGGCGGGGCTGCTCCGCCGGAGCCGGGAGGTCACCACGAACATCTTCAACCGGGACCGGGGGATCAGGAACACGATGAACGCCCTGGCGATGTACTTTTCGGTCATGGACGGCGGCGGGTTCGGGTTCCGTCTCCTCTACGACCGCCGTCTCAAACCGACCCTCGGCCTGAACGTCAGCGGCGAGTTCACGACCTACAGCGGCTACCGCCTGAGCAACCTCCAGGCCGTCCTCCCCGACTTCACGACCCGCGTCTCCGTCATCGGCCTCTTCACCGGCCTCCAGCAGCGGTTCCGGGACAAGGGCCGCATCGTTCCCCGTCTCGGCTTCGGGGCCGGGCCGATCCTCCGGGTGGACCATCAGACCCCCCCCTTCTACGACTACTACGGGTATTATGGGCCTTATGGCGGGGTAGGCAGCGGATACGGGGGGAACTATTACAACATCGGCCTCCCGCTCTATGGCGGCCTCGACTTTCCCAAAATGTCCCTCTCCGCCGGGGGCTACGCCGACGCCGGCCTCGACATCGTGGTGGATAAGGACCGCCTCTACGCCGTCAGCCTGGACGCCCGCTACAACCTGATCCGCTTCTTCGACGCCCTCGGCAGCCCCGGAGACTTCGGGGGGCCTGCGCTCTACATCGGGTTTGGCCGGAGGTTCTGAGCGGGGCAATCCCTCGATACGCCCCTTCGGGGCTACTCGGGATGGACGGCTAATCCGTATGTCCCGAGTAGCAGCCAGAGGCTGCGTATCGAGGGACAAACGTGGTCCTCACCCACCCCCATACCCCCTCCCTCCCCAGCATTGGGAGAGGGAGGGGGTGACAAGGGCCTTATCCAAAGGTTTGGGGGAGGGTGAGGGCTTTTTATTCTGGATTCTGGATTCTGGATTCTGGACTCTCACGCAACGATCTCCACCCTGAGACACAGCCTCCCCGGCGGGTCGAGCGCCTCCAGCTCCCGCAGCTCCGCCTCCGTCACCGGCCCGGTCACGATCAGGGGCTTCTCTCGCAGGACCCTCCTGAAAATCGGCATGACCTCCGACGCCAGCGGTCCCCCCGGATAGTCGATCGAGACCTGGATCGCCCTCAGCGCCTCCACCCGGAGCAGGTCGTCCACGATGTGCAGACACCCGGAGTGGAGGTGGATGAGCGGACAATCGAACGCCTCGATCACCCGGCGGTCGTGGGGCAGGACGCGCTCCCGGTAGACCCCCGGCGAGAGCAGCGTGGCGTTGTCCACCTGCGTCCTGACGACGCTCCCCGGCGCCCAGATGCCGTAGCCCGAAATATACCCCCCCTCGAAGGGGGGCGTGTGGTCGAGACGCCGCCTCGCCGCCTCGATGAAGACCTCCGCGCAGACCTCCAGGAAGGCGTCGGCCCACTCCGGGGACTCCACAAACGCGACGCACATCCGCTCGTGCCCCAGGGCGGACGCCATCATGTCCACCGGCCCGCGAAAGAGGGGCTGCCCCACCGGATGCCGCCCCCCGGCGCGCGCGACCAGAAAGTCCACGAACGCATCCAGCTTTTTCAGCCACCGCTCGTCGGCGGTTAGCCGCCCCAGATCGGTCCCCTCCTCGAAAAACGGCTCCGCCCAGGGCCCCCCGGTCACCACCCTCACCGGGCACCCTAAAATCGCCTCGGTCCAGCAGAGGCCGGGCGGCGCCGACCCTGCCATGAAGTCCCCGCTGATCACGGACCCCGCCCCCCCGTTCTCCCCGTAAAACCGGCGGGGGTCGATCAGGTCCGGGGTGATGTACTGCCCCTCCCTCGCCCGCCCCCCGTCCGTTAGCGGGATGCCCCCCTGCTCCCGCAGCGGCGCGTGGGCCGTCACCTGTCTCAGCGCCCTCTCTCCTTCCCCCCTCCAGAATGCCTCGTGTCGTTTCAGCAATCCTTTCAGGTCATCTCTCATGTCCCAACCCCTCCTCTCCCTTGGTCAAAAGGCAAACGAAAAGGCAGAATCCAGAATCCAGGAGCCAGGATCCAGAAGAAAACCAAATGCCCTTGCTTTTATTCTGGATTCTGAATTCTGAATTCTGAATTCTCGTTTTTCACGTCTCACCTCTTCCTCATCAGCATCACGCTCACCAGAAACGTCACCCCCATCAGTCCTGCCGCCGTGAAATAGGGGGACGCCGGCCCGAACTGCTCAAACGCGAATCCCCCCCACGCCGGCCCCAGGATGCGCGCCAGGCTCGCCATCGACTGCGAGACCCCCAGGATACCCCCCTGCTCGTCCGCCCCGGCGGACCGGGAGATCAGGCTCGACAGGCTCGGCGTGTTCATCCCCGCCCCGAACGCCAGCAGCGCCAGCGCCCCCATCAGCCCCCCCAATCCCGGCGCGAGCGGCACGACCCCCAGCCCGGCGGCCAGCATGAGCGTCCCGGCGGCCACGAGCCACCGCTCCCCGAAGCGCGTAGCCAGCCTCCCGACCAGCCCCCCCTGCATCAGGGACATCAG
>Ga0137796_10000368_pt1 | contig 28477 bp, 24 predicted proteins | sample OV2TP3_FD_97704 | JGI IMG/M metagenome (GOLD analysis project Ga0137796, IMG submission 97704) | reverse complement strand
CGCCTCTGCCCTCCTTCCACGAGGGGTAAGTAAGGGCCGCTCGGCGGTGGAGCGCCGATTCACGGGAGCGACCCGTTGACGGCCCTTTCAACTGTCCAAAAACTGTACTAACAGGTGTCCCAAACCCTGCTAAACTCTCCCAAACTCTCCTAACCCAAATATCAGAATAACGCCCCAAAAAATCAAGGGGGTATCGGCAAAACCCGCGTCCCTGCTGGAATTGGTGAATACCCCCTCATTATTTTGAGCACAAATCGCTTGACAGCGTGAGGTCTTCGGCATAATTTGTCCCCGACGGCAAAGGAGCCATGTTGCAAGAACCCACGAGGAGGCTATAATGAACCCCGATGAATATCGTTCCTTTTTTGAGACGAACGGCTATCTCTCCGTGAAGGACCTGCTCTCCCCTCAGGAGGTCGCAGAGTGTCAACAGGAGGTCGCGCGGCTGCACCGGGGCGCAGCGGAGCGCTACGCGGAGGGCGGCGTGGAGAAACTCGGCGACTTCCAGATCGAGCCGGCGCTCAGGGACCGTCCGGGGGACGGCCTTCCAGCGCTCCGAAAGATCGAGCGCACCGACCAGTATTCCGAAATCTTCAAAAAGCTGGCCGCGCACCCCCGCCTGGTGGAGGTCGTGCGGCGACTGATCGGGCCGGACCTCCTCCTCTTCCGGAGCACCCTGATGCTCAAGCCCGCCCACCACGGGTCCGCGCACGCCCTGCACCAGGACTCCGCCTACTGGCCCATGGACCCCCCCACGCTCGTGACCGTGAGCATCATGCTCAACGACGCCACCGAGGAGAACGGCTGCCTCAGGATCATCCCCGGAAGCCACCGGTGGGGCCTGCACGAGTGGGGCCGGATCGCCGTCCAGAAAGAGGAGGAAATGGTGCCGGACGAGACAAAGCTCGACCTCTCCCGGCAGATGTTGCTCCCCCTCGCGGGAGGCAGCGCCCTCTTCTTCCACAGCCTCACCGTCCACGGATCGGGCCCCAACCGCTCCCCGAACCCCCGGAACACCGCCCTCTACGCCTACTTCCCGGCCTCGGTCCGCTACGTGCCGCGAAGCGGACAGCCCCGGGAAAAGACCTTCCGGGTGATCGCCGGCCTGGGCGAAAAGGAGACCCACACGCTCATCGCGGAGAAGGGAGAGGTGATCCATGGCTAAAAAGACCTGGACCTGGGCGTTCACGGCCTCCTTCTACAACCACGACCCCGACTGCATGATCGAGGTCTGCCGGGCGTGCAACGTCCCCGCCCTCGAATATCACCCGCAGAACGTGGACGGCCTCCGGGACGACGAACTCGTCGCCCTGAGACAAAAGCACGAGGCGCAGGGCATCTCGATCAACTCCTTCCACCTCCCCTTCGCCACGGACGACGACATCGCCTCCTTCTACGAGACCCAGCGCCGGAGGGCCGTGGGCCGCATGAACCGCTACATCCGGGTCGCGGGCCTGCTCGGCGCGCGCGTGGTCATCCAGCACCCCACCACGAACCGCTACAACGCCGACGAGAACGGCCTCGACCGCTACTTCGGGCAGCTCCACAAAAGCCTTCAGGAGATGCTCCCCGTGGCCCGCCAGGCCGGCGTCGTCGTCGGCCTGGAGAACATGACCCCCGGCGAGCACGGAGGCGGCCGCTTCTTCGCCCTGCCCGGCCACTTTGCGCGCCTCTCTCAGGAACTCACGGACCCCAACGTCGGCTACGTCTACGACACCGGCCACGCCCTCATGGCCGTCGGCCCGGACGCCATAAAGGTCCTTGAGGCCATGGGCGACCGCATCGTCGCCTGGCACCTCGCGGACAACGCCGGCGACCGGGACTCCCACCTCGCCCCCGGCCACGGCGAGGTGGACTGGAACGCCGTCTTCCGGCACATGGCCCGGCTCCGCTTCTCCGCCCCGGTCACCATGGAGACCGCCCCCTGGGGGTTCGGCCCCGACTACGCGGCGGAGACCTGGCAGCGCTCCGTCCAGACCCTCGACACCCTGGTCGAAAAGGCGCCGGGGGGATAGACCCCTCCCCCCGTCCCCCTCCCCGACGCGGGGAGGGGGGCAGTCTTCCTTCACCGGAGGCCATTCCCTTGCACCGCCGCCGCGCCCTCAAGACCCTCGCCCTGGCCGCCGCCGGACTCGGCCTGGGCGCCACGCCCCGCCCCCCAAAGGAGGCCCCTGTGTCCGTGCAGACCGTCACCGGCCCGGTCCCCCCGGAGGACCTGGGCATCGTGCTCACCCACGAGCACGTCATGGTAGACTTCATCGGAGCCGACAAAGTCAGCCGGGACCGCTACGACCCGGACGAGGTCTTCCGCACGGCCCTCCCTCACCTGAAACAGGTCCGGGACCTGGGATGCCGCACGCTCGTGGAGTGCACGCCCATGTTCCTGGGCCGGGACCCGGCCCTGCTCCGCCGCCTGTCCGAGGCGTCCGGCCTCCTCCTGATCACAAACACGGGGATGTATAAAGCCCCCTATCTTCCATCCCACGCCCTCGACCAGTCCGCCGGGGACCTGGCAGCCTCCTGGATCGCCGAGGCGCAGGACGGCATCGAGGGCGCCGGCATCCGCCCCGGCCTGATCAAGATCGCCGTGAACCCCGACGCGGAGCTGGTCCCCATCCAGAAGAAGATCGTCCGGGCCGCGGCCCTCACCCACCTCCGGACGGGCCTCAGCATCGCCGCGCACACCGGCCCCGGCCCCGGCCTGGAGGTCCTGGACGTCCTGAAGGCCGAAGGCGTCGCGCCCGGGGCCTACATCTGGGTGCACGCCCAGAGCAACCCCGACCAGTCCAAATGCCTGGAGGCTGCCCGCCGGGGCGCGTGGCTCTCCTACGACGGCTTTCCTCCAACCCGGGGAGACAACCCTCCCAAGATCGAAGGCCACCTCCGGGCGGCTCTTGATCAGGGGCTTGCGAACCGCCTCCTGATCTCCCACGACGCGGGCTGGTACCACGTCGGCGAGCCGGGCGGCGGGACCTACCGCCCCTACGACGCCATCTTCACCCACTTCCTCCCGGCCCTGAAGAAGGACTATCCGGGAATCGAGAAGACCCTGCTCGTGGACAACCCCAGGCGGGCGCTGACGCCGGAGGTAAAGAAGTCGTCATGAACATCGTCTTTGACCTCGGCGGCGTCGTAGTCTCGTGGGAGCCGGCGGCGCTCGTCGCCGGGGCCTTCGCAGACCCTGCGGTGCAGGCCAGAGTCCTCCGTGAGATCCTCGGCCACCCCGACTGGCTCGCCCTGGACCGGGGGACCCTGCCCCTTCAGGACGCCATCGCGCGCGGCGCGGAGCGCACCGGCCTGTCCGTGTCCGAAGTCGCCGAATTCCTGCATCGGGTGCCCGCCGCCCTGGTCCCGATCCCGGACACCGTTGCCCTGCTGTATCGCCTGAAGGCGAAGGGCCACCGGCTGTTCTGCCTGTCCAACATGCACGTCGCCTCGATCGAGCATCTCGAAAAGACATACGCCTTCTGGGACCTCTTCGAGGGGAAGGTCATCTCCTGCCGCATCCACCTGATCAAGCCGGAGCCGGGCATCTACGCTCACCTCCTGGAGAAACATAAGTTAAAGGGACCTGAAACCCTCTTCATAGACGACGTGGAGGTCAACCTCCAAGCCGCAGCCCGGTTCGGCATCCAGACGATCAAGTTTGAAAGCCCGGCGCAATGTGAACTCCAGTTGCAAGCGCTGGGTTGTATCTAAAGGGGATTATGGATCGCCTCTTCTTCTCCCTCGGCGCTGTGTCTGCCTTCCTTGCCGTAGCCGCCGGCGCCTTCGGCGCGCACGCGCTCAAGACCCGGCTCTCGCCCGACCTGTTCAACGTCTTCGAGGTGGGCGCGCGCTATCACATGTACCACGCCCTCGCCCTGCTGGCGGTGGCCTGGGCCGTCACCCGCTGGCCCGGCCCGGCGGTCTCCGTGTCGGGCTGGCTCTTCGTGATCGGAACCATCCTCTTCTCCGGCAGCCTCTACGCCCTTAGCCTCACCGGCGTGCGCTGGCTGGGGGCCGTCACCCCCTTCGGCGGCCTGGCCTTCCTGGCCGGGTGGGCCTGCCTGGCGTGGGGGGTCTATCAGTCCTGAGTCCTGAGTCCTGAGTCCTGAGTCCTGAGTAAAAACATCAAGAGTTAAGAGGATGAACGATGAGCAAAGTAGAGAGGTTTGAAGAGCTGATCGCTTGGCAGAAAGCCAGAGCATTAACTCGTGCGGTCTACGAAGTCTCTCGACAGGGCAAATTCGTTAAAGACTTTGGACTATCCGGGCAAATTCAACGAGCGGCCGTTTCTATCATGTCAAATGTTGCCGAGGGCTTCGAGAGAAGTGGATTGGGAGAATTTCATCAATTTCTTTCCACAGCAAAATCTTCTTGTGCTGAGGTTCGTTCACACCTCTATGTTGCGTTCGATGTGGGCTATCTGGATCAATCTCGATTCGACCAACTACGCCTTCAATCAGAAGAGGTTTCCAGAGTTATAGGTGGTCTTCGAGCTTCTGTTGAAAAACAAAGAAAAAACGTCAAACCAAACAAATAACTCTTCTCTCAGCACTCAGCACTCAGCACTCAGCACTCAGCACTCAGCACTCAGCACTCAGCACTCAGCACTCAGCACTCAGCACTCAGCACTCAGCACTCAGCACTCAGCACTCAGCACTCAGCACTTATTCTGGAGATACCAGGTGTCCCTCCTCGAAAAACTGAACGTCGGCATCGTCGGCGCGGCGGGTCGCGGGGCCAGCTTCCGGGCCGCCTTCGACGCGAACCCCCTGGCCCGCATCCACGCGGTCTGCGACGTCCGGCAGGACATGCTGGACCAGGCCGCGGAGAGACTCGGCGCGTCCGAGAAGTACGCGGACTACGGGGAGATGCTCGACCGCTCGAACCTGGATGCCGTCGTCATCGGAACCCCCATGCAGTTCCACGCCCCCCAGGCCATCCTGGCCCTCAAACACAACCTCCACGCGCTCAGCGAGGTCACCGCCGGCGTGTCTGTGGAGGAGTGCCGGGAGCTGATCCTGGCCCAGAAGGCGTCCAGGGCCGTCTACATGATGGCCGAGAACTACACCTACATGAAGCCCAACGTCCTGGTCAGGGAACTCGTCCGCCGGGGGCTGTTCGGCGAAGTCTACTATGCCGAGGGCGAGTACCTCCACGAACTCAAGGGCCTGAACGAGGTCACGAAATGGCGCCGGCGCTGGCAGACCGGCGTTGACGGCATCACCTACGGCACGCACAGCCTCGGCCCCATCCTCCAGTGGATGCGCGGGGACCGCGTCGTCCGCGTCTGCTGCGAGGGGAGCGGGCATCACTACGCCGACCCGCGCGGGGACCGCTACGAGAACCAGGACACCTGCGTCATGCTCGCCAGGACTGCGAAGGGCGGCCTGATCAAGATTCGAGTGGACATGCTCTCCGAGCGCCCCCACGCCATGACGAACTACAGCCTCCAGGGCACGAAGGGGTGCTACGAGTCGGCCCGCAGCCGGGGGGAGCGCCACCGGGTCTGGCTGGCCGGCCTCTGCGAGGACAAAAACGCCTGGAAAGACCTGACGGAGCTGGAGGCGGACTACCTGCCGGAGATGTGGCGGAACCCTCCGGAGGAGGCGCTGAGGGCCGGGCACGGCGGAGGGGACTTCTTCGAGGTCCTCGATTTCGTGAACGCCGTCACCGGGAAGGCCCCCTGCCCCATCGGCATCCACGAGGCGATGGACATGACCCTGCCGGGCCTCGTCAGCCAGGCCTCCGTCACAAAAGGGGGCGAATGGCTGGAGGTACCCGACTCCAGGACCTGGTAGATGGACGACCTCAACTCCTTCAAAGCCTTCGGTGAGGCGCTTGCCATCGGCCTGCTGATCGGCGTCGAGCGCTACAAGGACCGCGCGCCGGGCGAGGAAAAATCGGCGGGCATGCGCACCTTCACCGTCTTCGCCCTCCTCGGCGCGGTCTGTGGCCTGCTCGCCCGGACGGCCCTCACCCTGGCGACCTTCGCCGGCCTGGTGGCCCTGATCTGTATCGGCTACTACCGGGAGTCCGAGAGGGAGATCGGTCTGACCACCGAGACCGCCGGCCTGCTGACCTTCTGGCTCGGATACCTGGCGCACAGTTACGAGACCCTGGCCATCAGCACCGCCATCGTGCTGGTGATCCTGCTGGCGTCCAAGCGGATGCTCCACAGCTTCGTCCGGGAGAAGGTCAGCGAGGTGGAGTTCTACGACACCCTGAAGTTCCTGGCCGTGGTGTTCGTCGTCTATCCATTGCTGCCCGACCGGGACATCGGCCCCTACGGCTTCCTGAACCCCGCCCGCGTCTGGCTGATGGTCGTCCTGGTCTCCACGATCAGCTATTCGGGTTACATCCTGATGCGCTGGCTGGGGGACAGCCGGGGGCTGGAGATCAGCGGCCTGGTCGGGGGCATCGTCTCGACGACCGCCGTCACCGTGTCCCTGTCCGACCGCGCCCGGCAGTCCCCGGACCTCTCGCGCCTCTGCGGCGTGGTGGGCATCATGGCCAACGCCGTGCAGTTCCCGCGCCTGCTCATCCTCGTCTGGATCGTGGACAGGAATCTCGGAGCCACCCTGGCGCTCCCCCTGCTCGCCATGGGCGCCGTCGGCCTGCTCGGCGCCTGGATCGTGTCGCGCCTGCAAAGGCCCGGCGCAGCGGGGCATCCGGCCGACTTCCCCCTGCAGAACCCCTATGCCCTGACCTCCGCCCTGAAGTTCGGGGCCTTCTTCGTCGGCATCTTCCTGCTCACAAAGCTTCTCAACGTCTATCTCGGCGAGGGGGGCATCTACCTGGCCAGCGCCATTGCCGGGACCGGGGATGCGAGCGTGATTTCGCTGTCCGTCGCGGACACGGTCAGCAAGGGGTCGCTCCCGATCCCGACGGCGGTGACCGCCATTCTGATCGCAGTGACCGCGAACGCCCTGACGAAATGGGCCCTCTCCCTCGCCAACGGCACGCGCGAGCTGGCCTGCTGGCTGGGAGGGGGCCTCGCCGCGATGCTGGCCGCGGGGATCGCGCTGACGCTGCTGGTCCACAAACTGTGATGGAGGCATTTATGGATCGAAGAAAATTCTTCAAGGCCGCCGCGGCCGCCGGCCTGGCCGCCCAGGTCCCCCTGACCGCTGCCGGGGCTCCAGCAGGTGAGCCCACGACAAAGCCGGGGCCCATCGCGAAACGCCCCCTCGGAAAGACCGGCGAGCACCTCTCCGTCATCGGCTTCGGCGGCATCGTGGTGAGCGGCGTCGAACAGGACGCCGCGGACCTGGCCGTCCGCGAGTCCGTCGAGGCCGGCGTCAACTACTTTGACGTGGCCCCCTCCTACGGGGATGCCGAGGTGAAACTGGGGCCCGCGCTCCAGCCCTTCCGCAAAGACGTCTTCCTGGCCTGCAAGACGACCCAGCGCAGGAAGGAAGGGGCCTTCGCAGAGCTGCAGGCCTCCCTGAAGCGGCTTCGCACGGACCACCTCGACCTCTACCAGCTCCACGCCCTGACCAGGCCGGAGGACGTGGAGACCGCCTTCGGTCCCGGCGGCGCAATGGAGGCCTTCATCGAGGCGAAAAAGCAGGGCCTGACGCGCTACCTCGGCTTCTCCGCCCACAACGTGGACGTCGCGCTGACGACCCTGGACCGCTACGGCTTCGACACCCTCCTCTTCCCCTTCAACTTCGTCTGCTGGCACAAGGGGAATTTCGGCCCCCAGGTGCTGGAGCGCGCCCGGAGCAGGGGGGTGGCCCTTCTGGCCCTCAAGGCGATGGCGCGTTCCCCGTGGTCCAAAGACGCCAAACGCACGCACCCCAAGTGCTGGTACCAGCCCATCTCGGACCGCGAAGAGGCCGCCCTCGGCCTCCGGTTCACGCTCTCGCAGCCCGTCACCGCGGCCATCCCGCCGGGGGACGGGGACCTCTTCCGCCTGGCCCTCGACCTGGCCCGCTCGTTCGTGCCCCTCTCCCCGGAGGAGCAGAAGGACCTTCAGCGCCGGGCAGAGGCATTGGAACCGATCTTTCGACATACCGTGTGAGGAAGCCTTCATGGACCTTGAGAACCTCCTGCTACACCTTCAGATCGACGGGTGGTGCGTGGTGGAGGGGGTCATCCCGAAAGGAGACGTGGAGCGCGTCCGCCGGAGCGTCCTGGAGACCGTGGGCCGGCGCCAGAACCCGCTGGCCCCCCGGCAGAACATCGGCTTCGTGGCGGGCCTGATCAACTTCGACCAGTCCTTCGCGCCCTACCTGGCCAACCCGCGCCTGATCGGCATCGCCGGGCGCCTCTTTGGGTCGCACGTCCGCATCTCCATGACCTCCGCCATCATCAACTACCCCGGCAACAGCCGCGGAGACCTGCACGCGGACTGGCCGTTCAACCAGAACAACGCCGGCCACATCCCGGCCCCCTACCCCGACGCGCCGATGCACCTGACCACCCTCTGGATGCTGTCGGAGTTCAGGGGGGAGAACGGCGGGACCATCGTCGTGCCCGGCAGCCACCGGACCTCCGACAACCCGACGGGGGACATCGGCCTCGACCCGAAGGCCCCCTATCCGAGCGAAATCCAGGCCACCGGCCCGGAGGGGAGCGTGCTGGTCTTCGACAGCCGGCTCTGGCACGCCACCGCCCCCAACCGCTCCGACGAGCCCCGCGTGGCCCTGGCCGTCCGCTACGCCCCCTGGTGGCTCAACCTGGAGGTCATGAGGCCCGGCTCCGTCGAGCGGGCCCGCATGGTGGACGAACCGGGCAGGAAGGACAACCAGGTCCCCCCCGTCCCGAAGGCCGTCTACGACGCCCTCCCGGCGAACGTGAAGCCCCTCTACCGGCATTGGGTGGAGTAGACCCCTCCCCCGGCCCCCTCTCCCACGGGGAGAGGGGGAGACCCCTCCCCCGGCCCCTCCCCTAAAGGGGAGGGGAGAAAGAATGAGCAGCGCGATAGCCCTATGGGCGCGACGCAGAAGGGCTAACCACCGGGGTTCAGGAGAGGCGTTAGGCTGCAATGGAAACCTCTGGACGATCCGTCTTCTGGAGCAATGCCCTTGCGTCGCGCCAAGCCCCTCGCGGCGCTTGAGCGAGCGCCCTTCTTTTGTGCCACTTTTCTTGGGCGAGCAAGAAAAGTGGCAAAATGTGTTGACGCTGCATCTCAATAAACGAGAGATCCGCCCATGCCCATGACACATCCTTTCCTTTTTTTCTCAGAAGCCGACCTCCCCGCCCTCCGGCGCAAGGCCGAAGGCCCCGTCTGCAAGGCCATCCTGAAAAACATGGAGCGCGTCGCCGACGCCCGCCTCTCCTGGGAGGTCTACATCCCCGCCCTGGTCCCCCCCTTCTCCGGCTACCGCCTCAAGGCCGGCCAGTCCATGAACTACGACGAGGACTACGCCGCCAGGTACGTCCAGCAGTATCGCGCCTCCATGCTCATCCGGAACCTCTCGGAGTTCTACGCCTTCTGTTACCTGATGCTCGGCAAAGAAAAATACCGAGAGGCCGCCAGACGCTGGACCCTCACCCCGTGTCGATGGGACAAGCGGACCTGGGCGGCCTACGAGGAGTCAAGGCTCCCCATCGAGGACTACACGGCGGCGGAACTCCGGTCCGTCGAGAAATCGGGCGGGGCGTGCGTGGGCGTGGTGGTCGATCCTGAGAAGGATTACAAAAAGCCCATCTTCGAGGACACCGGCATCTTCACCACCTTCAAGCTGCGCGGCCTGGCCGTGGCCTACGACTGGATGTGCCCCCACCTGACCGACGAGGAGCGGGAGACCGTCAGAGGGATGCTCGCCTACCAGGGCGACCGGCTCTACCACCACGCCCTGAACCGGAACGCCCTCCTGATGAACTCCATCCTGAACCACACCTGGCTGGACACCGCCGGGTTCGGCCTGGCCGGCGTCGCCCTCTACTTTGAGCACCCCCCGGCCAGGGAGTGGGTGAAACTCTGCCGCGACCGGTTCGTGGACCTCCTGCTCCCCCGCACCGTCGGGGCCGACGGCGAGTTCCCCGAGCCCGGCCCCTACGTCTGGGAGTATTCCTACACGGCCGCCGCCCTCTTCTTCGAGGGCCTCCGGCGCGTCACCGGCGAGGACCTCTTCGCAAGCCCCGCGTTCCGCCGGGTCTCCCACCTGCTCACCCACGTCCTCAGCCCCGCAGGCGGCCTCGCCTTCGACGACGACATGACCGGCTTCGACCGCGCCGACGGCATGGCCTGCGCCTTCCGCCCCCTGATGTTCCGGTTCGCGTCCCGCTTCCGCGACCCCCAGGCCCAGCGCTACGCCCTCTACGAGGGGTTCGACCCTCCCGGCGCGGAGAAGGGGAAGCTCTACCCCGGCGGCAAATGGTACCCCGAGGCCCGCGAATACAACGGCCACTGGGAGTACATCTGGTGCGACGAATCCATCCCGCCCCAGGACCCTTCAGGTCCCGTCCCCTCGACCCTTCTGCGCGACGCGGGCTGGGCCATCCTCAGGACCGGCTGGAGGCCTCACGACACCTACCTCGCCCTCCGCGGCGGGACCTACCTCGGCCCCCACGACCGGATGGACCAGAACAAGGTCGTGCTCCAGTCCGGCGGCGAGAAGCTGCTGGAGCACCTCTACGGCGCGAACTACATGCACTTCGAGTACTTCAAGTACACCCCCGGCAGCAACACGATCCTGGTGGACGGCGAGGGCCAGACCGAGGTCCCCAAGGAGGCCCAGCACGCCACCTTCATGAGTCAGTACAAAACCGAAAACACGAACGGCAGGATCCTCCTGTTCGAACCCTCCCCGGACTTCGACGCCGTCATCGGGGACGCCTCCGGGGCCTACGGCGACCGCCTGACCCGGTTCTGGAGGTGCATCGCCTTCCTCAAGCCCGACTGCTTCCTGATCCTGGACGACCTGGTCGCCCCCCGCCCTTCTGCCTTCGACTGGCTCGCCCACTCCTACGGCGACATCTCCATTCAGGGCTCCGACATCCTCATCCGCAAACCGAAGGCCTCGCTCCTGATCCGCGCCGTCCTCCCCGAAGGCGCGTCCTGGCATCTCGAACACACCCCTCCGGACACGAAGGACGAACGCCTCCTCAAGCACCTCGCCCTGAGACCGTCCCGAAAAACCCCCTCCGTCCGCTTCCTGACCGGGCTGTTCGTCTCCCCCGCCGACCGGGAGCCCCTGTCCCTCCACGCAGAGGAACACAACGACTCGATCATCGCCCGCCTCACCCTGAGAGGCCGATCCCTCTCCGTCGAGTTCGACCTCGCGGCGAAGAAGATCCAACTCTTACAGAACTGAGAGAACCTATGACTGCGACATCGAAGACCCATCGCACAGACTGGTATGCCCCGACATGGAAGTATCGAAAAGAGATTATCCTCGACCACACGAAGGTCTCCGGCGGCGGCCAGAAGGACTTCCCTGTTCTGATCGCTCTAAAAGAGGCCGCCCTCAAAAACGCCGCCGCAGGGGGACACGTCGCCCGGCCTCAGGGGGAGGACTTCTGTTTCACCTCCTCCGACGGGATCACGAAACTGTCCCACGAGATGGAATCCTACGACCCTGCCACAGGCGCGCTGCGGGCCTGGGTCAGGGTCCCGGCGCTCTCCTCCACGGCAGACACGACCCTGTATCTCTACTACGGCAACCCCGCCGGGGACGCCGGGCAGGACAGCCACAGGGTCTGGGACTCAGGCTATAAGATGGTCCTGCACCTCCATCCTGCCGAAGGCCCACCGAGGGATTCCACCGCCAACCAGAACCACGGGACATCTCAGAGAGGCGAGGGCCAGGGCGTCTGCACCCGCATCGGCCCCTCCGCCAGCCTGAGCATCACCGACGCCATCACGGTGGAGGCCTGGGTGGAGAGCGGGGCCTTTCAGGCCGAGGCCCTGCAGGCCGCCGTGTCAAAGTGGACCCTGCTCAGGACCCTGAACACCTTCGACGCCTTCGACGCCGGGGACACCGACGGCCTGAACACGAAGGGTTTTTTTGGCGCAGTCTTCGACGGCAGGCATGTCTACTTCGTCCCCCAGAACGACGGGGACCACAAGCACGGAAGGGTGTTGCGCTACGACACCCACGGCCCGTTTGGCGACTCCAAAAGCTGGAGCGCCTGCGACGCCGGGAACACCTCCGGCCTGAGCACGAAAGGGTATTACGGGGCCGTCGCCGCCGGGCGGTACGTCTACTTCGTCCCCCGCACGGACGACCAGGGCCACCACAACCGGGTGCTGCGCTACGACATCCACGGCCCGTTCAAGGACCCTCAAAGCTGGAGCGCGTTCGACGCCGGCGCCCCGATCTCCTATCAGAGCGCGGCCTGCGACGGCCGCTACATCTACTTCTCGCCCGGCTACGAGGAGAAGTCAGGCCCCACTGGAAAGGCGTTGCGCTACGACACCCGCGGCGACCTGTCGGACCCCGGCAGCTACGCCAGGTACGACGCCGGAAGCGCCTCCGGCCTGAACGCGAAGTGCTACGACGGGGCCGTCTTCGACGGGCGCTACGTCTATTACGCCCCCCTCAACGCCGAAGGTATCGTCCTGCGCTGCGACACGCAGGGGGGCTTTCAGGACGGAAACTCGTGGGTCGCCTACGACGCCAGCCGGACCTCCGGCCTCAAGATGGGGTCGTGCGTGGGCGCGATCTTCGACGGCCGCTACGTCTACTTCGTCCCCTACGCCAACAGCGTGGTCGTCCGCTGCGACACGCGCGGGGACTTTCTCGACAGCAAGAGCTGGAGCGCTTACGACGCCGGGAACACCTCCGGCCTCAAGACGACGGGCTACGACGGCGCGGCCTTCGACGGGAAGTACATCTACTTCATCCCCTTCTGGGAGGGGGAGAGCACCTACGCCGGCTTTCACGGCAAAATGCTCCGCTACGACACGCAGAACCCGTTCACGGACCCCTCGGCCTGGGCGGCCTTCGACGCGGGGGACACAGGAGGACTGAGGCCGGTGGGGTTCAACGGGGGGGCGTTCGACGGGCGGTTCATCTACTGCGCGCCCTGGCGGCAGGGGACCGACCCGGACGGGAAACCCCAGGCGCACGGCAGGGTGCTGCGCTACGACACGACGGGCTCGCAGGCCTCCTTTAGCCTGCGGGTGATGGACTGCGGCCACAACGGCGGGCTGTGCGCGGCCCTGCCTGGCCCCGGCTTCCTGGTCAACACGGACCGGGGCGTCCTGAACGCGCGGGCGGACCGGGGCCTGGAGCCGGGGAGGCGCCACCTGACCGGCGTCTACGACGGGAGGCGAATCCGGCTGTTCATCGACGGCGAGCTGGCTAGCGAGCGGGAGGGGTCTGGACGCATCCTGACCAACGACGCGGACGTGACCGTCGGAAGGATTCAGGACGGGCTGGGCTATTTCAACGGCAGGATCTCCGAGGTCCGGGTCTCCGGCGCAGCCCGGAGCGCGGACTGGATCAGGACGGGATACACGAACCAGCGCGCCCCCTCGGAGTTCTTCAGGGTGGGGACGGAGGAGACCACGCCATGACAGGTTACAGAAGGCGGCTGGTGATCGACCACACCCGGGTGATGAACGTGGACCAGAAAAATTTCCCCTTCCTGGTCTCCCTGACGGACGCCCGCTTGAAATCCGCGTCGCACGGCGGGCGCGTGGCGAGCGATAGGGGGGAGGACATCTTTTTCGCCCTGCCGGACGGAGAGACCCGGCTCGCACACGAGACCGTCGCCTACGCCCCCGAGACAGGCGCGTTGAAGGCCTGGGTCCGCGTCCCGGACCTCTCCAGCAGTCAGGACACGGAGTTCTTCGTGTACTATGGAGACCCCGCCTCCAGGAGGGCAAAAAAGAAGGTGTGGGACCCCCACGTCAGGCTCGTTCAACACCTTCACAGCGCCGGGGACCCCGTGACCGTGCCCCACTCGGACGCCCTGAACATCCGCGACGAGATCACCGTGGAGGCGTGGGTCCGGGGCGACGCCTATCAGCCGGAGGCGATGCAGGCCCTGGTCTCCAGGTGGGAGTCCCTCACCTCCTTCAACACCTTCAACGCCTTCGACGCCGGAGACACCGACGGCCTGGATGCGGCCGGCTTTTACGGGGCCGCCTTCGACGGACGCCACGTCTACTTCTGCCCCATCCGGTCCTACAAGAGCGACCGGCTCTCCGTCCACGCCAACGTCCTGCGATACGACACCCAGAAGGACTTCCACGACCCGAAGAGCTACGAGGCCTACGACGCCAGCCGGACGGACGGCCTCAGGACGGTCTGCTATTACGGGGCCGTCTTCGACGGCAGGTACATGATCTTCACCCCCCGCGACGAGGGGACCGGGTATCACAGCCGGGTCCTGCGCTACGACACGCACGGGGACTTCAAGGACAGCGCGAGCTGGGAGGCGTTCGACGCGCAGGTCCCCGACTCCCACCAGTCCGCGGCCTTTGACGGCAGGTACATCTATTTCTGCCCCGGCTATGCGGCCAATCCGGGGGGGCCGCTCTCCGAGGCCACCCTCAGCGGAAAGGTCCTGCGGCTGGACACGCAGGCGGACTTCAAGGATCCGTCCAGCTACCGGGTCTTCGACGTGAAGGCGGCCCTCGGTGAGGAGGTCGCGTGCTACGACGGCGGGCTGTTCGACGGCCGCCACATCTACTTCGTCCCCCTCTGCACCGGCGTCGCGCTCCAGTACGACACCCGGGGCGACTTTGAGGACCGGAGGAGCTGGCGCGCCTACGACGCAAAACCCCTCGGCATGGGGATGAACGTGGGCGGGACCTTCGACGGCCGCTACATCTACTTTGCGGCCTACGCCAACAGTTGCATGGTGCGCTACGACACGCAGGGGGACTTCGGGGACGGCCGGAGCTGGAGGGCCTACGACGCCGCGAACACCTCCGGCGTGGAGACGGCGGGCTTCGACGGGGCCTATTTCGACGGCCGCTACGTCTACTACGTGCCCTACCAGCGGCGGGTGAAACCGGGAGAGGACAAGAGCGTGTACCACGGCAACTACCTCCGCTACGACACCCTCGGGCCCTTCGACGACCCGAAGAGCTGGGCCGGAGTGGACGCGGAGCGCGCCGACGGCCTGGTCTCCGTCGGCTACAACGCCGGGGCCTTCGACGGCCGCTACTTCTACGCCGCCCCCGACTTCGACCCCCACGCCGACAAGATGCACGGGAGGATCTTGAGGTGCGACACCACCGGCCAGAACGCCTCGTTCTGCCTGAAGTACGGCGACTTCGGGCACAACGGCGGGCTCTGCGCCGCCGCGCCCGGGCCGAGCTTCCACGTGAACACTGTCAAAGGCACGGTGGTGGGCATCGCCGCCCCCCGGCCCCTCCTGCCCGGCTGGCATCACCTGGCGGGCGTCTACAACGGCCGGACCGTCAAGCTCTTCGTGGATGGGGCCCTCGTCGGCGAAAGGCCCGGCGCCGGCGCCCTCCAGACGAACGAGGTGGACGTCGCCATCGGCCGGATGACCGGCGGCGCGGCCCGGTTCAGGGGCGTCATCGAGGAGGTCAGGATTTCGGACATCGCCAGAGGAGACGACTGGATCAAGACGGCCTACCAGAACCTGGCCAGCCCCTCCCGGTTCGTCCGGGCCGGAGAAGAGGAGCGGGTCGCGTAGTAGGGGCGACCGGCCTACAGGGTCTTGAGGTACTCAATCAGCGCCATCCGGTTCTCCTCCGTCCTGATCCGCGGCCACATATCGTGCCCCCGGTTGTCGCAGCCGGGGCGGTTCGCGTTGAACCAGTCCCGACCCTCCCCGAACCGGCGCAGCAACTCCGCCTCGCTCATCCCCTCTTTCACGCCGTCCGGGAAAAGCCTCTGACCGACGCGCCGTGAGTCGAACCCCCGCGCGGCCATCACGCTGAAGACCTTCGGGCGCTCCGCCTCCGGCCCCAGCAGGTGGTAGAGCGTCGGCACGCTCCCGTTGTGCAGATAGGGGTAGTTCGCCCAGACCCCTGTCAGCGGCGTGGCCGCGTAGCCCTCGCTCCTCGCCAGCCGGTCCCTCGCCGCCAGAGGGCTCCTCCCGAACGCCTCCACGAACCCCTTCGACACGACCTCCAGCCTCCCCCGGTCCGTGCCCACGTCCGCGTGCACGCCCGTCCATCGGACGTTCCCCTTTCCGTCGTAGACCCCGTGACACGCAGAGCACCCGACCTCTCGCGAATAGAACAGCGCCCTCCCCTTTTCGGCCAGCGTGGAGTCGATGCCGTAAGGATATAGGGGAGGCCGGACATATCGCACCACCTCCTCGAACTGTAGCTGAATGGCGGGCACGACCTGCCCCTCGATCTCCTCGTACGACCTCCCCTTGAACAGCTCCATCGAGGAGGCCATCAGTGGAATCTTCCCCCGGAAACTCCCGTCCACGTACCACCGCTCGAACGGCGCCTTGGCCGCGAAGTGCCAGAGCGGCGGGATTTTCGCGTCCCCCCTCCCCACCTCCTCGGCGCCCGGCAGCGCCCCGCCGTGCGCCCGGATGTAAAACTCCACGTGAGACCCCGCAAAGGCCGTCGAGCGCCCGCGCGTGAGCGGATAGGCCTTCTCGTGGAGGCGCTGCTTCAGAATGGCGTTTGCCTGAGCGGCCATCCCGTCGGCCTCCGAGCCCCTGGACAGGATGCGCCGCCCGAGGGGGCCTGTCAGCCGCTCCAGCGACGCCACCAGGGCCTTTTCGTCGAACGCCTTGTTGCCCGCCCCGAAGTAGACGACCCCGTCGATCTCCGCGAGATGGCACATCGCGCAGTTGCTCGTGAAGCTGAGCGGCCCCTCCGGCGCGACGCTGGGCGAGACGCCGTACACCGGCGTGACCCGGTTCTCCGGCCAGAGCACCAGCCCCACCCTCTCCCGCGCGATGGTCTCCGGGTCCCCCGCCACCGCCCGCGTGATCAGGTTGCCGTCCAGCAGCGACCGGGGCACCCAGAACGAACTCCCGAACGTCTCGGTCATGAACCCGACCAGCGCCCTGCGGCGCTCCGCCTCCGGGCGGAGGTCCTCCGGGTCCCATTCATAGACCATGCCGGAGAGGGAGGCATCAAACGCCGCCCGCACGGCCTCCTGCGAGACATTTCTCGTCCAGGGATGGACGCAGGAGAGGGCGACGACCGACGCCGCCAGCAGCGCGAGGACGGGCATCCGTGTTCTATAGCTGTACCTCATAGTGGGCGCTCCTTAGCAGAGGACAACCGGCCATGTCTGATCTCAGAGCCGCGCACCATCACGAACGCGATCAGCGCGACCACAAAGACGACGAGCAGCAACCAGACGACGCTCTGGAACGTCCCGATGACCGTGCGATACACCTCCAGAATCCAGCGATCTGAGTTGAGCACGACGACCTGTCCATCCTTCCCTCTCGGCGTGATGTACTTCTCAAGCTCCCATATCCTGACGCCGCCGGAGATGCCGGCGACGAACATGGCGAACTTGATGTACCGGTGCCACGCGGCGCTGAGTTCTTCCGCAATGATCCTTCTCAGGATGGAGGCGATGGGCTTGTCGAACAGCCTGGCGACGAAAGACGAGGCCGCGACGGCGATGGCGAAGGTCACGATGAGAAGCGTCAGAAACATCTCTGCACCTCCAGGGGTGAGATGAACACGTGGATGGAGCGACCTTCCTGAAATCGATCTCTTAGAGTGCAAGTCGTATGCCATTCCCATCCAGGCCCCATCTCCAGAGAGAGCATCGTCTTAACACCTTAATTATTAATCTCTAAGACATTATAGCCGCCCGCCTGCGCGGTACACTTTGTTGTTGCGCAAGATTGCGCGTTATTGCATGATATGGCGTAGAACCCATTCCCGAACGCCTACACCCGGAGGCACGCGATGACCAGACGGACCGCTCCTGCCCGGCAGGCCGCTGAACCCGACATCCTGAAACGCCTCCGCAGGGCCGTGCAGATCAGCGGCCTGACCGCCGACCTCTCCTCCAAGAGCGCCTCCGCGCAGGCGATCCTGGTGACCAGCCGGGTCGCCCAGACGGCCATCGACCACCTCCACGCCCTCAACCCGGCCGCCGGTGAGCGCCTGCTCGAAGAGCTCCGGTCCCTCGCCGACCCCGAGGCGTTCGAGCTGGTGGCGCAGGGCAGGGGCTACATCTTCTTCCACGTCGTCCACTTCCTCCACGAATTCGGCAAACACCACGCCGGCCTGCCCGACCCCCGCTCCTTCTGCGTCGGCGTGGGGAGGGCCGGGGGAGGGCTGCAGATCAGGCCTGAGACGGACATCCTCAGCCTGGTCCGCCTCCTGATCACGGCCCTGTCCCCCGACGACGACCGGCGCAACGTCGGCCTGCTCATCCAGACCCTGGCCCCGCTGATGCTGGAAAAGGTGTTCACGGCCCGCCGGTTTCACCTCGATGCGCTCCCGGAGGGGCAGGACCGGCTCCGGATCGCCCTTCGATACGCCGACCCGGACCGGGTGAAGGTCGGCCTCAGGGCGTTTGGCCTGGAGGGATATGTCGGGACCTTCTTCCTGAACTCCGCCCTGCAGATTCAGGGGACCCTCCAGCTCGGCCTGGACACCTTCACGCAGGAGGCGCAGGACGGCATGGAGATGGGCGTCCTCATCCAGGACAGAGACAGGAAGGCCCAGGAGGAGATCGAACGGACCTGCTCCTGCGCCTGGACCGTCGCCTGGAGGCCCGACATCCGGCTGCGCCGGCTGACCGACCCGGAGGAGGTCCTGGCCCAGGTGCGCACGATCTACGAGACCCTCCACAGGAGAGACCTGGAGTATTTCCAGGAACGGGTCAAGACCCTGGAGATGCGGGTGCAGGCCCTCGAAGAGGGGGATCAGTTCCACGACCTGATCGGCAGGAGCCCGCAGATGCATCAGGTCTACCGCCTGATCCAGCAGGTCGCCGCCTCCGACCTGTCCGTCCTGATCCGGGGGGAGTCGGGCGTCGGAAAGGAGCTCGTGGCCAGGGCCATTCACCAGAGCAGCCCGCGCCGGGAGCGCCCCTTCGTCGCGGTCAACTGCGCGGCCCTCCCCGAGACCCTCCTCGAAAGCGAGCTCTTCGGGCACGAGAAGGGGGCCTTCACGGGCGCGGATCGGGCCAAACCCGGCCGCTTTGAGATGGCCGACGGCGGGACCCTGTTCCTGGACGAGGTCGGAGACATCCCCCTGACCACCCAGGTCAAGCTCCTTCGGGTCCTGGAGACGAAGGCCTTCGAGCGCGTGGGGGGGACGCGGACCGTCAGCGCCGACGTGCGCATCCTCGGCGCGACCCACCGGGACCTGGAGGACCTGATCGCGAAAGGACAGTTCCGGGAGGACCTCTACTTCCGGCTCAACGTCCTCCCCCTCCACCTCCCCCCGCTCAGGGAGCACCGGGAGGACATCCCCCTCCTTGCCCGCGCCTTCCTCCGGCGCATCGCCCTCCGCTCCGGCAGGGACATCCGCGGCCTCTCCCGCGGCGCCCTCGAGCGCCTCACGGCCCACCCCTGGCCCGGCAACATCCGGGAGCTCCAGAACGTCCTGGAGCGGGCCGTGGCCGTCTACGCGAAAGGCCCCACCCTCACGGAGTCCGAGGTCGCCCAGGCCCTCGGCATCCAGGTCCGGCAGGCCCCCGCGCACCCCCTGAGCCTCCGGCAGCAGCAGGTCCTCGACGCCATCCGCCGGACAGAGACAGGATGCACCATCGAAGACCTGCTGACCCTCGTGGCGTCCGCCGAACCCGCAGGCGGAAGCTCCCGCCGGACCCTCCAGAACGACCTGCGAAAGCTCTCCGTCCTCGGCCACATCGCCTACCACAAGCAGGGGAGCGCGCGCAGGTACGTGGCGGCCTCGAAATAGCCAAACCCTGATGCATAAAAAAGCCCTCTGTGGTCTGTGCGACCGCAGAGGGCTATGTGCTTCCCCCGTTCGGGCCTCAATTCCCCGGAATCACCGCGTTCTGGGGGTGGTAGCTCAGTCCGAGGGTGACGATCTTCTGGAGCAGGGCCTCGTATTCTGTGCCTGAGTGCTTGGCGGCCTCGGCGAAGTCCTCCCCGTGGGAGAGGTTGGGGTTCGGGTTCGCCTCGAGGAGATGGAACCGCCCGTCCTCCGTCAGCCGGTAGTCCAGCCGCGCGTAGCCGCTCAGGTTGAGGATGCGGTAGATGCGTTTGGAGAGATGCTCAAGCTTCTTCCGCAGCTCCGGCGTCAGGTCCGCCGGCCGCGTGACCACCCCCACCTTCTCCTGATAGGTGTGGTCCCACTTGACCTTGTCCGTGGCGATGTGCGGCGCGCCCTCGGGCAGCCTCTGGATCACCAGCTCCCACGGCGTGTAGGCCTGCAGCCGCTCGTTTCCGATGACCCCCACGTAGATCTCCCGCCCCTCGATGTACTGTTCGGCGATGGCAGGCCCGCTCGTCTGCCGGTGAATGAACGCCGTGCGCTCCGCCAGCTTCTCGTCATCGTGCACCAGGGACGCCTGCGAGATGCCCACCGACCCCTCCTCGATCAGCGACTTGACCACCAGCGGGAACTTCAGGTGTTTGGGCCGGCGCACCTTCCGGCGGACCGGAAACACCCCGAAGCCGGGCACCTGAATGCGGTGGTAGGCGAGGATCTTCTTCGTCAGCGCCTTGTCGCGCGCCAGCGTCAGCCCGCGTGGGTTGCAGCCCGTGTAGGCCTGTTTCATCAGCTCGAGATAGCTGACCACGTGCTGGTCGAACACGGCGTAGCCGTGAAACTCCTCGATCAGGTTGAACGCCACTTGGGGCTTACCCTCTTCGAGGGCCTTCCGGATCACCCCCAGGTCGCTGTAGAGGCCGACGGGTCGCGCCTCGTGCCCCATTTTCTTGAGCGTGGTGATGACGTCGTACTCGGTCTTCCAGGGCTGAATCTCCCTGTCGCTCAGGCCCTCGATCGAGTCCGGCGGAACGAGGTCTTCGTGGACCAGAACCAGGACGCGAAACCTCTTTTTAACGCTGAAATTCATACGGCGAGCCGGTAATACCCCGAATGGATGACATTCATCGTCTGAACGGTCAGCATGACCATGACCTCCCGCTGAACGTGCCGCTCCGGACGGGGGACCCGCAGCTTCAGCCGCTTGCACCGCTCGATCATGTGCTGGAGCACATAGTTGATCGTGTACTGATGCACGCCAGTCCCCTCGGAGACGACCTGACACAGCTCGCGGCGAAAACGCCGGAGGAAGCTGACCGCCGTCGGGCGCGAAAGGTGGCGCGACTCCTCGGAGAAGATGCGGCGCAGGTCCCGGTCATAAAAGGCCGGCCACTCCACGGCGTACTGCCGGCGCTTGCGCGCATAGTGTTCGCGCACCGTCAGCCTGACCCGCGAGAGCGGATCGATCCGGGTGCGCAGGTCGTTCCTCGGGGGCATCCCGGCGATCTCCCCCATCAGCTGATCCACATATTCGAGCTTGCGAAACGCCGGCCAGCCCTGGTACCGCCTGCGCCACCGCGAGCCCGGCGTCAGCCAGACGGCGAAGGTCTCGGCGAAGTCCTCGGCGGGGTGCGCCTGGGCGTACCAGGCGTCTAAGTGCAGGACATAGTTCCGGCTGTTCGGCCTGGGCGTGTAAGAGTCCGGGTAAGGCTCCGTGAACGACCCGAACAGCTCCTGCCAGCGCCGCTTGAAGTGCAGGCGGTAGGCCGTGTCCAGGGTGTGGCCGGCCTCGTGCCGCAGGAGACGCATGCACTCGGCGTCGGTGCCCCCCTCCACCCCCAGCATCATCTTGCGCTCCAGCCTCATCAGGCGGGGGTGCGCCAGGTAGAACGGAATGGCGATGCCCGGCACCCCGTCCGGCGAGAACCACTCCTCGGACAGCCAGACGTGCGGCTTGAAGCGAATGCCGCGCTCCCCGAGTTCGCGGTACAGCCGCTCCACGCGAGGCTCCAGCGCCGAGCCCTCCACGCGCACGGGGAGGTCGCACAGACGCAGGCCGAGCAACTGCTCATCCGTCATGTGATGCCATCTGAAACCCAAGCTCGCTCCGCTCCTCTTCTGCCTCTTGTCGGACCTTCGTTCTTCATCCGTCGCGGCGATAAATCGCCGCGCTACGACAAAAATATCACCACGCCCCATCCCCTTGCGCGGGGATGAATCCCCGCGCGTGATTCATCCTCCATCCTTCATCCTTCCGCCTTCTTCCACTCCGCAAAGTCCGCCTCGATCGCCTCCGACCACTTCCGGTCCACCTCGCCGGGCGTGTACTTCCCCTCTCGCAGGCGCTGTTTGCCGAACCGGTCCCGCAATCGGATCTCCTCGGACCGCTCCACGACCTGCTGGGCCAGGTGCGGAGGGATGAAAATGACCCCCGTGGGCGTCCCCAGCACCACGTCTCCCGGCAGCACCGTGGCCTGCCCGATGCGGATCGGGCCGTTGATCTCCGTCAGCGTCAGGTCGGCGATGGCCGTGGGGTCGAGCCCCCGGATGAAGGCGTTGATCCTGGGAAGCTCATAGACCCGCTGGTAGTCCCGCATCCCCCCGTCCACCACCATCCCGGTCCCCCCCGTGCGGGCCGCAATGGCCGTGGAGAGATTGTCCCCCGCGAACGTCCCGTTCACCACCTTCCCGAACATCTCGATCACGATCACGTCCCCCGGCGCCAGCGTGTCGATCACCCAGGAGTTCTGCCCCCCGATGCGCCCGTCCGCCTGCCCCTGCTTCTCCACCACGTCGTTCAGGTCGGGCCGCCTGGGCACGAACCGGCCCGTCACCGCCCGCCCCACCAGGATGCGTTCCGGGTGGATGTTCATCCACCCCCCCTCGAACTGAAAGTTGTACCCGTTCGTCCGGAGCACCCCCCACGCCTCCTCCGTCGTCACCAGCCTCATCCGCTCCAGGATGTCGTCGGGCACGCGCGGCCTCCCGTCCGGGAACCGGTCGTAGGGGTTGAGGGGCGTGATCTCCTCGATGTAGTCTTTCCTGATAAAATTCACATCTGACTCCTTTGTTTTAGGCAAACGGCAAACGGCAAACGGCAAACGTGACAGCCGCGTCTGCCGTCTGCAGTCTCACGTCTTCAGCACTTCCCTGAGATACACCCGCTTCCTCCGCCTCTGCGCCAGCCGCGCGGCCTCGGCCACGGCGATCAGCTCCAGCATCGATTCCTCCGAAACCTGCGCCCGGCGCTCCTTCACCATTTTCTTGATCATCCTCAGGATCTGCGCCGCCCCCTCCGGGAAGACCCAGTCGTCGAACGGCGGGGAGTGGACGGCCCCCTTCGAGCTGTAGGCGCTGGCGTAGAACGCGCAGTGCGGCTGCCCCCCTGCGTCGCAGTTCAGCGTCACCCCGGCCCCGGGCCTTCCCGCCTTCCCGCCGTAGTCCAGATGCACGTGCCCCAGCGGGGACGCCCCCATGCACTCCACGGACTCGACCCCGTCCCCGAACAGATGATACGCCAGGCTGATCGCGTGGATGTGCCCCGCCATGCTCGGCCCGCCCCCCTTGATTGTACCGAACTCCGGCTCGCCCAGCTCCTGAAACCGGCCCCTGACCCGCCTCGCCTGCGGGAGTTGCAACAGGATCGAGATGGACATCATCGGCGTCCTGCGCTGGTGGGCCAGCCGGAGGAGCGCCCTGGCGTCCTTCACCGTGTACGCGAACGGCTTGTCGATGAACGTCGGAACACCCTTCTTGAGCGACGGCGTCGCCAGCTTCAGGTGATCCGCCCCATCCCCGTTGCAGTCCGCGATAAAGACCAGGTCCACCCCCTCCGAGACCTCCTCAACCGCATCGCAGACGCGGGGCCGGCCCAGGAACACGTCGGCGAAGACCTCGGCCACCTCCCGGTCCTCATCCCACACCTTTGCAATCTCGAACCCGTCCACCGTGGGGACGGTGATCCTCGCAGGATCGCTGTAATACGTGTAGAAATAGAAGTGCGCTCCCCCGGTCATCCAGCTATGTCTGGCCCGAACGCCCTTCCGGCCCTTCAGAGGCTCCCGCAGCCGGAGCGGGTCGTGCCTCGCCATCAGCGCCCCGTAGTACATCCCGTGCATGTCGCACCGGATCAGGCCGACGCGGATGGGCCTTGCCTTCGCTGCCATGGCATGCTCCTTATCTGTCACTTGCCTTCCACCGGCTCATACAGCTCCACCGTGATCCCGTCCGGGTCGAACATGTAAAGACTCTTCCCCAGGTACTTCCCGTCCCGGACCACCCGCACGGGCGGGCTGTTGAACCGCGCCCCGGCGGCCTTCAAGCGATCGTACTCCCGGTCCAGGTCCTCCACGGCAAAGGACGGGTGCGCCGCGCCCACGGTGGTGTTCTTCAGGTCCCGGACCTCCCGCCTCGGATGGATGTATTCGACCAGCTCCAGCATGCGATCCTGGGCGTCCAGGAACAGCGCCACCCGGATCTTGACGTTCGGGAACCCCAGAATCTCGTCGTAGGACGGGAGGTTCTCCCGGATCGCGTCCTGAATCAGCCGCAACCCCAGCAAGTCTCGGTAGAAGAGGATGGACCGGTCCACGTCGGACACGGTGAAGCCGAAGTGATGCACGGTGAAACTCAAAGGGATACCTCCCACATCAGCTATCAGCGGTCAGCGATCAGCAGTCAGCAAAACCATAACTGCTTTCGCTGATAGCTGATAGCTGACGGCTGATCGCTATTCCATCCCGAACACCCGCCTCCAGTCCTGGCAGGCCATCTGCCCGCCGTCCGCCACGATCGTCTGCCCGGTGATGAACCCCGCGTCCCGCGTGGTCAGGAAATGGATCACCCCCGCGATGTCCTCCGGCTGCCCGAAGCGGCCCATCGGGATCAACTTCCGATAGTTTCGGTTGAACCGCCTGTTCTGGATCAGGTCCCGGTTGGGCGGCGTGTCGATCACACCGGGGCAGACCGCATTGACCCGGATATGATGTCGCGCCAGCTCGCCGGCGGCCGTCCGGGTCATCGCGATCAGCGCGGCCTTGGAGGCGTCGTAGGCCGTGTTCTCCACGCTGCTGACGAACCCGTTGCGGGAGGCCACGTTCACGATGCACCCCCCGCCGGCCTCGATCATGCGCGGGGCGACGGCCCTCATCAGCGCCATTGGCGCGGTCACGTTCACCCGCAGCGTCATCTCCCAGTTCCGATCCTGAATCTCGACCAGCCGCTCCGAGAACCAGACCGCGGCGTTGTTCACGAGAATGGCAAAGGCCCCGTGCCTCCGCGTCAGCCTCTCCACCAGCCTGGGGATCGCCCCCGTCCGGCTCAGGTCGAAAGCACAGGCGTGGACCGGGGCAGCCCCGCCCCCCTCCTCGACCACCCCCTTCAGGGCCTCCCCGGACCGGTCGAGCGCCACGACCTCGATCCCTTCGGACGCGAACCGGAGCGCCGTCGCCCGCCCGATGCCGCTGGCCGCGCCCGTCACCAGGGCAAGCAGGCCGGCCTTCCTCTTTTTTCTGCTTGACATCCGCAGAGATTCCTTTATCTATGATCTGCTTACGCGCAGAGGGAGACGCGCAGACCGCAGAAAGGAGGCCGCGCATGCCCACCTATATCATGTTGTTGAACTGGACCCCGGAAGGCATCCAGAAGGTCAAGGAGAGCCCCAGGCGGCTCAACAGGGCCAAGCAGGTCTTTCGAGAGGCTGGGGCAAAGCTGAAAGCCTTTTACATGACAATGGGGCGCTGCGACATGGTCGCCATCGTCGAAGCCCCGGATGATCAGGCCATCGCCCGAGCGACTCTGACCATCAGTTCAGCAGGGGCCGTCCGCACAGAGACGCTGAAGGCATTCTCAGAGGAGGAATACCGGAAGATCATCAACGCCCTGCCCTGAGCCGTTGTGCAGAGCGTCAACAGCGCATGCGCGTCCCCCTCGCGCGAAACCCCCTCAGCGCGAACCCCACACCTCCCTCAAGAACCTGATCCAGTTGCCCGACAGCACCCCCCGGACGTCCTCCTCCGGGTAGCCCCGGCGCTCCAAGATCCCCCGGAGCTTCTGCAGGTCCGCTATCGTGTTCAGGTCGCGCGGGGCCTGCTCCGTCCCGAACCCCCCGTCTAAGTCGCTCCCGATCCCGGAGTGCCGGGCGTTCCCCACCAGTTGCGTGATGTGGTCCACCTGGTCCGCCACCGTCTCCAGCGTCGCCTTTGTCTGCTGGCCCCAGGCCGGGACCTCCCGCTTCCACGTCGGGTCGAGCATCCAGGCGTCCAGCGCCGCCCCGATCACCCCGCCCCGCTCCACGATCGCCCGGATCATCTCATCCGTGAGCTGCCGTTGCCCCGGCGTCAGCGCCCGGCAGTTGTGGTGCGACGCGGCCACCGGCCCGTCGTAGACCTCCAGCACCTCCCAGAACGCCTGGTCCGTCAGATGCGTCATATCCACCACGATGCCCGCCGCCCTCAGCGCGTCCAGCAGGGGTCTGGCCCTCGGCAGCAGCCCCCCCTCCGTCCCCGTGCCGTGCGAGTAGGCGCTCGTGCCGTAGTGGGAGATGCTCACCATCCTCAGACCCAGGTCATACCACTCCTGCGCCTGGTCCGGGTCCAGAATCGGGTCTGCGCTCTCCATCGCCAGCACCAGCCCCACCGGCGTGTCCGCCGCCGGATGCTCCCACGCCGCGACGACCTCGTCCAGGTCCTTCAGATTCTTGATGAACCGGATGACCCCCTCCCTGGCCAGGGCCTCGTAATAGGCATAGTGGCCGCGCCCGACCCCGTGGCACTGCGCCTGGCAGAACATCCCCGTCCGCGTCCACCGGTCGTTCGGGTCCAGGCGCGACATGACCGTCCCGAACACGATCCCCACGCGCCCCTTCCGCAGCTCCGGGAACGTCACCGTACAGCTCCCGAAGCTCCGCATCACCGGCTCCGGGTCGTGCGTCCGCACCGTGGCCGCCGGCTGCGTCAGGTCCCGGTTGACCTGGAGCGCGCTGAACGCCAGGTCCAGGTGGCTGTCCACGATCAGCATCGGTCTATCCATCAGGTCTTCCTCCACGCATTCCGGAACAGCCGCAGCAGGTTGCCGTGGGCGAACTTGACCACGTCCTCCTCGCGGTATCCCCGCCTCCTCATGATGTCCAGAAACCTCTGCAGGTCCGCGATCGTGTCGTAGTCGATCGGCGACAGCTCCCGCCCGAACCCCCCGTCCAGGTCCGTCCCGAACGCCACGTGGTCGCTGTCCCCGGCGATCTGGCAGATGTGGTCCAGGTGCTCCAGCGCCGCCGACATCGTCCGCGTGGCCGTCGGCTGGTGCGTGGCCGGGTTGTCCCAGTCCCGGCCGGGGTTCAGCATCTGCTCCGCGAACACCAGCCCGATCACCCCGTCCCGCTCCACCAGGGCCTTGATCATCTCGTCGCTCAGGTGCCGCTGCCCCGGCACCAGCGCCCGGCAGTTGCAGTGGCTCGCGTGCACCGGCCCGTCCCAGTAGTCCAGGACCTGCCAGAACGCCAGGTCCGAGGCGTGCGACAGGTCCAGGATCACGCCTGCCGACCTCAGCGCGTCCATCAGCGGGTAGGCCGGCGGATACAGCCCGCCCACCGTGCCCGTGCCGTGCCCGTAGGTGTTCGCCCCGAAGTGCGTCAGACTCACCGACCGGAGGCCCGCGTCCCACCACGCCTGGACATCCTCCGGCCCCAGGATCGGGTCCGCGCTCTCCATCGACAGGATCAGCCCCACCGGCGTCTCCGGCGTCGGGTCCTCCCACATCGCCACGCAGGCGTCCAGGTCCTTCGCGTTCTTGATCCAGAAGACCTCCCCCTCCCGCTCCAGCGCCCGGTAGTAGTGCAGATGCGACTGCCCGACCGCATACGCAGCGGCCTGCGTCCGCACCGCGTTGTGGGACTTGACGCTGGGGGCCTGCACGCGCGCCATGATCGTCGTCACCATAATCCCCACGCGTCCCTTGCGCATCTCCGGCAGGGTGACCGTGGCCGTCCCCGGCGGGTGGACCTCCGGCCCCTTCCGGCGCTCCAGGGAGTCCGGGTGCCTGGACACCCCCGTGGCGACCCCGTCCTCCCGCTCCCGCAGCGTCTGCACGGTCTGCGTCAGGTCCCGCCGGTGAAACGTGGCGTTGTAGGCCATGTCGAGATGGCCGTCGATGATCAGAACAGGTTTGTCGGGCATAAAGGATCTCCGCGAAGGTGTCGGATGAGAAGGGCGATCTGACCTGCGAAACAATATAACACCTCAAGGGCGATCTGTCCAGCTTTTGTGTGACCGCGTCGGACGGATAAAAAAAGGCCCGGCGGATCGTCTCCGCCGGGCTTTGCTTGCGACATGCGGAGCGCGGGAATGAATTCCCGCGCTGCCGATACGAAGTCCGCTAAAGCGGACTCCTATTTTCTTTGAGCCCGGTTCACCGGGCTTCCTATTTGTAGCGAGGAAATTCATTTCCTCGCTACTTGGCCAGAATCATCTTCCTGATCTGGCTGAACGCCCCGGCCTGCAGCCGGTAGATGTACACCCCCGTCGCGGCCACCCGGCCCGCCTCGTCCCGGCCATTCCAGACCACCGTGTGATATCCCGGCCCCTGCGCCCCGCTCACCAGCGTGCGCACCTGCTGGCCCAGGAGGTTATACACCACCAGGCTCACGTTCGCCGCCTCAGGAAGCGCATACCGGATGGTCGTGGACGGGTTGAACGGGTTGGGGTAGTTCGA
>Ga0137796_10000364_pt1 | contig 28744 bp, 23 predicted proteins | sample OV2TP3_FD_97704 | JGI IMG/M metagenome (GOLD analysis project Ga0137796, IMG submission 97704) | reverse complement strand
CCGCCTTCGCGGGGCTGGGGGTGGGCGCCACCAGCTCCTGCGCCCGGGTGTGGATGAGCACCGCCAGCACGTGCTTACACGGTGCGCTACGGTGCTGGGCGTCCGGGCAGTCGCAGCCGCCGTCCGCTTGCACGTGGTAGAGCTTGGTGCCGCTGGTGACGACTGCAAAGCCGTCGTCTTCGACCTCCACGTGGCCGCCTTGCGCCAGCGCCAGCGCCTTGGTGAGCCGCTCGGGGTCGTGGTGCGCACGCAGCGCCTCAGCGGCTTGCGCGCAGAAGCGCTGCCAGGCCACCAGGGTGTCGTCGTCGTGGCCGTACAGGGCAGCAATGTTGTGGGTCATGCGGGAGGGGACGGGGTGTGGTACAGTAGCCATGGTCAAGCTCCTCGTCATTGAGGGGTTTGCGCGAGGGCTTGCGGCGTGACTTTTCCAGGGTTAGCGCCACAAGCCCTTTTTTTTACTGCATATATTGTACAGTATCCTGAACAATTTACAAGGAATATTTTAAATTTATTGAATATTTTTTCAGGATATTGGACAATAAGAAAGGAGGTGATGCTATGCGAGAACCTATTGATCCCCGGATAGGGGAGCGTGTGCTCCTGGCCAGGCGGCGCAAAGGCTGGAATCAAGGGGATCTGGCCAGGGAAACCACGATGAGTCGGACCGTGATTAGCCAATTAGAAAAAGGGCGGCAACAGGTGAGCGCCGAGCGATTACGCACATTAGCGCAAGCGCTAGGGGTGAGTGCGGATTACTTGCTTGGCCTTGTGGGCGAGGCCGCGGACGAGGAGGACGCGGCGTGAACGACGCCCCCCCGCCCGCGGGCGGCCGCGACCACCGGGACCGCCACTAACGCCTGCGCACCAGGGGCGGGCCGCGGCCGGCCGCCGCCTAACGCCACGCCGCGACCAGCGGGAGCGCCACCGATGCGGCGAGCCAGTACAAACCCCGGCGTTTTTCCGGCCAGGCGATTGCGGAAGGCAGCGGCTGGGCGGGCGCTGTCAAGGCTGGCGCGCGCGCTTTTTGCGCGCCACCCGCAGGGCGTGGCCTTGACAGCATGAGCCCGCCCGGCTGCTACACTGGCCTCAGCCTGGCCGGAAAGATGCCTTGTACCATACGCGGCGGGGGTGTGCCGCGTTCCTCCGCAAAGCCCCCCGCGAGGGGGGATGGGGGGGCGATAGGAAGCCATGCCAGGCAGCCCAGCGCGAGGCGGGGGCAGCCCAGCGGCGACGGGGTTTCAGCCGCTGCGCTGACCGGTCCGCCGACCGCTGCGCTGCCTGGCGTACCTTGTCGACCGCTCGTGCGCACGCCCCGCCCGCATGGCGACGCGGCTCGCCGGGCGCTGGCAGCCTGGCCCGAGGCGGAGCGGCAGCCCGGCGGCCGTGGGAATGCCGCGGCGCTTGGAGAACACCGGCTGGGCGCTGGCGTGCCGGTCGGGTGTCAGCGGGCGCTGGACGCCGGGCCGGCTGGGGAGGCCGGCGGAGGAGACTGGCGCAAGGCGAGACGGAGAGACACCGCGGCGCACCCGTCCACGGTGTACTGGAGCATGAGGACCACCGAACACGTACCAGGAGGGACTTGTATGCCCAAGGCAGCTTCGACACTCTTTGCGGACGAGATCGCCGATCTGAAACAAGAGGTGGCGCGGATCGTGGCCGACCCCGAGGTCTGGCTGCAGACGCCCAATGCGCACCTGGGGGGTGAGAGTCCGATCCATCTCATTGGGACGCCCCAGGAGCAACGGCTGCGCGATCTGCTCCGCGCCATCAAGCATGGCATGGTGTCATGAACCTGGCGGCCTGTGGGGCGCTCCCCCGGCGTCCAGAGACCCAGGTGTGGTTTCGCGCCCTGGAGCCCCAGTTCTGGACGACCTCCCTGGCTACGGCACAGACCGCGGTCATCCCGAGCCGGTTCAATGCGGGGGCCAACGCCACGCCGCCGTTTGAGATCCTCTACCTGGCGGAAAATCCGCTGGTCGCCCTGTTCGAGGTGCAGGCCCTCTTTGGCACGCCCACGCAGCCGGGGGGGGTGTTCCCACACCCGCGGCAGGCCTGGATCACGGTCAACGTGACGGTGCAACTCCAGGCCGTGGCGGATCTGACCGAGGTGGCGACCCACAGCCTCCTGGAGACCAGCGCCCAAGAGCTCACCGGGGACTGGCTTGGCTATCAGCAACGCGGGCCGCTCACGTCGGTGCCGCAGCCGGTGGGGCTGGCGCCGACGCAAGCCCTGGGCGCGGCGCTGTTCGCGGTGCCGGGGCTGGAAGGCTTCCGGACGTTCTCGGCGCGGCTGCCCTATCACAGCACGCTGATCGTGTTCCCGGAGAAGTTGCAGATGGGGAGTGCAGTCACCTTTCATCACCCGGCGACCGGCCAGCAGTATGTGATTCGCCCCTAGGCCGCGCTCTGCCACCGCCTGGTGGCCGGAGAGCCCCCGCCGGGGCGGCGCTGCAGGACTGTGCCAGGCGTGTGCCACGAGGGGGCGTATCCCCAGGCATCCCGTGCTGCGCCTCAGTCTGGAAAACTGACGCGGACAGCACCCCACCTGAGGAGGGACGATGGCCACGATTCAAGCCCGGCCTGGCCGCACGGGCGGGACCCGCTACCGGGTGCAAATCCGCCTGGGGACCACGCGCGCCTCCGCCACCTTTCCCACCCTGGCCGCGGCCCGCCGCTGGGCCACGGTGACCGAGGGGGCGCTGCGCACCCAGCGGCAGTTTCCCACGCTGGAGGCCGCGCACCGCACCCTGGGCGAGGTGCTGGCGCGCTACACTCGGCACGTCCTCCCGACCAAAAGCCCCCGCACGGCCCTCAATCAGGCGATTCACCTGGCCTGGTGGCAGGCCCACCTGGGGACCCAGCGGCTCCTCGAACTCACGCCGGCGCGCCTCACTGCCTGCCGCGACCGCCTGGCCCAGGACCGTGCCCCCGCCACGGTGAACCGCTATCTCAGCACGCTCAGCCATGCCCTGAGCGTGGCGGTCACGGAGTGGCAATGGCTGGAAGAGTCGCCGCTGCGCCGGGTACGCCGCTTACGCGAGCCGCGCGGGCGGGTGCGTTACCTCACGGACGAGGAACGCCTGCGTCTGCTGCAGGCGTGCCAGGCCAGCAGCAACCGCGCCCTCTACCCGCTCGTGGTGCTGGCGCTCGCCACGGGGGCGCGCAAGATGGAGCTGCTCCGCCTGACCTGGCGGGATATCGATCTGCGCCGGGCGCAGATCGCCCTGGAGCAGACCAAGAATCGCGAGCGGCGTGCCCTGCCGCTCACCGGTCTGGCCCTGCAGGAAGTCGAGCGCCTCGCCAAGGTCCGCCGGCTCGATACGTCCCTGCTCTTTCCACGCGCCGACGGGCGTCAGCCCATCGACATCCGCTACGCCTGGGCGCAGGCGCTGCAGGAAGCTGGGATTGCCGACTGTCGCTTTCACGACCTGCGCCACTCCTGCGCCTCCTACCTGGCGATGAGCGGCGCCAGCCTGGTCGAGATCGCCGCCGTTCTGGGGCACAAAACCCTGCAGATGGTGCAGCGCTACGCCCATCTCTCCGAGGCCCACACCGCGGGCGTGGTGGCGCGTATGACCGCGGCCATTTTCGAGGACGGCAGGCGGCCCCGGTAGGCGCTGGTGTCTGGCGGTGCCAGACGCACCAGGCCGGGCGGGCGAGGGTCTGTGGCCTTGACAAGCGGCACGCGGCGGGTGTAAAAGATAACGGGCTATGCAGATAGCTTGTTAGCTAGAAATCACTCCTTGGCTTGGATACACGGAATGATCGTCGCAGTGCTGGGAGAAAAAGGCGGCACAGGGAAAACCACCTTGGCGACCAACCTGGCCGGGATGCGCGCCGCGGCTGGGCGGCAGGTGCTGCTCGTCGACGCCGATCGGCAAGGCAGTGCCAGTTATTGGGCCGAAAAACGCCGCGCCACCACGCGCCCCGCGCTGGCCTGTCTCCAGAAGTTTGGGCGGGCCTTACCGCGCGCCCTCCGCGAGCTGGCACCGCGCTATGACGACGTCATTGTCGATGTGGCGGCCGGTGACAGTCAGGATCTCGAGGAGGTCTTACGGGTCGCCGACCGCGTGCTGCTGCCCGTCCAACCCGCCGGGCTGGATGTGTGGACCTTGGGCTTGCTCGATGAGCGGGTGGCCGAGGCCCGCGGCGTGAACCCCACCCTGGTGGCCTTGGTGGTCCTCAATCGGGCCTCGTCGAATCCCCGCGACCGTGACACCCACGACGCGCAGGCCGCGATGGCTGCCTGTGCACACCTGCGGGTCGCCGCGGTGGTCATTCGCGAGCGGGTGGCGATCAAGCGCGCGACCCCTGCCGGGCTGAGCGCCCAGGAATATACGCCGCGCGATCCCAAAGCCATCACCGAGCTGGCGCAGGTGTACCAGCTCGCCTTTGCAGAGGAGAGATCCCCCCATGGACGTTCGACCAGGGAGCCGCGCCCCGCGCGCGGCCACACGGGGCAGCGGCCCCGGCGCCCGGCGCCGCCGCAGTGAGGCGCTGGGGCCACGCAAGGACGTGATTATTCGCCTGCCCGCAGACGTCGCCCATCAGCTCAAGCTGGTGGCGCTCTACGAGCGCATGACGGTGCAGGACTTTTGCGTGCAAGCGATTCTCCCGAGCCTCGACAAGGCCTTAAAGAAACATGCCTTGCCGCCGCGGGAGACGTAGAGACCGGGCGCCTTGAGCGCTCCGGCAGGCCTTCCCAACGCCTGGGAAGGACGACAGACGGGTGGGACATGACACAGCGCCTGGGTGGACCTTGGGAACCCCCACCAGGCGCCGTATCGTGCACGCCCCCCTCGGCGTTCTTTTGACCAAGGAGGTGTCGTTGTGCAGGAGCACTATTCTACCACAGCCATCCCCCCCGCGGGAGCGCCGGCGCCAGCCGCCCCGGCCGTCCCGGCCGACCTGGCCCCGCACCACTACAGCATGCTCACCGCCGGCAGTGGCATTGCGCCGGCGCTGCTGGCAGCGCGCGGCTACCGCACGGTGACGCGCAAAGCGGATCTCGTCGCGCTCGGCTTTACACGCTGGCAGTGCCGCGTCCCGGCCCTCCTCGTGCCGGTCTATAACCCCTATGGCGAGCTCGTGCTCTATCAAGCGCGTCCGGATCTGCCGCGCATCAAAGACGGCCATGCCGTCAAATACGACACGCCGCCCGGCACCACCATGGCGCTCGACGTGCCCCCCACCGCGGCGAACCGCCAGGCGTTGCGCGATCCCCAGCTGCCGCTCTGGATCACCGAGGGCGTGAAAAAAGGGGACGCCCTGGTGTCGGTGGGGGCCTGTGCCATCGCCTTGCTCGGCGTCTGGAACTGGCGTGGCACGAACGAGGTGGGCGGAAAAACGGTGCTGGCGGATTTTGAAGCCATCGCGCTCCAGGGGCGGCAGGTCTTCCTCGCCTATGATAGCGACGTCATGCTCAAGCCCGCCGTGGCGCAGGCGCTGCGTCGCCTGAGCGCGTGGCTCACCTCCCGCAGCGTGCAGGTGGCGTACGTCTATCTCCCGAGCGGCGACGGGGGGAGCAAACAGGGTGTCGATGACTTCTTAGCCCAGGGGCATACGCTGGCGGACCTCGTGGCCCTGGCGACGGCCACCCGCCGGCCGCTCCCGGCGGCGGAGCCCGCTGGCCCGTGCCCCTACGCGGCCACGCCACACGGCCTCGTCCTGCACCGCGCCACGCCGACGGGCACGGTGACCAGGCCCCTGACCAACTTTACGGCCACCATTTGCACCGACATCGTCACGGACGACGGGGTCGAGCAGACGCGCCAGCTGGAGCTTGAGGCGCGTCTTGGGGGGCAGACCCGGCGCTTTACCATCCCGGCAGCGGCCTTTGCCGGCATGACCTGGGCCGTGGACCACCTGGGGGCGGGCGCCATCCTCATGCCCGGCGTGACGCTCAAAGACCATTGCCGTGCCGCCATCCAGATGCTCTCCACCCAGATGACCGCGCGCACGGTCTACACCCATAGCGGCTGGCGGCAGATCCAGGGGCAGTGGTGCTATCTGCATGGGGGCGGGGCGCTGGGCGCCGCGGGTCCCATGCCAGACGTGGAGGTGCGCCTGCGCGCGGACCTGGCCCACTATGTCTTGCCCCCTCCGCCCACGGGGGCTGCCGAGCAGGAGGCCATGCGGACGAGTTTAGGACTGTTGGCGGTGGCGCCAGATGCTGTGAGCTTGCCTGTCTATATGGCGATCTGGCGGGCCGTGCTGGGGCCGGCGGATTTTTCCGTGTATCTGGTGGGTCCCACCGGGGTCGGGAAATCGGCCCTCGCCGCCCTGATGCAGCAGCATTTCGGCGCCGGCATGGACGCCCGCCATCTGCCAGGCACCTGGACGAGCACGGCCAACGCCCTGGGCGAGCTGCTCTTCCTGGCCAAAGATGCCCTGTGCACCCTCGACGACTTTTGCCCCAGCGGCAGCCAGCCCGAGCAGCTCCGCCTGCACCGGGACGCCGCCACCCTGCTGCGCAACCAGGGCAACACGGCCGGGCGGCAACGCCTGCGGCCCGATGGCAGCCTGCGGCCGACCAAGCCCCCGCGCGGCTTGGTGCTGGCCACCGGGGAAGACGTCCCCCAGGGCCAGAGCGTGCAGGCGCGGCTGTTGCTGCTGGACCTCGACGCCACGACGGTCGACTGGGAGACGCTGAGTCGCTGTCAGCAGCACGCTGCCGCCGGGACCTATGCCGCCGCCCTCGCGGGTTTCCTGCGCTGGCTCGCACCCCAGTACGCCACCGTCCAGGCGACCCTGCCCCACGCCGTGCCCACCCTGCGCCAGCAGGCGTATCAGGCGGGTCACCGCCGCACCGCCGACATCGCCGCGCACCTGCTCTACGGCTGGCAGACCTTCCTGGCCTATGCGAGCGCCACGGGAGCGCTCACGGCCGCCGAGCGGGAGATGTACGAGCGCCGCGGGCAGCAGGCGCTGGCCACCGTGGCGGCGGCCCAGGCGGCGCTGCACCGCAGCACCAATCCCGTCGAGCGCTTTCAGGCTCTGCTGCAGGCCGTCTTGAGCAGTGGGCAGGCCCACCTGGCAGACAAGGAGACCCAGCACGTGCCCGTCGTGGATGCGGCGCAGTATGGCTGGCAGCGCCGTGGGACCCCCTCCCGTCCTGCCGACCCGGCCACCCCCTGGGAGAGCCCGCCGCCGGCTGCCGACGCGTGGTGGCCCCAAGGGCCGCGGCTGGGCTGGGTGGATCGGGAGTATCTCTATCTCATCCCCGACGCGACGTACAGCGCTATCACGCGCCTGGCCCGCGACCAAGGCGAGCCGTTCCCGGTCACCCAGCGGACGCTCTGGAAGCGCCTCGACGAGCACGGCGGGCTCGTCCGGGAGGCGGGGCAGCGCCACTATAGCGTGCGCGTCACCATGCCTGGCGGCCGTCAGCGCATCCTGCAAATGCCGCGGGACTTCTATGCGGAAACAAGTGGTCCCAGTGGTCCCAGTGACGCCGAGGCCCCCATCGGCAAGGCGTTCGACGCTGACCACACGCCACCGCCGTCCCCGGTGAGTGGTCCCAGTGGTCCGGAACGCCTCCCCGAGACCGCAGGGGAAGCGCACGTGGACGACGCGTCGGGCCTGGGCCCGGCCCAGTGCTCCACGGCGCCAGAGCACGAAGGGCCAGAAACGCCAGACGATCCACACCCCCTGAGCCCGCCCGGGGGTCTGCAGCGCACACCCCCCGTGCCGCGGTACTCTTATGGTGAAACAAGTGGTCCAAGTGGTCCAAGTGGTCCGGAGCACCCCTCTGAGCAGGGAGGCCAGGACCACTGGGACCACTCGCGCGACCCGGCTCCAGCCCAGTGGTCCGCGGCGCCAGAGCGTGACGCGCTCGAAACGCCAGACGATCGACGCCCCCGGACCACATGGACCACATGGACCACTTTTGCGAGCCTATCTCCACAGCCCCCTGGGCGGTGTTGCCCACACTGCCGGTCGCAACGGGTCGAGGGCGTCGGAGTCTACAGGCTCTGTGTGGCGTGTGGCCATAAGTGGCAGGGAGACGATCACCGGCCGACGGGTCCCACCGCCCCCGCGCCCTGACGTGGCGCAGGCGCGCGGGGGCGCAGCGTGGCGAGGCTGGCGCACGCCACGGCCCGCCTCACGTATACTTAGTCACGGAGCGCCGCGTGGGGGCGTGTGCCCGCGCGCTCGCGTGTCTGCCCCACGCCCTGCGGCCACGCCTGGCCTGACGCCAGCGGTGCGGGGTACCGGGGCGCCGCTTCGGCGCGGGCGGCGGGGCGGTGGAGTCCGCCCCGCCGCGCCGCGTCAGTGCACGCATGAGGAAAGGACGTATGAACAAGACGCAGCAGCGCATTCTCGGCATCGTGCCCGTCGGCGACGGCATTACGGTCGAGTATGATCTCTGGTGGTACAAGGACGATGGGGGGTGTCACGCCCCCCAACGGGTGGTCGGCCTCGCGGTGGTGGAAGAAACCGATGCCCAGGGCACCGTGACCACCCGCCTGCGGCCGGTGGTGAGCAATAAGGGCCTGTTAGATGAGAGCGACCCCGAGTTTGCCGGGATTGTCTATTATGGCCCCGACCGCCACCCCCTCCAGGTCGCCCGCCACACGCAGTGTTACGTGGACGTATACGTGGAGCTCATGGGCGCACTGCCCGAGGACCTGGCCTAGCGCGCGGCCGCCACGCCCTCCGGACGCGTGCACGCCCGGTCACCGCGTCGGTCGGGGCCGCAGGCCCGGCGCAGGACACCAGAGACAGGAGGACCGCAGAGATGTCGGAGGGCTCTACCGTCACGCCCCAGCCGCAGGCGGGCCAGCAGGGGCCGGCCTGGATCCGCTGGCTCGATCGCTACGCCCAGGAGCATGCGGCCACCGTGGCGCAGATCGCCGTGCGCGACTTGCCGCCGCTGGTGCGCGCGCAGATCACCCAGGAGGCCGACGGGGAGACCATGACCCCGAGCACTATGCGGCTCGTCGTAACCCTGCTGGCGCGCCTGGGCGCCGCCCACGGTCTGCGCCAGGTGCCGTTGACGCTGGAGGATATCATCCGCCTGACGCAGGCGCTGGTGTTGGAGAACGCGCTAACGACCCTGCACACGGATGTCGTGATCGGCAATTTTTCTGTGGCCGACCCCGCGACCGGGCGGGCGAGCGTGCTGGGCGCGACCCTCCAGCAGTGGCTCGCCGCGGTGCTGGCGGCCCCCGGCCCCGAGCCGCCGAAGACGCGGCGCCGCTGAGCCGCGGCGGGCCGGCCGCCACCTGCGGCCGCGGCGGGCGCGCGGCGAGAGGAGTGCACCCTATGCCATCGGCCACCGCCCACGCCCCGCCCACGCTGCGTCTGCCGCTGCGCCCCTACCAGGAAGAGGCCATCCAGGCCATCCTGGAGGCCCAAACGCGCGGCGTCACCCGCCCCCTGGTGGTGTTGCCCGTGGGCGCCGGCAAGACCATTGTCTTTGCGCACCTGCTGCGCCAACGGGCCGGCCGCGCCCTCGTGCTGGCGCACCGCGATGAGCTGCTGCAGCAGGCAGCGGCCAAGCTGCACCTCGTCGATCCCCGCGCCCAGATCGGGCTGGTCAAGGCGGAGGACAATGCGGTCGACGCCCCCGTGGTGGTCGCCAGCGTGCAGACGCTGAGCCGCCCCCAGCGCCTGGCGCAGCTCCGGCACGGCTTTGCGACGATTGTCGTCGATGAAGCGCACCACGCTACCGCCCCGACCTATCGGCGCATCCTCCGCCACTGTGGCGCTTTTGCAGCCAACGGGCCGCTTACGCTCGGGGTGACCGCCACCCCCGAGCGCCAGGATACCGCGCGGCTGAGTGAGGTCTGGCAGGAGGTGGTCTATGAGCAATCCCTCCTGGCGCTGATTACCGCCGGCTATCTGGCCAATCTCCGCGCCGTCCAGGTGTTGTTGCAGGTCGATTTCGATGCCCTGCGCACCCGTCAGGGCGATTTCGTGGACGCTGCGGTGGACGCCCTGCTCCTGCAAGCCGATGCGCCCCAGCACGTGGTGCAGGCGTATCAGGCGCACGCCGCGGGCCGCAAGGCGCTCGTCTTTACGCCCACGGTGCGCACCGCCTATGCCATGGCGGACGCGTTCCGCGCCGCGGGGCTCGCGGCCGAGGCGCTCGATGGCACGACGCCCGCGGCGGACCGGCAGGCGACGCTGGCGCGCCTGCGGACCGGCGCCACCCAGGTGCTGGCCAACTGCGCCCTCTTGACCGAGGGCTTTGACGAGCCGTCGATTGACGCCATTGTCATGGCCCGGCCCACCCTGAGTAAGCCGCTGTACATCCAGATGCTGGGCCGGGGCACGCGTCTCTACCCCGGCAAGACGGACTGCCTCATTCTCGACGTCATCGGCGCCAGCACGCGCCATTCCCTGCTCACCACGGCGGCGCTGTTCGACGTCGATCCCGCGACGCTGGCGCAGCGGGCGCTCACCGCCGCGGTGGCGGCGCGCGTGCCACCCGCTCCAACCCCCGCCGAGGTCCCCCAGGGCACGCTGGTGGCGGCGGCGGTCGACCTCTTTCGCCGCCGTCCCGTGCACTGGATACAGACGCAGGCCGGCGCGTGGGTGCTCTCCATCGGCCAGGGCACGCTGCGCCTGCTGCCGGCCGCGGACGGCACCTGGGCGGTGGTGCATGCGCAGCGCGGCCAGGCGCGCCGGGAGGTCGGTGGTGGCCTGCCGCTCGACTACGCCCTGGGCGTGGCGGAAGACTACGCCCGCCGTCAGCAGGCCGGCGTGCTGGTGGACCCCAGCGCGGCGTGGCGGCAGCAGCCGCCCACCGAGAAGCAGCTCGCGCTGCTGCGCAAGTGGCGCGTGGCGCTGCCGCCGGACCTGACCAGAGGGGCGGCGGCGGATTTGCTCACGGCCGTGATGGGCGATTGGGATTGAGGCCCGCGCCTGGCGCCCCGCCCCCAGCCGCCCGCTAGGCCGCCCGCCGCCGCCTGGACGCGCGCCCGCCGGAGGCCCTGGTGGCGCCGATCGCCGCCCTGGCGGCTGGGGAGCTGCTGGCGCTGGCGCGCCACCTGCGCCCGCGGCTGGTGCCCGGCGAGGCGCCGCCGGCGGCCGCGGTGGCGGTCGCGGAGCGTATTGTACGGATGCGCGCTGAGGAGCTGCAGGAGCTGGTGCGCGGCCTGCGCGAGCGGCGCGCCGCGGAGGCCTAAAAAGGCGGGACAGGAGCGGCCGGCAGGGCGCACCAAAAAACTCTACGGGTCGCCTTTTTGCGCTGGCACTCTTCCAGGCCACGTCATGCGCCCACTGGCCGCGGGCGGCAGCGGTGCGCGGCGGCGCCCTAGCCCGTGCGCCGGTGCGCTCCGGAGGGTGCTGTCGCCCCGCGCAATGCCTCCCTAGCACGTTTCCAACCCAGATAGGCGAGCAGGAGTCCTACGACACTAACCAACGTGGGATCAAAACCTGCTCCCAGATTCATCGCGCATCCGCCACCACCGCCACCACCGCGTGACGGGGTGGGAGGTACGGTGACATGGCGTACTGTGATGTTGACTGTGTCAGCATTACTGGCGACGGTGCCAGCATTCACCACGAGCTGGAAGGTTAAGACAGTATCCGCCCCAATCTCAGGCGCGGTGAAAGTGGGCTGGGCCATTGTGGTGCTAGATAAGGTTACCGAGGGCCCAGCGGTCTGGGTCCAGGCAAAGGTGAGCGACGCACCATCAGGAGCGCTACTACCCCGCCCATCGAGTGTGACCGGGGTACGCTGATCGACCGTCTGATCCGGGCCAGCATTGGCCACGGGAGGCCGGTTGCCCTGGCGGACGGTGATGGCGACCGTGTCCGGGGCACTGTTGACGGTGCCAGCATTCACCACCAGTTGGAAGGTGAGCACCGTAGGGGCCGTAACCTCCGGGGCGGTAAAGGTGGGCTGGGCAGCGGTGGCGCTCGACAGCGTCACACTCGGCCCGGCGCTCTGGGTCCAGGCAAAGGTGAGCGCACCCCCATCAGGAGCGCTACTACCCCGCCCATCGAGTGTGACCGGGGTACGTTGATCGACCGTCTGATCCGGGCCAGCATTGGCCACCAACGGGCCGCCTAATGCCGTATCGTTTATTGGACCGACGAGGAAAACGTCACTCCTACGGTTTGTGTCTCCCAGCACCAGGTTGGTGGCGTTGGACCGGAACGCGACGAAGCGGCCATCGGCGCTCAGGCCGGGGAAGCCGCTGTGATCATTTCCTCGCGTCCCGTCACTCGCGACGCTAACCGGGGTGGTCGTGCCCGTCTGGCGATCATGAACGAAAACGTCCGTATAGCCCGGGTTGCCTAGAGGAGGAGAGCCCAGATTGCCCATGAACGCGACGAAACGGCCATCGGCACTCAGGCTCGGGGAGGAGCCGACGCGGCTGACACGGGTGTTCGTACCCGTCTGGCGGTCATGGACGTAAAGACCGCCGGTAGCGGGCTCGCCGGTAGCGGACTCGTCAGCGTCCAAATTGCCAGCGAACGCGACAAAGCGGCCATCGGCACTCAGGCTGGGCACGCAACAGGCCCCACTCCTCTGCCTCCCGGCGCTATCGACGCTTTCCCGGGTGGTCACACCTGTCTGACGATCATGGACGAAAATGTCGTTTGCTTTGTTCGTGTCCCCTGGCACCAGGTTGGTGGCGTTGGACCGGAACGCGACGAAGCGGCCATCAGCGCTCAGGCTCGGGGAGTCGCTAATACCATTGCCCTGCGTCCCGTCGGACGCGACGCTGACCCGGGTGGTCGCACCCGTCTGGCGATCATGAACGAAAACGTCATACTCGTCGTTCGTGTCCCCTGGCACCAGGTTCGTGGCGATGGACGTGAACGCGACGAAGCGGCCATCGGCGCTCAGGCTCGACCCGCCGGACCCGCCGCTGTCATCATTCCCTTGCGTCCCGTTGCTCGCGACGCTGACGCGGGTGGTGGTGCCCGTCTGGCGATCATGGACGAAAACGTCCGACTCGCCATTCGTGTCTCCCGGCACCAGGTTGCTGGCGGCGGACGTGAACGCGACGAAGCGGCCATCGGCACTCAGGCTCGGGGAGTCGAAGCGACCACTGGGACCATTCCCCTGCGCCCCAGTGCTCGTAACACTGACGCGGGTGGTGGTGCCCGTCTGGCGCTCATAGACGAAAATATCCGATACGCGATTCGTGTCCCCCGGCACCAGGTTGGTGGCGTCGGACCGGAACGCGACGAAGCGACCGTCGGCGCTCAGGCTGGGGACGTAGCCGCTGTCATCATTCCCCTGCGTCCCGTCGCTCGCGACGCTGGCACGGAGTATGGCGAAGGGGATACCGATGGAGGGGGGTGGCGGAGGGGGGCTAAAGGTCATGATGAAGACACCACCCTCCTCAGTCCCCGCATAGAGAGTGGTCGGGGTGGTAGGATCAAGCGCAAACGTGAGGATATCGGGGTTCTGGAGGCCGGTGTTGATAGGGTTCCAGGTGCTCCCGCCGTTGGTGTTCTTGAATACGCCACTTCGAAAAGTCCCCGCATAGAGGGTAGTCGGGATGGTAGGGGCAACCGCGAGCGCGAAGACCGAGTCGCCGTCGGTCGGGAGGCCGGTATTGATAGGGTTCCAGGTGCTCCCGCCGTTGGTGCTCTTGAATACGCTTCCGTCCCGAGTCCCCGCATAGAGGGTGGTCGGGGTGGCGGGGTCAAGCGCGAGTGCGTAGACCGAGTCGATCGGGAGGCCGGTATTGATAGGGTTCCAGGTGCTCCCGCCGTTGGTGCTCTTGGATATGCCAGAGGCCGCGAAATAGTTCCCCGCATAGAGAGTGGTCGGGGTCGTGGGGTCAAGCGCGAGCGTGTAGACGAAGGGGCTGCCGCTGCCGGCGGGGTTCCAGGTGCTTCCGCCGTTGGTGCTCTTGAACACTCCGCCGTTATAAATGCTGGTATAGAGAGTGGTGGGGGTGGTGGGATCAAGCGCGAGCGCGCGGACTACAAGGTCAAGGCCAGTGAAAATGGTCGTAAGACCGGTGTTGACGGGGCTCCAAGTGCTCCCGCCGTTGGTACTCTTGAACACCCCGCTTTCGGTCCCCGCATAGAGAGTGGTCGGAGTGGTGGGATCAAGCGCGAGCGCGCGGACCACAAGGTTAGTGAGGCCAGTGTTGACGAAGTTCCAGGTGCTCCCGCCGTTGGTGCTCTTGTACACCCCGTGGCCATCGGTGCCCGCATAGAGAGTGGTGGGAGTGGAGGGGTTAATGGCCATGGCTTGGATACTGATACCTTTGAGCCCGATGTTGGTCCAAACGTTGTTCTCTGCCTGGACCATACTCGCGCTGCTCGCCCACAGCCAGGCCGACAGCAATACCAACCAGATGCTCCTACGCATGGTTTCTTCTTCCTTCCTGAGGAAGCGGATGACGTTTGCGATGTCAATAGACTAACTACCGTTCCATCGGAACTTTTGCCCTCTCAAGTTCCAGGGCACTCATCAAGGGCAGCTGCCGGACGGGCACTGAAAGGACACTGAGTAATGTTAAACCCTTGTCCCACTACGGCTGGAGGGCCCATTATAATGGTACGCGTCTCGCCTGCTCGAACCGAGAGGGAAATCCTTTGCGTAGGACCGAAGGGCGTACACTGATCTCCAGAGGAGTTGCACTGAGACTGCCTAATATCTACTGGAAAAATAGTGTCTGAGCTGAGACCAAACAATTGGCATGAGGGCAGAAGGCCGTTCTCAGGATCTATGTCGAACGACCCAAAGATGGAGCCGACAAAAAGCACACGTAAGCCTATCTGTGGGCCTCCCGCGTTCACGATCCTCACGAACCCATCTCCAAGGCTTATGGGTTCGCAGAAGCCCGCATTCATCGTGATGGTAACGGTCGCCCCAGTACTGGGAACATCGGCGACAGTAAAACCGCTAAAAACAATGTCCTGAGGGAAAAAAACCCCAGGTTCCGGGAATCCTGCCCGAAGCGCCACCACTTGAAAGATCCTGCCGAGCCCTACCGGCACATTGATGGTGGTGCCCTCCGTAGTGAGATCAATTCCAGCAAGATTGGGAGCTGCTGGGATGGACTGAATCGTGCCCGTACCCTGGTTGGATTCAGGTAGAAATACGGAGAGTAGGACCCTCCCGGTGTTGGCAGGAAGCGCCCTGGTGGTCTCTTGCTGGGTAGGGAAGACGAGATGTACCTCCGTTCCTGAAGTACTCTCTGGATTATCACTCGACGTGCCGCATCCCACAGGCAACACTGCCATAAGGATGAGCAAAAAGAGACCCACGCCTGCGCGTGTCGATGTCGTTTTGTGGCGTTTCATCTTCACCTCCTTTGTGATGCTCTCATGTTTTCTCATAGCCCTTAACCACCATGCAGGCCTGCACACGTCGGTGTGGCATAGCCTGTATGGAGCTATCGCCCGGTCCCCACGCTAAAAGCGCGTGAGCGCGCCCACAAAGAAGACGTTGGAATCGAAATTGTCGAGACCGAGCACTTTCTTGTAGCCCCCACGGAGACTCCAAGTGGTTGAAATGCTCCAGGCAACATCGAGGCCGAGATCAAAAAAATCCCTGTCCGTGTTACTCCGCACGCCTTCATAAGCCGTGGCATCATAGGTCCAGACCCCAAAGAGATTGAGCGCGACATCGCTCCCGACCCTTACGCTTACATTGGTGCCTACTTTGAGCAGCAGCAGTGTGTTGTTTGCCAGCCCCGTGTCGTCTGCATTGTATTGCACCGACACGGCGGCACCCCCAGTAAGGACACGCTTCGTGTCCAGCGTCAGCGCAACCCCCGTCCCCACGCCATAGGTGTTGACGTCGCTGAGATTGCTGTTGCCGATGAAGGTATGTATATAGTTGCTATTGAGAGTCAATTTCACTGCGAGCATGTCACTGACGGGAAGGGCGTATTGTCCAAACGCAATAGCGCCAAGCCGGTTCGCGTCGAGGCCCTGGAAGTCTAACCGATCGTAAGGCAGGAGGAGACCAAACGAAAATTTACCGGTCTCCCAGGCCAATTTGAGGGTGGTGGAGAACATATTCCCATCCGTGCTGGGATTGTCAAAATGTACGTCCTCATAGCGAAAGAACGCCCCAAGGGTGCTGGGGGGAAAACGGAGTTTTGGCACCGCTGCTTCCGCTATTTTCTCTCGCTCAGTCTTGGCCCCGGGCAGGATCAATTCCTGGAATACAAGGGTGCTGGTTGTCCCAGCAGCCGAAATCGTCGACAGTCCTAGATCCCCTGTCCCTGTCCCCCCCACGCCCCCTGCTGGGAAATCCAACACAAGCCTGACGGGAGCCGTTTGTGCGGAGACGTACCCTGGGAACAGGGCGAGACTCGATAACCAGGCGAAGATGCCCAGGCATAGTGTCGCGAGCATGACAGGTCGTTCCAGCATTGTGGTTCTCCTTTGCGTAGCATTGAGCTTTTCCTTTACCACCCCATCTCGTCGAGTTGCTGTAGCGTAGCCCACACGGCGGAGCGCGTGGCCTTGTGGCCTGGCTAAGAGCATTCCGTTCGAACGTCAAGTCCGATGATCCAAAGAGCGGCAGACGTACGGTGTGGCAGGGCATTATTTCCCTACTATATAAATCACGCTAAGGAGCACCTGATGGCTCGGAGCCGACATGCCATGCAGCGGCGCCGTCGTCCCCGGGATATACGCCCCGGTTATGGGGTTGGTTCGCCTGACCATCCTGCTTTCTCGAAGCGCTGCAGCAGTTGGCCTACCGCGTAACGCATCGCCTTGTCGGTCGCCTTGCCCACCGCACTCTGGGCAAACGCCCCGTCCGGCCACCAAATGGGCCCAGAAATGGTGTGGCAGTACGTGCTCCCGGGCCGCCGCGCGTCCGAGGAGCCGAGGATTAACTGCCGCGACATCATCTTGACCAGGCGGACTTGGACTCCAACACTGGTCACGCACGTGAGACGTTTGTGCAGCAGCTTAGCGTCGTCCAACGGCGAGCAGACAACGAAATCAAAAATCTTGGCATACCCTAGGAACGCGGCGGGTTTCAGCCGCGGGGGCGGTATCGTAATCACCACCCCATCCCGAGTCCATTCCCATTGGTCCATAATTGCCCGGAGGATCTCCGGCTCTGCCTCCAGCAAGTCGAAACGCTGCGTCTGAAATAAGATCTCGAGCAGACGACTGCCCAAACCCAACCCTACCTGCTTGCTGGCCAGCTCCGGGTAGTGGTCGAGGTCCTTCCGGGGAATGTGAATCTCCACCACCTGGAGTGGCGGCCGATCTGACCCCTGATACGGCTCCAAGGGGATCTCCTGGGCGGGGTCACAGGGCAGGGGGCCGTGGGTGATTATGCACCCGCCCACGACGACCCCTAGGACCAGCAGCCAGGCAAGGCGCCCCCGGACTGTCCTCTTCCTCATGTCCCGCCCCTCCTGATGTCACTGTGCCCCCTCTGTTACTGTGGTACTGGTGTGAAGGCAATCTGCGCGATGAGCCTGTCGACGGCCTGGGCCACCGCCTTCTGGGTCGCGAGACCCATGGCGCTGTGCTCGAAGGCCAGGCGCTGACCAGCGAAGACGTAGCCCACCCCTGCTCCCGTCTGTGCTGCTTCTCCCTGCCCCTCGCTGCAGGCCACGGCCTGGGTGGCGACGGCGTAGAGACACACCTGCACGTGCATCTGCAGCCACTGGACGACATGCGTGAACGGTCCGGCCTCCACGATTCGCTGCACTACCCTGGCACGGGCCATATGCCCATACGCCAACAGAGCGACCCCAAGCCGCTCCCCAAGGTGCTGGATCTCGGCCAGGGTATAGGCGGAGCGAGGCTCCACCCAATACGTCCGGACCACCTCGTCGAGCAGGGCATGTTGATGCACCGTCTGCTCCTCCAACCCTTGAAATTTGCCTGTGCGCAACAGGCGGTCGGCCACGAGATCCGTGAGCCCAAAGCCCACGCGACTCTCCTCACGCTGCGGCTGGTCTGTGGTCGGCTGCACGCCAATGACCGCCAGGGTGGAACCTGGCGGCAGAGTGAGAGTCCGGGCCGTAGCGTCACGACGTGTGGCAAAGTCGGTGCACGCCACCGGCGTTATCCCCAGTGTCCCTAGCACAACCATAGCTGCTATCGTCCGAGTAACCCAGGACAGACCCCCCGGCATACCGGCTCCTTCTCAAGACCCACACCGGACTAGAAGCTCGCCCCGGCCGGGAATCAACTCTCCACATTGGGGAGGTTGGGTGTCCCACACCACACCCTGGGATGCCTTGCTCGCCGTCACTCCTTGAACACCAGCACGAACTCGCCCTGACCAGGGACGACCGCTGAGAACTGTGGATCTTGAGCGCCTCGAGACTCTTTCTTTACACGCGGCGCGCTATAACGGAAGAGTTCGGGCGCCGTGATGATCCCATCGCCGTTGAGATCGGCCTGGCCCCTGAGACCCTCCAGGAAGACCCTGGTGAAAATCCCCTGCTGGCCGTCCTTATCTTCAAAGGCCCGCTGCCCCGCAGCACCCGCCGTCATGACCTGCCACGCCCGCGCGGTGGTCATCTGGTGGAAGGAGGCTGGGGCATCGCCACGGGGGTGGATGAACAATCCAGCGAAGCACGAGTCCAGGACATAGAACACGTGTTTGGCGCGGAGAGATTGTGAGAGATCGCGGAGTTGTTCCATGGATATCTTGCGTGCATCATCGTTGCCTTGCCTCGCGTCCACCGGGATAATGTAGCCTTTCTTGTGACCATCGGCCTGGATGCGGCTCTCGCCGTGCCCTGAAAAGAAGATCACCACCCGATCGTCAGGCCCAGCTTTTGAGGGTAGTTCCGTGTGCAGGACGTGCACGATGTTCTGTCGCGTCGCCTGCTCATCGAGGAGCGTGATGACCGTGAAACCGAGTCCTTGTAAGCTTGCCGCAACTGCCCGGGCATCGTTGATCGCGTACTGGAGTGGGTCGAAGTCATGATACGTATTGATGCCGATCACTACCCCCCAGCTGGCGTGATACCCTTGGTTAAATGCGCCATCCCCCTGGTGGGGGCAGTCCTTGCGACATGGCTGCGGCACCTTCCCGATGCGCCGCAGGTAGATCGTCTCTTGCGCATGGGCCGCCACCTCGAATCCCGAGAGCTGAAAGAGGGCTCCCTGAAACGCCACATCCTCGTTCTGTGCGACGTGTACCTCCAGTTCCACTTTTTCGGCATCTTTGATAAATCGACACTCGTTGACTTGCCGAACGCCTGGTATCTGTCCGAGCGTTTTCTGAAATGCCTGGGCCTGTTCGTGGTGTGTGATGTTGAGGAGAGCGAGATGGTAAGCGACGAGGTCACGATTCAGAAACCGTTGGTCGAAGGCAGGGAACAGTTTCCCGGCCAGTGCCTGCGCAGCTTTTTCCTCGGCATACACACCGGTCGGGTCGAACGGTTCGGCGGCAGAGGCAAGCGCGGCCACGAGCACCTTGCCTGTGCACACCACCACGGCCTTCGCCACGACGTCGGCATGGCTCACGGTCATCTCCTTCCTTCCCAGGCTAGCGACCTCTTTCTTTTCGATAGTGACCTGTGAGCTGGCACTGATCACGATGTCGGCCCCTAGGCGGAAGCCGAGGAGCTTTGCCGCATCGACATCGTCGTGGGGCAGCTGGTTTGCCTCACTCCGCAGCAGCAGCCCCACCCTGTGGCGGTCGAGCACCGTGTAACCATGGTGTGTAAAGGCACGGATGAGGGCATGTTCCACGGTGCTGATCCCTTCTTTGCCGACCTCCTTAAACACAATCATGACGCGGACGCGCGCACGCGGCACGGCATGGCCCTCTGCGACAATGGGCTGGTCCTGGGGGTCTATGCCGCCAGTTTGGCGATTATCGGCCTGCAGGTGGTTTTGCCCGTACAGCAGATGATTCGACGCATTACATCCTATGATAAGAGGCATTATGATCAGATAAATGAAACAGAGAGGAAAACCCATGCGCCCCTCCTGTTCCTGCCTTACAGACGTCCTTCTCCATGCCATCAGCGCGGGTCTCCTCGTTTAATCATGCGGATGCGCTTTACCGTGGCCGCGCTTCCTGGCGTATCGATATCCTTCAGGCGTTCCATGCGTATCTCGCGGGCATTCTCCAGGTCTTCACATCGTTGACGTGCAATAACTACCGCTATGTCGATGGAGCCCTCCATCCCTCGCAGATTGCGCCGGACCCCCCCCTCTGGGATAACATGGACTCCGTTGAATGGGGTCTCCACCGGGCCCGTCGGGTACCACCTCTTGCCCGCTTGGCCGTTACTGCCCCAATAGATATAGGTATAGACAGGCTCAGTGGCGTAGATTTTGAAGGCAAACTGATCACTATCAGTCATAGGGAGATCATCCGGTATGCTCCCCATTGTATAGGCAGATTCCTTGAACGGTTTAGCGACCTGGGTGTGGAGGATCACGCGAGTTTTTTGTAGAGATGTCGTGGCATCTCGGCACCTCTTGGCCAGTGCGCCGTCCCAAACAAAGCCCCGAGCCCACACACACGGGTGCAGTCCCCAACAGGTTCCTTGGCACCTTGCAAGCAGGCAGGGACGTATACCAGCCCACACGCATAGATAGACGGTGAGCGCGATAAACATGAGGGTGCACAACCAGGTGAGCCAACTATAGCCGGGAGGACCAAAGAGTACTTCTCGAACTTCATCGAGGTCACGGACCGGCTGGAGTATTATGCCTCGTTGTTGTGCGTTATTTCTGATGCCATCGGGGACTTCCTCACCATTATCCTGCGGATAAAAAATAATCCCGCCATTAAGGTGATCAATAGCATATTGTAGTTTGTCCTGTGTATGACCAACTGCTTGAACTTTTCTCCAATTCTCGGGAGCATGACCTACACGGCCTGTCGCTCCGATATGCAATTGCATTGGTATCTCTGTCATACCAAATAAAGCGGCAATAGCGCCGGCCAGTGCTCCACTTTCTCCGTGGAACCCATCTGGAATATTATTGCCTGGCTGACAGGAAAAGTACGTGTAACGAATCGGTAGTTTTCTTCTTCTTTGATAAATGCTTACTTGTTTGCGACGGCGTTGCCGAGGGATATGGCACCATTGCCTTTCTCGTTTGAGCATATTCAACATGGCAATGCCGCCGCCCCGTACGGAGTCCTGCACCTCATCCGGAACCTTCCCAATCCACTCGATAGTCAGCGGCTGGCCCTTGCCTGCTACAGGAACGAGGTCGAGGGGCATGAGCCCTTCGGGGAGGAGGATAAACACGCTCATGATGCCTGCGCCTCCCCCACAACTAATGTTTCCAGTGCCAGTGTAGTTACATCAGCGATGGGTCTCACCACTTGGCCTTTGCTATTCACTTCACCCCGGAGAATTTCCATACCCCGCGCGTCTTCAACGACAAGGGTTCTGCCAGCAGGAAGAGAGGACTGCACGGTGAGAATCGCCTGCAATGGCTGGTGCTCCAGACGCCGGAGTGTCAGGCGATATTTCTTATCCGCCGTGGTCCAGGTGACGATGCGGGGCAGGCCCGTATCCGCTGCTGCTGCCAGGGGGCGTACGCTGTCCACACTCCCGAGTCGCTTCCTGCAGTCCGCACACAGCGCCAAATGTGTAAAGATGGGATCGTCATCACTGGCCTGCGCAAGTCCCCAGAGTTCGCGGAGGCCGGGATGCGTTGTGTCCTTGAGGTGGGTACGCTGTTGCCTGGCTTCTAGAGCTTCTTTGAAAGTTATCACGATCATTTTATGCGTCCTTCTTGAGCACAATGCTGAGTTGCTGCATGTTTACATCTTGATGGAGATGTGCATCTTCCAGATAAGACTTTATATCCTCAGTATTTACTTTCCAACCTTCTATATTGTAAAAGAATTCTTGTAATTTACTTATAATTTCCTTTATGATATCTGCGATCTTATGTCTGCCTTTTTTTAAAGGTATACCTATTTCTATATTTGTCATTCCATATACATACTTTAAAGTAAATATGTAATATTCTTTTGGAGAAAGAGTATTAGTAAATTCTGAAACTAAATCTATGATTTCTTTTCTAAGAATATGAAGTTTTTCATTTTCATGATCTCCATCATATATAATAGATATATCTTCTACTGGTTTTTCTCTTTCTTTATCCTTTCTATACTTGTTCATATAATTTCTCATGGACCACATCAGACTGCTTAGTATATATGCCCTGTGTCCCTCATTCTGAAAATCTATCCTGTCGTAAATATCCCTGAGTCGTTTTCTGCCCTCTTGTTGCAGATCGTCGAGTTGTCTGTCAGGATCAACTTTCCATTGGGGATACGCAGACAACACTGCACTCGCGAGTCGACGGATATCTGGCGCGTACTCGCTGAGGAGTTGGTCTAGGCCTGGCATAGCTTGCTACCTTTCATGGTGAAAAGAGAACTCTTTGTAGTAGACAGCTTTGATGGGTGCTGCCTCACGCAATCGGAGCCGTGCGAAGAACCGCTCGAGCAGTGCCCCTCGACTCTCACGAGATGTGGCTGCATAGACCTCCCCATAGAGGGCTTCCAGATCCGTAGCTTGCCAGGGCGAAACAATGATGTAGAGCGTTTCCTGAATAGCGGCCTCTTGCGTAGGCGGTAGTTCGTCGAGAAAGACCCATTCCTTGCTGCCTGGTGGGATTTGATAGCTATGACCATGCCGAATTGGATTGTCGACGCCACTCCATACGGGATCGGGGAACAGTCGCGTCATTTGTCCGTAACGATCCTGTTGGAAGACATAAAGGTAGGTCTCGTCAGATGCCGTGGAGAGCGACAAACGGTACACATCACGATGAGACAAGACCAGCCCCTTCAGGTCTGCAGACTCCAGGGGATAAAGCGGTGAAGGGGATTCTACCCCTCGCTGATACTGGAACTGCACCTGCACTCCAAGTGGGGTGTCCATGACGGAACGTAGTGTCACCATCTCCGGGTGCTCAGGCATGGTCTGCAGAGCCTGGACCGTCTTAGTAAACTCTCCCTGTCGTAAGCAGGTCATAAGGTTCTGGAGGAAGGAGAGATTGTGGCTTGATGGACCAGCGTTACTGGCATACGCGGGTTGTGAACAGGCCGTAAGGTTCTGGGAGCAGAGAACGAGACAATCCTCTGTCGGTACCTCAAGCGCAGCGGCGACTTGACAGAATGTTTCACGTTTCTCCGGCGTTATGGTGCCCTGATTGGGCGGCTGGCGTAGCAAAGCACGCCGTGTCTCCTCAAGATACTCAACTTTTGCGCGCTTGAGGAGTTGCTCTATGTGCTCCTTGGAGAGCTTGAGCTGGGTAGCTCCTTGGCGTAGTTTCTCTGTGCCCTCTGGCGTGATCTTCCCCTCGGTTTTGAGGACGTTTTTGGCCTGTCTCAGAAATGTCTCCTCGGCGTTTCCTCCAGGGCCTCCTAGCATTACCCACAGCAGCACGATGAGCCCAATACTCACCACGGCGCTCCCTATCCAGAACAGCCCTGGCCACCGATAGGCTGTACACGTACCATTACTACACTTCCACCACGAAAACCCCTCATCTTCCGGGCTATGCTCGGTACTGCATTTCTTGCACGTCCATGCTCTGATCATACATGCGCTCCCTGCCCCACCAGGATCCCGAGGTCATAGTCCTTGACAAACTCGTTGCATAGCCTGACGTCCTTTTGGTAGGCAGGATGCCTGTCGTTACCATTCCCGCCTAACGCGGTGAGTCGCGCGTCCAAATGCGCCTGGATGTCCCGCACGAGCGACGCTTTCTCGTCTCTGGTCTTCCGCCGTCCAGTGCTGTCGCGGATTTCGCGTTCGAGCCTTTCCAGAGACGTCGTATCGGTGCATTGCTTGTCAATATCCTTGCGGGTCTGTTCGTCTCGCAGGGTTGTCACCACATCCTGCCAGTCTAGACACACGTGCGTGTTCAGGCGTGCTCCGGTCTGGCGATCAGCATAATGGAGATAAATGGCCGGCTCGTGCGTTTCCGGGTTATCCGCTTGCTGCAAACATCCCATGATCTTGCCGAGCAGCGCGGCCCGTTCTGCCCGGAGGTGGAGTTCCTGGATGCGCGGGTCAGGTGGCATCAGGTCAGGGTACTCGACTTGCCGATTGGTGTGCTGTTTCTTGCTCTCCGCTGGCACCAGACGACGATAGGCACTGCTATAGCCCTGGACCTCCTGGAGGTTCCGCAGGCAGAACACGCTCGTGCTAGTCGCAAAGACCATACGGTATGGTTGGGGAATGGCGGTAAACCGCTCGTTCCGTGCATCGTAGAGACTCAGCACACCCGCCCATACCGCATGGTGGTGCAGATCGATGGTGGTGGGCACGCCAACCCACTTTTTGTCGTGGAGGGCGGGGTCATGGTCGATCGTCGGATCGTTCGTCAACACCTGCAAGGGCCAGGTCGACTGACGCCTTTTTTCGTCAAAGAGTTTGTCGCGTTCGGCGGAATGCAATTGGAGAAGGAGCTCACAAATGTTGACGGCACCGAGTGCAGCAAAGCGCTGGCGGCATTGACTGAACAGCTCCTTACTGTAGGTGTTTTTGTCCTTCAGAAGGCGTGTGAAGCCATCTCCAAGCGCCGCGACCGTCTCTCCAGCACGCCGATCGATCGCTCCGTCAAAAGGGTCGGGAATGTTGTACGGGGCAAGGATATCCCTGGTCACCCGCGCAACGTCTTCTGCATCGGTAAGGTTCATGTACTGGGCCAGCGCACTATGCAACCCCTTCAAGAACTGCTCCCCTACGAGGGTATCTGCCGTCATCCAAGCCTGGAGATTCTTACAGATCTCTGCGGTCTCTTTCCGGAACTGGCCTTCGAGAGTCTTGAGCGTGTCTTGATACTCCTCGATATCCTTTTTACTTCTGTCCAGTACCGCGATGACTCGTCTCACCAGGGTCGCCATCGCATCATACAGTGCCCGGCGTGCCCCGTGGTCCATGAACACCGCCAGCTCTTTGGTACACAACCATCTGGCATGCGTCTCAAGCTCCTGGCGATAGTTCCGATCCGCCCGGATTCTGTGCAATCTCCTATCCACGGCGTCCCGGGCTGTACGGACGGCCCGATCAGCACTCTCCAGGCTCTCGCGATATTTCCGCTCTTCGTTAATGAAGTCCTCTCGTACCTTGTCGATGAAGTTCCTGGTGTGGGTCGGTCCAATGGTGCTGTCCGTCACATAACTCTGTATGAGAGGTGAAATCTCGGGTTCTATCCTCCTCCAGACATTCTCCAGGTTATTTTTGACGGTCAACACATAGGTCCCACTGGCGTCAAGCGCGTCTACGGCTTTGTCGACAAGCCCTTTGGCTTCGGCATAAATGGCAGTCGCATCAAACGTGCGATCCTTGATTTTGGTCCTGAGGTCATCGAGCCATTCCTGCCTATCCACCTGCATGGAACTGCGGATGGTACGAGTGTCCTGTTTTTCGAGCTCTCTACGGAGCTGGCTCTCTGTGAACCCTATGCGCAGTTTGTGTCTGCGAAAGGTGTCGATTTCCCGACGAAGATCGCGGAAGCCTGGGGCCTTTGCGTACTGTAAGTAGGACGCACAATAGGCCGCAAAGCCTGCGCCGAGGGCATTCATGAGTCTGGGAGCTGGAAACTCGATGACCGCGCAGCCTGTGGCAAAGAAGGTCTTGGCCCGTTGCTGAAGACTGTCGGGCGTGTAGTAGGCGAGCGTACCTTTCTCGTCAACGATCTTGGCACGAAACGTGGAACCCACTCCTGGCGTCGCCTCGAGAAAGACTCGACGCGCCACGAGTTCTTCGAGTTGGGCACGGTCAAACGTCCCCACGCTATTCGCCGCTCCAAACAGGTAGCAGGTATCGACGGGCGCAGCGCTGGAGACGACGGCGGGCACCCCAGCGACCGGGTAACGTGCTTCGAAAGGCTGGAGGGTGTCTCTGACCGCGACATCAAGGTGCCGTGCCGCGTCCCCCTCGAGGCTAGTCAGAATGTTTTTGGTCATATAGTACTCAAGCTCTACGAGGCTGGCGTAGGAGTTGCTTTGCATCACTTCGTTCGGCGCAATCGCGCCGATAATAAAAAATCCCAGCATTTCTCCGTGGGCATTCATCGCATTTTTCACGTCTCGGGCGACATAGCACACATCGAGAAAGGTGCCACTGCCTGTCCCTCCGAAGAGGGAGCACAGGATGTAGATGTCAGCCGTACCACTCATCTCTGCCAAGAGCGTATTCAATCTCCCCCTGAACTCATGCACTTTATGATGGAACGCGAGCCTGCCGTACGGTCTGATACCCCCTGCACCCTGGGCAAAGTCGATATTCACTGGCAGCCCTACAGGAAACCACGCTTGGACATGCGGATGACCTGCCAGTGCCGCGGTGTGGGGAGGCTGTGGCATCCCCTCGGACAGCACGATCCGCTCAGTCGGCTGCAAGGTGATATCTCGCCCAAGCACCTGCTGGGTAAAGTTTTGCCCCCCTTCGGGCGTTGGGTCCTTGAAGGTGTCGATATGCAAAAACTTGACGTCGCTTCTCCACTCGCCGTGCTCCTCGACCATCGTCTTGCGCACCCGCATGACGATGCCTTTCCCCACCCCACCTATCGCTATGATAATGATTCCCATCGTCTCATCCTTTAGCTGTGCTTGACCCAGACCAGATAGGTCACTATGCCCACCGTGGCAACGAGCATGAGCACGAGCATCCATCGCACGCTATCAAACCCACTCCACTCCAGAGAGCCTATGAGCCACGCCACAGCAATGAGCGCCCCGAAGACGACGGATGCCTGTCGTGAGGCCCTGGCACTTTCTGCCAGCCTGAAAAAAGCCTTGCGTATCCCCAGCCAGCATCCTGCGAGAATGAGCCCTGCCATAATCAGGGCCCCTACGATCTCCGTGCTCGTGAGCGTCTCCGGCATCAGGGCTTCAGCTCTACCGGTGTAGATGGTCTCCCAGAGCCATTCGCGTAGTGCCATGCGTCTGCCCTTTCTACTGATGCTGGAACGAAAGTTGCCATACGAAGTCTGGAGCAATGGGCGGCTCTGCCGGTGGTGTCGGTGTTTCACTAGGGGCAGGACGATGACCAGGTACTGGCCGAATTCCAATTCCCCCAGGAGCCCGTGCTTGTCGCCCGTTGCTCGCCTTGGTCCTCCTATGTTCTGCCTGTCTGTGGACTGTCTGCTCCAAAGCATTCCTACAGAGCCGGACAGGATCCAGAGCGGACGTCAAGGGTGGATCAACCGGCCTGTCCTTCACAGGCCTGACCGTGAGTGTCGCATCCTTTGCCCTGGGGCTAGAGGCAAGGACCCCAGGACCAGGCGCGGACGTCGAGGGTGGATCAACCGGCCTGTCTTTGATTTGTCCCACATCGCTTGTCCTGGGCCTCGAGGCGAAGATGACGATGTGCTCTGTCCCAGGGTGATCGTCAAGCTCGAACCACCTGCCCATGATTGGGACCCGATGGAGGCCAGGCGAGACGGGATTTGTTGCGGGCGTGTTTGTTCCGTTTGGAAAGCGCCAAGCGATTTTCCCGCTGGAACCAACGTTACATACATAGACATTCGCCTGCTCGTGTGGCGTAAACTCCACGGCATAGATATCCCCCTTGGTCAGGGAGACCTGCGGTGTCAGCTCTGCCATGCCGCCGTCTTTTTGGTACATAACCCGGACGTCGAGACGTAACTTCGCAGATGCTGGGGCCGGGGCTCTACTCAAGGTCTTCAAGGTGTTGACAATGACGACCCGGCGATTCTTGTCTCTCCCCTTCTCAGTGTCATTCGAGGCAATAGGCTCGGCTGCACCGTAGCCAACTACCTTGAACTGTTCCCTCTGCAAGGCAAAATGTCCTACCAGATACTCCACAACGGCTTCGGCCCTTCGCAGAGAGAGCTGTCGGTTGTATTCGGCACCTCCTAAGTTACATGTATGTCCCTCAATCCTGTAGACATAGCTCCGCAGCTCACGATCTTCCGTCAGGGCTGTGCCAAGCGCATCCAGATACCGTGGTGCATCTGGCGTGAGTTCGGTGCTGTTGAGCGCGAACTGAATCTTGGTGACGAGGGGTGGCTTACCCGTGCGTGAAGCGATGGTGGGTGGTCCCGCGTTAGCGTCCTTCGGTGTCATTGTGGATGGCAATGGCCGCAGCGCTTCTTGAAGCTCTTTAACGAGCGTCTGGTCTTGTGCGAAGAGGTTGCCTCCACACAACATCACACCAACGATGGTCCAACAAATGGCGTGGTTCATAGCCTGCCCCTCCTTCTGGTCGACATAGCCTCAGGTATCACACAAATTGGACGAGTGTGCCCTCACAGTAGTGCGACATGCCATGACAGAGAGCGCAACATTCTCCAGCACCTCCACAATGCCAAGGCTGCACGTCGGGAGTCCCTCCCCCTCAGGCGTGCAAGAGCATTAACATATACTCCATGTCTCGAGCGCGGAGGGAGCAAGGCGACAGTGTTACACTCCCCCACTATATAAATCAAACTCAGGAGCACCTGATGGCTCTGAGCCATACTTGGTCCAGCGCGAACGAAGCTCCCAGCCACCGCAATGGATCCCTAGGTGTTTAGAAAACAATGACTTCGAGCACAATAGTGCCATGTGCTACAGAGACAAAAATCATAGGGACCCGTGGCTCCTCCGCGCGGCGAGGTTTACGCCGGCGCCCGCTGGACGCGGCGGGAGCTGGTCGCAGGCGGGCGGGCGCGGCGGTGCCCCTGGCGGCGGCGGCTGGCCCTGGCGCTCACGCGCAGGGACGCCAGGCAGCGCCGCTCCGGATGGCCCTGGAGCAGCTCCCTGCGCTGGCGGCGCGTGGCCCGCTGGCGCGCCGGCTGGGGCGGTGGCCGGGGGCAGTCACGGCGGCGGTCAGCCGCTCGGTCAGCGCGGCGCCTACGCGATGGCAGCCGCGGCAGC